>SMVB01055566.1_pt1 | contig 81371 bp, 76 predicted proteins | sample 2456461 | NCBI WGS metagenome assembly SMVB01 (sample SAMN11095934, study PRJNA526329) | marine sediment metagenome | biome: Marine sediment; feature: Surficial sediment; material: Deep marine sediment; isolation source: Hadal surficial sediment | place: Pacific Ocean | collected 2014-05 | depth...
GTGACTCACAATCAGCGTATCCAGCCGGCCGATCCCGCGGGATCTGAGGAATGGAATGATCACAATATCAGCCGTGCTGCTGCCGCTGCGAAAGGATGGCCCGGTATCAAACAGCACCGTGTGTTCTCCGGCTCGCAAGACGACGGCCAGACCTTGCCCGACGTCCAGAACATGATAGTCAAGGCAGCCCGGCGGCGGCGCAGCCGGCCGGTAAAGCAAGACGGCAGCGATCGCGATCCAGGCAAGCTTTCGACCGGGCCAGCCGCGAGGAAACACCACATGCACGACGGGCATTAAGGCAATCACCACACCCAGTCGTTCCGGCAGCAGGATTTCGGCCCGCACAGCAGGCAGTCCGGTTGCCAGTGAAACCAGCGACAGCACCAGGCGAATGCTGTGGTAAGCGATGCCCAGCAGCTGGTCCCCCAACGGTTGCAGCGGCCCCTGCAGGACCATGCCGACGAGACAAAAAGGCACGGTAATGAAATTAAATAGCGGCAGGACCAGCAGGTTCATCATCGGGGCAATCAGCGAAAAGCGGCCGAATATCAGGACAGTCAGCGGAAAGAGTCCGGTGAGGAGCGCAACCTGCAGGGCACCGAGACGACGAAGATTACCGATCACTTGCGTGGCCACGGGATAATTGAAACGTGCATCGTCGCAGAGTAGTGGCCTGAGAAAACGGCTGTGCAATGACCAGAGCAGAATGGCAACTGCTGCGAACGACAGTCTGAATCCCGGCGACTGTATTGAAACGGGATCCGCGAAAAACAAAATGAGGCAGGGAATTGCCAGCAGCGTTGCACCATTTAGTTTGCGGCGGAAAAGCACCGCCGCTGCCGCGAGCACCGCCATCAGGAACGCACGACCTGCCGGGACCGCAAATCCGGACACAGCTGCATAGATTCCTGCTGCCAGCACCGCTGTCACCAGGGCCATGTCGCGTACATTCAGGCGCCGGCAGAAGAGCGCGAAGACCGGCCAGGCCAGTAGAAATACGCCGCCTGCCGCCAGCCCGATATGCAGACCGGAAATCGCCATAAGGTGACTCGTGCCGGTGATTGCATAACGTTCCCACTGCTCGCGGCTGATCCTGTGCCGTGCACCGACACCCACCGCGAGCAGGACCGCAGCTGCATCGTCATTCGGCAACAATTGCGTCACCCGGTTCACGAAATCCTGGCGAATTCGCGAAATGAGCCCGACCGGAACAGTATCCAGTCTTTGATTGTCCTCATGCCTGACAACATAACCGGTAGCGCCGATTCGCTGCCGAAACAACCAGCCTTCATAGTCGAAGCCGCCAGGATTCGCATAGCCATGTGGCCGCCTGAGTCTTACCCGAAGCTGCCAGACCTCGCCCAGCGCAGGGACAGCCTCCGGCTCATACCAGCTCAGGCGAACGCGCGCCGGTAAGTTGGAGCGCTCATCCAGCTCCACAATGAAGCGGAGCGAGTCGTCCGTGATGCGAGGGAAATCAGCAATGCGTGCAACGATGCTGATGGTTTCGCCCTGCATCGCAGGGTCGAGCCGATCGTCGATTACGCCCCATGCCGCGACCCACATGGTCGCAAAACCGACCATGAACCAGGCAAGGAAGCGGCTGTCAGGTCGACGAAAGCTGATCCCCACCAGTATCAGCAGGGCCAGAAACAGATCATCCGCGGGTAAAGAACGCAGCAAGCCAAGCGAATAAGCGCCGCTCAAAATGCACAAACATCGGAAGAGCATATTCCGCTTCCCTGCGGTTTCTCGTTATGATGCCGCTCGGGAAGCCTGTGCGGCAGAAAGTTTTCTTACCGCGCAGCCTCCTGAGCCGCGACCCGGTCAGACCATAGAAACGGATCTGGATTCAGATGCCAAGACGATTTTTTCGGAAATTCGCGATAAAACGCGACAAATTGCGAACGCAGTGGTATCTCAGCCCGTTCGATCACCTGTTGCACGACCCCAAACTGTGGGGTATTCGCCGCCGCACGGTCGTACCCGCATTCTCACTCGGTATTTTTGTCGCATGTCTGCCGTTTCCCGGTCATATGGTCACGGCAGCACTGCTGGCGCTGGTGCTGCGCGTCAATATTCCGGTCGCGGCAGTGAGCACGTGGGTGGTCAATCCGTTGGTCATGGGCCCGCTTTACTACCTGGCGTATGAGCTCGGCAGCATTCTCCTGCGCCGCACATCGCGTCCCTTTGAATTTGAACTGTCATTTGCGTGGCTGATCGACGGGTTCGTTCACGTCTGGCAACCATTGTTGCTGGGCTGCGTATTGCTTGGTGCAATACTGTCATTGCTGGGATTCGTCGCACTTGACCTGCTGTGGCGCGCCTCAATCGGGGACTATCTCAAACGACGCCGCGCGCGCAAATCATCGCTGGACGCGCACAAAGACTAGCCTGAAAATTGTAGAGACGTGCCATAGGAGCTCGCCCCGGCGAGCGACAAATATTAAAGGGCATGTTTTGGAAACATGCCCTTTAATGTTTGTTAAGCGTCAATCAACCACCGCCGATGAACGAAGATCGCCCGCTAGGCCAAGCTCCTACGCCGCTGCGTGCAATCGTCCGTTTTCAAGCACCAGTACCCTGTCCATTTGCCCGGCAATGCTGAGGTCGTGGGTAACGATCACCAGGCTGGTGTCGAGTTCCCGATTGAGCTCGAGCATAAGCTTCATCACATGCTGCCCGTTCCCCGCATCCAGGTTCCCAGTGGGCTCATCGGCCAATACCAGTTTTGGACGGGTAATCAGCGCGCGGGCGACAGCAGCGCGTTGACGCTCGCCACCGGACAATTCACCAGGTTTGTGGTCCAGTCTTTCCCGCAAACCTACTCGGCTGAGTAAATCCGCTGCCTGTTGCATGGCCTCGTCTTTCCTGAGGCGGCGAATCAGGAGTGGCATTGCGACATTTTCCTGAGCCGAGAATTCCGCCAGCAGGTGATGGAACTGGTACACGAAGCCGATGAAACGGTTGCGCAGTTCACTCTTTTCCTTTTCATCGATGTTTGCAATGGATCGACCGTTGACCAGGACCTCGCCGGACGTCGGATCGTCGAGGCCGCCCATGATTTGCAGCAAGGTCGTTTTGCCGGATCCGGATGTGCCGATTATCGCGAGCCGCTCGGATTCCCGGACCGTAAGATCCACGCCGCTTAAAACCTCGAGCGTGGAATCGCCTTCGTAAAACTGGCGCACGATCGAGCGGCAAACGAGAACGCCGTCTGCGGATTCATCACTCATAGCGCAGCGCCTCCGCCGGCGACGTGCGCGCACCACGCCACGCCGGATACAAAGTAGACAGCAACGCCAGCACCAGCGCAATCGCCGAGATCTGCACAACGTCGGCAATCCTGAGGTCGGCCGGCAGGTCGCTGATAAAATACACATCTGCCGCCAAAAATTTGATACCGAAAGTCACTTCCATAAAGCCGACAATGTTCTCCAGGTTCAGGGACAACAGCACGCCGAGGATCACACCACCCATTGTCCCGAGCACGCCGATAACGCATCCCTGGGTGACGAATATTCTTAGAATTTCTGACGGTGTCGCGCCAATGGTACGAAGGATTGCAATATCGGATTGTTTATCCTTTACGACCATCACCAGTGTGGAAACGATGTTGAACGCTGCGACAGCGACAACCATGAGTAGAATAACGAACAGTATCGACTTCGTGATCTGAATGGAACGAAAGAAATTAACATGCCGGCGAGTCCAGTCGCTGACCAGCACCCCGCCACCGGCATCAAGGGCCACTGCCCGCACAACCTGCGAGGCCCGGTAGATATCTGTCACCGCCAAACGAATGCCGCTGACATCTTCCGACAATCGAAAAAGTTTTTGCGAATCTTCAATATTGACGAACGCGACTCGGCGATCGAATTCGTACATTCCAATTCGATAAGTACCGGACACGGTGAAACGTCTTGTTCGCGGCACGATGCCGGCCGGCGTCACTATGCCCTCGGCAAGCGTCAGCGTTACCTTATCACCGATCGACGCACGCAATTGGTCGGCCAGTTCTACGCCAAGGACAATATTGAAGCTACGCGCTTGCAAACTCGACAAATCGCCACTGATCAGCGCATCGCCAATGCCGGAAACGCGGGACTCGAGTTGCGGTTCAATGCCGGTAATTTGCGCACCGCTCAGCCGATCACCCAATACCAGCAAACCCTGGCCATTGACGAATGGCGCCGCCGCCGCAACCTCGACGTGTTCTTCCGCCCGCTCCACCCAGCTACGCCAGTCCCGCAGCCGGCCATCCGCATGTTCGATGCTGGCGTGTGCCGTCATCGCCAGCAATCGATCCTGCAGTTCCCGCTCGAAGCCGTTCACGACAGACAAAACAACGATCAGGACAGCAACCGCGACGCTAATGCCGAGCATGGATATGGCTGAAATAAGCGATACGAAGCCGTTACTGCTGCGTGACCGGACGTAACGCAGGCCAATCCAGAATGCGTATCTGCCGGCCATCGTTATTCGTGCCTGAGTGCAATTGCAGGATTGACGTGCGCTGCCCGCCGTGCCGGATAAAGCGTCGCTAGTGTTGTCAGGATAAATGCCGTCACGGCGATAATGATGACGTCTTTTGCTTCAACGGTGGATGGAATCTGCGTTACATAGTAAACGTCGCCGGGCATGATCTGGAAGCCGAAGAAATGTTCCAGCGCCGGTACGACCGTCGGTACATTGATAGCAAGCAGTACGCCCACAACGACGCCCAGGGCGACGCCGATCCAGCCGATGACCGCGCCCTGGATAAAAAATATGCGCACCACATCTGCGGGCCCCATACCGAGTGTGCGAAGTATGGCAATCTCGCTGGTCTTGTCAGTCACCACCATGACCAGGCTCGCAACGATATTGAATGCCGCCACGCCGATGATCAGTGACAGTAATATCGACATCATCATTTTTTCGAGCCGGATCGCCCGAAAATAGCTGGCGTTCTCAATCGTCCAGTCACTGGTTGAGAAATCTGCGCCCAGCCGTGCCTGCAAGTTCTTCGACACAAGCGGCGCTGACATCACATCATCGGTGACAAATCGCACTGCGCTTACACGATCACCAAGGTTCAGCATGCGCACGGCATCATTCATGTGGACCAGCGCGAGTTTGCTATCGTGATCCTGCACCCCCGCGTCGAACACGCCGCGAACGATGAATCGTTCAAGAAGGGATTCGAGCGTACCATCGCCAACCGGCCGCGGAATCAGCAACACGACGCCATCCCCGATCCGTACACCCAATGCGATGGCCAGGAAGCGGCCCAGTATTATGCTTCGCGAATCTGCAGTCAGCTGTTGAAAGTCGCCTTCGACAAAATTGATGGTCCTGCCTGATACCGCTGCTTCCTGGTCCGGCAAAATTCCGTGGATCAGCACGGCATTCAGTGACCGATTGGTACGGATCATGCCCTCCATCTGCACATAAGGTGCAGCCGCCACGACCCCGGTCTCGCGCATCATCTCGTCGCGGACTTGCGACCAGCTGTCGAGTCCGCCTTCGGAGCCGGTCACGTAACCGTGCGCCGTCATGCTTAACAGGCGGTCCCTGAGTTCGCCTTCGAAACCGTTCATTACTGACAGAATGACAATCAATGCAGCAACCCCAAGCGCGATTCCGGTGAGCGATATCAGGGTGATGAAAGACACGAATCGGGTTCGTCTTTTCGCCCGCAAGTAGCGAAGCCCGACGAATAATTCGGCCGAGTGAATCATGCGGCGCATTAAACCACATAAACAGCTGTTGTCCGTGGCCTCAGGCGACCGCGGGGCGGCCGCGAAAATGTGAACCGGTTCACATTCTTACAGCACCCCGGAAGGCTACCGTAAGTCTGCTAGAACAGGCCGGCAATACTGAGACCTGGGTCAGAGTGACAGTGGCTCCGACAGTGTAAAAACCTGTGAAATCAACTGTTTTGACCTTCTTCCTGATGTTATATTGACTGGCAGAAGTTTGGAGAGACACCGATGGTAAAAGTATACGCAATGGTTCTGCTCGCTCTTTCGACAGGTTTGTCGGGCACCGTGAATGCCCAGAACCTGGACATGAGTGGAGCTGAGGGTTCATCGACATTCGATCAGGCCGGCAAACCGACACGCGGCATGACCGAGGAACGTGTCCGGGCGAGTTTTGGCGCCCCGCAGTCAACCGTCGCAGCAGTCGGCGATCCACCCATTTCCCGCTGGGAGTATGCAGAATTCGTCGTCTTCTTCGAGTACGACCGGGTGATTCACTCAGTGACGAAACGCTAGATCCGACGCATGCAGAACACAAAAAAACGCGCAGCCTGGCTGCGCGTTTTTTATCTATTACAGCTCTGCTGTCCAATTTACCTGAGTTTGGTGTCAGTACAACGCAAATCGTCTGTGAGATAATTGCGCGTTCGCCAGGCGTCGAACATCCAGTGATCCGCAACATACTCATCAATCCGGCCTTCGCCGATCGATCCGGTCAGGTCTCCTCGATCGGCCGGCTGGTTGGTGCCAGCGCCGCACTGACCGCGGCAGAACTCGCACGCTCGCTGCAAAAGCCGATGCTGGTGCTGGCGAATGACCCGCGGCACGCCGACCAGCTGGAAGCCGAAATCCGCTATTTCGCCGGTACCGATCTGCCGGTATCTCATTTCGTCGAATGGGAAACCCTGCCCTACGACAGTTTTTCACCACACCAGGACATAATTTCCCGGCGCCTCCGCGTTATCGCAACGTGTCCGCAATTGAAAGTTGGCATTGTCATTGTGTCCAGTCCTGCTTTGCTGCAACGCTTGCCGCCGGTCGATTATGTCGCCGCTCGCACCCTGGTCTTGCAGACGGGCCAGACACTCGAGCGGAAGGATTTTATCGATGCCCTGACTGCCGCCGGTTACCTGCGAATACCCCAGGTTGAAGAGCATGGCGAGTTTGCGGTCCGCGGTTCCCTGATAGACGTCTTTCCGATGGGCTCGGCGCAACCGGTCCGTATCGATTTTTTCGATGACGAGATCGAAACGCTGCGGCACTTTGATGCCGAGACTCAATTGTCCGCCGAGATTGCAGAGTCGATGCAAATTCTTCCGGCACGCGAGGTGCCGCTGGATCAGGTCAGTATCAAGTACTTCCGGCAGCGTTATCGCGAACGATTCGAAGGTCAACCATCACGTTCGAGAGTGTACAGCGACATATCGCAGGGCATTGCCCACGGCGGCATCGAGTATTACCTGCCATTGTTTTTCGAACAGACCGCGAGCTTTCTCGATTACCTGCCAGCCGACACCGTCATTTTCGCACCACGAGATGTGTCGGGCGTGCTGCACCAGGCCTGGCGCGAAATCGCTGAACGCTACGAGCTTTGCAGTCTCGATCCCGAACGGCCGATTCTGAAGCCACAGGAAAGTTTTCTGCACCCCGATGAGGTCCTGCAAAAGATCTCTCGGGGGCAGTGCATCCATTACAGTACACAAACGCTCGAGGAATCGTCTGCCAGCTTCAATCCGTCGACACAAATTCCTCCGGCCCTGCGCATCGAGGCTCGCTACGAAGACGCGGCCGCATCGCTGATGAAGTTCGTTGACTCGTTCGACGGACGTATCCTGTTCACGGCTGATTCTCCCGGCCGGCGAGAAAACATGCATGAGCTGCTCACCGGACGCGGCATCGAACTATCCCGTGTTGACAGCTGGGAGGCTTTCCTCGACAGCAGCATCCAGGCCGGAATCGCCATTGCTCCGATTGAAGACGGCGTCCTGCTGCCGGAATCCGGCGTGGCAATTATCAGCGAGCAGCAACTGTTCGACGAAAAACCGCGGCAGCGAAACCGCCGCAGGCGCCCGGTGCGCGACCCGGAAACGATTATCCGGCAGCTCAATGATTTGCAGCCAGGCTCGCCGGTGGTGCATGCGGAATACGGCGTCGGCCGATACCTCGGACTGAAAACCCTGGTGGCTGGCGGAACGAGCGGAGAATTCCTGCACCTGGAGTATGCAGACGGTGACAAGCTTTACGTGCCCGTGCATGCGCTCGACCTGATCTCGCGCTATACCGGCGCCTCGCCGGAGAATGCGCCACTGCATCGCCTTGGGAGCGACCAGTGGGCCAAAGCCAAACGGCGCGCGATCAACAAGATTCGAGATGTTGCCGCGGAACTCCTCGACGTTTGTGCGCGCCGCGCTGCGAGGCCTGGCCACAGCTTCCGCTGGCAGGAGGCCGACTACCGGGCCTTTGAAAGCGGCTTCCCGTTCGAGGCAACGGAAGATCAGGCGCGCACGATCGATGAGGTGCTGGCAGACCTGGCTTCCGAGCGCCCCATGGACCGTGTCGTCTGCGGCGATGTGGGATTTGGCAAGACCGAGGTGGCATTACGCGCGGCATTTGCCGTCGTGTACGGCGGCAAACAGGTGGCAATACTGGTTCCCACGACCCTGTTAGCGCAGCAGCACGGCCAGACATTCCAGGACCGGTTCGCGGACTGGCCGGTCCGCATTGAAGTACTGTCGCGGTTTCGCTCTGCGAATGAGGCCAAAGAGATCGTTGCGGGTCTTCGATCCGGATCCGTCGATATCGTCATCGGCACCCACCGGCTGTTGCAGCATACGCGTGACTTTAAAGATATCGGCCTGGTCGTCGTCGACGAGGAGCACCGCTTCGGCGTGCGCCACAAGGAAGCCATTAAATCGTTGCGCAGCGAAGTAGACATTCTTACCCTGACTGCAACACCGATTCCACGAACGCTCAACATGGCGCTGGGTGGTCTCAGGGATATGTCGCTGATCGCAACGCCTCCGGCCGGGCGGCTGTCGATCAAGACTTTCGTCAGTGAATGGAACGACGTTGTCATCCGCGAGGCCTGCCTGCGTGAAATCAAGCGCGGCGGCCAGGTTTACTTCATTCACAACCGTGTCGAGGACATTCTGCGCATCGAAGAGCGGTTGACCAAGCTGGTGCCGGAAGCATCGATCCGCGTCGGTCATGGACAGCTGCGGGAACGGGAGCTCGAGCAAGTGATGTTCGATTTCTATCATCGGCGGTTTAACGTACTGCTGTGCACGACGATTGTTGAGTCCGGGCTGGACGTTCCGACCGCGAACACCATCATCATCAACCGCGCTGACAGGTTCGGGCTTGCCACTTTGCATCAGTTGCGCGGCCGCGTCGGCCGCTCGCATCACCGCGCTTATGCCTACCTCCTCGCTCCACCAAGGACAGCCATGACCGCGGACGCGATCAAGCGGCTGGAAGCAATCGATTCACTCGCAGATCTCGGGTCAGGATTCACGCTGGCAACGCACGATCTCGAGATCAGAGGCGCAGGTGAACTGCTGGGCGACACGCAAAGCGGCCAGATCCAGGAAATCGGCTTCTCGTTGTACACGGAGTTACTGGGACGGGCAGTTGCAGCACTACGCGAGGGCAAGCAACCCGATCTCGAAAAACCACTGAACGCGGGTGTTGAAATCAATCTGCATGTGCCGGCATTGCTGCCGGAGGACTATGTGCCCGACGTGCATGTGCGGCTGATCCTCTACAAGCGCATCTCGGGCGCCGCATCCCGAGACGAGCTCCGGGAGATGCAGGTCGAATTGATCGACCGCTTCGGCCTGTTGCCGGAGGCGGCCAGGAACCTGATGCGGATCGCCGCGATCAAGCGTGATGCCACCGTGCTGGGAATCGGCAAAATAGACGCGTCTGATGCCGGCGGTTACCTCGATTTCGGCAGCCAAACCTCCATGAACCCGATGACGCTGGTGCAAATGGTGCAGAATGATAGCCAGGTCTATCGATTGCAGGGAGCACATCGACTACAGTTCCGCATGGATTTGAGCGATACCGCCATGCGCTTCACCCAGGTCGAAAATTTGCTGGATCGATTGGCAGCGGGCGCTGTCAAAAACACGGCTGTTGGCTGATTCCAGACCCGGATGATATTCAGGAAAATCATGATGCATTCCGTTTTTTCAGCTTTGCCGGGACGCTGCGGGCGTAGCCTGCTGCTTGCCACCGTTGCAGTGGGCATGCCCGGCATTGCTTTAAGCCAGGGTGACTCAGAAGCGGAGTCTCTCGAGGAGAAGGAAGTCCGGCGGTACACCGTCGAAATGATTGTTTTTGAGTACGCCGAATCCGCAATCTCCGGCGACGAGAATTTCCTGCCCGACGAGCTTGCGGAGGACGAAGCACTTAAGCCGTGGCTGCCGCGCTCCTTCGGTGATCCCGGAACCAATGTCGATGCAGACGTACCGGTTGCACTGGACGGCGCAGATTTCAACCAGCAAGAGGTGCCGGCATTCCTTCTGCCGGCAGAACCCGAAGAGGAACAAATCCTCGAAGAACTTCCGAGTCACATCCTGCATACGCAACTCGACGTACTTGACCCGGAAGAATACGCCATGAAGGACATTTACCAGAAGTTGGTCGAACTCGAGGCATACAAGCCCATCATGCGGGCAGCATGGACGCAGGCTACCTACGAAAAAGATCAGACCTTGCCGCTTCGCCTGCGCCGTATCGGCAACGCACCACTGCGGCTCGACGGCAACCTGACCCTTTACCTGAGTCGCTATCTGCACCTCGTCGTCGATCTGACGATCGAAGCGGCGCCCGCACAATCGGGACGGCGAAACAGCGTCAGATACTATGGTGACCGAGGGTCATCGCGTAACTTTGGCTACCCCTATGAGCGCGAGGCAAGACCGATCAGGTACAGCATCTTCGAGGACCGCATCTTCAGGAACGGCGAACTACGCTATTACGATCATCCACGATTTGGCGTGCTGGCCAGGATTACGCGTTTCGAAGAAGAAGAACTGGAAACGGACGAGATGTTTCTGTTGCCGGGGAATCCGTAGGAGCTCGCCCCCAATCCGCCCACGTCTGCGAAACTGGAACTTATGATTGGTGCGGATTGATCTTTAGCGCTTCGCTTGGAAGAATCGGAATCGCTCGCTGGAGCGAGCTCCTACAAATTTATTTCAGCACGCTATTCAGGAAATCTGCGGCGTTCATTTTATCTGCGCCGGCTTCCTTCACCGACGTCTGATACGACACCGTCACGAATCGCGACACCCTGGACCTGGGGTGGTGCAAACCGAGCTCCCTTACTAAGGTCGCGAGCGTGGACGCGAATTCGCTCACCCCGACTTCATCAGCTGAGTGCGACAATACGATCAGTTTATCACCCTGTTCGCAATTCACTTTTGCAACCACATCGCTCGCACGCTTCAGGCAACGCCGAATTGCCTGGGCGACCCGGCGTTGGCAGGAATCGGCGGCGTGCTGTCCGAAAACCTCCCGGTACTGGTCGAAGTCGTCCAGCGTAAATGAGATTAAAGCCAGTTTTGATCGCTCGCGTTTGGCGACCGCCCAGTCGTGATCGAGAACCTCCCTGAACACCCTGGCGTTCAGGAGCCCGGTTACCGGATCGTCGCGTGACAAATCGCGAATTCTCCGCTTGGCCCTGTGCAGCGCTCGTTGTACTTCGCCGCCGCCCACGGTACTCGCGCCAGCGCCATCCCGCAGGTAGGCGGCAAAATATTTGCTATTGCCCTTGCCCGCCGAGTTCAGCGGTCGCATAACCAGCAGGTATTCCCGATTACTGACTTCGACGGGAATGGTCGTTTCATGACCGGCCCGGATCGTTTCACTGATCTCGAGTGCCAGGTCGCGGCCGACCAGTTGTTCGACAACATCAGCAAATGGTTTGCTGTGGACGTCCTCTTCGCCGACAACGCCTGCAAATGCCGGATTGCAGAGCACGACCGGCCAGTCCGGACTATCGACTTGCGCAACGACGACCGGCTCGGCCGAGCCGGCGATCAGCTGTTCCAGAATTGTGCGCTGTAGTGCCTTCATGTCTTTGCATAGACAGGAGGTCTCAGGATGTGTGGTCCTGGAATATCCCCTGCAAAATCTTCATCGCCCGCGTCCTGGCCGTCACCGTACTTGCCTCGATGTCGGCGTGGATCACCTTGTCACCACGGCCTGCCGCATAGTTCACGATCAATGACAGGCATGCATATTCCATCTCGAGTTCACGGGCCAGCGAGGCTTCGGGCATCGCAGTCATGCCGATGTAGTCTGCGCCATCACGCTCCAGGCGGTTCACCTCCGCGCTCGTCTCGAGGCGTGGTCCCTGCGTCACTGCATAGACACCTCCCTCGTGTACCGCGATCCCGGAATTTTCGGCCGCAGCCCGCAATTCCTGTCTCAGGCGCTCCGCAAACGGCTCCGTGAACTCTATATGGTCCAGACTAGCCGATTCACAGTCATAAATACTGTGATCCCGTCCATAGGTATAGTCGATGATCTGGCCGGGAATCGCGATTTCACCCGGATGCTGGCCGGCCCTGATGACGCCGATGGTGTTCATCGCGATGATGCACTCGACACCGAGTGATTTGAGTGCTGCCAGGTTGGCCCGATAATTAATGAGATGCGGCGGAATGAGAAGCCTGTCGCCGTGCCGGGCCAACAGGAACACCGTGCGGTCGCCGAATTTCAGCCCGCGCACCGGGCTCGAGGGATCACCGAAATCGGTCGTGAGATGATGCGCTTCTGCATCTTCGCCAAATACTTGAAATCCGCTGCCGGCAATGACCGCATATTGATGCCTGCCTGTTGCCACATGTGTTCTCCTGGCTTATGAGTCGAGTTTGAGTTCGGGTCTGTCCAGCCAGTGTTGCAGGCGGTCAGCGGCAATATGCCACTCCTCGCTGGCCAAAAGCGATTCGCGCATTACCTTCCCGGTTCCGTGGAGTCTTGCCAGGCGGACCAGAGACAACGGGCTGGAGTAGTCCCGCAAGGCCGCAACGGCAGCGCTCGCAGCCGGACGATCGTTGCAAACCAGCACCATATCGCACCCGGCCTGCAGCGCGAGCGTGGCCCGTTTCGGCATCGAACCCATGCTCTCGGTGGCCTGCATGCTGAGATCATCGCACAGCACGGCACCGTCGAAGCCCAGAGTGCGCCGCAACTGTTCTTTGATCCAGTACGGAGAAAAACTTGCCGGCAGCGGATCGGTTTCGGAAAACACGATATGCGCAATCATCACCCCGGCGAGTTGTCGCTTTGCGATCAGTTTTTCATAGGGTTGCATGTCGTCCAGCAAATCGCCGTAACTACGGCGATCAACCGGCAATTGATCGTGAGAATCGGCGACCACCGCGCCGTGGCCGGGGAAGTGCTTGGCAATAGCCGCCATGCCCGCACTTCGCAGCCCGTTGCAATAGGCGCTCGCAAGGTCGGCGACCACCTCGGGCTTGCGGTGGAAAGCACGATTGCCAATGATCTCGCTGATGCCCCAGTCGAGATCGACGCAAGGCGTGAAGCTCAGATCGATACCCATGGCACGCAATTCTGACGCAATCAGCCAGCCGGCGGTCTTTGCCAGCGAGAGCGCCTCCTCGGGTTCACCGTCATACTGTCTGCCGAGGCGGCGCATGGGCGGTATTGCACTGAATCCCTCGCGAAAGCGCTGTACGCGCCCGCCCTCATGATCAACGGCGACAAGGAGCGGCGGGCTGCGTAATGCGCGGATCGCCGCAACGAGATCGCAAAGCTGCGAGGGGGACTCGTAGTTCCGGCTAAACAGGATTACGCCGCCGACCGCCGGTTCCCCCAAGAGCGCACGGTCAGCCGAGCTTAGCTGACGCGCCTCGATATCCAGCATTACAGGTCCCAACGCCATGCCAACAGATTATTAGATCAACGGCCAAATATCACTCCGAGGCCCAAAAATTGTAGCGACGTGTCGCACCAATTTGGCTTATTCGGGAGACCGGAATTTTGGGAAGGGCTCGTAGGAGCTCGCCCGATCAAAGCAAATCGCCCGGTAAGCCGGGCTCCCGCACGGAAACGAAGATCGCTCGGTTCTGTGGGCGAAATTACAAATTTCAGCCGCAATGCTGAAGATCAATCCGCACCGATCAATAGTGCTAGTTTCGTCAACGCGGGCGGATTGGGCTCCTACGATTCTCATTTCCGGAACACGGCCAACGATTCGACATGCCCGGTATGTGGAAACATATCGATGATGCCGGCTGCCTCGAGCGTATAACCCTCGGTCTTGACCAGCGTTGCGGCATCTCTTGCCAGCGTCGCCGGGTGGCAGGACACGTAGACGATTCGACGCGCACCGATATTGCTCATTCGGGACACCACTTCTGCAGCCCCGCTTCTCGCCGGGTCCAGCAATACCCGGTCCCATCCGGCGCTGAGCCAGGATTCGCTGCCGTCCACTTTACTGAGATCGGCACAACGAAACTCGCAGTTGTCGATGCCGTTGTGTTGCGCGTTGTCTGTCGCGCGCCGAACCTGGTGCATCTCGCCCTCAATGCCAAGAACCCGCTGTGCGTTTCTCGCCATGGGCAGCGAAAAATTACCGATACCGCAATAAAGATCGAGGACGCGGTCCTCCTCCCCTATCTGCAGCAAGCGGATTGCCTCGAACACCATGCGTTGATTCACGCCACCATTGATCTGTACGAAATCGGCTGCATCAAAGTTAATGGAGACGTTGAATTCCGGCAGTCCGTAACACAGCGGGTCCAGTGGCGGCTCCGGATAAAGCGGGGTAACGGAATCGGGGCCGCCCGCTTGCAGCAGCACTCGCACCCCGTGTTCGATGGCAAAGCCTGTGAACGCCGCCCGGTCATCATCGGTAGGGGGATCAAGCACCCGAAACAGGAGTGCTACGGCATTGTCCGCGACCGTCACCTCGATTTGCGGCAGGCGCTTCCGGATACTCAGTTTGCCAATGAGTTCGCTCAGAGGATCGATCAGGGCGTCCACTGGCTTTGCCAGGACTTCGCAACCATGCATATCCGTGAGATACGGGGCATGGCGCTCACGAAAGCCGACCAGCACCCTGCCCTTGCCGGCAACGTCCTTGACGCCAAGCCTGGCGCGACGGCGATAGTGCCAACTCCCGTCTTCGGTGTCGTCATAGATCGGTGCCAGCCATCGCTCCGGCTCCAGCTGGCCAATCCGCCGCAAATTGTCAGCCAGCGCCTTAAGTTTGATGGCACGCTGCTCCTCGTCAGAAGTATGTTGCAGCGAACAGCCACCACAAGTGCCATAGACTGCACAACGCGGCTCGATACGGGCGCTTGATGGCTCAAGAACCTCCAGGAGTTCTGCCTCATCGAAGTTACGCCGCCGCTTGCGGCGCTGAAAGCGTACCGTCTCGCCCGGCAACGCGCCGGCAACGAAAACCTTTTTGCCTGGTAGCTGGGCAATTCCCCTGCCATCGTGGGTAGCCGACTCGATTCGAGCCGTTTCGGGTTCGCGCTTACGGCGTGTCATGCGTCCGCCGGCCAGGCCTCAGCGAATTCATTCAGGTGCGGCTGATCCAGCGAGGCGATGGTCTGGCGGACCAGTGCATATTCGCGCTTGAGCGATTTGTCGTTGAGGTGGCCACGCATATATTCGAATCGCAGGTACAGCAGGTAAGTATTCAGGACATCCGTGTCGCAGTAGTGTCGAATCTCCTCGATGCCGCCATCGAGCCAGCACTGCCAGACCTTGTCCCCACTCATGCCTTGCTTGCCCGGGAATCCGAGCATCGTCGCCATCTGATCGAGGCTGGCGCGGCCACGCGGTTGAAACCCCGCCAGCACATCCATCAGGTCAATATGGCGCCAGTGGAAACGGCTCAGGTAATTGTTGTAGCGAAATTCCCGGTCGTGGTCACCGGTCTCCCAGTACCTTGGCGCCTGTATGCCATGCTTCAGGGCACGGTAATGCAGCACCGGGAGATCAAAACCTGAGCCGTTCCAGGAGACGAGTTGCGGCGAATACCGCTCGATACCGTCGAAGAACCGGCGTACAAGATCCGCTTCATGCGAATCTTTGTCGCCGAGGCTCCAGACCCGGAAGGTGTCGCCGGTACGCAGCGCCACGGATATCGCGACCACCCGTTGCTGGTGCAGGGGCAGGAAGTCGCTGCCCGTCTTTTGCAGCTGCTTGGCGGTCATTACCCGGCCGATATCCTCGTCGGACAGCTCGTCCAGCTGCCACATGCGCCGGCCAAATTCGATGTCCGGAATTGTTTCAATATCAAAGGAAAAACAATGCATTAAAAGATATATCTCGAAGAGTTATTAGGCCTGCATGAGCACCGCAAAAGCCAGAATAAGGCCCGCATCGTCGCTTAAGGATACGTGACCGCCGCCGATACCCAGTTGATCACAGACCTCCTGTCCACGGCCAGACCAGATGATTTCCGGGCGGCCCCAGTCGTTGTTGACGATGCCGACATCGCGGATCCACATGCCATGTGAAAACCCGGTTCCCATCGCCTTGACGGTCGCCTCCTTTGCCGCGAAGTGCATCGCCAGGTAACGGACCGGCCATTTGCTGCGCCGGAATTGTTCGCGCTCCTCGTCCATCAATATGCGATGGACGAAATGCTCGCCGAAACGGTTGTAGGTCTCCTGGATGCGCGATAACTCCAGGATGTCGGTGCCAACGCCGAAAATCATTCCTGCCGGCTCACGCGGTGCGTGCCTCGGTCATCAGCCGTTTCATATCCTGCACCGCTGCAGTGAAGCCCTCGAAAATTGCGCGGGCAATAATCGCATGTCCAATATTGAGCTCGATGATTTCCGGAATTTCGGCAACAGGATTGACGTTTTCATAGTGAAGACCGTGACCGGCATGTACAGTCAGCCCGATTTGCATTCCGTATGCAGCGGCATCGACGATGCGTTGTAATTCAGCCTCCTGCGCGCCTGCATCGGCATCCGCATATGCGCCGGTGTGCAATTCAACCACTGGCGCACCGCTGGCAAGAGCAGCATCAAGCTGTCGTGGCTCCGGGTCGACAAAAAGAGCAACTCTGATACCGTTCGCGGCCAGGTTGCCGCAGGCTCCGGTGATCTTATCCAGTTGCCCGGCAACGTCCAGCCCGCCTTCCGTCGTGAGTTCCTCGCGGTTTTCCGGTACCAGGCAACAATCCTGCGGCCGGATACCGGCGGCGATGGCCAGCATTTCATCGGTTGCCGCCATCTCGAGGTTCATGTGCGTCTGCATCACCGCTTTCAGCCGCTCGAGGTCGTCATCCTGTATGTGCCGCCGATCCTCCCGAAGATGCAGCGTAATGCTGTCAGCACCGGCCTTCTCGGCCAGCAAGGCAGCCTCCACGGGATCCGGGTAATCGGTGCCGCGTGCCTGCCGCACGGTGGCGACATGGTCAATATTGACACCCAGGTGTTGCTCGGTCCTGACGTTCAATTTCCCTTGCGTCCCTTTTCAGTCTTTGCCTTGCGTATTTCCTGCATGACCTTACGGCTTTTCAGTTCTTTGCCATCCAGGTGGTGGGCAATGACGATTCGTAGCAGGCTGCCTGCGTTCTTCAATACTGCCGGGTCAGCAAACTGCTGGTGTCGAATTGCCATGAGTTCCGCGCCCGTAAATACCATGGGCCCTTCACGGTCATCTACAGGAACCGGCCCCTGCTCGGCACGATATTCGTATTGTTGCTGGGGCATAAGCGGCTCCCGTGTTGCCGTATCATGATCGAGATTAAGGGCATAGCCAAGCAGGCGCAGCAACTCAATTTCGAACTGGCGCAAAGTCGGAGCGACGTCCTGATTTCCGGCGAGGTGCTCAATGGTTCGGCTGTAGGCCGCAAATATCTCAGGCTGCGGATCATGCCGGTGCAACAGCTTGAGAATCAGCTCGTTGACGTAGTAGCCGGACAACAACGCATCACCCGTCAACGTTATCGGCGCGCCATCCATTTCGGCCCCGGTGAGTGTTCCGAGATCCGAACGGATAACCCATGAGAGCTGCAAAGGCAGGAACGGGCGCAAGATGCCGCGCAACCTTGATTTGGCGCCACGACTGCCTTTTGCGACAACAGCCAGGCGACCGTGATCGCGGCTCAGGATATCGAGAATCTGGCTGGAATCACGAAACGGCCGGTGATGGAGCAGCCAGGCCGGCTCATTGTGCATGCGGCGCGATGCGGTCATGGGGATTCATAGCCAAGCCGCAACAGTTCAGCCTCGCTGTCTGCCCAGTTTTGTTTTACTTTGACCCAGAGTTCCAGGTGCACGGGCACGCCTTCCTGCGCCTTCCATTCGACGCGGGCGGAACGGCCGACTCTTTTCAGGACGCTGCCATTCTTGCCGACGACGATGCCTTTCTGGCTGTTTCGTTCAACCCAAATAACTGCGTGGATTTCGATCCCGGATTCGTCCTCGACGTAGCGCTCAATCTGCACTGTCAAACCGTACGGAACTTCCTGTTGAAGATTAAGTGTCAGTTTTTCCCGAATAATTTCCGCAATCCGAAATGACTTGCTGCGATCGGTGATCATGTCTTCCGGAAACAGTGGTTCGGACTCGGGCAGGTATCCCGGAATGATCTTCATTAACTGCTCGAGGTTATCTTTGCGTTTCGCGGAAATCGGCATTACCTCCGCGAAATCGTAGCGCTCCGACATCTCGGCCAACGCCGGCAACAGCTTTTCCTTTGGATGGACCTTATCGGTTTTGTTTAACAGTGCAATGACCGGCACCGTCGTTAATTTCAGCCGAAGCAGCACATCCTGATCCTCGACGGTCCAGTGATTGGCGACGATCATGAACAACACCACATCGGCATCGATGAGCGCACTGGCGGCAGTGCGATTCATCATCCGGTTTATCGCCTTGCCTGCTTTGCGATGCAAACCGGGCGTGTCAACGAAAACGATCTGGCAGTCCTGCCTCGACTCGACCGCGAGGATTCGGTGACGGGTGGTTTGCGGCTTGGGCGTCACGATACTGATCTTGTGGCCGAAAATGGTATTGATCAGCGTTGATTTGCCGACATTCGGACGGCCGACAACGGCAACGAATCCACAGCGAAAGGGTTGCTCACTCATTGCTGTCGATCATCTCGAGCATCGCAGTAGCAGCTTCCTGTTCTGCATCCCTGCGCGTGGATCCCTTGCCCGTTGTCACGGCATCGAGTTCCGGGATCGTACAGCTGACTTCGAAGGACTGCTTGTGTGCTTTGCCGCTTATGTTCTGCATTGCGTAATTCGGCAATGCCATCTTCCTGCCCTGCAAGTATTCCTGAAGCCGCGACTTCGGATCACGAAGATCGGCCGTCTCGGGAAGCTCGTGTAATCTCTCGCCATAAGCCGTTTTAATAATTTCCCGGGCGCCCGCAAAGCCGGCATCGAGATAGACTGCACCAAAAATCGCCTCAAGGGCGTCCGCCAGAATGGAGGATCGGCGGTGCCCACCTGATTTTTTTTCACCGGTGCCCAGGATCAGGTGTTCGCCTATGCCGAGATCCGCAGCGACTTCGGCGAGCGTGGTATCTTTGACGAGCGTTGATCGCAGACGGCTCAGTTGTCCTTCACTGGCGTTTTGAGTTTCTTCATATACCAGCTCGGACACGACGAGTTGCAGAACCGCATCGCCAAGAAATTCCAGCCTTTCGTTATGCGGACGGCCGAGCGCACTACGATGCGTCAGCGCCCGCCGCAGCAGCAGCTCGTTTTCGAATGCATACGCCAGTGTTTGCTTCAGCCAGGCGGCGGCTTTGTCCAAGGTATTTCGCTCTTGCCACAGATGTCCCTGCAGCTCATCCTGATTGTTCTGTGTACGATCAGGCTTTCCGCGTCCGATTGCAACCGGTCGCCGAAATCTAGCGCCGGACCAGAACTTCCTTATCGAATTTGACCATAAAATGGACGTTGCCGATAAACGGCGTACTGTGATTGTAGACTGCCTGGATCAGGAAACCACCGCTATCGCCCGTCACTTTAATGTCCCGGTAGGCAATGGCGCTGACGCTTTCCACATCGAATCGGCGGGAGATTGAGGTGCGAATCGCGGCGCGTGTCGGATTCTTGCTATCAAACTCCTCGAATACGCCGTCGAGCACACCGACGACTTTCATGTAATTCAAATAGATCGGTGTCAGTCGAATCGCCGCAAATGCGAACAGTCCGACAAAAACAACCAGAATAATGAATCCGACTGCGGTCATGCCCCCCTCACGCGGTGCCGATCTGCCAGCGCGCGAGTCGTGCCGGAAAATTCGCGTTCCTCCGCGGGTTCCAGCCGGGCGGCGACCACTCTTGTGTTTTGTTCCTGTATTCATCGACTTACCTGCTTTGCTTGCAAATTTGCAGTTGTTTCATCCCGAATCTTGCGCAATTTTAACGGTCCAATCAGTGACTTGCACCTCATTATTGTATCTTTGTCCCGATCCGGCTCCACGCCGGCCACTCGAGCCCGTCCATGTGCATCCAGATGCGCACCGCCTCGCCAACCAGGTGGGTTTCGGGTATGTCACCGATGTAGCGGCTGTCCTGGCTGTTGTCCCGGTTGTCACCCATCATGAAGTAGTGGCCTTCAGGCACGGTGTACACGCGTTCGGTTGCCCGGCTGCCCGGTCTCGAAATGCGGATTTCGTGCTCGCGTCCGTCGAGCACTTCAATGAATATCAGGCCGGAATCCTGCAGCCGTGTTTCAGGATGTCTTGTGAGCGGCATTTGCTGGCCGTTTACGAACAGCTGGTGATCCTGGTAAGAAACTGTATCGCCCGGCAACCCGACGACCCGCTTGATGTAATTGATGCTCGGATCGGATGGCAGACGAAACACTACTACATCGCCGCGCTGCGGCGATCCGGTTTCGAAAAACTTTTTGTCGATTACCGGCCAACGCAAACCGTAGGAATACTTTTTGACGAAAATATAATCCCCTTGTAGCAGAGTCGGCATCATGGAACCCGATGGAATCCGGAACGGTTCGAAAATGAACGACCGAATAATGAGAACGAAAAGGAGCACCGGGAAGAAAGACCGCGAATACTCAATCAAGATATTGATGGCACGATTACCGCTACCGCCCGATGCTTCGATCTTCTTTTGGTAGTAGAAACGGTTAAACGCTACTACCACGCCTGACACGGCGGTCAGGACGGAAAGTATCAATGCCAGGTTAATGCTCAATGCTTAAATCTCACTTATCGACACGCAGGACAGCGAGAAATGCTTCCTGCGGAATTTGTACGGAGCCGATCTGTTTCATGCGCTTCTTACCGGCTTTCTGTTTTTCCAGCAATTTTCGCTTGCGCGAAATATCGCCACCATAACATTTGGCGGTGACATTTTTCCGTAAGGCTTTCACCGTACTACGTGAAATGACTTGACTTCCGATTGCCGCCTGAATGGCAACGTCAAACATTTGACGGGGAATCAGTTTACGCATCTTTTCCACTAATTCCCGGCCACGGGCCTTGGCATTATCACGATGCACAATAATCGATAATGCGTCTACATGCTCATTATTGATCAGTGTGTCGAGACGCACCAGCGGTGCCGCCTGAAATCGCTCGAAATGATATTCAAAAGAAGCATAGCCGCGACTGATCGATTTTAAACGATCAAAAAAATCGAGTACTACTTCCGCGAGTGGCAGTTCATATTCGATTGACATCTGCCCACCGAGATAGCGCAACTGTTTTTGCACACCTCGCTTCTCTATGCACAGTTTCATCACAGCACCTACATATGCTTCGGGCACCAGGATATTTGCGGTAATAATCGGTTCGCGGAGTTCGACGATCTCGGTGGCCGGTGGAAGGTTGGCAGGATTATCGACATAGTCGACCTTATCGCCGGCGAGCAGGACCTCAAACACTACAGTTGGCGCGGTGGTTATCAGGTCCAGTCCGTATTCACGCTCCAGCCGTTCCTGCACGATCTCCATGTGCAACATGCCGAGGAAACCGCAGCGAAAGCCGAAGCCGAGTGCTGCTGAAGTCTCCGGCTCAAAATGCAGTGCGGCATCATTCAGGCGCAATTTCTGCAGTGCGTCTCTGAAAGCTTCGTAGTCCTCGGACTGCATCGGAAACAAGCCGGCGAATACGCGTGGCTGTATTTGCTTGAAACCCGGCAACGGCTGATCGCAGGGATTCTTTGTAAGGGTCAGGGTATCGCCAACAGGTGCACCGTAGATATCCTTGATGCCTGCAATAACAAATCCAACCTCGCCTGTTGCCAATGCGGGCCGGTCCTTCATCTTCGGCGTAAAGCTGCCGACTCGGTCCGCCACATATGACCGTTCGGTCGACATCACTGTGATCTTGCTGCCCTTCGGTAACTTGCCGTTGACCACCCGAACCAGGGATACTACACCGACATAGTTATCGAACCAGGAATCGATGATCAGCGCCTGTAGCGGACTGTCGGGATCGCCAGTTGGCGCCGGAATTGTTTTGACCAGGTGTTCCAGCAACTCCGGGACGCCCTCACCTGTCTTTGCGCTGACCTGCACGGCGTCTGATGCGTCGATGCCGATGATTTCCTCGATCTCCTTTACCACTTTGTCGGGGTCCGCCGCGGGCAAATCGATCTTGTTGAGCACCGGCAAAACCTCGAGGCCCATATCGATTGCCATAACACAGTTGGCGACGCTCTGTGCTTCGACACCTTGTGCCGCATCGACCACCAGCAATGCGCCCTCGCAGGCGGCGAGGGAACGCGATACTTCGTAAGAGAAGTCGACATGCCCCGGTGTATCGATGAAATTGAGCTGGTATTCGATACCATCCGGCGCACTGTAATTCAGCGACACACTCTGAGCCTTGATCGTTATGCCGCGTTCCCGCTCGAGGTCCATCGAATCCAGCACCTGCTCGGTCATCTCCCTCTCCTGCAGGCCACCGCAGTGCTGGATAAAACGATCGGCCAGGGTCGACTTGCCGTGATCGATGTGCGCAATAATCGAGAAGTTGCGGATAGTGTGCGTTGCGGGTTTCATAGGCGCGGCGAAGTATATACGTTCCGCCGCGCCTGTGAGCCTGGCAGATTGCGCAAAACACTGCGAATGGCTGCAGCGTCCAAATGGTACTGACAAAGGGTCTGACCAGCATATTCCACGACTGGTATCCGCATGCCGTACTTCTCCGTCCAATCCGGGCGCGTATCGATGTTCAGTACTTCGAGATCGAGGCGACCGCGAATCAGAGGCAAAAGTTCGTCAATGAGCAGTTCACACAAGTGACAACCGGGTCTTGTGTAAACGCAAATTCTGCTGCGGTCATGCGACTCAGGAAGCATCGTCGGCCGGCCCGGCAATTTTCGGGACGAATTGCTTCAGGCAATCGCGCCGGTTAAGTTGCCAACGGCCGGCAAGAAGCCCTGCCGTGAGGCCAGCTATGGAATACGCAATGGCCTCCGGGTCGGACAACGGTCTGCTAATCAGCCAGCCGGCAGCCAGCATCAGGACGATTCCTGCCAGGGGTAATCCATAGACGAGCAATGATGCGTGCAACAGGTGCGATGGCTCGAGTGTCAGCCTGACCTCATCGCCCTCGCTTAGCCTTAAGTGCGGAGATAAAGATACTTCCAGCATGGCCGGGCGTGTCGAACCACTCAGGAGTCCTGCGCCACAGCCTTTCCCGGCGGCGCACCTCGGACAGGCCGCGGTCCGTTCGACAGCAACCGTGGCTCTGTCCTGCCTGATCGAGATAATTTTTCCAACTGGAGAGTCCATACGGGCGTTATTTTACGAGATTCAGGAGCCGTAGACAGCCCGCCGGGCTTCGGCGCGTATTTTAAGATCAGTGCCACAGTTCCGGTTCTCCGTTGAAACAGCCATCCAAGGCTGTTTCAACGTCGCCATTCGAAAAACATACTGTTTCAGCAGGCTGCTACTTCTGCTGCATGGAGGTAGCGATGCGTTGTACGGTCACAGCCGGAACCTCACCGACAACGGTAATCTGGAAATCACCCTGCTGAATGCTGTAGGTGTTGGATGCGCCAACACTGGACTTCTCGGCAATTTTTGCATCATTCTTTTCGGCAATGAATACCGACACTGTCGCCATGCCATCGCTATACACAACATGTGTTACCGGCGCATCGGCACCCGGCAGCTGTTCGGTCTTGCTCGATGTAACCCGGAATCCGGATGGCAGGTTGGTACTTTCCCAGTTCGTATCCACGTCCACCGCGTCGTAGCCCGCAGCCCCCCTGAACCAGCTGAAGTTCTCCAGACTCATGGAAGGGGCGAGTGCATTTTTGCTGATGTTGCCGCCGATCCTGATATCAGCAAACTTGATTTGCCCGATCAACTCACCATCGATACTCACTATCTCGGTTTTCAGCGGAAAAGATGTTACCTCGTCGAGCCAGATGCGGTGACCATAACGAAATTCATCGTGCGGCCGAATTGCCAGCATGATCGCCTGCCGGCCGGCGACCCGGTCTTCGCGGACAATCGAAACATCGTAATCGGCACCGTAACGAATCTCGCTGCTCGGCAGTGCCGAAAAAAGCGTGCTCTGGTTGTTCCAGTCTTCGATCAGCACCGTTTGTTTGTCCGGCAAAATGCAATGCACTTCATTGCCGATTCGAATAATTTCGAGCCCGGACCCTTCCTGAGAAACCAGTTTTTCGTGGATTACGCCGTCTATTATTTTGTGCACAATCCTGAGTGCTTCAGATTCGCCGTTTTCTGTCCGAATGACCGTGCCTTCATAGTCGATAACGTTGACCACGTAATTCATTCGATCGAGCAACTCGTCCGGACTCGACTGCGCCCAGGCGGTCACCGAACAAGCCGTCAACACCATAGCCATAGTAAGGGTTGCAAGGTACCTGAAGCTTTGGATGTTACGAATCATGGAATTATTCTTGTTACGGGGTATCGACCGCAGATTCTTCTTCTTCGTCCGGTTCGGCCGCCGCTGATGGTAGCAGGTGCGGATCCGGCCCGACCTCGATCAGCTCGCGACTTTCCAGCGAAATAACCCGCGTGCGAATACCGTTCGGACCCATGCCGGGAGATGAATCGTCGTGACTCAGGTAGTACTGCATCAACATTTGGCTCGGCTGATCGGCAAGCACCTGATCAACTGCGGGCTCCGTATAGATGACCGGGCCGTCATCGATCGCCACTGCACGCTGCAGCAGCGGATCTCCCGGACCCTGAATCTGACTAAGCCCGATCAGGGCGAGCGCGGCAACCGTCGCGGCGACTGCAACCCCGGTGGAGGGCGTCATCAAACGCGATCCAACCACCTTTGGCTCATCGTCCGGCCGTGCCAGCCCGTCGCCCAGGGCCTGCGCAATGCGGCCACGCAGCTGAATCATTCCGGGAACTTCCCGGTCCAGGCGCATCCGCCGTCCAATGTCGAGATATTCTGAAACCTGTTCTCTCAGGGCGTCATCCTGGCTCAACCGCCGTATCAACAGCTCCGATTCATTCTCCGGCAATTCGCCGTCGACGAAAGCTGATATCTGCATTTTTAACGCGTCGTTCATACGTCCCCGCACCGGGCCTGCACCCATAATCTACCGTTCATCTACCGCAGCGCCAAGTCTTTGTTGGCATATCCCGGCTCAAATTAATCAATCAAGCTGCCAGGCCTGTCCAGCCACCAATTCATTCGCACTGTTCTAATCAATCAAGGTACCAATCCTTTTACCAATAGCGTCACGCGCACGAAAAATCCTTGATCGCACCGTGCCTACCGGGCAGTCCATTGTTTGTGCAATCTCTTCGTAACTCATTCCATCGAGCTCCCGCAAAATAATGGCTGTCCGCAAATCGTCAGGTAGTCCGTCAATGGCGCGCTCCACCGTTTCGTGCAGTTCCTGGCTAAGTGTCATACCCTCAGGCGTGTCGGTCTCCCTGAGCTTCACATGCAGTTCATATTGCTCCGGGTCCTGCAGGTCCAGTTCGACATCCATCGGGCGTCGTCGCTGTGCGGCCAGGTAATTTTTTGCCGTATTCACCGCGATCCTGTAGAGCCACGTATAAAACGCGCTCTCACCACGAAACCTGGGCAACGCCCGGTAGGCCTTGAGGAAAGCTTCCTGGGAGATGTCCAAAGCCTGGTCCGGATCCCGTACATAACGCATCACCAGATTGACGATTTTGTGCTGGTACTTAAGCACCAGCAGATCAAAAGCACCTTTTTCACCCTTTTGGACGCGCCGCACCAATTGGGCGTCGGTAGGCTCAGTCGCCATATTACAACGCCCCACTCGCAGAGTGGCTCAGCCAACCAACTCTCGGATAGACCCCGGCAAATCCGGAAAGTTCTCTAAACACCGCATGAATCATGGGTTTTTGTACCCGAACTGTGATCTCTGTCCATAGTCTGTTTGCTGCCATTCGGGCCCAATTCTCCAAGCCGCAAATGGTATCAGCTTCCATCCTGGCGGCCAAAGGCCGTGCGACTATGCCGCCAAATCAGTTGCAGGCGTTGCCACTCAAGGTCCCTGCCCGGGTTTCCTCGCAGCAGTTCCCCATATCGGCTGCCGTCGGGAAAGCGTACCCAAAGCCAGCCCAGGCGGGACAGGACGATGCTGCCCGAAAGCAAGGTCAGCACTTCGCGACGACCATCCGGCGCAATGCCCGAAATATTACCCGCAGCGTCCAGTCGTATAAACCGCAGCCGTGCGGCACCGCGGGCAAGCCCCCTGAGTTCGCGAAGACTCTCGCCAACCCAGGCAGCGGCGAGCAGAATCCGCCAAACCGCGGCCAGCGGCATAAACAGGATCAGGACAAGGCCCGTCATCATCGCCAGAGCGCCGCACAGAAGCACGCATTGTCGCAGCCGCGGTTCAGGCGTGAGGACGGTCTCGAATCTGGTTGACGACATTGGCTAGCGCGGCATTTGGGGGCGACTGTCCGCCCAACAAATAACCGATCAGATCCGGGTCGGGAAGCGCCAGAAGTTCGCGAAACGCCTGCTTTTGGTCCTCGCTTGCCTGCAGGTAGCCGTTTTCGAAATGTTTGGTGAGGAGAATGTCCAGCTCACGCATGCCGCGCCTGCATTGCCACCTCAGCTGAGCATCGTTCATAGACAGACTCCGATGTTGGGGTCACCCATTGCCGTCTCATAAACATCGCCCGCCGGGGCGGGCGATCGGAGGTACAGCTTGCGGAGATCTCACTGCCGCTAGTGCCTTCTTTCCGCCAGCATTCTTTTGGTTTCGGCGATCGCTTTGGCCGGGTTGAGGCCCTTGGGGCAGGCAGGGGTGCAGTTCATGATCGTGTGACAGCGATACAGGCGGAATGGGTCCTCAAGATCATCCAGCCGCTCGCCCTTTGCCTCGTCGCGGCTGTCGATCAACCAGCGATAGGCCGCCAGCAATGCCGCCGGACCGAGGAAACGATCGCTGTTCCACCAGTAACTCGGGCAGGCGGTCGAACAACAGGCGCAGAGAATGCACGCGGCCGGTTCGTCGACCAGTTCCTGGTCCGACTTGCTTTGCAGTCTCTCGCGATCGGGCGGCGGCGGTGTGCGTGTCTGCAACCACGGCTTGATCGAGGCGTACTGCGCATAAAAATTAGTGAGATCAGGAACGAGGTCTTTCACGATCGGCATGTGCGGCAATGGATACACTTTTATTATTTTGCCCTTGACGCCCGCGGAGGTGACAGTACAGGCGAGCGTATTGCTGCCGGCAATATTCATCGCGCAGGAGCCGCAAATTCCTTCGCGGCACGATCGCCTGAACGTCAGCGTTGCATCGATTTCGTCCTTGATCTTGATCAGGACGTCCAGCACCATCGGGCCACAGCTATCCATGTCCACATCGTAGGTATCCATGCGCGGATTTTCGCCAGAGTCCGGATCAAAACGGTAGACGGCGAAACGGCGCACGTTGGCGGCACCCTCGGCTGCCGGAAAATGCCTGCCCTTCTTAATTCGCGAATTGGGTGGGAGTCGAAAATCAGCCATCAGTAAACCCGGGCCGCCGGCGGGATCGCCTCGACCTCGTCCGTCAATGTGTTCTGATGCACAGACCGGTAGTCGAAGGACACCGTGCCGTCCCGGGCGATCCACGATAAGGTGTGCTTCATCCAGTTATCGTCGTCCCTGTGCGGATAATCCTCGCGTGCGTGTGCGCCCCGGCTTTCGAGCCGGTTCGCCGCGGAATTGATGGTGGTCATCGCGTTAAGCAGCAAATTCTCGAGCTCCAGTGTCTCTATCAGGTCTGTATTCCAGATAAGCGAACGATCGGAAACATGAACATCTGCAAAGCTATCATAAGTCTTGCGCAGTAATGCAGCACCTTCTGTCAGCGTCTCCCCGGTGCGGAAAACGGCGGCGTGGTTCTGCATGATTCTCTGCATCTCGAGGCGGATTTCGGAAGTCGGCCGTGAGCCATGCGCGTTTCTTACTGCATCGATTCTGGCGACGCTGTTATGTCCGGCATCCTCAGGCAGGTTGGCGTGACGCGCGCCTGGTTGCATGGTTTCAGCGCAGAAATGAGCCGCCGAGCGTCCGAACACGACCAGGTCAAGCAGCGAGTTCGAACCGAGACGATTCGCACCATGCACCGATACACAGGCTGCTTCACCGACCGCCATCAGCCCCGGCACAGCCGACTCGGCATCGCCATCTTTTGCTATCACTACCTGGCCGTTAACGTTTGCCGGTACGCCGCCCATGTTGTAGTGCACTGTAGGCAGTACCGGTATTGGCGCCTTGGTGACATCGACTCCCGCGAAAATTCGTGCGGATTCCGCGATGCCCGGAAGACGTTCATCGATCACTTCCGGACCAAGGTGCTCCAGGTGCAGGAAGATATGATCTTTTTCTGCACCGACACCCCGACCTTCGCGGATTTCGATCGTCATCGAGCGGCTGACAACATCTCGCGAGGCGAGGTCTTTCGCATTGGGCGCATAACGTTCCATGAATCGTTCGCCATCCGAATTCGTAAGATAGCCACCTTCGCCACGGACCCCCTCGGTAATCAACATCCCGGCGCCGTAGATGCCCGTTGGGTGAAATTGCACGAACTCCATGTCCTGCAACGGCAACCCGGCACGCAGCGCCATGGCATTACCATCGCCGGTACAGGTATGTGCCGAGGTGCAGGAGAAATAGGCCCGGCCGTAGCCGCCTGTCGCAAGGATGACCTGGTGCGAGCGAAAGCGATGCAGTCTGCCGGTCGCGAGATCAATGGCAACGACGCCGCGGCAGGCGCCGTCCTCCATGATTAAATCGATGGCGAAGTATTCGATGTAGAACCCGGCATTGTGCTTCAGCGATTGTTGATACAGGGCATGCAGCATCGCGTGACCGGTCCGATCCGCCGCGGCACAAGTACGCTGCGCTGTGCCCTCGCCAAAATGCGTGGTCATGGCGCCGAACGGCCGCTGATAAATCCGGCCATCCTCGGTGCGCGAGAACGGAACGCCATAGTGCTCCAGTTCGATGACCGCATCTGCGGCCTCTTTACACATATATTCAATGGCATCCTGATCGCCCAGCCAGTCCGCGCCTTTGACGGTGTCGTACATGTGCCAGCGCCAGTCATCCTGGCCCATGTTGCCAAGGGCCGCACTGATTCCGCCCTGCGCCGCGACGGTATGGCTCCTGGTCGGGAATACCTTGGTGATACAGGCCATCGTGAAACCCGCTTCGGCCAGGCCAACGGTTGCGCGCAACCCGGCGCCGCCGGCGCCGATGACGACAACGTCGTAACTATGATCGATAAAGTCGTAGTCGCTCATCAGGCGCCGCCCAGGGCAATCTTAAGAACCGCGACGACTGCCACGACCGCCAGGAATACATGAGCGAATCGATTCAGCAGCAGCGACACCACTTTAATAAACGCACCGTGCACATAGTCTTCAAGCACCACCTGCACGCCGAGTGCGGAATGATAGGCAAGCGTGACAGTCAATAATAACAACATGACGCTGTTGAACGGCCGGCCTGCCCAATCGAGCATTGCGACATGTGCAAAGCTGTCGAGGCGCGTGAGCGAATAAAGGAACCAGCTGCCAAGAATAAGCAGGGCGACCGCCGTTACCCGCTGCGACCACCAGTGCCCGGTACCGTCTCTGGCCGATCCTGAACCCAGCACTTGTCCCAATGGCGAACGCAGACTCAAACCAGGCTCCCCGAATCCTGAAACAGCAGCCAGTACACGACGGTCATAAGCATCGTCGCGACCAGGACCAACCAGGCCGACGCATTGGCCTGGCGCACCTCGAAACCGATGCCGGCATCCCAGAAGAGGTGTCGGACTCCGTTTGAGAAGTGAAAAAAGAACGCAATACTCCAGCCGAGCAACGCCAGCTTGCCGATGATCGTGTCCATCCAGCCGGCCACGACTTCATAAGAGGCCGCACCGAAGGCGATGGACTGCAGCCACACCACAAACGCGATCAGGCCAACAGATAACGCCACACCCGTCGCACGGTGCAGGATGGACAGCGTCATCGTAATGGGCCAGCGATAAATCGACAGATGTGGCGAGAGCGGCCTGCTCGTATTATTCATCCGCATTACCGGAGTTCGACATCAAAAGTCGATGCAACGGCCGGCTTTTTCCCAGTCGCCATAGCGCGTGGGATCCAGCCCTCCCCTGCCGCCGATTTCCTTGTCCCGAACGACCTCCCGTTGCTGCGCGTCCGGAGCACTTCGCCCGGGGGAATCAGCGTCCGCTTCGTTGCCTGCCGGGGTTTTACTGGTATCTTCAACCATTCGCAAAGTATGCCAGAGTGTGCGACCAGATACAGGATGTAAATGAAGGTCGGAGTCTGCGCTTGCCGGGGTGACAATTTGTACGAACTAATCCAGATTCGTGGAAACGATGCGGGGGAATTGCTGCAGGGTCAGCTGACACAGGATATTACAGATCTTGAAGCAGCGCTCAGTCTCCCGGCGGCATGGTGCAATGCCAAGGGCCGGGTCATCACCCTGCTGCGCCTGCTGGCGTTGCAGGATTCGATTGGCCTGGTGGTGCCGGCCTCACTCGTCGACGCCGTCGTGCAAAAACTCACCCTGTATCGACTTCGGTCCGACGTCAGCATTGAACGGGTGGATGAGGGCTGGGCCTCAATCGCGGTCGGCGACACGGATGCCTTCGACCGGCTGGACGCTGCCGGCCTGTTGCCGGACGCCGATTGCGCACGCTCAGCTCATGGGCTGATTGCCGTGGATTACTCTGCCGCCGATCGTTTTATTGAAATCTTTGGATCGAGCGACGCCTTCAGCAGCGCCGGGCTGGGACTAGAGTCGACTTTGTCGGATGAGCAGTGCGCAACTATGAAAATTCGCGCCGGGCTCGCGGATATCACATCGGAAAACACCGAGAAATTTACACCGCACATGCTGAATCTCGACCGCGTCGGCGCAATCAGTTTTGACAAAGGATGCTATACCGGCCAGGAAGTCGTCGCGCGCACGGAACACCTGGGTCAGAGCAAAAGACGCCTGATGCACTATCGATGCGATGCACGTCATATTGCGATCGGAGACAAACTATCCGATGATGAGCGTGACGTCGGCAGCGTGGTGAATATCTCGGGCAAGGACCTGCTCGCCGTCACGCCGGTCGCACTGCATGACCGGTCACTGACTATTAACGACGCAACCGCGACCCCGGTTCCTCTGCCTTACCGGTTGTAATCATCGTCATTCGAGACAGCTCCGCTGATTTAATAATGGCCATCAGACCGCGGACAAGAACAGGTTTACGATTCACCTTGTTCGTCGTCATCGCGGCTTTCAGCAGTCTGGACTGTAACGCTGAGTCAAACAAGGGCAAGCAGGCTGATGCACTGATGCTGGCGCTACCCGCGGGCGCATACTTGCTGACGTCGAACAAACAGGACAAACGGGGAGCGTGGGCGCTCACGAAATCGCTGACCCTGTCAACAATCAGCGCGCTTGCGCTGAATACGATCGTCGACAAAGATGCACCCAACGGCAGCAGCAGCCACGCGTTCCCGTCCGGGCACGCAGCAATCGCTTTCGCTTCGGCCACGTTCGTACAGAGACGGTATGGCTGGCGCCCGGGGATACCCGCGTACCTGGTAGCCGCTTACGTCGGTTGGCTGCGCATCGAAACCGACGATCATGATACCGCCGACATCATCGGCGGCATGGCCGTCGGCATCACCTCCTCGTACCTGCTGACCAGGCCGCTTGATGATGGCGTCCGTGTAACGGCGTGGAGCGACGGGAAATCGGCGGGGCTGCAAATTCAGGTTCGATGGTGAATGCATCTGTTGCCGGTTGACGCAGCGCCGTCAGGATTTATCCGTACCTATTGACGCGGCGCGACGCAACTGCCGTGGTTGCGGCGCTACAAACTGTGATTCTGTTGTGCGTTGCACAACTGGTAGAAATTTGCTTCCGAAAAAACTCTGCAAATTGCCACATGATTTTCACAAAACGAGAATAGCGTTACAATTAGCATCACCATTCGCACAAAAACAAGCAAACTGTGCCATTCATTGGGCACACAACTATATGGATAAGGCGATCATGGAACTCTTCAAATCGTTCATCAGCACCATGGCCTACGCATCGCTCGGATTTTCTGTTGCAGCCGCGTATCTGAAAATCAATAAAATATGGAAAAGAAAACATATCGCTGAAGTTGCCGACAGTGTTTCGATCATGGGAAATGTTTTCGATATTATTCCGCTGTCATTTTTTGCCCTCAACTTTCTGTTCGTTGCTCAGTGGCAAGGCATGATTGACAGCATAATCTGGATATTTGCCGGCGTACTTTCGGTTCTCATCGGTTCTCGCCTGTGGGTACAGGTCGACCGAAACAAGACATTCTGGACGCGGGTAAAGGAAGCCTTAAAGCTTGAGAAATCTGAAGTAGGCTACCTCGCAACATCATTTTTTCGACCATCCGGCGGCGAATTAATTCTGGAGATTTTTGCGCGGTTCGCCTATATCGATCAGGATCTGGCCGACCGCGAAAAAGAGTTGATTCAATCATTCGCCGATACCTGGCACCTCGATATTGACTGGGAACAACACAAGAAACTGGCGGAGCTGGAGCAGTCAGTCAGTTTCATCAAGACGCGAGACACGGTGGCGCGTTACCTGAAAACATCGCCACCTGCTGAACAGGTAGCGCAATTGATCGATGTGCTCCACGCGCTCGTAAAGGTTGATGAAAACGTTTCCGACCAGGAGGCGTTGATCCTCGGTGAAGTGCACCAATTTCTTCTCAGTTATATGGATGAGTCCAACATTGAAGCGAAATTCACCGTCCTCATCGCGCCGCAAAATCGCGATCAGGACACAGCCATCGCCGCGCTCCTGCCCAACATCGAGAAAATTGCAGTTGCAGGCGGGTCCGGCTACCTGGTTGGATCCTACTATTCCCAAGACTTTGCGGAGGTCATCTGTGATCAGTATCGTGCGCTCGGGTTCCTCACCATAGACCTGGTAGGCGATGCCACCGGCATAGCCTGATTAAACCTGGTACAAGATTGTCGTGGCTGGATCGCAGTATGATAATAAGTATGTGGGCTGAGAAAAATGCGAATTCTTTCCGTCATTCCTGGATTGGTTTCAGTGTTCATGCCGGCCTTGTCCGTCTCGGCTGATAGTCAGGTTCAACAGGAGCCGTTGCAAATCGACCACCTGGTCATCGGAGTCGCAGATCTGGACGCAGGCGTCAGGGAATTCGAGGAGCTGACCGGGGTCCGTCCTGCGTATGGTGGCGAACATCCGGACAGGGGGACGCATAACGCACTGGTCAGCCTCGGAGAGCGGACCTATCTGGAGCTTCTCGCGCCACGGCCAGGTGCCAACGTCACGGAATCTCTACGCTTCCTCGCTGAGCTAGCGGAGCTCACGCCGGTGATGTGGGCAGTGTCTACTGATGACATCACGCAGACCGCGGCTCGACTCGCCAGCGCTGGCTATGAAGTTACCGAACCGGTTCCGGGTTCGCGGCGGCAGAAGAACGGGTCGACACTCCATTGGACCGTTTTCGACCTGGCGGCCCCGGATCTTGCTGGAGCACCTTTCTTCATCGAATGGGGTGAGGCATCGGTCCACCCTTCCGAATCCTCACCGGGCGGCTGTGAACTCGGGTCGCTCGAGATCAAAGACCCGGGAGCAGATCAACTGCAAGGGCTTATCCAGCTGCTGGGCCTGAATATCGACGTGGAACAAGCGCTAAATTCGTTGCTTACGATTGTGCTTCATTGTCCGCACGGCGAAATACGCTTGGGACGGTGAATATCCCTCATGACCGAGCTTGATCAACTAGTCAAACACTTCCGGGCGCATATGGGGAAATAGCAATACGTCCCTGATCGAAGGCGAATCCGTGAACAGCATGACCAGCCGGTCGATTCCAAGACCCAGTCCGGCACACGGTGGCAGACCGTATTCCAGCGCGCGGATGTAGTCCGCATCGAAAACCAGCGCCTCGTCGTCACCGGCCGTCCGGTTTTCGGCCTGTGCCCTGAAGCGCTCCTCCTGGTCTTCCGAATCATTCAATTCCGAGAATCCGTTGGCGATTTCCCGTCCGCCGATAAATAACTCGAAGCGATCCGTTACAAACGGATCCTCATCATTTTTGCGTGCCAGCGGAGAAACCTCGGTCGGATAACGGACAATAAACGCAGGCTGCCGCAACCGGTCTTCGCAGGTCTTCTCGAATATCTCGATTTGCAGCTTGCCGCTTTGATAGTTGTCCTCGACTTTGATACCGAGCTTTTCCGCGACCGGCACCAGGTACTCCCGGTCGCGGATCCTGGCCTGGTCGATGTCCGGATTGAACCTGGCGATTACTTCTTCGACGGTTATTCGCGCGAACGGTTTGTCGAAATTATAAGTCTCGCCCTGATAGGTCACTGACTTCTCGCCAAGCACCGCCTGCGACAAACCTTTCAAAAGTGCCTCGATCATAACGATGAGGTCTTCGTAATCAGCGTAGGCCCGATACAACTCGAGCATCGTGAATTCGGGATTATGCTGGGTGGACACGCCTTCGTTACGAAAATTGCGATTGATTTCGTAAACACGCTCGAATCCGCCGACGGTGAGACGCTTCAGATTGAGTTCGGGTGCGACCCGCAGGTAAAGCGACATGTCGAGTGCATTGTGATGGGTCGTAAACGGCCTCGCGATCGCGCCGCCTGGCGTTGTCTGCATCATCGGTGTTTCGACTTCGAGGTAATCCTGGGAGTCCAGGAATGCGCGAATGTAGGTGATGATTTGCGAACGCCTTTTGAATACGTTACGCGTGTCTTCATTCATGATCAGGTCGACGTAGCGCTGCCGATAACGAATCTCCTGGTCGGCAAGCCCATGAAATTTTTCGGGCAATGGTCGCAAAGACTTTGTCAGCAAACGCAGTTCGTCGGCCATCACCGTTAATTCGCCGGTCCTGGTCTTGAACAGGGTCCCTGATGCACCAAGGATGTCGCCGACATCCCATTTCTTGAATTCCTGGTACAAGCCCTCGCGCAACCGGTCCCGCTCCAGACGCAGCTGTATCTGACCGGTTCGGTCCTGCAACTTGATAAAGCTCGCTTTGCCCATTACGCGCTTGACCATCATGCGGCCGGCAACGGTCACACGAATTGCTTGCCCCCGCAGATGCTCGTCTTCGTGCTTGCCGTAGCTCTGATGTACCTCGTCCGCCAGGGCATTCCTGCGAAAATCATTCGGGTAGGGATTGCCGGATGCACGCAACGCAGTCAGCTTGCGCCGGCGCTCGGCGATCAGTTCGTTCTCGTCCCGTTTGTCCTTTCCTGCACTCACTTAAAGTCCCTGCTTGAGGCTTGCCTCAATAAATTCGTCCAGCCCGCCATCCAATACAGCCTGAGTGTTACCGGTTTCAATGTTGGTACGCAAATCCTTGATGCGGCTCTGATCGAGTACATAGTTGCGAATCTGGCTGCCCCAGCCGACGTCGGACTTGCTGTCTTCCACTTCCAGAGCTTTTGCACGACGATTCTGCAACTCCAGTTCATAGAGTTTCGCATTTAATTGCTTCATCGCCGTCGCCTTGTTTTTGTGTTGCGACCTGTCGTTCTGGCACTGGACAACTATGTTCGTCGGTAAATGCGTAATGCGCACCGCAGATTCTGTGCGGTTGACGTGCTGGCCGCCGGCGCCGCTGGCCCGATAGACATCGATCCTGAGGTCCGACGGATTGACGTCGACGTCGATGTCGTCATTCACTTCGGGCGAAACAAATACCGATGCGAACGACGTATGACGCCGGTTCCCGGAATCGAACGGAGATTTCCGCACCAGCCGATGTACACCGGTCTCGGTGCGCAACCAGCCGTAGGCGAATTCGCCTGAAATCAGGATGGTCGCACTTTTGATTCCGGCAACCTCGCCGGCGGATGCCTCGATGATCTCCGTCTTGAAATCGTGCGACTCGGCCCAGCGCAGATACATCCTCAGGAGCATGTTCGCCCAATCCTGGGCTTCGGTGCCGCCGGCGCCGGATTGAATGTCGAGGAACGCGTTGCTGTTATCGAGCTCACCTGAAAACATGCGGCGAAATTCAAGCGAATCAATCTCGATTTCGAAGCCCTTGAGATCGGACACGAGCGCATCCAGCGTGTCGCTATCGTCCTCTTCCACGACGAGTTCCAGCAGGTCGCCGGCATCTGCAAGGCCTCGTGTCAGCGTATCCAGGGTTGCAACAATCTTCTCGAGCTGCGAGCGTTCCTGGCCAAGAGCCTGGGCACGCTCGGGTTGGTCCCAGACATCGGGTTGTTCGAGCTCGCGCTGGACCTCGGTCAGGCGTTCAGCCTGGGTGTCGTAGTCAAAGATACCCCCTTAACGCGGTCACGCGTTCCGTGAGGTCAGAGATGGTCTGCCTGATCTGGCCGGTTTCCATTGACGTTCGCAAGCTGTTTCAAAAAGACGCGGGATGTTATCACGACAGTCAGGCAATGTTGACGATCTGCTCGACAATGAGTTGCGGCGACTCGAAACCCCGGTACTCGTTGACATCGAGGCGATAGGTCAATTGCACGACGCCACGGTAAACCGGCCCAGCCTGGTTGAATGCGATTGCGTCGACCGGGTCGCCACCGGATGCCGGGCGCACGCGAAACCTGAGATGATTGTCGCCAACCGTCCGTTGCTCGTCGATCACGAAATCTCCGGTGAACACCGGTTCGGGAAACCCGGCGCCCCAGGGCCCTGCTTCCCGCAACACCTTCGCAAACTTCAGATTCATGGCAGCAGCAGGCAAATCGCCATCGGTAAGAATCGCACCACTGAAATCGGCCCCCGGGTAAAGCCGGCTCATTTGGTGTGCGGCACCTGCCGAGAACTCGGAAAAGCGCTGCTCCGGAATATTCAGACCCGCCGCCATCGCATGCCCACCGAACTTGCTTATCAGCCCCGGCTTTGCCGATGACACCGCTTCGAGCAGATCACGAATGTGCACGCCGTTGATCGAGCGTGCCGATCCTTTGAGGACTCCATCATCTTCACGGGCAAACGCAATAACGGGACGGTCGCAACGCTCACGCACGCGTGATGCAATCAGGCCGACGATACCCTGGTGCCATTCCTCATCGTAAAGACACACGCATGCCGGCAGGTCTCGTGCGTCGATCGCATCGACGTAGGCAAACGCGTCCTGCCGCATTTTTGCCTCAATGCTGCGGCGTTCCTTGTTGATCTCATCGAGCGTTGCTGCGAGTTGCGCTGCGGCCTGTGCATCATCAGTAAGCAAGCACTCAATGCCAACTGACATGTCTTCGAGGCGACCTGCCGCATTCAGTCGTGGACCGACCACGAAACCGAGGTCAGCGCTGACAGCCCGCGCAGGCGATCGCCCCGCCTGCTGAAAAAGCGCCGCTATTCCGGGCACAGCCTTTCCGGCCCGAATTCGCTGCAAGCCCTGCTGCACGAGGACGCGATTGTTATGGTCCAGCGTCACGACGTCGGCGACGGTCCCTAAGGCAACGAGGTCAAGATAACTGGCAGGCACCCTGGCCGCTCCGGAGAGTCCATCCGCCTCCAGGCTGCGGCCGAGCGCGGCCATCAGGTAGAACGCAACACCGACACCCGCCAGGTGTGGACTGGCGAAATCATTGTCGTCAAGATTCGGATTGAGCATGGCGTCCGGCTTCGGCAATTCCGCGCCGGGTAAATGGTGATCGGTAATCAGCACCTCGATGCCGAGCCGATGTGCTTCTTCGACGCCCTCCACGCTCGACACGCCGTTATCCACGGTTATCAACAGCTCAGGTGAGCGCTCCGCTGCCACACGTACGATTTCCGGCGACAAGCCATAGCCGAATTCAAAGCGATTCGGCACCAGGTAGCCCGCATCGTTGATTCCGAATTCGCGTAAACAGCGGATGACCAGCGCCGTACTGGTTGCGCCGTCGGCATCGAAATCTCCGATGACGATGATCCGGTTTTTGCGATGTTTCAAAAGAAGTGCGACAGCCGCATCGATACCGCTCAATGTGCGAACCGGCACCAGGCGCTGCAGCGTGTAGTCGAGTTGCTCAGGCCCGGTAACCCCGCGCGCCGAGTACAGGCGTCGCAATATTGGATCAAGCTGCAGTAGGCCATCAGAACCGGCGCTATCGGCAGCGGTTCTTTTCCTGAGGGGGCGAACACGTCGTTCAGGCATTGTTACCTGCTTCCATCAACAACGGCGACACTTTACGCCAGAATCGAAATGCATCCTTTTTTTCGACTTCGATTTTCAATCCATCGCGAAACAGCAGCGTCAGCGCTCGTAAGTCACCCCGCCTCAGAATAACTCGCAGGTTTTCCAGGCAGGTTGCCATTGCCTCAGGCTGTGCATAATCAATCTCGTCCGGAACAACGGCGACAAAACCGTCCGCCGCTTTGTTCAGGCAATCATCGAAATTTCCTTCCCAGGAATCGATGAGTCCCGTACAGCTATTCCAGTATCCTTTGAACAAGGGATCGTGAGCAAACAACGGTGGAATCGGCAGCGCGTCTTTTTCAGGCGCAATACCGCCACCCCAGAACCAGATCGAGTTGACGGACCGCCTGCCGCACAGGCTACGTCGCTGATTCACCTCGTGATCGTGTAACGCCATCTGCGTCTCGCCCAGCAAGTGATCGTGAGTGACCGCATGATCACCTGCCGGCATGAATTCATCGGGCGCGCGACCATCGACCACCTCGGGCGATACAGCCGCGGTAGCAATTGGCTCATGACCATGCAGGTAGCCAAAGTGCCCGAGCCTCGCAAATGTATAGCGTTCATCGTCACCCAGGGTTTTCTGCAGGTGATCGAATAAGTCCCGCAGATCCGTTCGCGAAATATCGTCACCACGCAATGCATAAAGACACAGGTGATCAAGGCGTGCTTCGAGGTGCACCGGGTCTGCGGCGGCAAGCCATGCGCCAGGTCGTTCGCCGCTTTGACCCCAGAATCGCAGTGCGGCGAGCCCTTGTCCCGGAACCGAATGGCTGATTGCGCGCAACACGCCGGCCAGCATCTCTCCCGGACCACCAGGTGATCGAATACGACCTCTCGACAGCCATTTCCTGTGGTCCTGACGCCCCACCCTGCCGTGCCTGCCCGCTGGCAACACGATGACCGCATGCGATGGGTAATGAGATTGTGCCAATTCCTGTCAGCCTGTGGCGTCGCGACCAGGTTGCTCGACCAGCCTGATTTTGTATGATGAGGGCCTGCGTCCACGCATGTTAACCGTGCGCAGCAATGAACGCATCCGCCAGTCAGTATTTGCCGGGGTTCCAGTGAATTTTACGCGCGACCAGATATCTGCCGTGACTGTGCGCCAGGTCGAACCCGGCGCCATTCAGATCGGCGACGAAACCATCGCGGAGAACGTGGTGCTCTTCAGGGACGAGATTCAGCGCGGCATATCAATAGGCAATGTTGCAGCATTGCAGGTGCAGGATCTGCATGACCTGCTGTCGAGGCATCCGGAAATTGTGATTTTCGGCACCGGCTGGAAACCGCAGCGCCCGCCACGAGAACTCGTGTTTGCGATGGCCCGGCGTGGCATTGGTTTCGAGACGATGGATACGCCAGCCGCCTGCCGCACCTTCAATATCCTGGTCAGCGAGGGTCGGGACGCCGCGGCCATCCTTATCATTGCGGAATAACAAGACGGTGCCGGCACCGTTTCAATCCAGAAGCGATTCGCTGTTAGCGCCGTGACTCTCAATCATGCTCTTGAGATTCTTCAGCGCATCGATCTGAATCTGCCGTACGCGCTCCCGCGTAACGCCAATTTCCCGCCCAATCTCCTCCAGCGTCAAACGCCGATAGCCATGTAGCCCGAATCGGCGTTCAACAACCGCACGTTGTCTGTCGTTCAGTTTGAATATCCATCCATCGAGAATGGCGTGAACGCGTTCTTTTTGCGCGCATTGTGCGGGTTCTGCCTCCTGCCGTGCCGGCAGAAAATCCAGCGCTCCGCGATCCTCGTTTGTCCCGGCACTTCCGGATGAGCCAATGGTGACCCGGTTATGCAGCCCGAGCAACCTCTCGATATCCTCTACATCACGCTCCATGTAGTCAGCAATTTCTGCCGGTGTCGGGGCCGTTTCCCGGGAATGGCACAGACTTCTCGACGCCCTGAGCACTGTGTTGATGTCCTTGATGATATGGATCGGCAACCTGACCGTCCGCGACTGATTCATGATGGCCCGCTCGATGGTTTGACGAATCCACCAGGTTGCGTAGGTCGAGAATCGAAAACCCCTCTCGGGATCGAATTTCTTCACCGCGTGAATCAGACCGAGGTTCCCCTCTTCGATCAAGTCGAGTAGCGGCAGTCCGCGGTTGTAATAGTGCCGGGCGATTTTGACCACCAGCCGCAGATTGCTTTCGATCATGCGATGGCGCGCTGCCTCGTCACCTTTCCTGCTGCGTCGCGCGAATTTTTTCTCCTCCGCCGCGGTCAGCAGTTTCGCTACACCGATTTCGTTCAGATACAGGCTGGTGGCGTCGTGACCGCGGGCCTTTGCAACTGACTTTTTCTTTTCGAGCGTGGATCTGAGGACTTCGGGTTGCGCAGGTGGGCTTGCGACAGTTGTTGACCGCCGCTCAGTTGGATCTGCTGAGACATGCGTCTCGCCCACAGTACAACTCCTCTCCTTATCCGGGAGTTGTAACCACTGACGTCATTTGACCATCAGGTCGAATTATCGCGCAGGCAGATATTGTCGCGGGTTAACCGGCTCGCCATTGCGCCTGATTTCAAAAAGCAGTCGCGGCTCTTGTCCCGGCCCCTCCCCCATGGTCGCAATACGCTGGCTTTTCTTAATGTTGTCGCCTTCCTTGACCAGCAACGACGCGTTGTGCCCGTAGGCACTAAGGTAGGTGTCGTTGTGCTTAAGGATAATAAGCTGTCCATAACCGATTAGTCCACCTCCGGAATAAACGACTCGGCCGGCTGCTGCCGCTCTTATCGGCTGGCCGGCCCTGCCAGCGATCAACAAACCGGTCCCTGAACCAGGCCGGCCAGAAAAATCCGCGACGATCCTGCCGCTTGTCGGCCAGGCCCACGCTGGCGGCGGCGGGGACTTGCTGCCAGGCAGCGGGCGGCCTGCTGGCTTGCTGGCCGGGGTTTTGCGGCCGGCAGTCGTGCTGGCCGGGGGTCCGTTCAGGCGTATGACCTGGCCGGGATAGATCAACGAACCATCGCCAAGGTTGTTCCAGCGCGCGAGATCGCGATGATCCCTGCCATAACGCCACGCAATGGTGAAAAGTGTCTCTCCGGAGCGGACGATATGCTGATCCGGTGGCGGCTGTTCCCAAAGCGATGACGGACCACAGGCCGTCAACAGCAATGCAACCGCCAGCAACAGCGCCGGTCGGCTATGGCTGCAGAAATTTTCGGATCCTGTTGACACGATTGGCTCGCCGACTCGTCACTGGTGATTAAGCCAGATCAAGCCGCCAATGCCGGCGGCCAGGGCGACGACGCCCCAGCCGATTCTCTCTATATAGGTGGCGATCGTTGACTCCATCCGCTCGCCGCCGGCGATGACCAACCCTGCCACGAGAAAGAATCTCGCCCCTCTACCGATCAGCGAGGCGACAACAAAGCCCGGAAAACTCAGCATCACGACTCCCGCCGATATAGTAAAAATCTTGTAGGGAATCGGCGAAAAACCGGCGACAAATACTGCCCAGATGCCCCAGTTGTCGAACCATTCCCTGGCACGCAAATAGGCCGTCCAGTAGCCCATCGAATGCAGCCACGGTTCGATTGCCGAGAACAGAAAGTAGCCGATCGCATACCCGGCGATACCTCCGGCCAGCGACGCAGCCGTGGTAATGGTGGCAAAACGCCACGCCCTGGCGCGATTCGCGAGGCACATCGGCGCGAGCATGACATCCGGTGGTATCGGGAAAAACGAAGACTCGGCGAAACTCATTGCGCCGAGATAACGCACGGCGTGCGGATGCTTGGCCCAGTTCAGGACACGATCATACAAAGGCCCAAACAGCCGCATCGTCAGATCTGTTCCCAAGTCACAGAATTGGGTCTAAGTAGACTACAAAACATATTGATTTTCTTGCTATTTCCCTTTGACAAGCGGAACAAAACTTACGCCACCCAGCGAAACTTGCTCGAAATGATCGTCGCGCCTGCGGACCATGGTCAACTCCTGGGCACCCGAGGGACCGACCGGCATGATCAGCCTGCCGCCAGGCGCGATCTGTTCAAGCAGCTTCTGCGGTAATTCCGTTGCGGCTGCGGCGACGATTATTCCATCGTAAGGCGCGTATTTCGGCCAGCCCTCCCAGCCATCGCCGAGCCGAAACCTGACGTTATAGATGTCCAGTTGCCGGAGGCGCTGCTTCGCCTTTCTTAATAACTCCGGAATGCGCTCGACGGTGTAAATCTCCTTCACCAGGGGCGCCAGCACGGCAGTCTGGTAGCCGCAGCCGGTGCCAATCTCGAGCACCTTGTCACCAGCAAAGTCAGCGAGCAACGCTTCGGTCATTTTCGCGACGACATAGGGCTGGCTAATCGTCTGACTGTGACCGATTGGCAATGCGGTATCTTCGTAGGAACGACTCGCCAGGGCCTCATCGACGAACAGGTGCCGCGGCACATTGCGGATCTGTTCCAGTACCGCGGAAGACCGGATGCCGTGTTTCTTAAGACGATCCACAAGACGATCGCGCGTGCGTGCGGACGTCATGCCGATTCCCTGGATGCTGTCCGCCCACTGCATCATGCGGCCAGCCAGTCCCTGAGCTGAGGAAGAGACTCGTGCCGCGTCAGGTCGACCTTGAGCGGCGTTACAGCGACCGCCCCACGCTCGACCGCCTCGAAATCGGTTCCGGGACCCGCATCCTGTCCCGGCCCGGCGGGGCCAATCCAGTAAATTGTCCGGCCCTGCGGATCCTTGTTCCTGACCAATGGCTCCGAGCGATGGCGAAAACCCAGCCGGGTGATCTCGACACCGGCCAGGCGATCAAAAGGCAGGTCCGGAACATTCACATTCAAAATGATGTCGCCTGGCAGGGGCTTGCTCTGTAATCGCTTTACCAGATCGCAAGCCACCCTGGCGGCGGTGGCGAAATGCTTGCCGTGCTGGCCGACGAGGGACACCGCAATTGCCGGGAGGCCGAGGAAGCGGCCTTCCATCGCCGCTGCGACCGTGCCTGAATAGATGACATCGTCGCCGAGATTGGCGCCATGATTGACGCCGGATACGACCAGATCCGGGTCGTCCGAAAGGTAGCCCGACAAGGCCAGATGCACGCAATCAGACGGCGTGCCGTTGACGAAAAACCGGTTTTCCTCGACCTGGTGGACCCTGAGCGGCGAGTGCAGCGTCAGTGAATTACTGGCACCGCTGTGATTCCGGTCGGGTGCCATCAAGACAATTTCGGCGATTTCGGACAGGGCGTCTGCGAGTGCAATAATGCCCTTCGCCATGTAGCCGTCGTCGTTACTAACCAGAATTTTCACTGTTTGTTGATTTCTTCGTCAGACTGACGCAATGGTTGCTTGCTATCTGCATTGGCCGTGAAGGACGCGCTCACTATACTCAATGTTTCCCCGACACCATAGCGCTAATCCGGGTATTCCCGATGGCCCGAAAAAAAGACTCTGAAAGCATCACCGAAGATGACGTCAGCTTGTTCCGTCGCCTGATAGGTGATGCGAAACCGCTGCCGCAGACAAACCAGGCACCGGAGCACCGGCCGAGGGTCAGTACGCGTGCTCGCTTTGCACGCCGGGACGAACGAGAGGCACTGGCCGCGAGTCTCGATGCCGACATCGATGAAACCGAAACAGGTGCCGGCGCAAGCCTGCATTTTCACCGGCCGTCCGTCGGCCGGCGAACCATGCGCAAACTCGGACGCGGCAAATTCAGCGTGCAGGACGAGATCGACCTGCACGGCATGACCGTAGTGCAAGCAAAAGACGCGCTCCAAGAATTCATCGGGGCGTGTGAATTGCGCGGCTGCACCTGCATCCGCATCGTCCACGGCAAAGGACTTGGCTCCGGCGATCGCGGGCCTGTCATAAAAAACAAAGTGAACAAGTGGCTAAAACAATGGGATGAGGTGCTGGCGTTTGTGTCGGCAAGACAAATCGATGGCGGCACCGGCGCCGTCTATGTCCTGCTCAGGAAGAGCTGACGAGATTATTGAGGTGGCGGATGACAATCGAAAACAGATGTCGTTTGGGCGTCTCGAAGAACAGCTTACGCTGACTTCCTCATGTGATTGGGAGGAAAGGTTTCCGCGGTAATTGCACCCGGCCGGCGTATTCCGCTCGTAGTTATCCCGCCAAATGGTTTGAATTGCGGATTTCCGCTATCCTGTGTCAGCCCATATTTCGGCGCATCGGGGGAATGCATCGCGCTTAAGTGACTCCTGCGATGACAATAAGAAAAGGACGGAAAATGCACGCCAAACCTGTTCGCAGTTCGCTCTCACTGGTTCTTTTGTTGTTGCCTGTTTTTGCCATGGCCCAGGACGATGAAAGGCTGATCACGATTGACGATATCCTGGCGATGAAATCGATCGGCGATCCGCAGGTCAGTCCCGATGGTGAACTGGTTGCGTACACCGTTCGTCAGCGTGACCTGGAGGAAGACAAATCGGTGACACAGATCTGGGTTGTTGCAACATCCGGGGGCGATCCGATTCCGATGACGTCTGCCGATACGTCGGCCAGCAGCCCGCGGTGGAGTCCGGACAACAAGTATCTGTCCTTCAAGGCATCGAAGGGCGAAAAGGCCAGGTCACAAGTCTGGAATCTGAATCGACTCGGCGGTGAGGCCACGCAGGTCACCAGCGTCAAACAAGGCGTCGACAACTATGACTGGTCGCCCGATGGCAGCCGGATGTTATTGATAATCCGGGACCCCCGCCCTGCCGATCTGACGGAAGATGAAGAAGACGACGAGCAGCCCCTGCCGCACGTCATTGACCGCATGCAGTTCAAACAGGACTACGTTGGCTACCTTGATCGCCGCAGGGCACATATATACGTGTACACACCCGGTGAAGAGGAACCCGTGCAAGTCACTTTCGGTGACTACGATGATTCCGATCCGGTGTGGAGCCCCGATGGCAAATCGATCGCTTTCGTCGGTGACAGGTCTGAAAATCCGGATCTGAATTACGGAACCGACATCTGGAGTGTCTCTGTTGACGGCAATGATCATCCACTGGTGCAGGTGACGTCGCACCCGGGACGCGATTTTTCGCCCACGTGGAGTCCGGATGGCAAGAGCATTGCGTACGTAAGCTCGACAGGATTGGACATCGGCGGGTCCGCGTTGACACCAACGCGCAGACTGGCCATTACCGAAGTCGGCAGAGACGAACGACGGATATTGACGCCGGATCTTGATCGCAATATCTCGGATCCGGAGTTTTCCGCGAACGGCCGTCATATTCTTTTCCGGCTCGAGGACAGCGGCCAGGTCCATTTTGCTTCTGTCAGGACGAACGGCAGCAATCTGGAAAGACATCTGGAACGCCAGGTGACCGTGCGTGACTATGCAAGCGGCGGCGGTCACACGGTATTGCTCGTTGCACAGGCGGACCAGCCGACGGAGCTTTACACTTTCGATGGCGGCAACCTGGCGCCACTGACGCATGTTAATGGTGATTTGCTTGACGGCGTCGCTCGCGCCGAGGTTGAAAAGTTACGGTTTGAAAGCGCGGACGGCACACCGGTCGAGGCCTTCTATGTCAAACCTGTCGGCCACCATTCGTCGCAACGATATCCAACGATCTTATGGCTGCACGGCGGTCCTGCCTCGCAATTCTCCTACAGTTTTTCCGAGGTTGCACAATTGTTCGCCGCTAATGGCTACGCAGTGATTATGCCGAATCCCAGGGGCTCAACGGGCTATGGCGAAGAATTTGCACAAGGCACGGTCGCCGCGTGGGGCGACAGGGATTTTCAGGACGTGATGGCGGCAGTCGATCATGGCATTGAGATTGGACTCGTCGACCCCGATCGTTTGGGTGTCGGGGGCTGGTCTTACGGCGGCATCCTTACCAATTATGTGATTACGCAAACCACCCGATTCAAAGCAGCAACTTCAGGCGCGAGCTTAGGCCTGGTTACCGCAAACTACGGTCATGATCATTATCAATTGATGTACGAACTCGAATTCGGATTACCGTGGGAACATCCGGAGCGGTGGGTGAAGCTTTCGCCATTTTCAAAGGTGGAAGCGATCACAACGCCGACCCTCTGGATGGGTGGCGCGCTGGACTGGAACGTGCCGATCATTAACTCGGAGCAGATGTACATTGCAATGAAACGCCTGGGTCGGGAAACCCAGTTAGTCGTTTATCCGGACGAGCATCACGGTATCCGGCGGCCCACATTCGAGAAGGATCGCCTCGAGCGCTGGTTGGCCTGGTTCGACAATTATCTGAAGTAGTTCGAACCAGCGCCTGGCAATAATAAAATCACTGTGAGGTCGAAGGCACTCGCATCGCTCGCCTGCCAGGTGATAGGCTTTACATATCTGTCATCCCGGGAACCCTGGAGTCAAAAAGTATGGTAACGGCGATAGTCCTGATCAAGTCTGAAAGAAACCGGATTCCCGATCTGGCGCAGAAAATTGCCAATATGAAGGGTGTCAGCGAAGTATTCTCGGTGGCAGGTCGCTACGATCTCGTTGCAATCGTCAAGGTTGCCCAGAATGAAGACCTGGCCGATGTGGTCAGCGACGCGATGCGGGACCAGGAGGGGATGCTCGAGACCGAAACACTGATTGCATTCCGCGCGTTTTCTCACGAAGAAATGTCGGCTGGTTTCGACCTCGGTCTCGACTAGGAACAACTCGCAGATCTTGCCCAGGAGGTGCTGTCTAAGCTTCCGTCCCGGATTCCCGCAGCCGGAATCGTTGCACCTTGCCGGTGTGGGTTTTCGGCAGTTCGTCCACGAACTTAATCGCCCGGGGATACTTGTACGGTGCGATGGCCTGTTTCACGAAATCCTGAAGAATCCTGACGAGTGCATCCGTCGGATCATGACCTTCTCGCAGTACGACGAATGCCTTCACGATGTTGCCGCGCGCCTCATCGGGCGAGGCCACCACTGCACACTCGGCCACGACGTCGTGGCCTAGCAAAGCGTCTTCGACTTCCGGGCCCGCGATGTTGTAACCCGCTGAGACAATCATGTCGTCGGCGCGCGCCTGAAACCAGAAATAACCGTCTTCGTCGTGCCTGTACGTATCGCCAGTGACGTTCCAGCCATTGACGACATAGGCTCTTTGCCGCTCTTCATCGTCCATATAGCGGCAGCCGGTGGGTCCCTTGACAGCCAGCCGGCCCATGCTGCCCGCCGGCAACGGCTGATTTTGGTCATCGAACACGCACGCCTGGTACCCCGGTAGCGGCTTGCCGGTAGCGCCAGGACGTATGTCGTCGCCCGACGCAGCAATAAAAATGTGGGTCATCTCTGTCGTGCCGATGCCATCGATGATTCTGATGCCCGTCTTCTCGTGCCACGCGTCGGACGTGGATGCGGATAATGCCTCACCTGCGGAGATGCAGCGCTTCAGGCTGGAGATGTCATGTCCGGCTAGCATTGGCATCAGTGTGCGGTACATCGTTGGCGCTGTGAACAAAGCAGTGGCGCGAAACTTGCCGATTGCCGCCAGCAACGATTCCGGCTTAGGGGTCTCGACCAGGATAGCCGCGGCACGAAACCGCAGCGGAAATACCAGTAGCGCACCGAGACCGAACGTGAAACCCAGGGGCGGGGAACCGACAAAGCGATCCTCAGCTTGTGTCTGCAGCAAATGGCGGCCGACCACGTCGGCCATCGCAAGCACATCGCGATGGAAATGCATCGTCGCTTTCGGCTGGCCGGTGGTGCCGGAGGTGAAAGCCAGCAAACAGACATCATCGCGCAACGTGTTGACATTCTGGAACTCGTCGCTCCTGGACATTGCACGGGCGGCAAGCTCGGAGAAGCCAAGCCGCTTCGATAACAGGCCCGTCTCGACTGCCGCCTTGGCGATGTCCTCTGCCAGCCGGTCATCATAAAGCGCGTGGCTAATCTCTGCCTTGCGCACAAATTGCTTAAGCTCGGCTGCCCGCAGCAACGGCATGGTGGTCACTGCGATACCGCCCGCCTTCATCACTGCAAACCATGACGCGGCCAGCATCGGGCTGTTTGACGAGCGCAGGAGCACGCGATTACCCGGTACCAGGCCAAGATCCTCGGTCAGAATCCTGGCGATGCGATTGGCCTCCGACAGAAGCTCCCGATAGGTCATCGTACTGCTGTCAGCAAATATTGCCGGGCGGTCGCCGTGGCCGCTGGCCACCGCTTCGTCCAGCAGTGCAGTAGCGCAGTTCATGCGCGTCGGATACTGCAACTCCGGCAGGTCAAACCGGAACTCCGGCCACAGCTCCCGTGGCGGCAGGCGGTCCCGGGCAAAAGTGTCCCCGTATGCAGTTTCGTCACTCATGTTGCTGACTCCAGGCTACGCTGCCAATTTGTGATGCAGGTCGCACTTTCGTTCCATTTTCGCCCGGTGATCCGCGTTTTGTGAACAAACACCTGCCATCAGGTCTGCATTTACCGCATTTTGACCCCTCAGATCGGTCACAGGAATGCCCAGGTATTGCCGTGCATATTCCAGCGAAATACTACGAACGAGTTCCAAAATTCTATCTCATTGTGGGACTGCTGCTGCTCGGCAACTCGCTCTACGACGGGTTGAATAATACTGCCGCCTACGCACACTTCTTTTTCGGCATGATGTCGATTATATATGCCGTGAGCGTCCAGAGGGCACGCCTGAAGCACCGGCAGAATCCACCCGCAGAAAACAATCAGCAATCACCATCAGAATCGCAATCATAACGGGAAGCTTGCGATCTCCCGCAGAACGGCCGTCGCATATCCTCCCCTCGTAAGCCTGAATTCCAGCCAGAGTGTCTGCGTGTCAAGCTCCCATTGCAAATCGCGAACTGCAAGGCGCAGCGCTCTGCGTGATTGATCCATTTGCGTTTCGAGACCCTTTTTAAGTTCCTCGAATGGGGCAACTGCCGATTGCTCCAGCAACAGGATATCGCCGCTGCAGGCCGATTCGCCTCTGCCCCACAGTGCACCACCCGGGTGGATGTCCATATTTTCACAGCGCTTTTGCAGTTCCTGATCGACGTGATCGACAACAAAGATGCTGTTGCTGCCGTCAAGACAGGCGCACTCACCCGGGATCAGGCGGTTCCAGCTGCCCTCGCGTACCCGATGTTGAAGTATGTGATTGAAGAGATACGAACGTGCAGCGGATAACGCGATGCTGCGTTTGTTTCTTCGGAGTCTCCTGCCCGCGAAAAGGTCGGTGGCCAACTGCAGGTTGTTGCCGTCGCGGCCAAAGCGTTGTGCACCGAAATAATTCGGTACACCCGCTACCCGAATCAAGTCGAGGCGCTCATTGACGGTGGTCGCTGGCGCGTCGACACCTCTGAGCGCGATGCGAAATTTATTGCCGGAGTGCGCGCCACGCCGCAGCTTGCGGCCGTGCCTCGCCTGCTCGAGAATCCGCACACCCGGCAGACCGAAACTGTCCCAGTCGGTACCGGCAGACGAGGGCCGCCGCACACTGAACCACTGCCTCGTTACGGCGTTACGGTCCTTCAATCCGGCAAAGCCGACATCCGACTCCCGGATACCGGCATGCCTGGCCAGTTTGCCCGCTATCCAGGTAGTGTTCGCGTCGCGTTTTTCGAGCCAGAGATAGTCGTGTTCGCCATCGCCTGAGAGTGCGTAGTCCAGAACCTCCGTAACCTCGAAATCACTCGCAGACTGGCGAATATGTCCCTGAATTTCAGGGGCCTCGTGTAGGCGGGTCCAGTCAGGGACTGTCTGCATTCGCGACCATTCCGGAATCGCCGGCGGGAATGACCTGGTAGAAAGTCTCGGTCTTGCCGATCATGCCCAGATCGGTGCGGGCCCGCTCTTCGGCGGCGTCACGGCCCTGCTTGAGATTAATCACCTCGGCATCAAGGCTGGCATTACGATCGCGCAAACCCTGGTTTTGCGCGCGCTGCTCCGCGACGGCTGCGCGCAGGCCGCGAGTCTTGCGAAAACCGTCGTCCGCCAGCCATACCTGTCCCTGCACCGCGAAACCGGCAATCGCCAACACGATCAGCATCCAGCGCACATTCAAAATTCAGATTCCCCAAGCGACCCATGCCGGACCTGTCACCCCGGCACCGTCACCGAGAATGCAGCGCGGCCAGCATAAACCGCGTCGTTGCCCAATTCCTCTTCGATGCGCAACAGCTGGTTGTACTTTGCAATGCGGTCGGATCGAGACAGTGACCCGGTCTTGATTTGCGTTGCTTTCGTACCCACCGCGATGTCTGCAATCGTGCTGTCGGAGGTCTCGCCTGACCGATGAGACACGACGGCCGTATAACTCGCATCCACCGCCATAGTAATTGCATCAAGAGTTTCGGATAAGGTACCGATTTGGTTGGGTTTTATCAATATAGAATTTGCAACTTTTTGCTCTATACCGCGGCTGAGGAGTTGCGTATTGGTGACAAACAGGTCGTCTCCGACGATCTGCACCCGGTCGCCGAGGCGCTCTGTCAGGAGTCGCCAGCCGTCCCAATCGCCTTCATCCATGCCATCTTCGAGCGTAATGATCGGGTAGGCATCCACCAGTGCCGCCAGAAAATCACAGAAGCCCCTGGCATCGAAGTCCCTGCCCTCTGACGCCAGCACATAACGTCCGTTTTCATAGAATTCAGAGCTCGCAACGTCGAGTCCGAGCAGAATCTCCTTACCGGCCGCAAACCCCGCGCGCTCGATCGCCTCGACAATGGTATCCAGCGCTGCCTGATTCGATGGCAGGTCCGGCGCAAAGCCACCTTCATCCCCGACCGCGGTGTTGAGGCCTTTGCCCTGCAGCACACTCTTCAGGGAGTGGAAAATCTCCGCACCATAACGCAGTGCTTCCGCAAAATTGGGCGCACCGACAGGCAGGATCATGAATTCCTGGATATCGACGCTGTTATCGGCATGCACACCACCGTTGATGATGTTCATCATCGGTACCGGCATGGTGGTGCTGTCTCCGAGATGCCTGAAAAGCGATTGGCCCTCCGCCTGCGCCTGCGCCTTCGCCGCAGCCAGAGACACCGCAAGCAAGGCGTTCGCACCGAGATTGCCCTTGTTGGGACTACCGTCCAGCTCGATCATCTTCTGATCGAGCGCACGCTGATTCGCAAACGATTCGGCGAGCAGCGCAGCACGAAGTACGCCGTTCACATTCGCAACGGCCTTTCGCACACCCTTGCCGAGATAGCGCGAATGGTCGCCGTCCCTGAGCTCGACGGCTTCGCGGGTTCCCGTCGATGCGCCGGAGGGCACAGCGGCGCGGGCAAAGCTGCCATCTGCGAGCGTTACCTCGGCCTCAACGGTGGGATTGCCGCGGGAGTCCAGGATTTCCCGGGCGTGGATGTCGGCAATCTCGATCATTTCAGTTCCATTAACAATTTCACTCGCTGGGGCAATCCGCCTACAATCGCAAAATTGAAATGCGAATGGCCGGTGCGGATTGATCTTTAGTGCTGAAGGTCAGTCCGCAGCAAACAGTTCAAGAGCGCTAACGTCGTAGGCGGATTGCCCCAGCGGGCGATCATACGCCCAGGCCGTATTCCGCTTCCAGAAAATCGTCTTTTTTAACGCTGGCATCGATTGACTGCAGGACCTCAAGGAGCGCGTACATTTTGTCCAGCGGCCAGGCGTTAGGCCCGTCACTCAGCGCTTTATCCGGATCGGGATGGGTCTCCATGAACAGGCCGGCTATGCCGGCCGCGGTGGCCGCACGCGCCAGTACCGGAATGAATTCACGTTGCCCGCCGGATGCGCTGCCTTTGCTGCCCGGTAACTGCACGGAATGCGTGGCGTCGAATACGACCGGGCATCCCGTGCCACGCATCACCGCGAGGCTCCGCATGTCAGAAACCAGGTTGTTGTAGCCAAACGAAAATCCGCGCTCGCAAAGCATGATGTCTTCGTTGCCCGTCGATTTGGCCTTGTCAACGACGTTCTGCATTTCCCACGGTGACAGGAACTGGCCTTTCTTGATGTTGACCGGCTTACCTGCACTCGCCACCTTCAGAATAAAGTCAGTCTGGCGGCAAAGGAATGCGGGTGTCTGCAAAACGTCCACGACAGATGCCACCTCGGAAAACGGAGTGTCCTCGTGCACATCGGTCAGCACGGGCACCCCCAGCTGGCTTCTTACCTCGGACAGAATGCGCAACCCCTCCTCCATGCCGGGACCGCGAAAACTCGCCTGCGAACTGCGATTGGCCTTGTCAAAGGATGACTTGTAGATGAACGGAATGCCAAGTTCGGCGGTGATTTCCTTGAGCTCTCCCGCAGTGTCCAGCGCCATCGCTTCACTCTCCACGACGCAGGTGCCGGCAATCAGGAAAAACGGTTTGTCCGCTCCAGCCTCAAAACCGCACAGCTTCATGCCTCGGCAGCTCTGGGCATTTCGCCGCTGTGATGCTGTCGCGCCGCCAGAATAAAACTCGTGAAAAGGGGATGACCATCGCGGGGATTCGAGCTGAACTCTGGATGGAACTGGCTGGCCATGAACCAGGGATGATCCGGCAGCTCAATCATTTCCACGAGATTGTCAACGGAGACTCCGGAGAACCGGAGACCCGCCTGCTCGAGCCGCTCGCGATAGTTGTTGTTGACCTCGTAACGGTGGCGGTGCCGTTCATAGATTTCCAGCTTGCCGTAAACCGAGGCAGCGAGTGAACCAGCCTGCAGAGTTACCTGCTGGGCCCCAAGTCGCATCGTGCCACCCATATCGGAATCCTCGTCGCGCTGTTCCCGCTCACCAGCGCTGGTTTCCCATTCTGTAATCAGTGCGACCACAGGATGCTCGGTGCCACGGGAAAATTCCGTGCTGTGCGCGCCCTCGAGGCCAGCCAGGTGACGGGCGATCTCGATGATGGCAACTTGCAGGCCAAGGCAGATGCCGAGGAATGGCACCTGATGCTCACGCGCAAAACGCACTGCATTGACCTTGCCCTCGATGCCGCGGTCGCCAAATCCACCCGGCACCACGATCGCGTCCATGTTCCTCAGGCAATCGGTGCCGTCACGCTCGATAAGCTGGGAATCGCAATAGTGAATGTTGACGCGGGTACGCGTATGAATCCCGCCATGCAGCAACGCCTCACTCAGAGAAATGTAGGCATCACGCAATTCGACGTACTTGCCGACCATCGCCACGTTGACCTCGGACTGCGGATTCTGCTTGGCCTCGACGATGGCCTGCCATTCGCTGAGATTTGCCGGCGGCACCTCCAGCCGCAGCTGATCCGCGACGATGTCATCGAGACCCTGCTTGTGCATTATCTCCGGAATTTTGTAGAGATCGTCGACATCGTATGCCGAGATAACCGCTTTTTCGGGCACATTCGTAAACAAGGCAATTTTGCGCCGGTGTTCCGCTGGTAAAACCTGCTCCGAGCGGCAAACCAGGATGTCCGGTTGAATGCCGATCGATCGCAATTCCTTCACTGAGTGCTGCGTCGGCTTGGTCTTGATCTCGGCCGTGGTTGCGATATACGGCACCAGCGTCAGATGTACATAGACGACCTTGTCGCGCCCCAATTCCACGCCCATCTGCCGGATTGCCTCAAGAAATGGCAGTGACTCGATGTCGCCGACCGTGCCGCCGATCTCGACCAGGCAGATATCGGCGTCGCCGGCGCCCCGGCGAACGCTTTGCTTGATCTCATCGGTGATGTGCGGAATGACCTGAACGGTCGCGCCGAGGTACTCGCCACGGCGTTCCTTGCCAATGACCGTCTCGTAAATGCGGCCAGTCGTAAAATTGCTGTTGCGTCCCGTCGTTGTGCGTACGAACCGCTCGTAGTGTCCCAGGTCCAGATCGGTCTCCGTACCGTCCTCGGTCACGAAGACCTCACCATGCTGGAATGGGCTCATGGTACCCGGATCGACGTTGATGTATGGATCCAGCTTGATCATGCTGATCGAAAGACCCCGCGACTCCAGGAGGGCCCCGAGGCACGCCGATGTAATCCCTTTGCCCAGGGAAGAAACCACGCCGCCAGTAATAAAAACATACGATGTCATGGATTAAGCCTGTTTTTGCAGGCGCCGGGAAATAATAAAGGGTCAGACAAAAACACGGATTCGCGGCCGAAGCTTTCGCGAATGTGCTTTTAATCTAACCCGGAAGAAGCCGTAAAACGCGGTTTTTTTGGCTCCCAATCAAGACCCGTCGTTTGATTAAAGACGGTGTTAGAAGTTAACAGATCAGTGCAGGCATAACAATGCGAAGGCACAGTTTAATTAAGGGGACAGTGACCTTAATTCCACCTATGGGTGCCGAAATTGCGCTTTGAATGAAGGTCACTGTCCCCTTGATATTGCGCTAATTCAACGGAGACCGGTCCCGCCAGGAGACCCCGTAGCCTGCGTCGTGGCTGCACTCTCCGGCAATCCACAAATCGGCCACCGCGACCAGGTTTTCACCCGAGTACAAGAGTGGCAAACGCGAGCGCATCCACGGCACGATGCCCTCCTGCTGCAACAGTTTCTTCAGCTTGTGGGTGCAGTCGTGTCCGACCGGACGGATCTCCTCGCCGCCCTGGCGATAGCGGACGCGCAACCCGGCACTGGCGAGTTCGGGATTGATGCCGCCCTCAACATCCGGGTTGAGGGCCAGTTGCCCCATCCCGGGCCCGAGATCCAGCGACGCTTCGGGCCGCAGAGCCTGTGCCGGCTCGTCAGGCAGATCAGGAACGCCAGGCATGATGTACAAATGATTGCGATATCGTCGCAACTCGGCGCCTGGCCAGGCGACCTGCGGCTGGGCATCTACTCTCGCCGGAATCAACTCATCAACGGCCTGGTAAAGGCGTGTTGCGGGCGGCGGTGGCAGGCCGCACAGGCTGATGGCGCGGCGCAGCAGGTTACGCTGCCGTTGCGGACTCAGCGCCCCCAAAACATCGATATCAAGCCGCTTCGGGCTGCCCGATGCGGCAAGGTCGATGTCGGCCAGATCTCGCAGGAGAGTGCTGGCTTCGCCGGCAAGGTCAGCGCTTTGTTTGAGACGAGCCGCTACGGCTGGCCAGCGCGATGCGAGCCGGGGCATGATCTCCCGCCGCAGAAAATTCCGGTCAAAGCGGGTATCCGCGTTGCTCGGATCCTCAATCCAGCCCAGCTCATGGCGTTTCGCGTAATCCCGGATTGCCTCAGCGGATACACCCAGTAACGGCCGCAACAACCGTCCCTGGCCGAATGATTGTGCAGCACCGATACCGGCGAGCCCCGCAAGGCCGCTACCGCGCATCAAATTGAGTAACAGGGTTTCGGCCTGGTCTTCCTCATGATGTGCGCTCAGGAGACAATCGCCATCCCGCACCATCGTTTGCAACAGCGCATAGCGTGCCTGGCGCGCGGCGGCTTCCAGGCCGCTTTGCAATTCGTCGACCACAGAAACCCGCTCGCTGGTGTAGGAAACGCCCAGCCTGGCCGCGAACCGCCGGCAATGATTCTCCCAGTCTGGCGAATCGGGATGCAGTCCATGATCGACGTGAATAGCCATGATTTCGGCTGGGTGTCGTTCGCGCATAGACCAGAGCGCGTGCAACAATACGGTTGAATCGATACCGCCGCTGAATGCGACCAGCCAGCGTAACGCACCCTCACCGACAGTTAAGGCCGTGAGCCGCTCAAGCAAGAATTCTGAACCGAAGGTCACGTCTTGATGGTACCAACAAACCAAATGCAGGAGGGGCTTCAGCCCCGAATGGCCTGGACCTCATTCGCAGATAAATTCGCCCCCACAGGAGGTAGTTAAGCTTACCCTTCCTTGTACCGGCCGAATCCGTCGAGGCGTCGCTGACGTTGCTCCAGGAGTTCATCAATGTCGAGCTGATCGAGGTCGGTCAGGTATTTCAGCAAGGCATTGCGAATGACATCTGCCGTCGCAGACGGATCGCGATGTGCGGCCCCCAAAGGTTCCGGCAGAACTTCGTCGACCAGGCCGAATCCGTTGAGGCTTTCTGCAGTAATGCGCATTGCCTCCGCTGCTTCTTTTGCTTTTTCCGTACTTTTCCAAAGGATTGATGCACACCCTTCGGGAGAAATAACGGAATAAATACTGTATTGCAGCATTAGCAGGCGGTCGCACACCCCAATGGCAAGTGCGCCACCCGAACCACCCTCACCGATAACAACACTGATAATCGGTGTTCGTAATTTCGACATGAGATACAAGCTTTGCGCAATGGCCTGACTTTGCCCACGCTCCTCGGCGCCGATACCCGGATAGGCGCCAGGCGTGTCGATCAAGGTCACGATCGGCAGCGAAAACTTTTCCGCCATTTTCATCAGCCGCTGTGCCTTTCGATAGCCCTCGGGTTTGGGCATGCCGTAATTACGCCGCACGCGTTCCTTGGTATCGCGGCCTTTCTGGTGACCAATGAACATTACGGGCCGGCCATCAATTCTGCCGACACCGCCGATGATGGCAGGGTCATCCGCAAACATGCGGTCGCCATGTAATTCCTGAAAATCCGGCGCGATCTGGCTGAGATAATCCGCGGTATATGGACGCAGCGGATGGCGGGCAATCTGCGCAATCTGCCAGGCGCCCAGTTTCGAAAAAATGTTCCTGGTCAGCGCCTCGCTCTTGCTCTTGAGACGCGTAACTTCTTCGTGGATATTGATCTCTGCATCGTCACCGATAAACCGAAGCTCCTCGATTTTTGCTTCGAGTTCTGCAATCGGCTGTTCGAAATCCAGGAACTTCAGGTCCATAACAAATCAATCTGACTGTCGCAAAGGCACAATCGCCATCGGCCCCGAAAAAAACCTGCAATTTGCGGTCAGGGCAGATGGCGTAAAAAAAGAACTCTACATCATTTCCCGGCCGGGTGCGTAGAGCAAACGGACACTATTCTGACCCAGCAATTCAGTCAGCTTGTCCCTCAGTTCGCGGCTTGGGCGCACCGCCCATTCCGGCCCGAGACTCAGGCGAGCCTTAGCTTCACTTCCCACATATTGCACAGCGACATCGCAATTGCCCTCCCGGTACGGCAGCAACACATCATGCAACCGGTTCAGGAGACTCTGGCCCTGCCCGTTCGGGGTAAAACTAAGGATCATGCTGCTCGCACTCATCTCGATGACGCGATCGATATGTACGACGTTTTTCGCATTGACCTGCCAGCCACCAGCAAAATCGTCATAGCGCAAAGTGCCGCTGACGACGACAATCTCATCCTTGATCAGAAGATGCCGAAATTCCTGGAATGCTTCGCTGAACAGGCTGACATCCAGACGACCGCTGTTATCATCGAGGACAACAGTCACACGATTGCCGCGTTTTCGCACATCCATGATCAGCCCGGCAACGGTTACCTCGCGTTGTTGCTGCGCGTAGTTACGTTCGCCACTACTTTTCTGCGGCGGCGGCTCGGACGAAATTTCGGCGAGCTTCCCGTCGACCAGAAACATGGCATCCTGCTGCACAGCATCGAACGGGTGCCCGGTCAAATAAAGGCCCAATGCTTCTTTTTCGTTGGCAAGAAACTCGCGATCCGTCCACTCCACCAGCGGTACCTGCTCAACCGGAGTTGCCGCTTGCTGCACCTCTGCGATTCCGAACATGTCGTTCTGACCTGCAGCTTTCGCACGCGCTTCCTGATCAGCACTTTTTAATGCCTCGGGCAGCGCATGCATTAAACTGCGTCGTGTGGTGCCAAAGGTGTCCATAGCGCCGGACTTGATCATGGCCTCGAGCGCGCGGCGGTTTATTTTTTCCAGTTCCACGCGACGGCAAAATTCTGCAATGTTTTCGAACGGGCCATTTTGCTCACGTTCGGTGATGACGGCATCGACTGCGGTTCGCCCCAATCCCTTGATCGCTCCCAGCCCATACAGAATTGACTCATCGTCGGCAACGTTGAACTGGTAGGCCGACTGATTGACATTCGGTCCTAATAAATTCAAGCCTGATTTGCGGCAGTCATCCTTGATCATGACCAGGCGATCTGTGTGATCGAGATCGGCACTCATGACCGCAGCCATGAATGCTGCCGGGTAATTCGCCTTCAGCCAGGCAGTCTGGTATGCGATCAGCGCATAGGCAACGGAATGCGACTTGTTAAAACCGTAACCTGCAAATTTCTCCATCAAATCGAAGATTCGCGTTGCCGTAAATTTTGCGACACCGCGTTCCGTGGCACCGCCGATGAAAATCTCGCGCTGCTTCGCCATTTCCTCCGGTTTCTTCTTGCCCATCGCACGCCGCAGCAAGTCGGCGCCGCCAAGCGTGTAACCGGCCAGTACCTGTGCGATCTGCATGACCTGCTCCTGGTACAGGATTACGCCGTAGGTCGATTCCAGGACTGATTTAAGATCGGGATGCAGATAGTCGATTTCCCGATTGCTGACATCATGCTTGCGGGAAATAAAGTCGTCGACCATGCCCGACTGCAGAGGGCCGGGACGGAACAGCGCAACCAGCGCAACCAGATCCTCAAAGTGATCCGGCTGCAACCGTTTGATAAGATCGCGCATACCGCGCGACTCGAGCTGGAACACTGCCCTGGTCTTACACGCCCGCAGGAGTTGAAACGTCTTCGCATCCTGCATCGGGATTTCCCTGATATCAATCTGCGTGGCGGGGTCACGGGATTTTATGATCTGAACCGCCCAATCGATAATCGTAAGTGTCTTCAGTCCGAGGAAATCGAATTTGACGAGACCGGCCGCTTCGACATCGTCCTTGTCGAACTGTGTCACAGCATTCGCGCCGCCTTCTTCGCAGTACAGCGGCGTAAAGTCCGTCAGTTTGTCGGGAGCGATAACGACACCGCCCGCATGCTTGCCGGCGTTGCGTACGAGGCCCTCGAGCGATTTTGCAAGATCGATAATCGACCGGACTTCTTCGTCGTCCTGGTACATCCTCGCGAGTTCGTCTTCCTGATCCAGTGCCTTGTCCAGCGTCATGCCAATTTCGAAAGGAATCTGTTTTGCGATGCGGTCGACAAACCCGTAGGGTTGTCCGAGCACCCTGCCCACATCACGTATAACCGCTTTGGCGGCCATCGTGCCGTAAGTGATGATCTGCGAAACCCGATCCCTGCCGTACATTTCCGCGACGTAATCGATCACGCGGTCGCGGCCTTCCATGCAAAAATCGATGTCAAAGTCGGGCATCGATACGCGTTCAGGATTCAGGAATCGCTCGAACAGCAAGTCATACTCCAGCGGATCGATGTCGGTGATGCCCAGCACGTACGCAACCAGCGAACCTGCACCGGAGCCACGACCTGGCCCGACAGGAATGCTCTGCTCCTTCGCCCAGCGAATGAAGTCGGCGACAATCAGGAAGTAGCCTGCAAAACCCATGTCGCAGATAACGGTAAGTTCGTCGGTCAGGCGAGATTGGTACGGTGCTGCAACCACGTCTCTCTTTTCGCTGGCGACAGATTCTTTCGCGAATTTTCTGTCCAGAAATTGTTGCAGACCACGTTTTGACTCGGCCTCGACATAGGTCTCCGTCGTCTGCCCTTGCGGCACCGGAAACGCCGGCAAAAATGTCTCTCCAAGCTTGAGTTCCAGGCTGCAACGTTTGGCTATTTCCAGCGAATTCGCTATTGCCTCCGGAATATCCTCGAACACGCTGGCCATGTCGTCGCAGCTTTTGAAGTACTGATGTTCGCTGTAGTGCCTGGGCCGATCGGCGTCACCCAGGCCTCGCCCTTCCTGGATACAGACACGTGCTTCATGCGCATCAAAATCGTCTGCATGCAAAAACCGGACATCGTTGCTGGCGACAACAGGCGTGCCGGTAGCGGCCGCCAGTGAAACTGCCTGCTGCACATAGTCCTCTTCAGCACTGCGTCCGGTACGCGCAAGCTCAATGTAAAAACGGTCACCAAAAACTTGCTGCCACTCTCGCAGCCGATCGGCAGCCTGCCCGGCGTGTCCGGCGACGATTGCGCGGCCAATGTCTCCATGAATGCCGCCGGAGAGCGCAATGAGGCCCTCGGTAGTGTCGCGAGATATCCAGGCGCGCTCGGCAAGCGGCACACCGCGGTGCTGGCCCTCGAGATAGGTCCTGGTGATCAGTCGGGCCAGATTACGGTAACCGACGAGATTCTGGCACAGCAATATCAGGCAGAACGGACGATCAGCCTCGTCCGGGTCCTTAAGCTTCAGATCGACGCCGATGATCGGCTTGATGCCGCTGGCCAATGCCCGGCGATAAAACTTGATCATCCCAAACAGGTTTCCCTGGTCAGTCAGCGCCACTGCCGGCATGCCATGCCGCACGCATTGATCCATCAATGCCGGAATGCGTACAGTGCCATCGGCAATCGAATACTCGGTATGCAAATGCAGATGGACGAATGGTTCACTCATAACCACGCATTGACCTGGTTCTCATCGAATTCCATGGCCGAATTCCATGGCAGCCATTCTAGTCTTATTGGCGGCCGCTTTTCATCGCCGATATCGGTGAGAAACTTCGCCGGTGTTCACGGCAGGGACCAAACTGTGCCAGGCGCTCGCGATGATCAGCCGTGGCATAACCCTTGTGCTGGCGAAAACCGTATTCGGGATAGATCACGTCCATCTCGCGCATCATCCGGTCGCGATGGACCTTGGCGATGATTGATGCGGCACTGATGGCCGGTATGCTGGAATCGCCGCCGACCACGGCACAGCCATCGATCTGCCGGTCGTGAAAGCACAGGTTTGGCAGCCTGTTACCGTCCACTTCGACGTAAGCCGGCTGGAGTCGCAGCCCGAGAATAGCTCTGCGCATTGCGAGCAGGGTCGCCTGCAGGATGTTGAGCAGGTCGATCTCGGCCGGGTCCGCCCAGGCAACGGACCAGGCCAGCGAGCGCTGCAAAATCTGCTCAGCCAGCTCGGAGCGACGGCTTGCTGACAGAATCTTCGAGTCGGCGAGACCCTCGATTGGATCCTCGCTGCGCAGAATTACCGCGCCTGCAACAACCGGACCTGCCAAAGGCCCGCGTCCTGCCTCATCCACGCCGGCAACCGGTCCATCTTTGCCGAACCTGAGTGGCCTTTGCATCAGCCCTGTCCGCGCGCAAGATTCAATACGGCTTGCGCTGCCAGTTTGTCCGCTCCCTGCGCGAGCTCGGCGCGCAATAGTGCGAACTGTCCGGCAATGGCCGCCCGGCGCTCAGGGTCCTCCAGCAGGCTGGATACAGCGCCTGCGAGCGCCTCCGGATTCGCGGCGCCCTGCAGATATTCCGGGACCAGCGGCTCAGGCGTCAGCAGATTCGGTAACGTGAAATGGGGCACCTTCACGAGCCCAAAGGTCTTCACGATGGCGTATGTCAGGGGCGCAGTTCGGTAGGCGGCCACCATCGGCCGACACAACAATGCAGCCTGCAACGCAGCAGTACCCGACACCAGCAAGACCACGTCCGCTGCTGCCATGACTGTCCGGGCATTGCCATCTGTCAGCATGAAAACTGATGCGACATCTGCAGTCATCAATTGCGCTTCAAACAGCCGGCGGATCTTGCCGGAGGTCATCGGCGCTACGAATCTCAGGCCGGGCTCAGCCGCCACAAGCCGCGCACAAGCAGATGCAAAGACCGGTCCCAGCCTTGAAACCTCGCTCATCCGGCTGCCTGGCAGAACCGCGACAACCCTGTCTGCCGTGATGCCGAGATCAGACCTTGGCTGCGCGGTGTCGAGGTCTGCGGGGGTCCCGTCCGCCATCGGATGGCCGACAAATTCGGCCGCCACATCGTGTTGGTCGTAGAACGCCTTTTCGAATGGCAGCAAACACAGCACCTTATCGGCGGCCTTTGCCACTTTTCGCACACGCCCCTGACGCCACGCCCACACCGATGGACTCACATAGTGCACGGTGCGCACCCCGCGCTCGCGAAGCCTGGTCTCTAACCCCAAATTAAAATCAGGTGCATCGATGCCGACGAATACGTCCGGCGGAACCTCCGTCCAGCGCCGGATCAGCATGCGCCGAAGTTTCAGCAAGCGGGGAATTTCACGCAGCGGTTCGATAAGGCCGATCACGGCGAGCGCCTCCGACGATTCCCAGGCTTCGCATCCGGCAGCCTGCATTGCCGGGCCGGCAATGCCCTCAAAACGGACGCCGGGTGACCGCGCCGTGAGTTCTTTTATTAATCCTGCGCCCAGCAGATCGCCGGACGTCTCGCCAGCGACAAGACCAATACGCATAGTCAGTTACCGCAGCAAGCCGCGCTCCGACGTGTGTAAGGAGTCCAGAAATACGCGGAGTTCGGGCTGCTCCGCAGCCAGCGATTCGATTTCCACAATGGCATCCGCCAGTTTCATCTTCTTGCGGTACACAAGGCGATAGGCATTCTTGATATTGCGAATCTGATCAACGGTGAAATCACGCCGCTTAAGTCCTTCGGAATTGATGCCCTTCGGCGACGCGGGCTGACCGCCAACCAGTGTATAGGCAGGGACATCCCGGTTGGTCCCGGCGTACATGCCGATAAAACTGTGTGCGCCAATCCGGCAGAATTGATGCGCGCCGGAAAAGCCTGCAAAAATCACCCAGTCGCCAACGTGGACGTGACCTGCAAGCGTCGCATTATTGGCAAAAATCGTATGACTGCCGATGCGGCAGTCGTGCGCGATATGCACGTAAGCCATGATCCAGTTGTCGTCACCGATGGATGTCAGGCTTGCGTCCTGCACGGTGCCACGACTGATCGTGCAGTACTCTCGAATAGTATTGCCCTCGCCAATTTCGAGGCGTGTCCGTTCCCCTGCATACTTCTTATCCTGCGGATCGTCGCCGATCGAGGAAAATTGATAAATGTGATTGTTCTCACCGATGCGCGTAGGACCGTTGACGACAACATGACTCTCGATGCAACTGCCGGCGCCAATTTCGACGTGATCGCCAATAATAGAGTAAGGGCCGACTTCGACATCATCGGCCAGTACGGCCGAGTCGGCGACGAGTGCAGTCGGGTGAATCTTCACTCCTGGGCTCCCGGCGCGCAGGTGATTTCGGCGGTTACGGCAACCTGTCCGTCGACGCTGGCAAAGCACTTGTAAAACCATATGCCGCGTTTGATTTTTACGACGTCGACCTGAACCAGCAGTTGATCACCCGGCAACACGGTTCGCCTGAAACGCGCATTATTGACACCAGCAAGGAAAAACAACGGTTTCGGGTCGACGTCACCCAGCGTCACATGAGAAAGGACGCCACCGGCCTGTGCCATCGCTTCGATGACAAGGACGCCGGGCATCACCGGTCTGCCTGGGAAATGTCCCTGGAAAACGGGCTCATTGATCGTCACGTTTTTCAGCGCGGTTATCGACTCGCCCGGCTGACAGGCGATAATTCTATCGATGAGCAGGAACGGATATCGATGCGGCAGCAATTCCATGATACGCCTTGCATCCAGCGTGATGTTATCGGTCGTCATCGCTGCCTGCCGATTTCTCCAGTGCCCGCACCCGCTTCGCCAATGCACCCAAACGCCGGAATCGCGCGACCTTGCGCTTCCAGTTCCCGGCCTTTTCCGCGGCGAAGCTGGCCGCATAGAAGCCGGGTTCCCTGATATCCTTGGAGACCATCGATAAACCGCCGACCACCACATCATCACAAATATTGATGTGCCCGACGGCACCTGAGCGGCCAGCGAACATGCAGCGCTTGCCAATAATGGTGCTCCCGGAAATACCGGTAAACGCCGCCATCGCGGTGTGTTCGCCAATCTGTACGTTGTGTGCGATCTGAATCAGATTGTCCAGCCTGACCCCGTTTTCGATGACAGTATCGTCTATCGCCCCACGATCGATTGTCGTGTTGGCGCCGATCTCTACGTCATTGCCAATCCGTACGCCGCCTACCTGGGGCACCTTGACCCATTCGCCGTCACTCATCGCGTTACCGAAGCCGTCAGATCCGATCACCGCCCCCGGATGCACAATACATCGCGCACCGATTCGTACATCCTGCACCAGGGTCACGTTGGCGAGCAGTCGCGTGCTGGTGCCAATTGTGCAGCGCGGCCCGATGACAACACCGGGTCCGATGAAAACCTGATCGCCAATAACGCAGCCGTCATCGACGACTACATTGGCAGACACCTGCACAGAGTCAGGCACACTTGCTGATGACGCCACAACAGCAGATTTGTGTATCCCCGCCGCAAGGTCCGGGAACGGATACAAAACATCGGCAATTCTCGCGTATGCCAGGTAAGGATCGTCCGCGAGCAAGGCATTAACCGGACAATCGCTCGCATCATCGGGATGTACGAGTACAGCTGCCGCGGTCGTTTGCCGGAGCTCATCCCGGTATGCCTTGTTCGCGAAAAAACTAAGGGACTCCGAGTCAGCATTCGATAGTGTAGCGACGCGGGAAACCCTGGCTGCAGGGTCGCCGACAAGCTCACAGCCGAACTGCACCGCCAGTTCTCCCAAGCTAGTCGACAATTGAATCTCCCTTGATTCAAACCTCAGATCTGACTGGGGCGCCATGAATTCTCAAGAAAAGAGAATTTTCGACGGAGTGCCCGAAATGTCTGAAACGAGTACAGGACGAGGAAAGAAATGGCCGAACAAGCGGAGTTTACAAAAAGTCATTGAGCATTCTTCGGCCATTTTTTGACGAAGTTATTGTGCCGTCTCAGGCTTATCGGGCTTAGTTACCCGCGGCCTGGAAGTTAGCTTCCATGGCGCGTAACACATTTTCGGTAATGTTAACCGTCGGGCTGGCATACAGCACACCATCGCCAACGACCAGGTCAAAACCTGCCGCCTGTGCATAGTCCTGCACTTCCTTCAGGAGGGAGCGCTGCAAATTGCCGAGCTCTTCGTTGCGGCGCAAATTGAGATCCTCCTGAAACTCGGTTTGCAACCGTGTCACTTCCCGTTGCAGCTCGCGCAGATCTTTTTCAGCATTGCGGCGTTCTGTTTCACCCATGACTGCAATATCGCGCTGAACTTTATCACTGAGCTCTTTGAATTCAGTCTGCTTCGCCCGAATGCCGCGTTGACGTGGCTGAAATTCTTCTTCCAATGCCGCCATCGCTACGCGCGCCTGTGGCGCCTGCTCCATCAGAACAGGTACGTTGACTACGCCAATTTTCAATTCCTGCGCGACGGCAGGCAGCATGAATGATATTAACAGCGCAGCAACTGCAATCGCCTTGCCCAAATGTAGCTTTACAACATTCATGAAAATTCCAATTCTTAAAACGCCTGACCAATGGAGAACTGAAACCGCTCGATCTGATCTCCGTAAAACCTGTCGTTACCCGTAACCTCGTTCAGCGGTAGTGCATAACTGAACCTGAACAACCCGAGTGGCGCGAGCCATTGAACGGCAATACCGACGGATGTTCTCAATTCATTAATATCCGGCTTGTAGCTGATCGGGGCGCCCAGTTTATCGGTAAAGGAAACTTCGCCGGTATTAAATACGTTGCCGATATCGTAGAAAATGCTTGCGCGTGCCTGACTCTGGAACTTCTGTGGAAGCGGGATTATAAGCTCTAGTTGGCTGGCAACCAACACATTACCGCCATACGGATTGCCGAATGAGTCCCTGGGGCCCATCCACGACTCCTTGTAGCCGCGAATCGACTCCGGACCCCCGCCAAAGAACTGTTTATAGGGCGGCACGGCCGTCGTATCGCCCAGTCCCTGAGCGTATCCCAATTCGGCATTCACTCTGAATGTCCAGGGGCCGAACAGCGGAATGTATTTTGTATAATTGTATCGCGCGGTGAAGTATTGGACATCACTGACCGGCAGCGCGTAAGTCAGGAATATCTGCTGCCGTGAACCCCGATTCGCAAAAATTGCGCGATTCCGGCTATCGTAAATCCAGCCGGTGATTAATTCATAGGCCTCGAACTGAGTACCAAAAAAAACAGTGCCACCGGTGATATTGGTAACAAATGGATTACCGTTGTTGGTGACCCATTCCTGAGATTGCTTCGTACTCCGCGAGGACGAGAGCAACTCCGCGTTGTTATACGCAAGTCCGATGCTCAGGCTTTGAAATTCGGTTATAGGGAAACGGTATTCAAGCGACGTACCATAACTCTTTGTTGAAAAATCAGATGTCGCTGACGTGAACTGCGTGATGTCCCGGAAGTTGACACCCACCGTTCTACTAACACCGTTTGTCGTCGTATATGGGTCTGTGTGCGTCAACGAGTAAAAAGTAGAAAACCTTCCCGTGTTCGCCTGCAGTGCCACCCGATTGCCGGTGCCGAGAAAATTGGTGTGAACGATGCTGCCGTTCAACATCAGTTTCTGCGACTCGGAATATCCGATGCCACCACTGAATTGACCCGGCATGCGATACTCAATGTCAAAATCTATATCTACCAGGTCCGGACTTCCGTCGACGGGACTGTTTTCAACTTCTACACGTTCGATATAGGGCAGCCGCTGCAACCGAATTCTTGAACGGTCGATGAGACGATTCGAAAGATAGGCGCCCTCAACCTGCCGCATTTCCCGCCGCAATACTTCATCATCAACCTGATCGACACCGTTGAAGTTAATGCGGCGCACATACACGCGGCTGCTCGGGTTGACAAAAAACGTTACGGAAACTTCCTTGTTCTCATGATCAAGCTCAGGCACTGGCTCAATATCTGCGTTTGCGTAACCTTCTTCGCCGAGTCGAAATGCCATGAACTCGGTGGATGCTGTCAGTAGTTGCAAATTAAAAACAGAACCTGGCTGCGCGAGCACCATGGCCCGAAGTTGCTCTTCCGGCACCACCATTTTGCCCACGATCTTGATGTCCGAGATCGTATATTTTTCTCCTTCGTGAATATTGATCGTGACGTAGATATCCTTACGATTCGGCGATATCGCAACTTGCGTGGAATCGATACGAAAATCTGCGTAACCCCTGTCCATGTAATAAGAACGCAGGGTTTCGAGGTCACCACTGAGCGCCTCTTTTGAGTAACGATCATCCTGGCGAAACCAGGACAGCCAGTTGGCAGTGTCGAGTTCGAAGTCTGCGCGAATGTCTGCTTCTTCAAAACTCTGATTGCCGATGATGTTGACCTGACGAATTCTCGCGCGATCCCCTTCCTTGACAGTAATTGCGATACTGACGGTATTGTTGGGTCGCTCGGTGACAGTGGAATTGACGACGACAGCGTATTTCCCCCGATCGTAGTATTGTTCCTCCAGGAACTGCTGGACGTTGTCGAGTACCGATCTATCGAATGTGCGGCCACGTGCAAGCCCGACGCCGCGCAGCGACTCCATCAGGTCTTCCGTCTTGATATCCTTGTTTCCTTCAATCGTAAAGTTTTCGATCGATGGGCGCTCCCTGACCACTATGATCAAGGTGTCTTCGTCGCGACGCATTTCGATATCGTCGAACAGTGACTGATCGTACAGGGCCCGGATTGCCTCCTGTATCCTGAGTTGGTCAATAGTGTCGCCAACGTTGATCGGCAGATAGTTGAAAACTGTACCTTCAGAGATTCGCCGCAGACCCTCGACGCGCATGTCGCGAACCACAAACGACGCCTGGGCAAAAACCGTGATGGGAGCGATCAGGCAGGCGCAAAGGAGCGCCGGCAGCCAGGTGACTCTCTTGCGGGATCGAATTGAGTGATGCTTCCTCAACATGGGGCTATTCGATAATCCGTGCAATGTCGTTGTAAAACGCGAAACTCATGAGAAGCAGAAGCGCCAGGATACCGATCTTCTGTCCGAAAAGTTGTGCTTTTTCCGACAGCGGGCTGCCTTTCAGCCCTTCGATGGCCTGATACACAATTTGTCCGCCATCGAGAATCGGGATCGGCAGCAGGTTCAGCACACCGAGGCTGATACTGATCAACGCCAGGAAATTTAAGAATGCGATTATCCCCGCCGCTGCGGAGTTGCCGGCATATTGCGCGATGTTGATCGGCCCGCTGATATTCTTGATGGAAACCTCTCCGGTCAACATTCGCGACAACATGCGAACCGTGAATGCGATCGAAGTCCACGAGCGTCCGATGGCCTGACCGATTGCCGGAAACGGAGCATATTTTCGGACATACCAGTAATCCGCGGATGCGGTGCTGATGCCGACCCCAAGGAGACCTGTCACTACACCATCGAGTTCCTGCGAACCAAGCGTTACCTCACGTGACAGTCCTGCGTTACGGCGAATCAGTTCGACGGTCACTGTCTCATGGGGGCGCGCCCTCACTATCTGCTGCAGGTCACGGAAGGTCACTACACTTTCACCATCTATTGCGGTAATGCGATCCCCTTCCTCGATACCAGCTGCGTGCGCGGCGCCATCTTCTGCGACGTTGCCGACAATCGCCGGCGGTTGCCACGGCTGAAAACCGAGCCCATCGAACAACATTCCGGGCTCCGTCAGACGTGACGCATCATCGCCGACATCGATGGTCGTCTTACGCACCCAGCCATCTGCACCTTTGAGTTCAAGCGGCACCCGGCCGTCATCAAGCATTTCATCGAGCATCGAAACCAGTGCGGTTTCCCAGTCAGTGGCGTTCCGATCCCCAACTTTCAAAATGCGGTCGCCGAATTCGAGACCGGCCTCGGCAGCATAGGACCCTTCGGTGACCTCACCAACTGCCGGCTTCATTGTTGGGACGCCGTTGATAAAGAGTACCCAGTAGGCGAGGAATGCAAACAGGAAATTAAAGAAAGGACCCGCAAGGAGTACCGCGATACGGCTCGCAATCGGTTTATGGTTAAACGCCCGGCCCTGGTCTTCAGGATCAATCGGGCCTTCGCGCTCGTCGAGAAATTTCACATACCCGCCGAGCGGGATCGCGGATATGCAGTACTCGGTCCGGTCCCGGCCGGCGATTTTCATCCACACCGGCTTCCCAAAACCGATCGAAAATCGCAATACCTTTATACCGCAAAGGCGCCCAACGATGTAGTGGCCGAATTCGTGCACTGCAACCAGTATGCTGATGGCAACGATAAAGGCGACAAGATTGGTCAGTGCACTCATCATCGGACAGATCCTTTCCCATTGAATTTCATAGTCTCAAGAGATAATCGGAGATCCCGCGCAAGGCCGGGTTTTAACCCCGGTTGAACATTCTGACTGAGTTGCGAGTGCGCAGTTCCCGATGACACTAACGCAGCAATGATGAACCATGACTGAACTGGCCGCCTCATCACTGCATTCCAGTCCAGCTCAAGGCATAAGCAAACAACGGCGCCGCGGCAGTCACGCTATCGATTCGATCCAGCAGGCCGCCGTGGCCGGGAAACAGGCTGCCGCTGTCTTTCACGCCGGCGTGGCGCTTGAACATGCTCACAGTAAGGTCACCAACGATCGATATCATGGCGACTGCAAGACAAAACGGCACCATGACGACAATTTCGATCTCGAATACGTGGCTGCCTGTTGCGGCGAGCGCCATGACAGCGCCCACGCCGCCAAGCACGCCTTCCCAGGTCTTGCCCGGACTGATCTGCGGTGCCAGTTTTACCCTGCCAAAGCCCTTGCCGACGAAATAGGCACCAATGTCCGCCAACCAGACTATGAGCAGCGCAAACAATAGCAATTCCGGTCGCTGCACATAAAGGAGATCCAGTGCGAGCCACGCGGGTACGATGACGAGTGCACCGCAAATCCAGGCGACAGGTTTCGCAATGGGTGTCGGGAAAAAAAACATCCAGACGAGCGCGGTCAACCACCAGCCCAGTGAAATTTTCAAGATAACGTTAACCAGAGCTGCGTCTGGCAGCTCAACAAAAATTACGGCCATCAGAATCGCGATAGACAACACGTGCACATATCTGCCCTTGTCATCTTTGCTGAAAATAAATCCTGACCACTCCCATGCTGCGCCGAGCATCAGCAACGTAATGGCAATTCTTGCAACGATAGCGGGCACGACAAACATCACCACCGCCAGTACGGATAATGCAACGACCGCTGTAACGACACGTTGTTTCAGCATCTCATGCAACTCCGAACTGATTGCCGGACTGTCCGTACCGTCGTTGACGACTTGCATAAAACGATAACGCCTCATCAAACTGGCGCTCACCAAATTCCGGCCACAGGCTGTCGCAAAACCAAAGTTCGGCATACGCCAGGTTCCATAATAAGAAATTACTCACGCGCTGCTCGCCACCGGTACGAATCAACAGGTCAGGATCCGGTACGCCCGCAAGCGCCAGCTCTCCGGCCAGCTTTTCATCGTCAATGTCGGCAACGGACAGCTCCTGCTTCAACACCCTGGTGGCCAGGTTTTTCGCCGCCGTCACAATGTCCCAGCGCCCACCATAAGCAACCGCGACAATCAGGTTCAGACCGGTATTGTTCCTGGTCTTCTTTTCCGCGGCCGAAATCTTGCGGACGAGGCCTGCCCGCAGCTCTTCGCGCGCACCTATAAAAGTCAGCCTTACATTATTACGATGCAGGTCATCCACTTCTCGTTGCAGGGCCTCCAGAAAAAGACTCATCAGGCGGCTGACTTCGTCCGCGGGCCGCTTCCAGTTTTCACTGCTGAAGGCAAACAGCGTAAGGTAGGAAACGCCCCGCTTGGCTGCCGTTTCGACGATTTCACGCACCGACCTGACACCCGAGCGGTGCCCGGCGTGCCGCGGCAACGCTCTGGTCTGTGCCCAGCGGCCGTTGCCATCCATGATGACCGCAACATGCGTCGGGATTATGGCGCTTTCCATGCTGTCATCGTTGCTTGGGGATTCTGTCATAAATAAGCTATCGGTCAGACTTCCATCAACTCGCTTTCTTTTCGCTCCAGGAGCTTGTCGATAGAGGCCACGTGGTTGTCCGTAATGACCTGGATTTCATCATGAGCGCGATGTTCATCGTCCTCACCGATCATTTTTTCCTTCAGCATATCCTTGATATCGGAAAGCGCATCACGCCGAATATTACGCACCGCTATCCGTCCGCCTTCCGCTTCGTGCCGTACCAGTTTGATCATGTCTTTGCGGCGCTCTTCAGTCAGCGGCGGCAGCGGTATACGAATGACGGTACCGGCAGACACGGGATTCAATCCCAGATCGGACGTCATGATGGCTTTTTCGATCGGCTGCACCATGGTTTTTTCCCAGGGCGTCACTACCAGCGTACGCGGGTCCTCGACATTAACGTTGGCGCACTGGTTGAGCGGTACCGTGCTGCCGTAATATTCGACTGTAATGTGATCGAGGAGACTCGTGCGCGCACGTCCGGTACGCAGTTTTGTCAGCGCCTGCTCCAATGCCTTAAGGCTCTTGTCCATGCGCTCGCTCGCGTCTTTTTTAATGTCATTGATCACCTTAATGCCCTCTCACTACCAGACCGCGATATGAAATTAAGTCGTTACCAACGTGCCGACATTCTCGTCCGTCATTGCTCGTACCAGCATGTCGTCTTCCGCCATGCTGAATATGCGCAATGGCAAATTGTTATCGCGACACATAACTATCGCCGTCGCGTCCATAACATTGAGTTTGTCAACCAGAACCTGGTCGAACGAGACAGTATCAAAAAGCGACGCATTGGTATTAACCAGCGGGTCAGAATCATAAACACCGCTAACCTTCGTCGCCTTTAGCAACACATCGGCGCCGATTTCAATCGCGCGCAGCGCGGCAGCGCTATCCGTCGTAAAAAACGGGTTTCCGGTGCCAGCGGCCATAATGACGACACGCCCCTTCTCAAGGTGGCGCACTGCCCGCCGTCGAATGTAGTCCTCGCAAACCTCGTGAATCTGAATCGCCGACATCACTCGCGCATAAACATCGAGAGACTCAAGCGCGTCCTGAATGGCCAGTGCATTCATAACGGTTGCGAGCATGCCCATGTAGTCGCCGGTGACGCGGTCCATCCCGGCTCTTGCCAGGCCAGCGCCACGAAAAATGTTGCCACCACCGATAACGATGGCGACCTCGATTCCGAGCTTGCGAACTTGCGCGATTTCCCCGGCGATCCGCTGGATGACCTCAGGCTCGATGCCATAATCCAGTTCGCCCATCAGCGCCTCGCCACTTAACTTGAGCAGGACACGTCGATAGAGAGCCGGCGCTTCGGTCATTTTGCTTCCCTTTTCTTATGAATCAATGTGTTAGCTCAACTGCACTCGGCGAAGTGGAGCAAATTTTAGCCTAATTCGATAAAACCATTCTAATTTACAGTGCGGTTTCAGTTATTTACGCCGAATTGCTCGCCTGCGATGTAATTTCTTCACAGACTCCTGAACGCGGTTGATCTGATTGAGTACTTATTCAGCGAAATTTTCCTGTTTTTTGCCGATGCCCTCGCCAAGCTCGTAGCGGACGAATGCGTTCACCGTCGCATCCGCACTCTTTAACAGCTTGCCCACTGACACATCGGGATCCTTGACGAACGGTTGCCCGAGCAAGGTAATTTCCCTCAGGAACTTCGCCACACGGCCGGTCACCATTTTCTCGACGATTTCGGGTGGTTTGCGTGATTCAGCAGCCTGTTCAGCAATAATTCTTCGCTCGCGTTCCAGCAGATCCGCAGGTACGCCGTCTTCGTCAACGCAAAGCGGGTTGCTCGCTGCGACGTGAATGGCGACGTCGCGCGCCAGCTCGGCATTGCCGCCTGACATGGATACAAGCGCACCGATTCTCGCGCCGTGCGTATAGTTGCCGAGATAATCGACCGCTTCAACCCGTTTGAATCGGCGAACTAAAATGTTTTCAGCGACTTTTGCAATGAGATCAGTGCGCGCAGTTTCAATCGTGCGTCCGTCCGCCAACCTCGTCGTCGAGAGTGCGTCGACGTCTTCGGCGCTGCTGCTTAACGCAGCGTCGGCAACCGCCTCGGCAAAGCCGACAAAGTTCTCACCTTTGGCGACAAAATCCGTCTCCGAGCTGATTTCAGCGATAGCTGCTTTGTTGCCATCGACCGCGATCGCAATACGACCATCCGCCGCTACGCGACTTGACTTTTTGTCGGCATTCGCCTGCCCTGACTTACGCAACAACTCGATGGCTGCCTCCGCGTTGCCGTCGGCTGCAACCAGGGCTTTCTTGCATTCCATCATGCCGACGCCGGTTCGCTCGCGGAGCTCTTTGACCATTGATGCACTAACAGACATCACTGACACCTCTATTTATTTCGTTTCCTAAGGCCAAACGGCAATTGAACCTGTTCTATTACGATTACAATCGGGATTGCTGCTACTTTTTGTCTTTGTCAGTCGCCCTGGCTGCAGCTTTATCTTTCTTTTTTGCGGCCGGTTCGACGTCTGCCTTCGCTGTTGGCTGGGCCGTTTTCTTAGCCGCCGTCTTTTTGCTGGCCGTTTTCTTCGCCGTGGTCTTCTTGCTGGCCGTTTTCTTTGTGACCTCTGTCTTCTTCGCTGTCTTCCTGGTAGCGGGCTTGTCGTCGGCAGTCTTCGCCTCCTCTGCAGGTGTCGATACCGCAGGCATGACCGTTTCGGCTTGCTCACTTGCCGCTGCAACCTCTCCAGCCTTCATCGCTTCACCAGGCCGGGCTTCCTTCGCCGCTGGCTCTTCAGTTTTTTCTTCTGCGTCGGGCGCCCTTGCCGGTGTCACCTCATCGGCAGCCTTTGCTGCCGCCGCCCTGGTAACGTCCGCCTTCTTCCTGAGTGTCGCCTTCTTCACCGGTTTACCCGAGACTTTTTTCTTCTTGCCGGACGGACGCCTGGGTTTGCCCTCATCGTCAAGCTCAATAAACTCGTCCTCTCCAAGCACCACCTCGGGCAGCGACGCCTTACCATCAAGAACAGCATCGGCGATCAGCGATGCATACAGCACAATTGCCTTCATCGCGTCATCGTTACCGGGAATTACGTATTCGACCCCGTCCGGCGAGCAGTTGGTGTCGACCACAGCCACCACCGGGATGCCCAGCTTGCGGGCCTCGCGCACCGCAATATCCTCGTGATCAACATCGACTATGAATAGGACGTCCGGCAGCGCGGACATGTCCTTGATGCCGCCGAGACTACGATCAAGCTTGTCCTTCTCGCGCCCCAGACCAAGCACTTCTTTCTTGGTCAGCGCCTCGAAGCCGCCGTCTTTCGACATTTCTTCGAGTTCTTTCAGCCGCTTTACGGATAGCCGGATCGTCTTGTAGTTGGTCAGCATTCCGCCAAGCCAGCGATGGCTTACAAAGGGCATCTCACAACGCTCAGCCTGGGCGCGAATCGCATCCCGCGCCGAGCGCTTGGTGCCGACGAAGAGCACTTTGCCGCCATCGGCAACGATGGTTTTCACGAACGCGTATGCATCCAGAGCCATCGGCAGGCTCTTCTCAAGATTGATGATGTGGATTTTGTTTCTTTCGCCGAAGATGAAGGGTGCCATCTTCGGGTTCCAGTAACGGGTCTGATGACCAAAGTGCACGCCAGCCTCAAGCATCTGGCGCATAGTTACGTCTGCCATGTCGGTTCTCCGGGTTAGGCCTCCGTATACCCCATCTCGCAACCCCTTTTCAGGTGGGGCACCCAGCGTGATGTGACGGTATACGTGTGGATTGATTGCCTCTGGGGCGCGCGCTTTATACCATACCCGACTGGCATCAACAACGCGGAAAAACCGGGGTCGAAGCGCAGTTTTCGCTGATCAGGGACACCGTCCGGGTTCAACTTCACGAAAACTGCGGCTGGACCCTGTTCATGCCGATTGGCTATCCATGAACGTCACCATAAAATCACCTGAAGAGCAGGACAAAATGCGCGTTGCCGGACGCCTGGCAGCCGATGTACTCGACATGATCGGCGAGCACGTCAGGCCAGGAGTGGCGACGGATGAACTGGACCAGCTTTGTCATCAGTACATCACCGAGATCCAGGAAGCGGTGCCGGCACCGCTCAACTACCGCGGTTTCCCGAAATCCATTTGCACTTCCGTCAATCATGTCGTTTGTCACGGTATTCCAGGCCAGCGCAAGCTCAAAGCAGGAGATGCAGTGAACATTGACGTTACGGTCATCAAAGACGGCTTTCACGGTGACACCAGCCGCATGTTTTTCGCCGGCAAGCCGGGTATCCAGGCCGAACGGCTGGCCCAGGTTGCCTATGACAGCATGTGGCTCGGGATCGAACAGCTTGGTCCGGGCAAGCGGCTGGGCGATATTGGCGAGGCTATCCAGAAAAACGTCGAAAAAAACCGCTTTTCGGTGGTCCGGGAGTATTGTGGGCACGGTATCGGTCGCGTATTTCACGAAGATCCACAGGTCTTGCACTACGGCAAATCCGGCACCGGCATGGAATTGCAGCCGGGCATGACGCTCACGGTCGAACCGATGGTCAACGCGGGCAAACGCCATGTCAGGTTGTTGCCGGACGGCTGGACGGTGGTGACCAGGGATCACGGCTTATCGGCGCAATGGGAGCACACAGTACTGGTCACTGAGAACGGTTACGAGGTACTGACACTCGGCACTGAACAGCGTTAACTATTTTATTTATCAATGTCTTATTCAACTGCCACTCATCGAGTCGGGCCAGCAGACGATGACCTCACGACCCTTGCGGCCGCGCTCAAGGACCTGTCCAGGCCGGTCAGTGACTGCCGCCAGGCGCTTAGGCGTGCAACCGAAAGCATGCACAGCCGCTTTGCGCAAGGCGCGTCTGTCAGCGAGCTGGTGCAACTCAGGTCGGACCTGGTTGACTGTCTCCTGATCCGGCTCTGGCACCATTACGCGAACCAGCTCGCCAAAACAGCGGCGCTGGTGGCCGTCGGCGGATACGGCCGCGGCGAGCTGCACCCTTATTCCGACATCGATATCATGGTGCTCACCGACGACGATTTGCCGGGTGCGTCAGAATCCGCATTGTCGGATTTTTTCATGGCGCTCTGGGATATCGGGCTGGAAATTGGCCATAGCGTCCGGACCGTCAGCCAGTGCCGCCAGGAATCGGCCGACAACCTGACCATCACAACCACGCTGATCGAGGCGCGGCTAATCGACGGTCCCGGCACGCTTTTCGAGCAAATGAAGCAGGCGATTTCGACCGATGAAATATGGCCGTCAGACCGCTTCTTCGAGGCCAAACGTGCCGAGCAGCGTGCACGTCATCGTCGATACGACGACACCGCGTACAAGCTCGAACCCAACGTCAAGGGAAGTCCGGGCGGTCTGCGTGATATTCAGATGATCGGTTGGGTTGCCAAGCGGCATTTCGGCGTTACCTCGCTAGCTGAGCTGGTCGCCCATCAGTTCCTTACGCCGGGGCAGCTTAAGCTTTTGCAGGACGGGCAAGCTTTTCTGTGGCGGGTCCGTTACGGCCTGCACGTACTGACCGGGAGGCGCGAGGATCGCCTGCTATTCGACCATCAGACCAGGCTGGCAAAAATGCTCGGGTATGAAGACGCAGCATATACGCTGGCTGTCGAGCAACTGATGCAGCGCTACTACCGAACCGTGATGGATTTGAGCCGCTTGAATGAAATGCTGCTGCAGTTGTTCGAGGAGGCAATCCTCATGGATCCGCATGCCAGGCCAACACCGATCAACGCTCGATTCCAGGTCAAAAACGGCTTCCTGCAGACAACCAGTGACCAGGTATTTTCGCAAGACCCATCCGCATTGCTCGAGTTGTTTCTTTTACTTCAGCAACACCATGACCTTCGCGGCGTCAGCGCCTTCACCATAGGACTTATCAAAAGGAATCTGTATCTGATCGACGAGGAGTTCCGGCAGAACCCGCGGAATCATCGCTTGTTCCTGAGCATTCTGCGGGCGCCTGCTGGCGTAACGCACGAACTTCGCCGCATGAACCTGTACGGCGTCCTGGGACTCTACATTCCGTCGTTCGGCCGCATCGTCGGTCGCATGCAATACGATCTGTTCCACGCCTATACGGTCGACGAACACACCTTGTTTGTGGTCAGCAACCTGCGCCGGTTTGCGCTTTCGAGGTTTGACCATGAGTATCCACACTGCAGTCCTTTGATGCAATCGTTCGAAAAGCCGGAAATCGTCTACCTTGCCGGTCTCTTTCACGATATTGCGAAGGGACGCGGCGGCGATCATTCAGAACTCGGCGCCGTGGACGCGGAGTCGTTTTGCCTCGAGCACGGCATGAGCCAGTATGATGCACGCACCGTTGCGTGGCTGGTAAAGCATCACCTTGCGCTGTCTATGACCGCCCAGAAAAAAGACCTCGGTGATCCGGAGGTCATCAACGGCTTTGCCGCACTGGTGGGTGACCAGATCCATCTGGATTATCTGTACGTGCTGACCGTCGCCGATGTGCGCGGCACCAATCCGAAACTGTGGAATTCATGGAAGGCGATGCTTTTCCGCGATCTGTACGAACTCACTTCGCGCGCATTGCGGCGTGGACTGGAAAACCCGATCGACCGCGAGCAGCTGATCAGCGAAACGCAGGCGAACGCGCGGGAAATACTGCATAACGCCGGAACGCCCGACGACGCCGTCAACGATGTATGGAAATTATTTACCCAGGAATACTTCCTGCGGTACCGAAGCGAGGAAATTGCCTGGCACACCGAAATTCTCGCTGATTCCGACACCGAGTCCGCATACGGGCTACTCGACGTCAGAAAGCAGGCTGATGGAGACGGGGCTGAAGCCGTCCTCTATACGCCACGCCACAAGAGAACGTTTGCGCACGCGACTGCAATGCTCGACGAACTCGGACTGACGATTGTCGATGCGCGCATTGTCCCGATTGCGAATGAATTCAGCCTGGACACTTATATATTTATGGAGCTGGATCATCGGACCGTGATCGACGATGCGCGCCTGAACAAGATCAGGCGTACGTTGACCGGAATCCTGGCCACCGATGATGCACGTGCCGTCCAGGTTACTCGTCGCGCGCCCCGTCAGGTTCGAATGTTTTCGACGCAAACGGTTATAAACTTTGACCATGACGTTGCAAACAAACGGACCGTTATGGATCTGGCTGCCGGCGACCGGCCCGGGCTACTCAGCATCGTTGGACAGACGTTTATCGAATATGAGGTCAACATTGAAACGGCCAAGATCATGACGATCGGCGAACGTGCCGAAGACGTTTTCTATGTCGTCGATGAACACGGCAAGCCATTGACTGATAAAGTTTGCGATCAGATACGTGAACGCCTGGTGGAACGGCTCGATGACAATACTTGAGAGGAGGTGCCCTGCCCCGTGAATAAATTGAGAAATATGCCGGCCTTTTTTGCCGCTGGCCGCGTTGCTCCTCCTCATGTGGGGCCTACCACTCGTCGTCGCGCCTCGCCACCGACGAAAATTTCTGCGCAGATTTATGCAATTATTTGCGGGACAGGGCACTAATGCAGCCATTGATTGATTTGATTGAAGCCGGCTTTGAAAAACGAAATCAGGGAAATGAAATCCGTGGGGATATAGAACTGACCGCTGCAGTGAATAAGGCGCTGGATCTCCTCGACCGCGGGGAGGTGCGTGTCGCTGAAAAAATGAGTGGTGACTGGGTCGTCAATCAATGGTTGAAAAAAGCGACGCTATTGAGTTTTCACCTGAATGACAGCAAAGTCATCGCGGGATCGCACACGAATTATTTCGACAAGGTCGCGCTGAAGTATGCCGGCTTTGACCAGGGGCAGTTCGAACAATCCGGCGTCCGTGTGGTACCGGACGCGCTGGTTCGAAAAGGCGCCTACATCGCAGCAAACGTTGTGCTGATGCCGAGTTACGTCAACGTCGGAGCGTACGTAGACAGCGGCACGCTTGTCGACACCTGGACCACCGTCGGTACCTGTGCACAAATAGGCAAGAACGTGCATTTGTCGGGCGGCGTCGGCATTGGCGGAGTACTCGAACCGGTGCAGGCCGGGCCGACGATTATCGAGGACGATTGCTTTATCGGCGCACGTTCAGAAATTGTCGAAGGCGTCATCGTTGAGAAGGGTTCCGTCATATCGATGGGTGTTTTTATCGGCCTGAGCACGAAGATCTACAATCGGGAAAGTGGCGAAATTACTTACGGGCGTGTGCCCGCAGGCTCCGTTGTCGTATCCGGAAGCCTGCCTTCCGCCGACGGCTCACATTCGTTGTATTGTGCCGTTATCGTCAAACAGGTCGATGAGAAAACCAGGGCGAAAACCGCATTGAATGAACTCATCCGGCAGGCAAATTAGAATAAGGGACTGATTGTGCTGACGATTTACGGAATACCGAGCTGCGACACGTGCCGAAAGGCACGCAACTGGCTGACAGAACATGCCAAAGAGCACAAGTTTCACGACTTACGCGAAGACGGACTCGACGTTCAGATGCTGGGCCGCTGGGCACAGACATCGGACTGGCAGGAACTTCTGAACACCCGCAGCGTGACCTGGCGCAAGATTCCGGAAGTTGATCGGGCAGGTATGACCATGAATCGGGCGATGTCACTCATGGTAGAACAGCCGACGCTCGTCAAACGACCCGTGCTGGAGGGCGAGGATTTTATCGTGCTCGGCTTTTCACCGGACAACTATGAAAGAATTTTCGCAACCCATTGAATTCTGATCCGACCATTGAACTGCTTTGCGAACTCATCCGCCGCCCGTCGGTGACGCCAGATGATGCGGGTTGCCAGGAGCTGTTAATCGCGCGGCTCGAAGCCGCAGGATTCGACTGCGAATCAATGCCGTTTTCTGACGTGACCAATCTGTGGGCACGCAGGGGTTGCGATTCTCCGGTCCTGTGTTTTGCAGGTCATACCGATGTCGTCCCGCCGGGCGCTGCAGACGCATGGGAATCCGACCCGTTCGAAGCGGAAATCCGCAACGGCAATCTGTACGGGCGCGGTGCTGCAGATATGAAAAGCAGCCTTGCTGCGATGATCGTGGCGATCGAGCGTTTCGTCGCTGCCAGCCCCGATCACCGCGGCAGTATGGCGCTACTCATCACCAGTGACGAGGAAGGCGTGGCCCGCAACGGCACCCTGAAGGTCATCGAGACCCTGAGTCAGCGTGGCGAAACCATCGACTGGTGTGTCATTGGCGAACCGTCGAGCCATCGGAGTCTCGCCGATGTCGTGCGCATCGGCAGACGTGGTTCCTTAAGTGTTGATCTGACCATTAAAGGTGTGCAGGGACACGTCGCCTATCCTGATCAGGTTGACAACCCGATCCGCCGCTTCGCCCCGGTACTGGCTGAATTGCACAACACCGTTTGGGATAGCGGCAACGACGATTTTCCGCCGACCAGCTTCCAGGTCGTGGACTTGCACAGCAGCGGCGGCACAGCCAATGTCACGCCGCAGGAATTGCATGCGAGTTTCAACCTTCGATACTCCACGGAGTGGAATCATCAGGACCTTCAGGCAGAAGTCGTACGCATTCTCGACCGCGCTGACATCGATTACGAACTGGCCTGGCATTTGTCGGGTGAGCCCTTTCTCACGAAACCCGGCGCATTGATTGAGGCGGTCGAAAATGCGGTCAGGAAGCAAACAGGCAGCACGCCGGAACTATCTACTGGCGGCGGCACATCTGACGGTCGCTTTATTGCGCCCTCTGGCGCGCAGGTTGTGGAGCTGGGACCGGTCAATGCGTCGATACACAAAGTCAACGAGCATGTAAAAGTGGCAGACGTACCGCGCCTTGCAATCATGTATCGGCAGATAATGGAAAATCTGCTGTAGACGACCCCGGTTCCGGTCGCTATGACACGGCCAATTTTATTGTCGATCCGGCCGAATTACCCTCAAGGGCCGTCCATCGAGCGAAGTCGGGCCAGACCGGCAGCAAAAACCCCGCGAAACAGAGCGGATCGCGCCCTCCAATCCCCTGTTCACGCGGCGAGCCGCAACAAATGTGAACCAATCGAATGATTGCGGCGACCGGGTCGGGCAAAGTTACCATAATATTTTAAATGCTTTAGTATTCTAACGCTGCACGGCACTTCGCGGGCCGCTGTAGGTAAACGTGAGGGCGACATGAAAGCGGTCATTCTGGCGGGTGGTCTCGGTACGCGGATCAGCGAGGAAACCTCCGTCAAACCAAAGCCAATGGTCGAGATCGGCGGCAAGCCGGTGCTCTGGCACATCATGAAGATTTACTCGGCCCACGGTATCAACGACTTCATCATCTGCCTTGGTTACAAGGGCTACATGATCAAGGAGTATTTCGCCAACTATTACCTGCATACCTCCGATGTGACATTCGATATGAGCAAGAACCGTATGGAGGTGCA
>SMVB01299287.1_pt1 | contig 80241 bp, 71 predicted proteins | sample 2456461 | NCBI WGS metagenome assembly SMVB01 (sample SAMN11095934, study PRJNA526329) | marine sediment metagenome | biome: Marine sediment; feature: Surficial sediment; material: Deep marine sediment; isolation source: Hadal surficial sediment | place: Pacific Ocean | collected 2014-05 | depth...
CGCCCGCTCGGAGAGAACCGGACGATCTTTCCGTCGTTGCCCGCCGCCCAGCCCGTCCTCGCCGTTGGTGCAAAGCTCAGCGTATGGAGGCCCAAGGGCGAGGTTAGCGGCGCCCAGTTGTGGCCATCATCGCGAGAGATGTCCGCTCCCGTCGGGCCAACCGCAATCAGAGTCGGCGTCGCGGAGCCGGGTACGTAGCCAACGGCGGAGCGGAACCCGGAGAGCGGCCGGCCCTCGACCAGACTCCAGGTTCGGCCGCCGTCTTCGGTGATCGCGGCATTGTCGAGCGCCTGGTCTTCGAGCCGGTAGTCACCCCCGACGACGATGCCGTGATCAGCGTCACGAAAGGCGATCGAGAAGATCCCCGTCGACGGACCGGCGGGCAGGGGAGTGACCGCGATCTCCCAGGTACGGCCACCGTCGGTCGAGCGGCCGACGCGGGCCTGGGCTGCGGCGCCGGTGCCGAACCAAACGTGATCGGCCCCCCAGGTGGTCACGTTGGTGCCGCTGGCGGCGAAGTAGCCCTCGCCGGGAAGCGCAGCGGGCAGCCCGGCGGCGGGGACCCGTGTCCAGTTGCCTCCCCCATCCGCGGTGAGCAACACGTAGAAGCGCCCATCGATCGAGTCGCTTACCGCGACCCCACGTTCGGAATCCCAGAACGACATCGCGTCGAAAAACCCGAGCGGCTCATCGTTGACGAACTGCGTCACCCAGTTCGCCCCCCCGTCGACGGTCTTGAAGATACGCGAGTCCGTTCCCGACCCGATACTGAGGGCGTAGGCCGTGTTCTCGTCGAAGGCGTCGACGTCGCGCACGTCGAGCGCTTCGGCAGGGGTGATCCTGATTTCCTCCCAGCTGGCGCCGGCGTCGAGCGTGCGCACCACCGTTCCGTTCGTTCCGCTTGCCCAGACGACGCGGTCGCTTACCGCGCTGACGCCGCGAAGCCGGGCGGCAACGCCGCTGTCCTGCAGCGTGGCAACCTGGCCGAGCACCCGGCCATGCGACGAGCCTGCAGCCGTCGCGGCTAAGGAACAGAGCAGAATCGCGACCAGCCGAAACCGGCAGGGAGCGGCCCGCAACTCGCCGTCGGAGCTGCTCGAGACAGTCACCGAGGAGTTTGAGGGGTGGGGTAGTTTGTGTACAGGAGAGTGTTCGGTATACTGAACATCGTTCTGGATATTGAACATGCCTGATTCTTCACCACAACTCGTTCCCGCCGTCGATCGCGCCATCCGTATGCTAGCAGCGCTGCAATCCGGGGAGGGAGGCCGGCGGATTTCCGACCTCGCCCGCGACCTCGGAATCCCCAAGTCGAGCGCCCATCAGATCGCCGCGACGCTTCTGCACCACGGCGTCCTCGAACGCGACGAGGACACCCGCCGGTATCGGCTCGGGCCTGGGCTTTCCGACATCGTGGCGCACCGGCGCAATCGGGTCGACCTCCCCGCGCTCGCCGGCCCTTACCTCGAGGAGCTCGCCAGCGCCGCCCGGATGACCGCGTTACTCGGTCGGCGCGAGGGCGACAGCGTGGTGCTCGCGGCGAGGATTCCAAGCCCCGATCCCATCGACGTCAGCGCGCCGATCGGCCATCGTCTCGATGGCCGGGCCGGTGTGTTCGGCAAGCTGTTCGCCGCCGCGATGCAGCCGGCAGATCTGCAGGGTCTGCTCAGCAAGCCGCTCCCCGCGTTCACCCGCAAGAGCATCACCAGCACCGCGGCCTACGCGGAGGAGCTTCATCGCGTGCGCACACGCGGCTATGCGCTCGATATCGAGGAGTATCTCGACGGCGTCGTGGCGGTGGGTGCGGCGATTCGCGGTGACGATGGCAACGTACTGGGTGCGCTCTGCGTTATCGGCTTGGCAGCCTCGTACAGCCGGCCGGCGCTCGCCACCATTGGCGAAGCGGTGCGTGGCGCCGCTGAATCACTGTCGTACGACCTCGGCTTCGACGGCAGTCGGGAGGCGCAACAGACGGTTGTGATGCCACGGTCCCGGGGTCTCGAATGAGCCCGTTCCGACTCCATCGACCCGCCGCCGAATCGGCGGGAGGTTGCCGGCCATGAACATTTCGGCAGACAACGGAAGCACGATCGCCGAACGCCTGCGCCTGCGCGTCAACGACGAGCGGCACGACCTGGTCGTGGCCTTGAACAAGACGCTTCTCGAAGTCCTGCGCGAGGACCTGGGGCTCACCGGTACGAAGCACGGCTGCGAGCTCGGCGAATGCGGCACCTGCACGGTGCTGATCGACGGCGAACCGATGCTCTCCTGCCTGCTACTTCCCATCGAGCTGCAGGATTGCGAGATCGAGACGGTCGAGAGCCTGGCCCAGGGAGGACACCCGCACGAGCTACAGATCGCGTTTGCCGAGTTCGGGGCGTCGCAGTGCGGCTATTGCACCCCCGGGATGATGATGTCGGCCAAGGCCTTGCTCGACGAGATCCCACGGCCGAGTCGTGACCAGATCAAGAAGCACCTGGCCGGGAACCTGTGCCGCTGCACCGGGTACCTGCAAATTTTGGAGGCAATCGAGATCGCCGCAAAACGCCGTGACGCAGCCCGGCCGATGCCGCTCGATGATGGTCTCGAGGGTAGCGACGGCGGAGAAGACGGCGTCGTTGAGGTCGCGGCGGAATGACCGATCGAGCGAGCGGCAACGGCTACAGTGTCATCGGCCGCTCGCTGCCGAAGGTGGACGGCCTGCGCAAGGCAACCGGCCGCACGGTCTATGCCGACGACCTGGATTTGCCCCGCATGCTGTACGGCAAGCTCCTCGGGTCTCGGCGACCGCACGCCCGCATCGTCAGCATCGACGTCTCGAGGGCGGAGGCGTTGCGCGGCGTCAAGGCGATCATCACCGGCAAGGACCTGCCGGTGAAGTACGGCATCCTGCCGGTGAGCGAAGACGAGTACCCGCTGGAGATCGATCGGGTGCGGTTTGTCGGCGATCCGATCGTCGCCGTTGCCGCCGTCGACGAGATGACCGCGGAAGAAGCCGTCCGCCTCATCGACGTCGAGTACGAGGATCTCCCGACCGCCTTCGACATCGAGGAGGGCCTCGCCCCGATCGACGAGGCCGACCGCATCCACGACTACGGCGCCCACGGCAACGTTCACAAGGAGGTCCACCTCGAGTTCGGCGATCTCGACGCCGGCTTCGAAGCCGCCACTCACGTCTTCGAGAACACCTACTTCTATTCCGGCAACAACCACCTGGCGATGGAGCAGCACGCCGCGGTGGCCGACTACGGCGCCGACGGCAAGCTGACGCTGTGGTCGTCGACGCAGACGCCACACTACGTCCACAAGGCGTTGGCGAAGGTCCTCGAGATGCCGGCTGGCCGCATCCGGGTGATCGCCACACCGGTCGGTGGCGGGTTCGGGGGCAAATCGGACCCGTTCCCCCACGAGTTCTGTGCCGCCAAGCTGTCGATGGCGACCGGTCGCCCGGTGAAGATCACGCTGACCCGCGAGGAGGTCTTCTACGCCCACCGCGGACGCCACCCGGTGCTCATGCAGGTGAAGCTCGGTGTCATGGACGACGGCTCGATCACCGCGCTCGACTTCCAGTCGTTCATCGACGGGGGCGGCTACGGCAGCTACGGCGTCGCCAGCACCTACTACACCGGCGCGCTGCAGACGGTGACATACAAGATTCCGGCCTACCGCTTCCGCGGCGTCCGGGTGTTCACCAACAAGCCTCCGTGCGGCCCCAAGCGCGGCCACGGCACACCGCAGCCGCGCTACGCCCTCGAGATTCACCTCGATCGTGTCGCCGAGGCTCTCGGGCTCGACCCGGCCGCGTACCGCAAGTCGATCTGCGTCGACGAGTACACCATGACCGCCAACCACATGCGGGTGACGTCGTGCGGACTGCGCGAGTGCATCGACAGGGTCGTCGAAGCGTCCGACTTCGCCGTGTTGCGCGACACCCTCCCCGAGGGCCAGGGCATCGGCATCGGCATCGGCTCGTATCTCTCCGGCGCCGGCCTGCCGATCTACTGGAACAAGATGCCGCACACGTCGGTCGATCTGAAGGTCGATCGCGGCGGCGGGGTTACCGCCAAGTGCATGCAGATCGACATCGGTCAGGGTTCGGACTCGGTGCTGGCGATGACCGTGGCCGAGGTGCTCGGCATCGAGCAGGATGACGTCAAACTGATCTGCGCCGATACCGACACCACGCCGATCGACCTGGGAGCTTACTCGAGCCGGGTGACGTTCATGATGGGCAACGCCGCAATCCAAGCGGCGGAGAAGATCCGCGAAAAGATCCTGGCGGCGGCTGCGGAAAAGCTCGAGATCGACGGCGAGGCGCTCGCCGCGGGCACCGAACGCTTGCGGGCCGCGCATGGGCACATCGTCCACGAGATCGACGGCATCCCTTCGGGCAAGAGCATCGCGTTCCGCGACGCCGTGCCGCTGGCGGAGGCCAAGTTCGGGCAGCTTTCGTCAACCGGTTCGTACACGCCCCAGAAGCTCGCCGGACCCTACAAGGGCTCCGGTGTCGGCCCGACGCCGGCGTATTCGTACTCGGCGGCGGTGGTGCGCGTCGACGTCGATACGGAGACCGGGATCGTCACCCCGGAGAAAGTCTGGATCGGCCACGACATCGGCCGCGCCATCAACCCAACGCTGGTCCGCGGCCAGATCGACGGTTCGGTGTACATGGCGCTGGGCGAGATCTTCATGGAGGAGCAAGTGTTCCGGAAGGGACTGCACCAGTTTCCGTCGATGCTCGACTACAAGAGCCTGACGTTCCTGGAGATGCCCCCGGTCGAGAGCTTCTTGGTCGAGACCGAGGACGCGGAGGGACCCTTCGGTGCCAAGGAGGTGGGGCAAGGACCGTTGCTGCCGATGCCCCCGGCCGTCGCCAACGCCATCTACAACGCCGTCGGCGTGCGCATCGACGAGCTACCGATCACACCGGAGAAGGTAATGGCGGCGCTCGACCGGAAGGCCAAGGGTGAATCGCCCCGCTTTGGTCCGGACGGAGTCCCGGACTACGAATGGCCGCAACCCATCAAGGTCGATCCGGTTTGGTACGATCAGCCGCCCGAAGAGTGGGTCGAAACCAAGAGGCGCAAGCCATGTTGAGACTCCCTCCCTTTCGCTATGTTCGCCCGAACACCGTCGCCGAGGCCGCCAAGGTTCTCGCCGCGCACCCCGGCGAGGCGATGGTTCTCGCCGGCGGCACCGACCTCATCCCCAACCTCAAGCGGCGGCAATTCGACGCCAAGATTCTGGTCGCCGTCGGCCACCTCGCCGAGCTGCGCACCTTCACCACCAACGGCGAAATCGCCATCGGCAGTGGAATGAAGCTCGCCGACGTTGCCGCACAGGAAGATGTCCGTCGCCGGGCGTCGGGCCTGGTAGAGGCTGTCCTACAGATCGCCAACCCGCAGATTCAGCGACAAGGGACCATCGGCGGCAACCTGTGCGTCGATACGCGCTGCAACTACTACAACCAGACCCACGAGTGGCGGGAGTCGATCGGCTTCTGCATGAAGCGCGACGGTGATATTTGCTTGGTGGCGCCCGGTAGCTCGAAGTGCTGGGCTGTCTCCTCGAGCGACGCTGCCCCGATATTGATAGCGCTCGGTGCCCGCGTCGTTCTCGTCGGCTCCGAGGGCGAGCGCGATATCGCCGTCGGTGCGCTCTACCAGGACGACGGGATCGACTATCTGACCCGCAGGCCCGACGAGATCCTTGCGAAGATCCTCGTGCCCCGCCGAGAAGGATTACGAAGCACCTACCGGAAGGTTCGCCGCCGCGGCAGCTTCGACTTTCCGATTCTGGGGGTGGCGGCATGCCTGGCGATGCGGGGCAACACGATCTCACACGCCCGCCTGGTCCTCGGCGCCGTCCACACCCACCCCGTTGAAGTCGACGTTGCCGATCTTCTCGAGGGTGGCGAGCTGACCGACGACCGCCTGGAGGCGGTTGCCGAGGCAGCTTCCAAGGCCGCCAGGCCGCTCGACAACGTCGACCTGATGTACCACTGGCGCAAGAAGATGGTGCGAGTCGAGGTACGGCGGGCGTTTCGGCACCTCGCAGGGCACGGCTAGCCGGGACTTCGCAACGGGTGGCTATCGCTATCGTGCGAGCGTGCGAATACCGCGTTGGGCTTGCTTGGCCGGCCAGACCGCTGACCGGTCATCCGTTGCTGGCGCTAGGACGCGACCGGCGGCACCGTCTGTACGACGATCGGAGCGGCCGGTCGGTCGCGACGAAAAAAGCCCGCCAGCCAGCTGAACATCGCGATGGCGATGAGCAGTGGGATGCCGATGATCAGCACCTTGAGGAACAAGATGGCCCCGATCATCACGAATAGCGGCAGCAACAGTATGCCGAAGAAGGCCACGAAGATGCCGGCGAAGCCGACCTTGATGGCGAAACCCAGGAGCCGGAACAGCAGGTAGAAGGGCAAAAGCACGATGCAGCCCGCCAGAAGGACCAGGCCAAGCGTAACGACCAGTCCAACCAATCCCATGAACTCGAACATCCCGTCTCCTCTTTTCAGGTTCCCGTCAACTCGTCGGGCTCGGCCCCGGGTGGCCCCGTGAACTCTTCAGCAGCCTGCTACATATCCGACGAAAAAAGCGGCCATAGGTTTCATAGATAGTAGCCGGCAAACAGCAGGTAGTTGCCCAGGAAGTGGGCGGTTACCGCGGATTCCCAGCCGCCGCGCAGGAAGGCCACCCCGAGAACCAGTCCGAAGACGGAAGCGGCAACCGGGTTGGTGCCATGGGCGACGCCAAACATCAATGCCGAGACCAGCAGGGCGATCAGCACCAGCCGCTTGGGGGGCCGCGTCGGTACCGCCGGTTGGGTCGAGAAGCCCGACTCGAAGCCGAAGCGCGGACGCCAGCCATAGAAGCGCATCCCCAACGAGACCAAGAACGGAATGGCGAACAATCGAAACATCGTCTCCTCGGAGAACGCCGCCCGTGCCGACAGCGTGAACACCTCGAGGTGGTTGTCGAGGCCGTAGACCGGGCCGGGGCGAAACGGAGCTCCCGTGATCTCCAGATACAGGCCGTTGGTCAGGTAGATCAGGAATCCTGTCCCGACACCGTATACGGCGAAGCGCAGCCCCTTGCGGCGGCCGGAGAGCCGCGAGAGCAGGAGAAACGACGGCAGCCCGAGGCTGGTAGCGATCCAGACGGCGAAGGCGGCCATGATGCAGAACACCACGAAAAAGACGACGAAGGCCAGAGGCAACGGCGGCAGACGCGAACCCGGGGGCCGGATCCGCCAGTCGAGGACCATCGCCAAGGCACTGAGGAGCGCACACGTCCCGACGACGAGGAGTGTCTGTGCCCAGCCTGTGCGTGCTTCGTTGATGGGCCTGAAATCCCGTGCTACGTTGCGCCCTTTCCCGATTGTAGCGCACGTTTCCCCGAAATCGTCGCGCCAATCTGTTGACCGAGGAGGTAGGCATGGTCCGTCATACGGCCTGGGATGACATCCCGCAGGAGATACTTTCATCGAAGATCAAGCGCCGTATCGTCACCGGGGAGAAGGTGATGACGGCGATCGTCGACCTCGCCGAAGGCGCCAAGGTACCGGCCCACAGCCACGAGAGCGAGCAGATCACCTACGTCATCTCGGGGTGCCTGCGGTTCACGATGGGCGATGGGAGCGTGATCGACGTTCGCAGCGGCGAAACCTTGGTCATCCCCTCGAACGTCGAGCACGCCGCGGTTGCCCTCGAGGACACGGTAGATCTCGATTGCTTCAGCCCGATTCGCGACGACTGGCTCAGCGGCGACGACGCCTACCTGCGAGGTGGCGATGAAGATTGATCTGTCTGGCCGCGCCGCCGTTGTGTGCGGTGCGTCTCAAGGTCTCGGCTTGGCCTCCGCCATCGGCCTGGCGAGGGCCGGGGCGAACCTGGTGGTCTGCGCCCGCAGCGAGGACAAGATCGCCACCGCGGTCGCCGCCCTGGAAGCGGAAGGGGTCGAGGCACTCGGGGTTCCGACCGACCTCACGTCGGTGGAGCAGATCGATGCGCTTGCCGCCGCCGCGCTCGAGCGCTTCGGGACGATCGACATCCTCGTCAACAACGCCGGAGGTCCGCCGCCTGGCACCTTCGACGATTTGAGCGAAGCCGACTGGAGGGCCGCCATCGACCTGACCCTGATGTCCGCGGTGGAGCTCACCCGGCGGTTGTTACCCGGCATGCGGGCACAGCGCTGGGGCCGCATCGTCAACATCACGTCGACCTCGGTGAAGCAGCCCGTTGATGGGCTGATTCTCTCCAATAGCATCCGGATGGCCGTCGTCGGCTGGGCAAAGACCCTGGCCAACGAAGTCGGCCCGGATCAGGTGGTGATCAACAACGTATGTCCGGGCTACACGACCACCGACCGCCTCGGCCAGTTGGCGGCCAACATCGCCGCGCGCGACGGTATCTCGGAGGATCAAGTGTTCGAGAACTGGGCCTCGATGGTGCCGCTCCGCAGGCTGGCGACGCCGGAGGAATTGGCCAACGTGGTCGTGTTCCTCTCCTCGGAGCAGGCCGCATACGTCCACGGCACGACGATCGCGGTCGATGGCGGGCGCAGCCAGTCGGTGACCTAGTGTGGTGTCGCCGCCGACTCCGGGCAGCCCGATCGGGACTCTCAGGGCTTGGCTTTCGACAGGCGTTCGAGGGAGATGCCCTGGTATAGGGCCAGCATCGCTCCCCACATGGTCAGGCGCACATACAGCAGAGCGATCACGTAGACCTGCTCGGCGACGAAGGCTAGCTCCTGAGCCGGCAGAAGCCCGTGCAGCGCTTTCACCGCGGTGAGCACTGCCGCGCCGGTCACGAATGCGAGGGCCACGAAGAGGATCTCGAGCGGCAGGATTCGGGACAGGTTGCGAAGCACGAACCCCAACGACCGCAGGGTCTCGATCAACATCGAGCGGCTGTCACGCGCCACGGTCCGCACCCGCGCCCAATCGACAACCGCCGCCCAGAACGCGATCGCGGTCTGAAACAAGACGACGCTCACCCACACCGAAGACCCGGACGGGCGCGAAGCAAAGGGAGTCGAAGCCGCGATGATCAGCCAGAAGATCGATGCTCCGATCAGGATCAGACGCACGAAGCGCCCCAGGTAGATGCCGCAGCTCGCCCCGAGCTGGGCGAGCAACGGCGCCGGGCGTGGGGCATGCAGGTAGGCGATGGATCCGCCGGCGATGACTCCGAAGAACAGAACGAAGTAGGTGCTGGTGCTCCACAGTGGTCGCGCCAACGCTTCGATCAAGAGGGTGCGATAGCCGGCATCGACCGCCTGCGCCGAGAACAGCGAGCCGGCAGCCGACTCGGCGGCCAGCGCCCGAGCCACCGTCGACCAGCTCGTCGACGCGCCCAGGGCCGCCAGCAGGGCGCCGCCGACGCCCTCGACGAGGAGGAGGTACGAAAACCACAGGTAGCCGAGCAGTAGCTTGGATTTCCAAGCGCGCCGCGCCCCCCAAGCCATCGCCGTGAGGGCGTTGGTTGTCGCGGCGTCGGCTGGGCCGGGATGCCACTCGAGCAATTGATCGGTGTTTTCCGTGCTCGGTGTCATCCTGGAATCCCTGTCTCAGGAGCCGCCCCGCACCGCCCTACAGATTGATGCTTTCTTCGAACTCCCGATGCGATACGTGCAAACGATACCCGTCGTACTCCTCGAGCTTGGTCTCGAGGAGCTTGTCGAGAACGTCGTCGCCGAGGGTGGCGCGGACAACCTCCGAAGCGGCCGCCGCCTGGACGGCATCGTAGAGGTCGTGGGGCAAGGAGTCGATGCCCTGCTGCTCACGCTGCAGCGGTGTGTAGTCGTACAAATCATCGATCACCGGATCGGCAAGCGGGAGCTCGTCGTCGAGACCCTTGAGCCCGGCCGACAACATCACCGCGAACGCCAGGTACGGGTTGCAGGCGGCGTCGGGGAAGCGCAGCTCGATACGGGTTGCCACCTCGTTGCCGGGTTTGTACATCGGAATCCGGACCAGTGCCGAACGGTTGCGCTCCGCCCAGGCGATGTACACCGGCGCCTCGTAGCCGGGAACCAGCCGCTTGTAGGAGTTGTACCACTGGTTGGTGATCAGGCACATTCCGCGGGCGTTGTCCAGGACGCCGGCGAGGAAGTAGCGTGCCGTCTCCGACAGGTGGTGCGGCTCGTTGGCGTCGTAGAAAGCGTTGCGCTTCTCGTCGCTGAAGATCGACAGGTGGACGTGCATGCCGCTGCCGTTCTGGCCCGAGAGCGGCTTGGGCATGAAGGTGGCGTAGATGCCGTTGCGCCGGGCGATTTCCTTGACCAGCCACTTGTACGTCTGCAGGTTGTCGGCCATGCGCAGGGCAGTGGTGTACTTGAGATCGATCTCATGCTGGCTGTGGGCCACCTCGTGGTGCATGTATTCGACGTTGATGCCCATCGCCTGCAGGGCGAATCTCGTCGCCTCACGGAAGTCGTCGCCGACATCGACGGGAACCATGTCGAAGTAGCCCGCCCGGTCGAGAACTTCGGGGGATCGGTCGGAGGCGAAGTAAAAAAATTCGGCCTCCGGACCGATGTTCATATGCGAGAAACCGTGTTCTTCGAGCCGCGCCAGCTCGCGCTTCAAGATGACGCGAGGATCGCCGGCATACGGCGCGCCCTCGGGGCTGCGGATCTCCGCGAACATGCGGATGCAACGAGCCGGACCCACCTGGAACGGGATGAACTGTGCCGTCTCGGCGATCGGAAAAGCGACCATGTCGCTCTCGTGGATGCGCTGGTAGCCCTCGACGGAGGAACCGTCGAAGCCCATGCCCTCATCGAAGGCGCCTTCGATCTCGCCCGGGGTGACCTCGAACTTCTTGACGAAGCCGAGGATGTCGGTGAACCAGAGGCGGATCGAGGTGATCTCGTGCTCCCTGATGTAGGCGAGCACCTCGTCCTTCGTCGTGAGATTCAGGCCCTGGGGAACCCCGTGTTCGATCGGCACGTGCTGGGCCGTGTAGGCGACCATTTCGTCCGAGAATTCGCGTACTCGCTGGATGAAGTCGTTGCTCATGGACCCCATGCGTCCTTGCTCTGAGTCGGCCCGCACGAGCGCGTCGCGAATAGGCGGCGGCGGGAACGCGGTGCAACAGGACGCCCTGCCGGCAGGCCCTCGCGAGTCACCCCTGCTCGGGTGGGCCGGTGCACTGTGGCTGGAAAGAACCGGTTCAACGGCATAACCGGGTGGGCTGCGGGCAGCTTACGGCCGCGACGGCAAAGCGTCAACTCGGTCCCCGCAGCGTCCGCGCAGGCGCGACCCGTCGAGAAATGCGCGGTATCGTCTGGACGCGCCACGCTCCCGACTTGCCGCATCGACCTGCCCTTCTTACCAATGAGGACGGGTAGTGGGAGCCCTCCCAACCCGTTGCTCATGGTGCCTCGTTCATGGTGAACACAGCGGCCATCATCGTCCTCGTCCTGTACGGCCTCGCCCTCGCCGGCGTCGGCTTGTGGGCCGGCCGCCGGGTGCGCCGAGCGGAGGATTTCTACGTCGCCGGAAGGCGCCTAGGCCCCGGGTTGCTGGCGGCCACGGTATTGGCGGCAAACATCGGATCGGGGACAACGGTCGGGGTCGCCGGATTCGCCTACGAGATCGGCGCCGGGGCGGCCTGGTGGACCGGCTCGGCGGTGCTCGGAACACTGGTGCTCGCCCTGACCGTCGGCCCCCGCATGTGGCGGGTGGCCCGCGACCTCGATTGCTTGACCGTCGGCGACTATCTGGAGATCCGTTTCGGCGTCGCCCTGCGGGCGATCGTCATGGGGTTCCTCTGGTTTGGCTCGGTGCTGATCTTGATGTCACAGATCGTCGCCATCGGCTATGTCGTCGAGGCCTTCAGCGGCGTCCCCGTGCGCTACGGGATCGTCCTCGGCGGTGCGGTGGTTTTGGTGTACTACACGGCCGGGGGATTATGGTCGTCGGCGGTCGTCAACGTCGTCCAGCTAGCGGTGAAGCTGATCGCCTTTCCGATCGCCCTGCTCGCCGCGGCCCGTATTCTCGGTGGATTCCGTGCCCTGCAGGGGACCGCGGAGACGATGGGGGCGGAGTACCTGTCACCGCTGAGCGTCGGCCCCCTCGGGATAGCCGGCTTCATCACCGTGCTGGGCGTCTCGTTCGTGATCTCCCCCGGGCTGCTGCAGAAAACGTTCGGGGCTCGCGACGAGTCCGTCGTGCGACGGGGGCTGCTGCTCAGCGCTGTCGGTCTGGCCTGCTTCGCGTTCATCCCCGTGGCGCTCGGGATGCTGGCACGGACCTACTGGTTGGTGCCGCTATCCGAAGAGAGTTACGGCTGGGTGCTGCCGCAGATGCTGGTCGAAGTGCTGCCGCCGTGGGTCGGGTTGTTCGCCCTCGCCGCGGTGGTCTCCGCCGAGCTTTCGTCCGCCGACGCGGTGCTTTTCATGCTGTCGACATCGATGGCGCGTGATTTCTACCAGCGCTTCTGGAACCGCGATGTGGACGATGCCGGCTTGCTGCGCGCCGGCCGCGTCGCCGCCGTCGTGGGCTTGTTCGCTTCGGTGTTGATTGCGCTGGTGTCTCCCTCGATCCTCGGCGGCTTGAGCGCTTTTTACACGATCCTGGTGGTTGTGCTGGCGGTGCCGCTGGTCGCCGGTCTCTACTGGCCGCGAGCCGATCATCCCGCGGCACTGGCGGCGGTCGGTAGTTCGTTGGTTGTCTGGCTAGTGGTGCTCTTGAGCACCGGCAAATGGCCGGGCCCGGGAAATCTGTGGCCATCGCTGCTCGGTATCATCGCCGGGGCCGCCGCGTGCATTATCGTCACGCTGCGGCCCGCCGCTCGCCGGTGATATCGTAGCCGGGAGTTTCTCAGCACCCTCCAGGACGCCATGTCGGAAGCGCCAGAGAAAGTCTATGTCGACGCTCGCACTCTGTTAGTCAACTCCGCCAAGCTCGCCCGCCTGGTATGGGACGACGGATTCCGTCCCAACTTTCTGATCGGCGTCTGGCGCGGTGGCACACCGCCGGGCGTCGCCATCCACGAGTTCTTCCGGCTGCGCGGGCATGAGCCGTACCACACGACCATCAAGACGCAGTCGTACGCCGGGATGCAGCGCGGCAATGGGGGGGTCGAGATCAAAGGGCTGGGGCACGTCATCGACGTCATCAGCGCCGACGATCGGCTACTGATCGTCGACGACGTATTCGACACCGGACACACGATGGTGGCGATCCTCGGTGAAATCAAAGCGCAGGCGCGGCGCAACACGCCCGAGTGTCGGGTGGCGACGGTGTACTACAAGCCCGAGAAGAACGAGACCGAGCTCGAACCCGACTATTACACGGTGGCAGATAACCGCTGGATCGTGTTTCCCCACGAGATCGCGGGGCTTACGGATGAAGAGCTTCGCACCCACCGTGCCGAGCTCTACGCAGCGGTCCTGAGCGACTAGCCCGAATATCTCAACGCCCCCTTCGTCGCTTGGGCCCGGATAAGCGCATGGATACAAGGCGCGCACCGGAAGGGCACCGGAGGCGCATGTCGCAATACGTCGAGGTGCCCGACCTCCTACTAGCAGGCCGTGGTGCTGCCTCCGGCAGAATCGAGAACGTCGAGCGCGGCGCCGAGCTCGTCCTGCACCCACGAGACTTCCTCGGCTTCCAGCCGGTCGCGCAGTGCCTTTTCGGCGCGCTGGCCGCCGAGCTCACCCAGCGCCCAGGCGACGTGTCCGCGGACGAGCTCGTCGTCGTCGTCGAGCTGCTGCACGAGCGCGGGGACGGCGCGCGGGTCACCGCTGTTGCCGAGCGCCACGGCGACATTGCGGACGAACCCACGCCGTTTGGCCCGCAACACCGGGCTGTCTTTAAAGCGGCTGCGGAACTCTTCATCGGTGAGCGTAAGGAGGTCGATCAGCTTGGCACCGTCGGTGCCCGGGCGCGGGGCGAACTCGATCGCCCGTGCCCCCTCGTGGGCGAACCGGTTCCACGGACAAACGTCCTGGCAATCGTCGCAGCCGTACACCCGGTTGCCGATCGCCCGCCGGAACTCAAGCGGGATAGGGCCGCGGTTCTCGATCGTCAGGTAAGAGATACAACGCCGTGCGTCGAGGACGTACGGCGCGACGATGGCGTCGGTCGGGCAGACATCGATGCACGCCGTGCAAGTGCCGCAGTAGTCGCCGTGTGCGCTGCCCGTTTCGAGCTCGATGTCGAGAATCAGGGCGCCGAGGAAGATCCAGGAACCCAGGTCACGCTGGATGAGGTTGGTGTGCTTGCCGATCCAGCCGAGGCCGGCGCGCTCCGCCCAGGCCTTCTCGAGGACCGGGCCCGTGTCGACGTACCAGCGCCCGTTGAGCCCCGGGAAGAGGTCGCAGAGCTCGGCGTAGAACGACTCGAGCCCGTCGCCCAGCACGCGGTGGTACTCGTTCCCCCAGGCGTAGCGGGAGATGCAGGCTTCGTCGGCGGCGCCGGTCGTCGGCACGTCGGTGTGATAGTTGACCGCAACGATCACCACCGATTTCGCCCCCGGAACGACGAGCTTCGGGTCGCAACGACGATCGGCGGTTCGCGCCATCCACTGCATGGAGCCCTCCATGCCGCGGTGCAGCCACTCGCGCAGACGGGCCGCCGCCGGAAGTTCCTCGATGCGGGCGACGGCGCAGCGGTCGAAACCGTGTGCTTCGCTCAGGCGGCGGATCATCCGCGAGCGATCCGCGGGCTCGATGGCAGAATCTATGATCCGGCCCTCGCCACCGCGCGGCGGACCAACACCCTGAGGAGGTGGCGTCGGTAGTCCTGTGCGGCGTACAGGTCGGAGCGGACATCCTCCAGGCCAGCGTCCGCGTGCTGTGCCGCGGCGGCGATACCCTCGTCGTCGAGACCCGCTCCGACGAGCGCCGCCTCCACCTGCGACAGGCGAACCGGTCGATCGGAGATGCCGGTGGCGCCGATCCGAGCCGTCACGCAGGTCCCGCCGTCGGCCTTGATCTCGGCCGCCACACCGACGATGGCGAAACCGGATGCCGGCTGGGCGAACTTCTCGTAGACACTGGTGGCGCCGCCGGCGCCCGGAAAGCGCACGCTGGTGATCAGCTCGGCGGGCGCCAGAGAGGTTGTCAGCAAGCCGGCGAAGAAATCCGCCGCCGCGATCGAGCGCTCGCCGTCAGGGCCCATGACCTCGATCTGGGCGTCGAGCGCCAAGGCGGCCGCCGCGTAGTCGGCGGCCGGATCGGCGTGCGCCAGGCTGCCGCCGATGGTGCCGAAGTTGCGTACCTGAACGTCGCCGATCGAAGCCGCCGCCTCGGCCAGCGCACGGTGGTCCGCCACGACGATCGCGCTGGCGGCGATATCGGCGTGGGTCGTCATCGAGCCGATCACCAGGTCGCCGTTGTCCCGGCGGGCAAAGCTGAGCGCTTCGATGCCGCCGATGTCGACGAGCACGGTCGGGACGGCGAGGTGAAGCTTCATCATCGGCAACAGGCTGTGTCCACCGGCGAGCAGCTTGGCGCCATCGTTGTCGGCAAGCAGGCGAACCGCCTCTTCGGTCGAGGTGGCGCGGTGGTATTCGAATTTTCCCGGGATCATCCGGCGCCTCCCTGCATGGCACGCCACACCTTCTGCGGCGAGGCCGGCATGTTCAGATGGGCCACGTCGAACGGCGACAACGCGTCGACGACGGCATTGATCACCGCCACCGAGCTGGCGATCGTTCCGGCTTCGCCGACGCCCTTGGCGCCCAAGGGGTTGACCGGCGTCAACGTCTCGGTGCGGGCAAGCTCGAATTCGGGGATCGCCGTCGCTTTCGGCACCGCATAGTCCATCAGCGAGCCGGTCGAGAGCTGGCCGTTATCGTCGTACACGGCTTCCTCGTAGAGCGCCTGGGCGATTCCCTGGGCGATGCCGCCGTGCAGCTGCCCCTCGACGATCATCGGGTTGATGACCCGGCCGCAGTCATCGACGGCGACGTAGCGCTCGATGGTGACGACACCGGTGTCCTTGTCGACGGCGACCACGGCCAGGTGGGCGCCGAACGGAAAGGTGAAGTTGGAAGGCTCGAAGAAATGGGTCGCCGAGAGGCCGGGTTCGATCTCCGGCGGCAGCTGACTGGCGACATAGGCGGCGTCGATGATCTGCTGGAACTCCATCGCTTTGGCCGGCACGCCCTTGGGGAATAGCTTTCCGCCCTCGAAAACGATGTCGGCGACGCTCGCCTCGAGCAGGTGTGCGGCGATCTGCCGTGCCTTGTTCTGGATGGTCTCGACGCAGAGCGAAAGCGCCGCCCCGCCGACCGCCTGGCCACGCGACCCGAAGGTGCCGATCCCCTGCTCGCAGATATCGGTGTCACCGTGCAGAACCTCGACATCGTCCGGCGTCACGCCCAGCCCGTCGGCAACGATCTGGGCGAAGGTCGTTTCCTGGCCCTGACCGTGTGGTGAGATTCCGGTCTTGACCACGATCCCGCCGGTGCGTCGCACCTCGAGCTCGCAGGCCTCCCAGCCGCCCGCGGTCATCGCCGCCGAGGGCCCGATGCCGCAGATCTCGACGTACGTCGAAAGGCCGAGGCCGACCAGTTCGCCGGCCGCACGCCGGGTTTCCTGCTCGGCCCGCAGGGCGTCGTAGTCGACCATCTCCAGGAGCTTGTCCAACGACGCCTGATAGTTGCCCGAGTCGTACTCCATCTCGGTCGCCGTGGTGAACGGGAAGGCGTCGGCGGGGAGGAAATTGAGGCGCCGCACCGCCACCGGGTCCTTGCCGGTGGCGCGGGCAATGAGATCCATCGCCCGTTCGATCATGAACGTGGCCTCGGGGCGGCCGGCACCCCGGTAGGCGTCCGTCGGCGTCTTGTTGGTGAAGACGCCGCGCAGGGTCACGTGCAGGTTCTCGAGCGTGTAACAGCCGGGAAGCATGCCGACCGTGAGACCGGGGATCACCGGGGTGAGGAGCTGATGATAGGCGCCCAGGTCCTGATAGAGAATGGCGCGCACCGCGAGCAGCTTGCCGTCATCATCGGCGGCGATGCTCAGATCACACACCTGATCGCGGCCGTGGGTGGTCGCCAGAATGTCCTCGGTGCGGCGGCCGTTCCACTTCACCGGTCGGCGGAGAGCCTTGGCGAGATAGGCGACGATGGCCTCCTCGGCGTAGAAGTTCAGCTTGCTGCCGAAACCGCCGCCGACCTCGGGCGCGACGACCCGGATCTTGGTCTCCGGGTGCCCGCACACCGCCGCCAGCAGCAAACGTACGAAATGAGGGACCTGGGTCGAGCTCCATACGGTGAGCTTGTCGTAGCCGACGTCGAAGTCGGCGACCACGGCGCGGGGCTCTATGGCGATCGGGATCTGGCGTTGGTTGACGAAGCGCTCTTTGATCACCACGCTGGCGCCGTCGAAGGCGGCATCAACGTCGCCGACGTCGGTTACGGAAGTGAACGCGATGTTGGTGCCGATGTCGGCGTGGACGAGGTCGCTGCCGTCGGCGGTAGCCGCGACAACATCGACGACCACGGGCAGCGATTCATACTCGACGTATACCTCACGGGCGGCATCCTCGGCCTGCGCCGCGCTCTCGGCGACGACAACGGCAACCGCGTCGCCGGCGTAGTTGACTTCTTCGAACGCCACCGCCGGGTGGCTCGGCTCCTTGAGGTCTTCGATGCTGTGGACGCAGGGCAGGGGGGCGATCACGTCCTTCAAGTCGGCGCCGGAATACACCTTGACGACGCCGGGCATCGCCGCCGCCGCGGACGTATCAAGCGACGCGATGCGGGCGTGCGCCTCGGGGCTGCGGGCGAGCGCGACGTGGACCATGCGCGGCAGCACGATGTCGTCGGTGTACGTCGCCATGCCGGTGATGAGGCGCGGGTCCTCTTTGCGGCGTATCGGCGCGCCGATGAACTTGGGTACGCTCGGGGCGCTCATGTCGTTTCTCCCGCTTCGCGCATCGAGGTGGCCGCCGAGCGCACCGCCTTGACGATGTTCTGGTAACCCGTGCAGCGGCAGAGATTGCCCTCCAGCGCATGGCGAATCTCGGCATCGTCGGGATCGGCGTTGCGCCCCAGCAGGTCGTGCGCCGCGAGGATCATGCCGGGGGTGCAGAAACCGCATTGCAGGCCGTGATCGTCCCAGAAGCTCTGCTGCAGAGGGTGCAGATCGTCGTCGAGGGCCAGTCCCTCGATCGTGGTGATCTCGGCGCCATCGGCCTGCACAGCGAGCCGGGTGCAGGATTTCACCGCCCGCCCGCCGATCAGCACGGTGCAGGCGCCACAGATGCTTGTTTCACAGCCAACGTGGGCGCCGGTGAGCCCCAAGGTCTCGCGCAGGAAGTGCACCAACAGCATGCGTGCCTCGACCTCGTGGGTGTGTTCGACACCGTTAACGCTCACTTTGATTCGCGCCATCGAATCTCCCGAAGATGGGCCGCCTCGCGGCGCCTGGTCAGCGCCCCACGGATGTCGTCTGAAATCCGCGTCAGGACGCTACTTCGCGGCGCTCCGAACGGCAACCGCCGGCCCCTGATCCAGGGCTCGCCGACAAGCCCAACCCAGCGCAACGCCGTAGACGCGCGCTTCTCCGCGCCCGCAGCAGGAGGGCGTTGAGATATGCGGGCCAACGGCCGAAGCGACTACAATGGCGGCCATGAAGAAAGCGTTCAAGGCACGCAACGGGATGCGCCCGTTCGGGAAGCTGGCTTCGTACGCCGCCGCGCTCGAGACCGCGCTCGGTCTTTGCCGTCCCGTCCGCGAGGCAGAGTCTCTTCCGCTGGCGGCCGCCGCCGGCCGCGTCGTCAACGCCGATGTCCGTGCTTGTGCGGACGTCCCGGCGACCGACCGCGCAGCCATGGACGGCTACGCGGTCAGGGCCGCAGACCTCGCCAACCTGGAAGATACCGACCAGCCGGTGGAGCTCGAGGTGGTCGGCCGCGTGTTGGCCGGCAACCTGGAAAAGACCACGTTGCAGGCCGGGCAATGCTGGGAGGTGGCGACCGGTGCGCAGCTGCCCCGCGGCGCCGACGCCGTCGTCCCGGTGGAGCAAACGACCTCCGAGGGTGATCGGGTGATCATTCTTCAGGCCGTCACCAGCGGCCTCCATGTGTCGCGGCGGGGTGAGGATCTTCGCGAGGGCGACGTGATCGTCGCCGCCGGTGATGTGTTGATGCCGAGCGTCGCCGCCGCCCTCGCATCGATCGGGCTCAGCGCCGTCGACGTGCGGCGACGGCCCGAGGTCTTGTTGGTGCCGACCGGCGACGAGTTGGTAGCGCTCGACCAAGCACTCGAGCCCGGACAGGTGTACGACTCCAACTCGGTCGCGTTGCAAGCGTTGCTCGAGGCCAACGGCGCCCGGGTGCGCCGGACTCCGATCGTCCGCGACGATCCCGCAGAGCTGCTCGACGGCCTCGGCGATGGAGAGGTCGATCTCGTCGTAACGCTCGGCGGAACCTCCGTCGGCCGGCACGATCTCGTTCTCGATGTCGTCGAGCAAATGGGCGAGGTGCTCATCCACGGCATCGCGATCAAGCCGGGCAAACCGGTGCTCGTGGCCCGCGTCGGCGAGACCCCGGTCGTCGGGTTGCCGGGTTTCCCGACCTCCTGTCTGTTTACCGGCTACTTGTTCGCCGAACCAATGGTTCGCAGGCTGGCAGGCTTGCCTCTCAACCACCGGCGGCGGGCGCAGGGCGTGCTGACCGAGACGGTGAGCTCGCCGGCCGGCAAGCGACAATTCTTGCCCGTGCAACTGAGCGCTGGCAAGGCCTCTCCCGTGTACCGAGCGTCGAGCACGATCACCAGCATGTCCCGCGCCAACGGATGGATAGAGATCGCCGAAGAGGCGACCGAAGCTCTCGCCGGAAGCCGTGTCGAGGTAACCTTTTTCTGAGCACTGCCGGGCCGGCCCGGCACAGCCGGAAGCATCCAGTTTCGCCACGGTCTGCTACCCCCTGCTACTATCGGCCGAATACTCCAAGGAGCAGTTTCGTGGAAGATTGGGTGCTCGAGCGCCTGCGTGACTTCGTCGGGCGCAGCGATCGCAAGACCCTCGGGCCGGACACGGCACAGAGGTTGACGCCGCAGTCAATGGGCGCGCACAGCAGCTACCGCGTCGACCGGAAGCTTCCAGCGCTCGGGCGTGGCCTGGTGATCGCCGAGGAAGGCATAATCCCGGATCATGCGCGCGTCCGCCGCGTGTTTCACCTCACCAACGCGATCGTCAAGTACTACTACAGCCCGTTCTATCTGGAGGCCCAATTCCCCGGGTATCAAGCACGGATCGCCTGGCTCGGCGGTCGCCAGGTGGCGTTTACTCGCGATGGTCGCTACTGCGCTTTTGCCACCGACCGCGCCGCCGATTTCATCCCTGACGCATTTTTCGAAGAGAACCCCGAGCTGATCGTCTGCCTCGCTATCGGCGGCGCCGGCATTCCCTACGCCAAGGCGTCCCACAACGGCGGCGCCGAGGACATCGTCGCTCGGGGCACGGAAATCCTCGAACACGGCGTGCGCGAACCGCTTGCCACGGCGGATAAGTACGAGCTTTTCGACAAGTACGGTATCGAGTCGCCGGAGCACGTCGGGCCGTTCGACGCCGGGGACGTCGACGACATCGTCGACTGGATGAAGGAGTTCGAGGCGGCGGGAGGGACGGGTGTGGTCCTCAAGCCTTCGGAGCGCCATCACCGACCGCTCAAGTATTCGTTGCCGTCGGCGTTGCTCCACGGCGCGCCCGCCTGGCTGGGGTTCGACGGCGCCGGCGACCAGGACCCGTACTTCGAAAGACTCCTCCAGGCGGCCTGCGCCGCGACCGAGCTGGGCATGCCGGCGGAGGACTGGGACTGGGAGGCAGTCGGCAGGTCGGTCCTGTCGTCGCTCGCCGGGGTCACCCAACAGGTCGCCGAGGCGGGGGTTCTCGCCAGCGAGTGCAGCGTTTGGTTGCACGACAAGGACGCTGCGGAGGAGCTCCTCGTGCAGCTCGAGGAACGGGCGCCGGGGACCTCCATCGAACGGCTCGGGCTCGAGGCCGAAAACGACGGCTGGCGGCTGCGCTTCGAGCGTCGGTTCGGCGAAGCGACGGCGGCGATCGAGCGTCGCTTGTCGGGCGCGTCGTACCGCGACTGAGAGCCCTGCCAGCCCGCATATCTCAACGCCCTTCGTCGCGAGGGCGTTGAAATATGCGGGCTAGCCCTTACGAACCACCAGCACCTGGTCGACGCGGTGGGGCACGGCCCGTTCGACGATAAAATCGAAGTTGCCCTGCGAGACGGACTCGCCCACCGTCGGAATTTTCCCCGAGATCTCGAGGACCAGGCCGGCGAGCGTCGTGCTTTCTTCCGCCGCCAGTCCGAGGTCGTAGCGCCGATTGAGAAAGGCGATCGGGCAGGATCCCGCAACCCGTAGCGATCCGTCGGCGAGCTCGGTGACCTGGGGGATACGCGGGGCGTCGAATTCGTCGTCGATCTCGCCGACGATCTCCTCGAGCACGTCCTCGAGGGAGACAATGCCCTCGACACCCCCGTACTCGTCGATGACGATCGCCAGGTGCTGCCGGTTTTGCTGAAAAGCCTGCAGGACCGCCTGCAGCGGCGCCGTTTCCGGTATGAACAGCGGCTGTCGAGAGATCTTCTCGATGCGCAGCTCGTCGAGTCGTTCGGTGTACTTGAAGACGTCCTTCGAGTTGAGCACCCCGACGACGTCGTCGAGGGTCCCGCGGCAGACCGGAAATCGCGTGTACCCCGATGCCCGTATGGTGTCCATGATCTCCCGCGGCGAGGCGTCGACGTCGAGAGCGACCACCTTGGTGCGCGGAATCATGACGTCCTCGACCGAGAGATCCTCCAGGCTGAAGACGCCACGCAGCATGCGGCGCTTCTCGCGGGCGATCGAGACTTCTTCGTCGCCGAGCGAGATCATGCCCTTGATGTCCTCTTCGGAAACGGCGGTGGATTCGGAACCTGATTTGCCCAACAGCATCAAAAGGCCGTTGGCGACCGCCACAGCGCTGCCCGCCAGCGGGTGAAGCAGCTTCACCAGGATACGAATCGGCGTCGAAACGGCGAACGAAACGCGCTGGGGGAAACGTGTCGCCAGTGTCTTGGGAGCGATCTCGGCGAAGATCAGCACCAACACCGTCATCACGATGGTGGCGTAAATAGCCCCTTCGTCGCCGGCCAGGCGAATGGCGACGGTCGTGGCCAGCGCCGAGGCGGCGATGTTGGCAAAGTTGTTGCCGACCAGAATCGTCGACAAGAGCCGCTCCCGATCGCCGATCAGCTCGCGGACGCGTTGCGCGCGTCGATCACCGTGACGGGCAAGAACCGCGAGCCGGTATCGATTGACGGCGATGAGCGCAGTCTCGGCGCCGGAGAAAAACCCAGACAGGAGAAGCAGGAGGGCCAGGCCGACGATCGCCGGGGCCGGGTCAAGCATGTGATTTACCTCGGGAGTGGCAACCGGCAGGGTGCTGGAGACCCCCTGCGGATACCGTTGCGAACCCAGTGGGGGCAGATGTGGGGCGGGATTGTTGCACGCCGCGACAATAGCATCGTGGGTGGTATTATCGCGCTTCCCGCGACCATACCTGCCACCATCACCTCGCACGCCCGATCGAGAGGCATCCGCATGAGCGCCGACCGCCGAGGTTGCATGGCAGAAGCGTCTCCCGTGCTCCTCGTGCTCGAGGATGAGCGCCGTTTCCTCATTCATCTCCAGCCCGGACGTACCTTTTCGACCCACAAGGGAGCCATCAAGCATGACAACCTGATCGGCCACCCGTACGGGCGCGTTTTCAAGACCAGCTCCGGATCGGACGTGGTGGCGATGTATCCCACCTGGGTCGACCGCATGATGAAAGTGCAGCGACGTACCAACATCATGTATCCGAAGGACGTCGCCTATCTCATTGCCGAGCTCGGTATCGGCGCCGGCGACCACGTTGTGGAGCTCGGCGCCGGCTCAGGTGCGATGACGATCGCGCTGGCCCATGCGGTTCACCCCGGGGGGAAGGTGTACTCGTACGACCGCCGTGAAGAGCACCTCGAGCAAGCGATAAAGAATTGCGACCGCGCCGGTGTCGACCCCGACCTGGTCGAGTTTCGCTTACGAGGGATCGGCAAGCCGCTTCCAGAGGGGGTTGCGGCCGTCATGTGCGACATTCCCGAGCCCTGGGAGGAGGTCACCGCGGCGCGCCAAAGTCTCGCCGGTAGCGGCCGCTTTGCCTCCGCCATGCCGACGTTCAATCAGGCCGAACGGTTGGTGGCCTGCTTGGTGGGGGAAGGATTCATCAGGGTACAAACGGTCGAGATTCTGCTGCGGGAGATCTTGGCGCGGCCCGGGCGCACCCGGCCCGCACACCGGATGGTCGGACACACACAGTTGTTGACCACCGCTATCAACGTCGTGACGGACGAATGAACGCGAAGCACCGCCACCGCCTATCCCAATAGCCGCCCGATCCGGAATATGGCCAGCAAGAAACAACAGGGTGGAGACCATGCCGGCGAGGTGTTGCGGCGACTCGACGAGGCCTATCCCGAGGCCCGGGTCGAGTTGCGGTTCAGCACCTCGCTCGAGCTGCTCGTTGCCACGATCCTGTCGGCACAATGCACCGACAGGCGGGTGAACGAGGTCACCAAGACCCTTTTCGTCGACTACCCGAACGCTCTCGCCTATGCCGGCGCCGACCTCGACGAGCTCGAGGAATCGGTTCGATCCACCGGCTTCTTCCGGCAGAAGGCCAAGAACATCAAGGCGTGCTGCACCGAGATCAACGAGCGCTACGGGGGCGAGGTGCCGTCGACCATGGAGGAGCTGACAACGCTCGCCGGGGTAGGGCGGAAGACGGCGAGCGTGCTGCTGGCGGTGGCGTTCGACACCCCGGCCATCGCGGTGGATACCCATTGTCGCCGCGTCAGCCAGCGACTCGCCCTTACCCTCGAGGACAATCCCGACCAAGTAGAGGTCGACCTGAAAGAGCTGTATCCGAAGGATCGCTGGGCAGACGTCACCCGCCTGTTCATCTGGCACGGCCGCTACACCTGCAAGTCACGCCGGCCGCTCTGCGAGCGATGCGCGTTGCCCGACACCTGCCCGTGGTATTGCGACAACGTTGCGTGAACGAGGGCAACAGGGTCCTGCAAACCTCCTCGGGCGCCGCTCGGCGAAGCTTGAGTACCGTAAATTATTACGGTACTATTCAGAGGTCAGGAATTCCCGAGAACCCCACAATGAGCACTGAGCTGACCGTCAAACAACGCGCCATTTATGACTTTGTGGTGGAATGCGTCCACGTCGAAGGGATCCCGCCGAGCCTCACCGAGATCGCCGCGGAGTTCGACCTCGTTTCGGTCTCCGGCGTCGCCGACCACCTGCGGGCGCTGGAGCGCAAAGGATTCATCCGCCGGCGTCGCGGTGTTTCCCGTGGCATCGAGCTCGTCGACGTGTCCCGTCGCCGCAGTGCTCCCGACCCCGCGGTCGAAGTGCCGGTGATCGGCTCGCTGCCGGCGCGCAAACGCCTTGTGCTCGACGCTCGCGACAGCGGGCGGCACCTGATTCTCGACCGCAGGATGGCGAGACGCGGTGCTGTGGCGGTGCGGGTGAACCTCAGCGGCCTGGAGACCCGCGGGATCCTGCGGGGCGATTACTTGATCGTGGTCGGCGGCGCGGCCCCGCGCGCCGGGGAGCTGGCCCTGGCGCAGCTGCGCAATACGACGGCGCTGGTCGAGGTGCTGCCGGAGAGCCGGGTGTGGCGCGTCGACGATGACGTCGAGCTCCATGGGAGCTTCGAGTTTCTCGGCAAGGTGGTGGCGGTAATGCGGTCCCTGGGTGAAGCAACGAGGATGACTTGAGATGATCCGGTTCGATCGATTCACGGTGAAGGCGCAGGAGGCTGTGCAGCGCGCCCAGCAGCTGGCGCAATCGCAACAGCACCAGGGCATGGAAGACCTGCACCTGCTGATCGCCCTGCTCGAGCAGCGCCAGGGTGTGGTGCGCAATGTCATCGAACGCCTGGGCGGAAACCCTGACGGTATCGCCGCGGCGACCCACGAGAAGCTCTCGAAGAAGCCGACGGTCGAAGGCGACGCAGCGCTCGAGCTTTATCTGGAGAAGAACGCCAAGAAAGCCCTCGCGCTCGCCCAGGAGGAGGCCGATCGCCTCGAAGACAAGTACGTTTCCACCGAGCACATCCTGCTCGGCCTTTTGGGCGCCGGCGGATCCGCCGAACGCCTGTTGCACGAGAGTGGGATCGAGCGCGATCCATTGTTCGTCGCCCTCAAGCAGGTGCGCGGCAGTATGCGGGTCACCGACCCCAACCCGGAGGACAAGTACAACGCCACCGAGCAGTACGGCGTCGATCTCACCGAGATGGCGCGTCGCGGCAAGCTCGACCCGGTGATTGGTCGCGACGAGGAGATCCGACGCATCGTGCAGGTGTTGTCGCGGCGGAAGAAGAACAACCCGGTGCTACTGGGGGAGCCCGGAGTCGGCAAGACCGCCATCGTCGAGGGTTTGGCGCAGCGGATCATCGACGGCGATGTACCCGAGAGCCTCAAGAACCGGCGCGTCATCAGCATCGATATCGGCGCGATGCTCGCCGGGGCGAAGTACCGCGGCGAGTTCGAAGATCGCCTCAAGGCGTTCCTGCGCGAGATTAAGGAAGACGCCGAGGTCATCTTGTTTATCGACGAGCTCCACACGGTCGTCGGCGCCGGTGCGTCCGAGGGAGCGATCGATGCGGCCAACATGCTCAAGCCACCGCTCGCCCGGGGGGAGCTGCACGCCGTCGGCGCCACCACCTTCGGGGAGTACCGCAAGTACATCGAGAAGGACCCGGCCTTGGAACGACGATTCCAGCCGGTCATCGTCGCCGAGCCATCGGTCGAGGAAACGATCTCGATTCTGCGCGGCCTGAAGGAGCGCTACGAGGTGCACCACGGCGTACGCATCAAGGACAGCTCCCTGGTCGCCGCCGCCACGTTGTCGGCCCGCTACATTTCGGACCGCTTCATGCCGGACAAGGCGATCGATCTGGTTGACGAAGCGGCGTCACACCTGCGTATGGAAATCGACAGCCTGCCGGTCGCGCTCGACGAGCTCGAGCGCCGCAAACGGCAGCTCGAGATCGAGAGCAAGGCGCTGGCCAAGGAGCGGGACCGCGAGTCGAAGGAACGGCTCGGCAAGATCGAAGCAGAGCTCGCCGAGATCGGCGCCTCCTACGAGGTGCAGATGCGCCATTGGCAGGCCGAGAAGAATCACGTCGAGAACATCCAGGGGCTCAAGCGGGAGATCGAGGACGCCCGCACGCAGTCCGACCGCGCCGAGCGTGAGGGCGACCTGGAGCGCGCCGCCGAGCTTCGCTACGGGGTGATCCGTGATCGCGAGGCCACCCTCGAGACGGTCCGCAAACAGCTCGAAGAGATCCAGAGCGACGGCCGCGGCATGTTGAAGGAAGAGGTGGACGCCGATGATATCGCCGCGGTCGTCTCCGGCTGGACCGGGATTCCGGTCAGCCGCCTGATGGAGGCCGAGACCGAGAGGCTGCTCCACATGGAGGAGCGCCTGCACAGCCGCGTAATCGGCCAGGATGAGGCTATTGCGGCGGTATCCGATGCCGTGCGCCGGGCGCGCGCCGGATTGCAGGCGCCGCAGCGGCCCTACGGGTCGTTTTTCTTCCTCGGCCCCACCGGGGTAGGCAAGACCGAGCTCGCCAAGGCCCTGGCCTGGTTTCTCTTCGACAGCCCCGACGCATTGGTGCGCATCGACATGACCGAGTACATGGAACGCCACGCGGTCGCCCGACTCATCGGTGCCCCCCCCGGGTACGTCGGCCACGACGAAGGCGGCTTCTTGACCGAGGCCGTGCGCCGCAAGCCGTACTCGGTGATCCTCTTCGACGAGACCGAAAAGGCGCACAGCGACGTCTTCAACGTGCTGCTGCAGATCCTCGATGACGGCCGCCTGACCGACGGAAAGGGCCGCACCGTCGACTTCTCCAACACCGTCATCATCATGACGTCGAACGTCGGCAGCCAGCACCTCCAGCAGATCGAAGAGATCGGCGAAGAAGCAGCGCACTCTCTGGTGTTCGAGGAGCTCCGCAGCACCTTCCGCCCGGAGTTTCTCAACCGCATCGACGAGACGATCCTGTTCCATCCGTTGAGCCGCGAGGAGATCGGCCAGATCGTTACCTTGCAGATGTCCGATCTGAACGACCGCCTGGCGCCAAAGCACATCCACCTGGAGCTCACCGACGAAGCGGCGCGTTACGTCGCCGAGCGCGGCTACGATCCGGCGTACGGCGCCCGTCCGCTGAAGCGCGTGATCCAGAAGCTGATCGAGAATCCCATCGCCCGGGATTTGCTGGCCGGCGAGTTCGTCGATGGCGACGTCATCCGAGGCGACGTCGATGCAACCGAATCGATGCTCGTGTTTCGCAAGGTCAGCAGCGCCGCCGATGTGGCGGTCGAGTCGGGGGTGGAGAGCTGACGACCATGCCCGCGGCCACCGAGAAGGACTACTACGAGATCCTCGGCGTAACGAAGGACAGCTCCGCTGAGAAGATCAAGAAGGCCTACCGCAAGCAGGCTCGCAAGCACCATCCGGACGTCAATCCGGGCGATGCCGACGCCGAGGACCGCTTCAAGGAAATCGCCGAGGCCTACCACGTCCTCGGCGACAAGGAGCGGCGGGCCGCCTATGAGCGCGGCCCGGAGCAGTTTGCGCAAGAGGTTGATCTGAGCGATTTCTTCAGCCAATTCAGGCGCGGCGGCGGCGGCGGGCGGGGGGGCGTCCACTTCGGTGTCGGGGGCCTCGGCGATCTTTTCGACGTCTTCGGGGGCGGCGCCGCGGCGGGCGGACGGGCCTGGTCGGTGGCGCAGCCGGGCCGCGACGTGGAGGTCACCGTACCGCTGGCTTTTGAAGAGGCCATCAACGGAGCCGAGCGAACGGTTCGCTACGATCTCCCGAAGGTCGCCGGTGGCGCCAAGACCGTTTCGACGAAGGTTCGAATTCCCGCCGGCGTCGAGGACGGCAAGCGCATTCGCGTAACCGGACGGGGGGAGCCGGGCAACGGCGGAGCGCCGCCCGGAAACCTTTACCTGCGCGTCCGGGTAGCGTCGCATCGGCTCTTCGACCGCAAGGGCGCCGACCTGTACGTCGAGCTCCCCGTGGCGGTGTACGAGGCCGGCCTGGGAGGTACTGTTAGGGTTCCAACGCTGGACGGCGCCACGACGATCAAGTTACCCGCCGGAACCCGCAACGGACAGGTGATTCGTCTGTCGGGCAAGGGCGCTCCCCGTCCCGGCAAGAAGAGCCCCGAGGGGCGCGGTGATCTGTTTGTAACCGTTCGCATCGAGCTCCCCGACCCGCTCGATGAAGGCAGCACCGCGTTGCTGGAACAATTCGAACGCGACCACCCGTACGATCCACGCCGAGACCTCGGATAGACGCCAAGGACCAACACATGTCCGAACTTCGAGATCCCAATTTGGCCGAACTGGTGGGCGAGATCGCTGACCTCGAGGGGCTTGCCATCGACCTTCCGGGAGAGCTCGCGGTCCTGCCGTTACGGGGCAACGTTCTGTTCGCCGGGGTTGTGATGCCTCTGCTGGTGGCGAAGCCTTCTTCGGTCGAGCTCATCGAAAGGGCGCGCCGCGGCGACCGGCTGTTCGTCGCCGTCGCGCTGCGACCGGAGTCACCGGACGATCCTGCCGCCGAGCACCTGTTCGAGCGCGGCATGTTGGCGCGGATTCTCAAGACCCTGGAGCTACCGAACGGCAAGCTGAATGTCATTGTCCAAGGCTTGGGGCGCGTCGACATCACGTCGATCGATTCAGTCGATCCGTATTTTGTCGCCCAGGTCCAGCCGGTCGCGCCGCCACCGGTGGAGAGTAGCGTCGAGATCGAAGCCCTGGTGCACAGTGTCCAGCGTCAGCTGCAGCGAATCGTCAAGTTGCCGAGCAACCTGCCGCCGGAGGTACAAGAGCTGGCCAGCGCCTCCAACGATCCCGGCGCCCTCGCCGACCTGATCGCCGCACATTTGAACTTGGCGGTCGACGAAAAGCAGCAGCTACTCGAGACCGACGAGATCGAGGCCCGCTTGAAGCTGATGGTCAGTCATCTGGCCCGCCAGGTGAAGATCTTCGAGCTTTCCCAAAAGATCGAGACCGAGGTACAGGACGAGATCGACAAGAGCCAGCGCGAGTTCTACCTGCGCGAGCGGTTGAGAGCCATTCGACGCGAGTTGGGTGAGGACGACGAAGGGCAAGCCGAGGCCGAGGACCTGAGAGAACGTATCGGCGAGGCCAACATGCCGGACGAGGTCGAGAAGGTCGCCCGCCAGGAGGTCGGGCGATTGGAGCGCATGTCGCCGGTGGCGGCCGAGTACAACGTCGTGCGGACCTACATCGACTGGCTGCTGGATGTTCCGTGGGCGCACCACACCGAGGACAACCTCAATATCGCCAAGGCCGCCGACATCCTCGACGAGGACCACTACGATCTGGAGAAGATCAAGAAGCGGATCCTCGAGTACCTCGCGGTCCGTAAGCTCAAGCCCGACATGAAGGGTCCGATCCTCTGCTTCGTCGGCCCCCCGGGTGTCGGCAAGACGTCGCTAGGCCGGTCGATCGCGCGCGCTCTCGGGCGGGAGTTTGTCCGCATCTCGCTGGGTGGCATCCACGACGAGGCCGAGATCCGGGGCCATCGCCGGACCTATGTGGGTGCCCTTCCCGGGCGCATCATCCAGGGCCTGAAGCGGGCCGGGTCGATGAATCCAGTGTTCATGCTCGACGAGATCGACAAGCTCGGCAACGACTTCCGCGGCGATCCCTCCTCGGCGCTCCTCGAGGTCCTCGACCCGGAGCAGAACCACGCCTTCTCCGACCACTACCTCGAGGTTGCGGCCGACCTGTCGAAGGTCCTCTTCATTGCCACCGGCAACGTCCCCGAGCACATCCCCGACGCGCTCTACGATCGCATGGAGATCCTCGATCTGCCGGGATACACGGCGGAGGAGAAGACTCTGATCGCCTCGACCTTCCTGATCCCCCGCCAGCTCGAAGAGCATGGCCTCGACACCAAGCGGCTGAGCTTCGATAGCGAGGCGATCATGGCGATCGTCCAGGGGTACACCGAGGAGGCGGGGGTGCGCGGGCTGGAGCGCCGTATCGCCGCCATATGCCGCGCCGTGGCCCGGCGGATTGCCGAGCAGATGGACGCCGGTGACGCCGCTCTGGATGCCGCCGACGTCGAGGAACAGCCGGTGACAGCGGCCGATCTGCACGGGTTTCTCGGACCGGTGCAGTATTTCAGTGAAGTAGCCGAACGCACGGCGATGCCGGGCGTGGCCACGGCGCTGGCCTGGACGCCGTATGGAGGCGACATCCTGTTCGTCGAGGCGACCCGGATGCCGGGGAAGGGACAGTTGACCCTGACCGGCCAGCTCGGCGAGGTCATGAAGGAGTCGGCCAAGGCGGCGCTTTCGTATCTGCGCAGCCGCGCCGGCGAGCTTGGCTTCGCGGACATCGATTTCGAGAAACTCGATCTGCACGTCCACGTTCCGGCGGGCGGGGTACCCAAAGACGGCCCCTCCGCAGGCATCACGATCCTGATAGCGATCGCTTCGCTGTTGAGCGGCAAGCCCGTACGGCCGGACGTGGCGTTGACCGGCGAGATCACCCTACGGGGACTGGTGCTGCCGGTGGGAGGCATCAAGAACAAGGTTCTCGCCGCCCGCCGTGCTGGCGTCAAGCGGATCATCCTGCCGGCCAAGAACGAGAAGGACCTCGAGGAAGTTCCCGAGCACGCCCGCGCCGACCTGGAGTTCACCTTCGTGCATGAGATCGGCGAGGTTCTCGACATCGTCCTGCGCGATACCCCGGCCAACGCCGCCGCACCTACCCGGGCGAAGCAAAGGCGCCCGCGGAGCCGCAAGCGGACACGCTCCGCGAAGAAGCCACCCGCACCGAAACGACCGTCATGACGACCCGGCTGTACCTGGTTCGGCACGGCTGCACCCGGTCGAATCGCGATCGCCGCTATATGGGCCGATCGGAAGAAGGCTTGTCGAGCGAGGGACGCTGGCAGGCCCGGCAGCTGGCGCGACGGTTGGCGGGAAACGAGCTGGCGGCGATCTATTCAAGTCCGCTACGCCGCACCAAGGAGACCGCTCAGATCGTCGCCCAGCCCCACCGGCTGGACGTCGGCGTCGTCGCCGAGTTCAACGAGCTCGACTTGTCGCGTTGGGTGGGCCTCACGGCAGCTGAAATCGAAGCCCGCGAGCCCGAGGCGTGGGACACTTGGTGCACGGACCCGGCGAGCCTAACGCTCCCGGGAATCGAGCCTTTCGACCGGCTTCGGCAACGGATCCGGCGCGGCCTCGAGGATCTGACCAAGCGCCACGCCGGAGCCACCATCGCGGTCGCAACCCACGACGGGATCATTCGAATCGCCGTTCTGGAGGCACTCGGAATGTCGTTGCGCCACTATCGGGCGATCGCGGTGTCCAACACGGGGATAACGGTGCTCGACTTCACCCCCGATCGTACATATTTGCGCACCCACAACGACACCGGCCACTTGAGCGACGGCCTCGACGTGACGCCGGGCCCGGCCGACAGGTGAGCAGCAGAATACCTACGCGTAGCCGCGACGCCGCCCTGCTCGCCATCGCCCGGGCGCTGAACGCGTCGCTGACGATCGAAACAGCCGTCGAGCAGGTCCTCGAGTTGATCGGCGAAAGCATCGGTGCCGACGCGGTCTCCGTGTTCGTGCGGGACGCCGACTCGGACCCCAGGGGAGACCTACAGGTCTCCTTCGCACGCCTCGGTGGTTCGGTCGAGCACGGCGTCGTCTCGATTGCCCTCGGCCTCAGTGGCTTCGTTCTCAGCACCGGCAAGGCAATCCTCGTCGACGACGTCGCGAAGGAACCACGATTCAAAGGCAAGCTCGACTCGCAGTTCGGAACCCGGACGCGCTCGCTGATCGCCGTCCCGATGCGGCGGCACGATCGACTCAGCGGCCTGATCGAGGCGTTGCGCGAGCGCCCGGATCCGTTCGACAGTTCCGATCTCGACTTCATGAGCGCCGTCGCCGACGAGCTCGCGGTGGCGATCGAAAACGGCCTGCTGGTCCGGCGGCTGCAAGACGACGTACGCGAGCGCGAGATTCTTCTAGACGCGGCGCGTGCCGTCAGTAGCACTCTTGACACCGACGAGGTCATGTCGAGGCTGCTGACGACACTCGACAAGGTGGTCCCCTATGACGCCGTTGGCGTCTACCTTCTCGATCGCAAGAGCGGCGCGTTGACGGATGTTCAGCACCGTGGCTACCCGCCGGGTGTGTCGGAGTTGTTGAGCGCGCGTCCGGGCACCGGGATCACCGGGTGGGCGGCAAAGAACAAACGAAGTATCAACGTGGGCGATGTCCACTCCGACGAGCGCTACATCGAGGCGCGACCCACATCACGGTCGGAGGTCGCGGTTCCGATCATTCGCTCCGACGACGTGATCGGCGTGATCACGATCGAGTCGGACGCACTTGATGCCTTCAGCGACCGCCAGGTCGTGCTGCTCGAGATCTTCGCCGAGCACGTCGCATCGGCGCTTACCAACGCTCGGCTGCACGCTCAAGAGCGTGAGCGCGCCCAGCTCGACCACGAGATCGAGCTCGCCCGCCAGATCCAAGCCGCGGCGCTGCCGGCCGATCGCCTCTACGGAGAGAACTTCGAGGTCCTCGGCATACACGTGGCTTCGAACGTTGTCGGGGGGGACTACTTCGACTACTTCGAGCGTTCCGACGGGCAGATCGGTGTGGCGCTCGCCGACGTTTCGGGACATGGTCTGTCGGCGTCCTTGCTGATGTCAGCGGTGCGGACAGGCGTCCGCCTTTCGGTGGACTCGACGCAGACACCGGCCGTGCTGCTCACCCGTCTGGCGCGATTGCTGTACGAATCCACGCCGGCGAACCAATTCGTCGCCACTGTGCTTTCGCGGCTCGATCCGAGGACCGGCAAGCTCATCTATTCCAACGGCGGCCACGTTCCGCCGGTGCGTATCGGCAGCGATGGCGAGGACAACCTGGAGAGTTCCGGGATCATTCTCGGTGCCTTTCCCGACTCCCAGTACGAGGATCGAGAAATGCAGCTCGCAGCAGGCGACGTGGTCGTGTTCTATACCGATGGTTTGACCGAGCTGAACAACGAAGACGGTGAGGAATTCGGCGTCGAGCGCCTCATCGACGTCGTTCGCGTCCACAGAGATCAGCCGCTCGATCGAATCATCGAGGAAGTTCGCCAGGCGTCACGAAGCTTTCGCGGCTCCGTGGCGCGAGAAGACGACGTGACGTTGATGTTGCTTCGGTGGGGCACACTGCCGTAACTCAGCCGCCGCACCCTGTGACGCATCTGCCGACGGAGGCCACGGTGGCGCACGATCCGATACCAGGCCAACTCACCGCTGCTGCCGAGGCGATCGCCGGCGGCGGTGTCGTGGCCTATCCGACCGAGACGTTCTATGCGCTCGGCGCCGACCCCAACCAGAGCGAGGCTCTCGATCATCTCTTGCGGCTGAAGGGGAGGGCGGCGGCGAACAAACCGTTGCTCCTCCTGATCGCCTCGTTGGACGACCTCGGTGATTGGGTGCACGAGTTCCCGCCGGCGTTCGACCGGTTGGTAGCGCACTTCTGGCCCGGTGCGTTGACCATGGTGCTGCCGGCAAGAGCCGGACTGCCCTCGGCATTGACCGGCGCCAGCGGTGGAGTCGCCGTGCGGCTTACCTCTCACCCCGTCGCACGGGGCCTGCTTCGCGCCTGCGGAACCGTCCTCCCGGGCACCTCTGCCAACCGCACCGGGGCGCCACCGTGCGCCGACGCCGACGCCGTGCGCACCGCATTCGGCGATCAACTGACCGTGGTGGTCGACGGCGGCCCGACGGCCGCCGTCCAGCCATCGACTGTGCTCGACCTGACCGGGGAGAAGCCCCGAATTCTCCGCCCCGGCGCGATCGACGCCGCGGCCATCGCCCGGGTTGTGGGGCTGGTATAATTCGGCGTGATCACCCAGGCGCGCGCGCTGTCCTCGACCGTCGCGCCCGCTTCTCAACCACACGAGTGCCATGCAAGCGAACAATGCCGGGACTCTGAGCAGCTGCGAGGGATCCTCACAATCGGGCGGTGCCGGCAAGACGCCCGCGACCTACTGGATCCGCACCTACGGCTGCCAGATGAACGTGCACGACTCGGAGATCTACGCCGGGCAGATGCGAAGGCTGGGGCTCGTGCCGGTGGACTCGCCCGAGGACGCGGACATCGTGCTGCTGAACACCTGCAGCGTGCGCGAAAAGGGCGAAGATAAGCTCTTCTCCGAGCTCGGCCGGCTGCGTTGGCTCAGGGGTCTCGACGCCGAGCGCGCCCGAGCCGGCAAGCAGCCGGTACGGATCGGCGTCACCGGTTGCATCGCCCAGCAGCGCGGCGAGGAGATCATCGAGCGCGAGGGCTGCGTGGACTTCGTCCTCGGGACCCGCGCTATCCGGGCGCTGCCATCGGTCCTGGAGGCACTTTCGCAGGGCCGCGGCGATCAGGTGATCACCGAGGATTTCATCGATTTCGACGCTTCGGACGCCTACCGACTCGATCGGGTGAGAGCCTTCGTCACGATCATGGAGGGGTGCAACAATTACTGCTCGTTTTGCATCGTTCCGTCGACGCGCGGACTCGAAATCTACCGCCCCGCCGACGACATCGTCGACGAGGTTCGCGGGCTGAGCTTGCGCGGCTATCGGGAAGTCACGCTCCTCGGACAGAACGTCAACTCCTGGGTCGACGAGAGCGCCGGGCTGGACTTTCCGGGTCTGCTGCGACGCCTCGATAATGCGCTGGCCGGGAACACGGGCGGGGTCGAGCGCGTTCGTTTTCTCACCTCTCATCCGAAGGACCTTTCGCCGGCATTAATCGAGAAGATGGGAAGCTGTCCGAAGATCGCCAAGCATCTGCATCTTCCCGTGCAAACCGGTTCGGATCGAATCCTGCGGCAGATGAATCGGCACTACACACGTCGCAGCTACCTGCATCTTGTCGAGCTGTTGCGGGAAACCGTTCCCGACGTCGGCCTCTCGACCGACTTGATCGTCGGATTCCCGGGGGAGACCGAGGACGACTTCGAGGCCACGCTGGAGCTCGTGCGCGAGGCGAGCTACGACTCGTTCTACTCGTTCGAGTACTCACCTCGCCCGGACACCGCCGCGCTCATGTACGAAGACACCGTGGCGCCGGAAATCAAGCGGCGACGTCTCATCGCGTTGCAGGAACTGCAGCGCGGGATCCAGTCTCGCAAGAACCGCGAGTGGGAAGGCCGTACGGTCGAGGTTCTCGTCGACGGCTTCAGCCGCAAGACCGAGGACGACGTCAGCGGCAGGATGAGCTCGAACCAGATCGTCAACTTCGCTGGGGATAGCGCGCTGATCGGCAGTCTCATCGACGTTGACATCACCCGCGCCTGCGGCCACAGCCTGTACGGCACGGTGCGCGGAGCACCGCGCTGACCGCCTGCTAACCCGGATCCGGGCGTGACACTGAATCCTTGACGGTCTTCCGGGCCGCACCTATAGTCGAATCATCGGCTCGAGCGGCCTAGCAGGCCGTTGGTGAGAGAGGGGGAAGTTGCATGGAAATCGAGATGAAGATCAAAGGCTTGATGGTGGACCCCGTCACCAACATGCCCATTGTCATTCTCAAAGACGAGCGCGATGATCGCGTCCTGCCGATCTGGGTCGGCATCTTCGAAGCCAACGCCATTGCTCTTCGCATGGAGGAGATCGAAACGCCGCGGCCGATGACCCACGACCTGCTCAGCAACGTCCTCGAATCGCTCCACGTCAGCGTCGAAAAGATCGTCGTGTCCGAGCTCAAGGACAACACCTATTTCGCTCAAATCCACCTCGACGTCGACGGCGAGCGGCGAAAGATCGACGCTCGACCAAGCGACGCGATCGCCCTGGCGCTACGCACAGAGGCACCGATCTACGTCGAGCAGGAGGTGCTCGAACAATCACGGTCTCTCAACGAGGACGGACAGCCATCCGACTCGGAGCGGCTTCGGAGGTGGTTTGAAAGTCTCGACCCGGACGACTTCTCGAAGTATGAGATGTAGCGCCACCCACGCCCCGGCCTCGGCCGACGTGCCAACCCGGTTTGCTTGACACCTTCACGACCCCGCGGCTAGCATCGCCGTGCCGGACGAGAAGGTCCCCGGGACGGGTTTCTCGTGCTTACGTACGCCCGGACCACGTCCCCAGCCGGAAGCAGTAATGATCCTGGCGGTCACCAACCAAAAAGGCGGCGTCGGCAAGACCACGACATCGATCAACCTCGCCGCCGCTCTGGCGCGCAAGGGCCACCGTACGCTCCTCGTCGACCTCGATCCCCAGGGCCACAGCACCCTGTCTTTCCTCGATCTCGAAACGATCGATCGCTCGATCTACGACGTCCTGGCGGACCCCGACATCGACGTCGCCGAGATCGTCCGCCAGACGTATGACAAGCACCTCGACATCGTCCCGGCACGGATCTCATTGGCGAAGCTCGAGGGCAAGCTCCTCGGGGAATTCGACGGTCACTACCGGCTGCGCGACTCGGTCACGCCGATCGCCGGCGAGTACGAGTATGTCGTCATCGACACGCCGCCGACCCTCGGCTTATTGACGGTCAGCGCGTTGGTGCTGGCGACCCATCTGCTCGTTCCGATCCAGTCGTCCTACCTCTCGCTCGAAGGGACCGACGACCTACTCGAGACCGTCGATCGGATACGCCAGTACGTCAACCCCCGCCTCGAGCTCCTTGGCGTCTTGATCACCCTGCACGACAACCGCACGATCCTGGGACGAGACGTGGTTGCCCAGATCCGCAAGGTGTTCGGCGAGAAGGTCTTCGACACCATGATCTCGAAGAGCGTCCGGCTCGAAGAGAGCCCGGCCTATAAAGAGTCCATCTTCAGCCATGCGCCGGGCTCGAGCGGCGCCAGGCAATACGCGAAACTGGGGGAAGAGGTGATGCAACGTGCCTAAGCAGCGTGGACTGCCATCAACCGCCCGAATGCGCCATGACCATCATTTCGTGGAACAGCTCGCAGCGCGTCACACCCAGGGAATCGGTCAGAAGATTCCGATCGATTCCCTGATCCCGAACCCGCACCAGCCCCGGCAGCTTTTCGAGGCGATCGACGAACTCGTCGCTTCGATCCAGGAAGTCGGAGTGCTGGAGCCTTTGCTGGTGCGTCAGAGCGCCGCGGGGTTCCAGATCATCTCCGGCGAAAGGCGTTACCGCGCCGCCGTCGAGGCGGCGCTTGACGAGATTCCCTGTATCGTCCTCGACGTCGACGACGCGCAAGCGTTGACCATCGCGCTCATCGAAAACCTGCAACGCCAGGACCTCTCGCCCTTCGAGGAAGCCGATGGCCTCCGCGCCCTCATCAACCGGTTCGATTACACCCACGAAGAGGTGGCGCGGAAGATCGGCAAGGCCCGCACCAGCGTCACCGAAGCTCTGTCGATCGCCGAGATCCCGGAGGACCTGAAGATCAAGCTCGGGGACGCCGGCGTGCGCACGAAGTCAATCCTGCTCGAGGTCGCCCGCACCGAAGATGCCGATGATCAAGTCGCCCTCGTCGACCGTATCGTCGAGGAGGGCCTCACCCGCGACCAGTTGCGCGCATTGCGCCGGGGCGATGACGCCGAGGCCAAGGGCGTGTCCAAGCCCGCCGCAAGCGGCCGGCGGATTACCTACAGATCGGGAACGGGGATCACCCTGACCCTGTATCTCACTCGGGACGAGATCACGGTTTCGGAGATCCAGCAGACCCTACGCGAGGCGATAGCCGAGCTCGACAACCCGCCATCACCATGACCACGTTCCTAGCCCGCATATCTCAACAGGTGGGTGCTGCGCCACCCGTTGAGATATCCGTACCGGGGCGTCAGGATTGTCGGCGCGCCGACAATCGGGGACGTGTCCCGCGGCACCGGTCACCGGCGGATCGGGGGGCCCGGTTGATGCCCCTGGCGGCCGGTATGGTGGCGATCATGCTTGCCCTGGTCCCGAGCCCTCCAGCCACCGCCCAGCAGGAAGCCACCAGCCGCATCCGGGCACGCGCGATGGGGGTGGCGCCGGGAACGCTCGAGCCGGGCGCGAACAACGCGATCACCGACGTTGCCGGCGTCGCCGTCGGGCATACCACGATCTATGAGGGCGATCGGTTTCGCACCGGCGTGACCGCGATCCTGCCGCACGCCGGCAACATTTTCCGCGCCAAGGTCCCCGCCGCCATTGTCGTGGGCAACGGCTTCGGCAAGCTCGCCGGGCTGAGCCAGGTACAGGAACTCGGTACCCTCGAGACCCCGGTCCTGCTCACCGGAACCCTCAGCGTGCCGCGCGTCGCGGATGCCCTGATGACCTACATGCTCGACCTCCCAGGCAACGAGGAGGTCCGCTCGATCAACCCCGTCGTCGGCGAGACCAACGATGGAGGCCTGAGCGACATCCGCGCACGGCCGATCCGGCCCGAGCACGTCTTCGAGGCCATCCGCTCCGCCGCCGGTGGGCCGGTTGCCGAAGGCGTCGTGGGGGCCGGTACCGGAACCGTCGCCTTCGGATTCAAGGGTGGCATCGGGACGTCGTCGCGGGTGCTCACCGAGCGGGCGGGGGGATGGACCGTCGGCGTTCTCGTGCAGACGAACTTCGGTTCTCGACGCAGTCTGCTGATCAACGGCGTGCCGGTGGGTGCCGAGCTTGCCGAAGAGGGCGACGACGATTCGGGACCGTCGGGCAGAATCGTCGGTGCGGACTCCTCGCCCGGAGACGGCTCGTGCATGATCGTCGTCGCCACCGACGCGCCGCTGGAGCACCGCGCGCTGGAGCGCTTGGCCTTCCGCGCCCTGATGGGGATGGCTCGCACCGGCTCGAACTTCAGCAACGGCAGCGGCGACTACGTGATCGCCTTCTCGACCCATGAGTCGTTGCGCTCGGGTCCCGACGCCGGCGACGCTCGGATTGTCCGCACCTTGTCGACCGGCGCCATGTCGCCTCTTTTTCAGGCCGTGATCGAAGCCACGGAAGAGGCCATCTACAACAGCCTCTTCATGGCCGAAACGGTCGAGGGCTTTGGGAATCGTCGCGTCGAGGCCCTGCCCCTGGAGCGTGTGCGCGAGATTCTCGCCCAGCACGGCGCTCTGCGGTAGTTTGTGCCCCGATCCTCCGGCCTGGACCGTCGCCGCAGCTTCCGCTAACCTGCGTTTCTCATCGGGTCGCGAAGCGGGCGGGCGCAACGGGCGCGAGGACAAGGCGCGGGCGGGTTCGAGGGCGCAGGCGTACTGGTACAGTAGGTCGAGCACTCGAATCAAGCGCAACGCCATCATCGTGGGCGATTGTTCCCGCGCAGCCGTGACCCGTCGAGAAATGCAGGGTAAGCTCGCGACTGTGGGGGAGGCCGTCAAAACCCGCAGGGGTGACATGCTCGGAGGAAACGTTCTCGTTCTGAACCGGCTCTGGCAGGCCGTGCACATCGCCACGGCTCGCCGCGCCGTGTGCCTACTGTACGGCGGCCGCGCCAAGGCGCTCGACCAGGACTACGCCATCTACGACTGGGACAGCTGGATGGCACGACCGGAAGATTCGCGCTCCGAGTCGGATGAATTTCTGCAGGGCGTCACGACCCGATTCCGGGTTCCGCGGGTCGTCCAGTTGACGCACTTCGATCGTGTGCCGCGCTCGCGGGTGAAGTTCACCCGCGCCAACATCTATTTACGAGACCGATATCGGTGTCAGTATTGCGGAATGAAGGGCAATAAATCCGAGCTCAACATCGACCATATGGTGCCGCGTTCGCGGGGCGGCGGCTCGACCTGGGAAAACGTCGTCGTCGCTTGCATTCCGTGTAACCGCCGCAAGTCGAACCGACTGCCCGAGGAAGCCGGGATGTTCCCCTCCCGTAAGCCCGAGCGACCTCGGTGGCACCCGGCCCTGACGCCGGTCGGCGTCGGCCCCCCGGATCCGCAATGGCAACCGTTCCTCGAGGCGGCGTACTGGCCCGGAACGCGGGGATAGCCGCATGGCAATGACCCTCTCGAGCCGCGCCCGCTACGGCGTCCGCGCCATGTTCCAGCTCGCCTGCCACTGGGGCGAAGGGCCCATCTCGCTGCGAACCGTAGCGGAAGAGCAGGATCTCTCGCTGGCGTACCTCGAGCAGCTGATCATCGTCATGCGGCGGGGCGGGCTGGTCGAGAGCGTGCGCGGGCGCAGAGGCGGCTATCAGCTTGCACGCGAACCCGAAGACATATCGGTCGGGGAAGTCATCCGTCAGCTCGAGGGCCCCGTTTTCGTCGCCGCCTGCGCCGATCCGGACCCCGACTTCGACGAATGTGGACGGGGAGACTTTTGCGTCTCACGCCTCCTGTGGACGGAGGTCAGCCGAAAGATCGAAGAGGCCTTCGACTCGACCACACTCGCCGACCTGTGCAAGGCAGCGCGCCGCGGTCGTGATGGGGCCCGCCGCGTTCTCAGCTGCGACTGACCCGGCGCGAGCACCTCAGAGCTCGCCTTGTCCTCACACGCGCTCGCGCCCGCTCGCTTCGTGACCCGATGAGATATCCGGGCCAAGCGGCGAGCAGTCGGTTCGTCTGCTAGTCTTTGATCCGGGCGACAACCTAGTCCGGATATCTCATCACCCTTCGTCGCGAGGGCGCGGAGCAGGGCGTGGATACAAGGCGCGCGCCGGAAGGACACCGGAGGCGTACGTGACAGTACGTCGAGGTGCCCGACCAAGCGCAACGCCGTAGACGCGCGCTTCTCCGCGCCCGCAGCGGGAGGGCGTTGAGAAATGCGGGCGTAAGACTTCTTCCCCGAGACGAGCATGAGCAAACAGATCCGAGCCCTCGGGCTGCTCTCCGGCGGCCTCGATTCCACCCTGGCGGCACGTGTCATGCAGGAGCAGGGCGTCGAGGTTCTCGGCCTCCATTTTTCGACCGGGTTTTGCCTCGCGGACCACCACCGCATCCTGGGCAACCGCAGCAAGCCCGGTAAGCCTTACCGCAACGAAGCGTTGCGGGCAGGTGCCGATTTGAGCGTGCCGATCGAGATCATCGACATCAAGGACGAGTACCTCCCTCAGGTGGTACTCAATCCCAAGCATGGCTACGGATCGGGGATGAACCCCTGCATCGATTGCCGCATCTTCATGCTGCAGAAAACCAAGAGCATCCTCGAGGAGCGTGGCTACGACTTCGTATTCACCGGGGAGGTCCTCGGCCAGCGGCCGATGAGCCAGCGCCGTCCGCCGCTCAATGAGGTCGCCAAGGAGTCCGGCCTCGGACGCCTGCTGCTTCGCCCGCTCAGCGCCAAATTGTTACCGGAGTCGATCCCCGAGGAGCGCGGCTGGGTGAAGCGAGAGGAGCTCTTCGATATCTCCGGCCGTTCGCGAAAGCAGCAGATGGAGCTTGCCGACCAGCTCGGTATCACCGACTATCCACAACCCGCCGGGGGCTGCTGCTCTCTTCCCGATAAGAACTACGCCCGCAAGCTCCGAGATTTTCTCGCCCACCGCGGTACCGACGTTACGCCGGACGACATGATGTTGCTGAAGGTTGGCCGTCACTTCCGGCTCAGCGGCCAGGTCAAGATGGTGGTCGGTCGTGACGAGGGTGAAAACGCCTTCCTGCAGCGCTTTGTCGACGGCCGCGCCGAAGTGTGGGTCGACGAATTTCCGTCGCCGTTGACATTGCTCGAAGGTGAGCCCACGGCCATCGACCTCGAGACCGCCTGCCGGATCACGGCGCGCTACAGCGACGGGCGCGACGAGTCCAAGGTTCCGGTCCGCTGGCGGATCGGCGATGCCGAGGGTCAGCTGACCGTGGATCCTTTCCGAGATGACGGCGAGCTCGACGAGCTGCGCATTTGAGTGGCCGTCTGGCGTCGGCGCGCCGCCGGCGTGACGACGGCGAGCTCCGCCGCCACCTCCGTGGCGCCCTCGCCAAGGAGGAGCTCGAGAGGCTCGCCCCGAACGTCGAGGTAGACGCGCTCGGCACGTTTTGTCCCGAGCCGATCATTCGAACGCAAGAATGGATGGCGCGGATGGGAGCCGGCGAGATCATGTTGCTGCTTGCCGATGACGTGGGCGTCGAGATCGATATTCCGGCATGGTGTCTGAGCACGGGAAACGAATACCTCGGCCTGCTGAAGGCAGAGACGGTCTACCGGGTCTTCGTGCGCCGGGTGTAGCGCGGTTCCAGAGACCCACGAGCACCCGGCAAAGCCCATCTGCGACGCCGCCGCTCCCCGGCGCATCAGCCGAAGCGGTAGGTAACCCCGTAGCCGCCTTTCGGATTGCGCCACGTCGTATAGCGCCGCGCCACCTGGCAGGCGCCGCACTCGAGGCAATCTTCGAAATTGACGATACAGGTACCCGCTTTCTCGTTGAGCTTGAAGACCTGTGCCGGGCATATAAACAGGATGGCGTGGTCGGCATCTCTCTTGAACGCCTCCTGGTCGACCACAATATGGCTCTCGTCGGCAAAGCGCCGGCGCACTAGATCGAGGCGCTCCGCCATCGAGAGGCTGACGTGCGGCTTCAAGTAATCCTTGACGTCGATCGCCATGTCGAATCTCCTGTGCTTTTTAGCCCGGATATCTCAACGGGTGACGGCGGCGCGGGCGCGATGGCGCGCGGTGACTGCGGTGCGCTTGCTTCGGGTGCTCGACGTACTGTCAAGTACGCCTCCGTCGCCTCTCCGCCGACTCGCCCCGTCGCGCTCGCTACAAGTGTCAAGCTATTTCGGCGACAGCACACTAGCACCCTGTTACACGAGGGTCTTACGAGCCTGCCAGAGCTGTCGCACCAACCGGAAGAAGGCTACTTCGTCGCGCACCTTGCGGATCAGACGGCGGCGCACATCCACCTTCGGGGTCTCGTCGATGGTGAAATAGTCCCTGATCAGCTCGACGACGAGGCGAGGATAGTCGTCGACGAACTCGCGGTTCGACCGCAGGAAATGCACCGCGTCCCGATAGTGAGCCAGGTCCTTCATCACCCAAGATGCGTCGAGCCGGCGACGATACGATGCCAATCCGACGGCTGAAAAATCGCCCTTCTCGCGAGCTTCGAGAAAAGCTTCCGCCGCGAACACCCCCGAGGCCATGGCCAGGTTGGTGCCCTCGTGATGAATCGACGGGTTGACCAGGCCGGCGCAATCGCCGACCAGCATGACGCCGGACGCGTACAGGTCACTGAGATCGTTATAGGAGTCCTCCGGGATCATCTTGGTGGCGTACTCGACCGTCTCGCCGCCCCGCAGCAGCGGAGCAACGGCGGGGTGGGCCTTGAAGTGGTCGAGCAGCTCGTACGGCGCCGTCTTGGTCCGCAGGTAGTCGTCGATCAGGCAGCCGACGCCGACCGAGATGCTGTCGCGGTTCGTGTAGATGAACGCCGAGCCGACCATTCCCTTCACGGCGCCGCCGAAATACTCGATGGCCGCCCCCTGGTTGCCCTCGAGATGAAAGCGATCTTCGATAATCTCCGGCGGCAGGGCGAGGACCTCTTTGACGGCGTTGACACGATTGGTCGGGCTCATCGGCTGGCGCAGCTCGGCGGCTTCCGACAGCAGCGCATTTGCCCCTTCGGCAAGGATGACGCAGTCCGCCAGCACGTCGCCTTCGTCTCGTCCCGTGCGCACACCGGCGACCCGATCGCCGTCGAAGATGAGCTCCTCCACCGTCGTCTCGTTGATGATGAGGGCGCCCGCTTGCTCGGCCTGGGCGGCGAACCAGCGATCGAATTTCGAGCGCAGGGCGGTGAAGGTGTTGTTGTAGGGCGGAGCGTCGAAACGGGCGCTCTTGAGGTCGAGGGCAACCTGCGAGTCCTCATTGAGCACCACCCATCGGCGGTTGACGATATGGCGCTCTACGGGTGCCTCTTCCCAGAAATCGGGGACGAGCTCGGCGAGCACGCCGCTGTAGAGGATGCCACCGAACAGATTCTTGGCGCCGGGAAAATCACCGCGCTCGATCACCAGAACCTCGACGCCGGAACGGGCCAGAGTCAGCGCTGCGGCGACGCCCGACAGGCCGGCACCCACAATGACGACTTCGCAACGCTCGCTCGACACGAATCAGCCCAAGTCATTGATATAAAAGGAGTTACAGATATGTCCGCAGCGTGATCGTAGCATGGGGTGGGGGGGCGCTCAACCGCGGGCGTGGCCGCCACGATGCTATACTCGAGTCATGCAACCTTGTCCTGGCAGCGCCTTCGTGATCCGTCTCTCGGTGGGCCTTCTGTTGCTGGCCGGGATCGGCGTCATCGTCCAAGGGGACAGCGCGCTGGCGGCGAACGGATCCGTTTCCGCCGCCGGACAGGAGGTTGAATCACTCACCATCAAATCGGCCCCCGTGACCATCGTCGCACCGGCGGGACGGGGGCAATGGCTGCGCCGTCTCGCCCTGTATGCCAACGCCGCCGCGAAGGTCTACGCCGATATCCTCGGCACGCCGGTACCCGCCGGAACCATCCGCTGGGTGCCCGATCCCGCGGCGGCGAACCGGATCGATGCGAGCGCCACGATCGAGCCCGGGACAGACGGCCTGACCTTATCGTTCGACGAGCCGTTCGCCATCGTTGCCGAGGATCTCGGCGTAGCCTTCGCGCAAGGATACGCCCGCTGGATCACCGCCTATTCCATGGCGCGTCTCTACTTCGCCGACGCCGAGGATCCCGATGCGTGGTGGATCGATGGCGCGGCCTTGTACATGACCGAATTGCTGGCACGGCGGGAGCGATCGACGACGCCGGTGTTGTACAACCTCGAGGCGGCGTACAGCCGCGCCATGAGGGCCAACACCGACGTGCCGCTGATCGGAGACGGAAGAATCGCCGCCGGCGACGCCGCGCGGGGTAAGTCGCTGGCGACGTTTCGGCTCCTGGAGGCCCTCTACGGGGAGGCGGCGGTGAGCAACCTGCTATTGATGGCGACCAACTCGCCGGCAGCAGGCGGCATTCTGGAGACGGCGGTCGGGAATCTGCCCGAGGACCTGACGCCGAGCCCCCAGGCTCTCCTCGACGCCTGGATGGAGCCCCGGGCAGCGATCGATCTCGGTCTTGCCAACGTCAACGTGGTGGACGGCGGTCGGCTGATCCGCGGCCGGGTCTCGCGTGGCGGCAACGTCCCGACCTGGACCCAGGTCGAGGTGACGCTCGCCAACGGGGTTCGGCTTTATGCCGATATCCCCGCCAGCACCGAGGACGAGGAGTGGGAGCTCGAGATTTCCGATCGACCGGTCGACGTCCGCATCGATCGCGATGCTCTGCTTCCGGACGTCAACCGCAGCAACAATCGATTTCGATTCGGCAGCGCCGACCGGATTCGGAACTTGTTCCCCCTCGACAACCAGCTGGAGGTCGGCGAGCTTCACTTCGCCGGCGAGATCCAACAGGTCGGGCGGAAGCGAGTCGAGAACTTCTCGGTGACCTTGCGGAACCTTACCGACGAGTCCTACGGGCTCGGCCTGCTGGTGAGCGCCCAGTGGGTTGATCGCCCGGCGTCGCGAACGCAGCGGCGGATCTTCATCGTTCTGCCACCGGGCGAGGCGGTGGTGGCGCGGGACTTCATCGAGTATCCGCGCCGGGGTACGGGTAGGGCACGTATCGAGGCACGCTACTGGAGTGCCGCTGACCCCGAGGAACTGACCGAGCGTTTGCTACGCGATCCGGCCGACATGCTGAACTCGTACCTGGTCATTCGTGATCCGGTGACGGCCATCGGGCCCGATGGTTCGCCCCTCGAGCGGCTGGCCGAGCGACAGGTAGAGTCGGTTGCCGAGCTGACCATCGCCGGCGGCGGGGCGGCTCCCCCGAACCCCTCGGACGAGGGGGCGCGGCTCGACACCGGACCCGATGCTCAACCGACCGCGGTTGGTCGCGGCGAAGCGTTCGGTGTGCGGATCATCAGCCCGACCGTCAACGCCACGCCGCTCGACGAAATGAGCTTTGTGGTGGCGGTCGACGGCCCGCCGGCGTCGTTGCTCGAGCTGTATGTCAACGGCGAGATCATCGCCCGCGGACGGGGAGCATCAGCGCGCGCGACATTCACGGCAACGGAGGAGCAGAGCGTTTACCTGTTGCAGGTTTCGGCGATCGGTGCCGACGGCGAGCTCGCCAGCGATACACGCCTACTGCAGCGCGGCACCCTCGGCTTCGGGGCCAGCGTCGACCTGGTGACCTTGAATCTGACCGTGCGCCAGCCCGACGGCGGCTTCGTCGAGGACCTCACTGCCGCAGATTTTTTGATCGTTGAAAACGGCGTCCGTCAAGAGATCGTGAACTTCGCCAAGGGAGAGGACACCGCGGTCTCGGCGGCCATGCTATTGGACACCAGCAGCAGCATGATCGGCGGGGGCATCGCCAGCGCTCGCGCCGGCGCCAAGAGACTCGTCGATAGCCTGTTGCGCGGCAACGACCGGGCGATGGTGTTGGGCTTCAACAGCCGGCTTTACTTGTATGCCGACTTCACAAACGACGTCGCCGCCCTGCGCCAAGCCATCGACGCCACCAAACCCGACGGAGCCACCGCACTGTTCGACGCCATCGTCGGATCACTCCGCAAGGTAGACCGCCGCACCGGCCGCCGCGCCTTGATCGTGCTTTCGGACGGGCTCGACGTCCACAGCCGGTTCGGGTTTGCGGACGTCCTGGAGTACACCCGCCAGGCCGACGTCCTGGTGTACACGATCGGACTCCAGCTGATGCACGACGCCACTGACTTCAGCGATGCCAGCGACGCTGTTCGCTCCAGCGTGGAGAACCTCCGCGAGTTGGCGGAGACGACCGGCGGCTCGGCGTATTTTCCGCTCAGCCTCGATGAGCTCGAGGGCATCTACACGGAAATCGCGGCTGAGCTCGAGAGCCAATACTCGGTCTCCTACTACCCGACCAATCAGCAGTGGGACGGCGAATGGCGCAGCTTGGAGGTCAGCCTGCTGGGGCGTGCCGGCCGTGTGCAGGCGCGCCCGGGATATTACGGCGTCCGACCCGGCGATCGGCAATAGTCGGCGCCGTCAACGAAGGAGCCCGATGCCGAATTGGACGTTCCTCACGCTCCATTTTTTCCACACGATGGCGCTGGTCATCTGGGTGGGAGGCATGGTGGCGATCGGGTTGATCGTGGCTCCGGTGGCTTTCCGGGAGGCGCCCGATCGCAGCGTCGCGGGGCGAATCGTCGGTTTGTCGCTGCAACGCTTCGACCTTCTCGTAGTGGTCTGCATCGTCGCCCTCGTGGTCACCAGCGGGTTGATGGCGCGCTGGTACGGTCGCTGGTCGCCGTGGTACGCGGTTCAGTATGCATGCATAGCTCTCATGAGCGTGTCGGCGCTGCTGTCGATGACGATCGTGGCACCGAGGATGCGCTCGTTGCGTCGCGCCCTCGGGGACGGATCGGCACCAACCAATGGCGCCGAGTTCGACCGCCTGCACCAGCTCGCGGTGCTGTCGATGCAGTTCAATCTGGCGTGCGGCACGATCGCGATTCTCTTTTCATGAGGTTGCCGCACGGGGGCACAGCGCTGGTCTGGGTCTTGCTGCTGATGCCTTGCGCCATCGGCGCGCAGGAGACATCGATCGACCTCGAGGAGCCCTCCTGGCAAGCCTTCGAACTGTTGAATGAGAGCCGGGAAGAGGCCGGCCTCGCACCGCTCCGTTGGGATCCATCGCTTTCCTTGCTCGCCATACGCCACAGCCAGGAGCAAGCGAATCGTCACCGGGTCAGCCACCATTCATACGAGTTTGGCCTGTCAACGCAGCGGCGTGTCCTGATCTCATTTCCCCACGTCCGTCGCCTCGCCGAGAACGTCGGACGCAACCGCAGCGTCGAGTTGCTCCACGAAGCGCTGTTGCGCAGCGAAGGGCATCGCCGCAACCGCATGGATCCCGAGTTCACCCACGTTGGCATCGGCGTAGTCCGGGCGGATCGGTACTCCCTGTATTTGACCGAGATCTTCGTTACGGCGCCCGCCGGCGACACACTCTCTCAGCCGGCAGCCTTCTATTTCGACGCTCCCCCTGGATCGTATGAGCGACGGGACGACCCCCGGGTCGAGTTCGACACAGAGAAGATCATCGTCGGACCGCCGGGCCCGGATGATCCCGAGCACTGGACCGGCATCGGTATCGACGCGTACCAGTCCGGCGATCTGGCGGCCGCTGAGGAAGCCTTTCGCACCGCGTTGGAGTTGACTCCCGACTATTTCTACGCCAAGTACAACCTGGCGCGGGTGTTACTCGACTCGGGATCACCGGCCGACGCTGTGGTCCTGCTCGACGAGCTGCTCGAACGCGATGCCGGCGACCTCGACTCGGTGGTCACACGTGGCAACGCGGCCCTGCTGCTGCAGGACTTCGCGGCCGCCGAGAACTACTTTCGCAGGGTTCTCAGCGAACGACCCGCCGACGCGGCGAGCTGGTACGACCTCGGCTTGGCGCTCGAGTACCAAGACCGTCGTTCCGAGGCGGAAGCCGCCTATCGGCAGGCCCTTCAGATCGATCCCGGCCTGCGCCCGGCGCAGGTCGGATTGGGCCGCGTGCTGCGGCGTACTCGCGCCCCCGCGCAGCCGCGACCCTGGTGATATCCAGGCGGCAAGGTACCGAAACTGCGGCGAGTTTCCCAGCAGCCGGCTAACGGATTGGCAGCCGGCCCGGAGGCCGTTACACTTTCACGATGGGAATCCGCGAGACGCTGCTGAAGAAGATCGACAAGGAAATCCAGCCCCTCGAGCGTGAGCTCAAGGTGGAGCTGCCACGCCAGTTGGCCGAGGCGGCGGCGCACGGCGACCTGAGCGAGAACGCAGAGTACGACGCCGCCAAGCAGCGCAAGGAGCTCGTGCAAGCGCAGCTCGCGCGCTTCTACGACAAACGCAAGTCATTGTCCGACATCAACGAGCTGATGATTCCGCACGATTCAATCGGCTTCTGGTCGCGGGTCGAGTTGCTCGACGTCGATAGCGGCGAGGAAATCGGATACCACCTCGTCAGCGCCGACGAGTCCGACCCGCCGAACGGACGCATTTCAGTTTCCTCTCCCATCGGCAAGGCGCTTCTCGGCAGGGTCAATGGCGACGAAGTCGACGTCCAGACGCCACGGGGGACGAAAACCTACGAGATTCTCGAGTTTGCGACCATCCACGAGGACCCCGACCTCCACGACTGACAGGATGCTGCTAAGGCCGCGGAGCTGGAGATGGATCGGTTGCATTCAACCCCGCGCCAACCGACACTATCGAGGCTGGCTCGATGCTCATTGTGCTCTCTCGCCGTAGCGATCTCGATCGTTTCGCCGACGAGATGTCGGCCGGGTAGCTGGCGGCACGTTCGGCGGGTCTTGCGGATTACTCGACACCTTTCGCCCTCTGTAGCTATAATCGCACCGCTCCGAGGGAACTCTGGCCTTTGATTACGAAGTGAGGAACTGATGGCGCGCAAGGACAAACCAAAAGGGCTGGTGGCCATGCTCACCGACCCGCTCAACTGGGCACTCCTGATCCTGGCAACGGCGTTCGCGTACTACGTCATGATGGTTCCGTATTGGCAGAACCTATACCTGAAGGAAGATCCACAGGTCATGACCCTGCAGGAATACTTGGCAAACCCGAGCCACCCGCGCGAGTGGATGCTACGTACGCTCGGGGCGCCGCCATCGAGCATTGAAGTCATTATCGACGGCCTCACGATCCAGCACATCGACACCGACTCGATCATGCTCAGTAGCTCCGCCACCTCGACGAACGGCGGCGCTGGGCCCTGCGACACGCCGCCCATGCTCGGCAGCGAACAACCCGCGCCCGTGACCGACATCCTCGTCGCCGGTGATAACATGGATCTGCTCGAGCTCAGCGAAGGACAGCAGGTCTCTCTGCAGCTATTCGGATTGCACGAGAGCGACCTCGGGTGGATACCCTTGGAGCCGCAGCTGGACTCCGGCCTGGACGAGAAGTTCAGCAAGGACGAGCTCGACGAGCTCGACTTCCTCCGGATCCGTGCCGACGGCAATGAGATCCAGGTTCCCTATCTGGAGACCGGTGAGTTGCGTCTCGCCGCCGGCCTGCAACCGGCCGGCGAGCCCGGTAATCTCGAAGAGCTCGCCGACGATTCGACCTACATCCAGACGGTCAACCGCCTCGCCGGCGCTTTGTTCGACCTGCAGATGGTGCGCCTGGTGGACTGGGATCAAGAGACCCTGCAGCCCTACTTCATCGTCGAGGACGATGAAGGACGACGCTCTCATGTCTTCTACAACCAGCGTCTCCTTTCGGAGTGGCGCTGGGGTCTCGATCGTCTCGAAGGACACTGCGTCGTCGTGCGCGGCGTGTTGCAGAGCAAGTTACCGCCGGAGCTTCGTCAACTTGATGATGACGGCAACATCCAGGCGGTCATCGACGGACACGCCATCATCTCGGCCGATGGCGCCATCGTGATCAGCCTGGAGAATCCGGCGGCGGCGCTCATGGGGAGCGGATCGTAACCAGCCCCCAGCAAACCGCTCCGTCCGCCGGGACCGCGGCATGACCCCGACCCGTGAGCAGGCGTACGCGCTGCTCACCGAACACACGAAGAGCCCCAACCTCGTCAAGCACGCATTGTCCGTCGAGGCCGCGATGCGTTTCTATGCGCGTCACTACGACGGCGTTGAGGAGAGCTGGGCGATTGCCGGCCTGCTGCACGACTTCGACTACGAGGAGCACCCGTCGCTCGACGAACATCCTTTCGTCGGCGTCGAGATCCTGAGGTCGCTGGAATACCCGGGCGACATCGTCGATGCCATCCTCGGGCATTCGGACCATACCGGGGTCCCACGCGAGACGCCGATGGCAAGATCGTTGTACGCCGTCGACGAACTGACCGGCTTCATCGTTGCGTGCGCCCTGGTGCGACCATCGAAGAGCCTTGTGGATCTCCCGGTGAAGTCGATCACGAAGAAGTTCAAGGACAAGGCATTCTGCCGGGCCATCGACCGCGATCACCTACGGGCAGCTGCCGAGGAGCTCGAGATACCGCTGCGCGATCACGTCGAGAACGTCTTGAGCGCGTTGCGGGGAATCGCCCCCGAGCTCGGGCTAGGGTCCGTCTGACGCCGCCAGCGGCAGAGAGACGACGAACAGCAGGGCCATCAGCACCTCCGAGTCGCTGAAGTTGTACTCGAACATGCCCATGGCCAAGAAGCCGGCCAGCGCCGCGAGGGCGGCACGCGCCTCCGGTCCGCCCGGCCCGGTAGGCCCGGCAGCACGTAGAACACGCCAGGCGAGAATCGCAAAGGCCGCCATCATCCAAAGCCACGCAGCGAGCCCGATGAGGCCGCGCTCGGCGGCGATTTGGAGCAGATTGTTGTGGAGGTGCGGGTTCTCCTCACGCACCGCCCACTCGACGACCCAGGCGGGATAGACCCGCTCCATCAAGCCCGGGCCGATGCCGAGCAAAGGGTGGGCCTTGATCATCTTCAGTCCGGTCGCCGCCATGGCGATTCGATCGAGGTTGCTCGGATTCTCCATGGAGAACGTGCTGGCGGCGCGATCGTAGAGGGCATCGGGCCCGGCCAGGGCGGAAAGAAGGACGGCGATGATCACCAGGGCCACCACAGCCCCCACCGCGTAGAGCGCCGGTCGCTCCGCCGCAACGGCACGCCCGCCGGAGGTCTTCGCCGGCGAGACGAAGCGACTGGCGAAGAACACGACGAGGGCTGCGCCGCAGCCGATCCAGGCGCTCCTCGTCAAGGTGAGCCCGATCATCCCGATAGCGGATCCGGCGACCAGATGGGCAACGAGCCGTTTCGCGCCACCACGAATGGTCAGCAACGCCGGGATCGATACCAGAAGGACGCCGGAAAAGGTCATGTAGTGTCCGAGGGGCCCGGTTGCGCGATAGATCGCGTCGCCGGGTGCCGGCGTTGTCGTCGCCGTCTGGTACAAGCCGACGAGCAACGCGGCGCCGATGCCGAAGGCGAATACTTCGAGGCCACGAGCGCGTGTCTTGGCATCCCGGAAGACGGCCCAGGTGACCAGCGGGACGGCGAACAGAAAGATCTCCTTGAGCGCGAGGAGTCCTTCGACGGGATCGCGCGACACCATGGCGGACAGCAGCGACAGGGCGAAAAAGACGATGATGGGGGCACCGATCAAGCCCAACACGTCGCCGGCGGGGGAGGGTGCCTCGGCGCCGCGGTCGAGCTCCCCGCCGCCGATCTCGCGCAGCAGCCAGGCAACGCCCCAGGCCCCGGCCGAGAGCCACAGAGCGGTCTCGGCCACCGCGATCGAAAACGCGATCGTCAGCAGCCAGAGCAGCGCCAGCGCGCCGCAGAGTTTGAGTAGCTGGTCGGCGCGACCCCTCGGGGTTGCCGAGTCTGGACTAGAAATAACGGTCTCCTCTTGATCCGGGCAACGATAGCCGTTCGACGCTCTGCGGGCCAACCCGCCGGAGATACGAGTGGATGGTCGTGCCGGGCGGGATAGCGAGACGGCGGGCCTGGGGATGACGACGGTCGAGCAGACGGAACGTATGGATTCGTGGCACCGAAATGTGTTCAGTGGACGGGCGGTGTGCGGGAGACTCGCGGACCCGACCACTGGTATTCGGGCTGCCACAAGGCTCCAGGAGTGCGCATTACTGTGCATGTCAATGCCTTCATGTTCCCTTGGGCCTCATGCAGACATTTATCGCCATCATTTCGGCTTGTAATAACTATTACTATTTGATGATATTCAAATGGAACTCCTGAATCATACGGACCAGCTAGTTGCCGTCCGATGGGGGACGCGGCACGAGATGAGAACACATCGACCAACCCATCGCTCGGCGCCGTGCCCGAAACCCGACAGCTACGGCGCTGGCGAAGGCTTCACGCTTCTCGAGGTGATCGTAGCCACCGGTCTGGTGGGTCTCGTCGTGCTGGCGGTCGCACCCCTCATGCTGATGGCCGTGCAGACGTCTGCGGTGGCCCAGGAAACGACGGAGTTGACCAACATCGGGACGCAACAGATTCAAACGCTCCGCGCTTTGCCGTTCACTGATCAGCAACTCGCGGCCGGCGGGTCGATCATTTCATCGACCGACGGCTACTCGCTGGATCCCTACGAAGGCGATGTTGACCGCTACATCCGCTGGCAAATCACCGACGAGGGCGTTGGCCGCAAGCACATCGAGATGGCTGCCGGCGTGCGCACAGCCATCTGGGGACCACCGCGCGAGATTCTCCTCGAAACCTACCGAACCGATCTGCAATAATGGTGGGTGCCATGACCCGTGACACTCCGAAGCATGCGCCAGGAAACGCCGACGCCAGCCGCGTGGGCAAGAATCGCCTGGCGGGCGACGACGGCTTCAGTCTGCTCGAGGCGCTGATCGCAAGCGCCATGTCGGTATTGGTGGTCGGCGGCATGCTGCTCATCTTGGACAGCATGCGCGACCTTCATCGCGATCAGCAGCAGCTCATCGACGCTCGGATGACGGCGCGCCTGGCGCTCGCGCAGATGCAACGCGACATCCAGCTGGCGGGCATCGGCCTGCTCGGGATGCTCTCACCCATGCCTGTCATCGAGCCCCGACCCGACGGCGGGATCGACATCCGCTACAACAGCGACAACCTGACCGAGCGCCTCGCCAATGACGGGGGAAGCTCCCATTTCGGTGTCGACGACGTGTCGGGATTCGAAGTCGGGATGGTGGTGGCGGTCTACGACGGAACCGGCGCCTTCGATCTGACGACCTTGACCGATGTCGAGCCTGACAAGCTGCATTTGCATCACGACGGCGGCCTATCGAAGACGTACACACCAGCCGACGGAGCCACCCTCAAGCGGGTGCAAGTCACCAGTTACCAGCTCCAGAGCGTCGACGACGGGGTCTTCTGGCTGCAACGCCAGCAAGACAATGGGACGGCGCAACCGGTGGCGATCAACGTGCGCTCGATGACGATCACGTACTACGACGGCTCCAACCCCTCGCAGGCGTTCATCCCGGTGACCCTCGCCGATCAACTGCGCGTGCACATGATCGAGGTCACGCTGGTGGTCGAGACCGAAGACGAACGCCTGAACACCGATGAAGAACGGACGGTCAGCCTCACGGTGCGCATTTCTCCGCGTTCCGTCTTGCTGGCCTCGTGAGGTGAATCCGGAGGCAAAGCCCACCGGCACCTCCGTCTCACCGGATGCGGGCAAGGTGTCTGCTGCGGCGCGGCGGAGGCCGTAGCATTCGAGTGTTGCTTCCGGTGGGCCCGTTTCGTTACCCTCCCGTTGGTGGAGAAATAGGTGCGCATTCCTTGGCGTTGCACTCATTTTCGGGCCTCAGAAAACACCCACTCTCGAGCTGCGCCCGGCGAACAGGGCACCGTGCTGCTGATGATCCTGCTCTCGATGCTCACCATCTCCTTGATGTCGATGGTCGTCGCCCAGGTGGCGGCGACCGAGATCGCCATCAGCGCCAACCTCACCGCCGCCGAGCGCTCGTTTCTTCCCGCCGATGGCGCCTCTCAGGTACTCCTGCGAGATCTGATGGAGATGTCCCGGTCGTTGGGGCGCTTTCCTACGGATGCCGAGCTCGACACCATTATCGCCCCGAGCTTCACCCACGTGACATTGACCGAATTCCATGCGCACGCCGTGGGTCCGATCGAGGCCTCGACGCTTACCGACAGCCTCTACGTCGGCCTATCGGCCGAGATCCAGCAGTTCAGTGTCACGGTCACCGCGGAATTAGCCGGTCCGCCCGAGAGCACCACTACCGTCGAGATCCAGGGCGAGTACGCCGAGATCCCGATCTTCCAGTTCGGTGTGCTGTACGAAGGTGATCTCGACGTGCATCCCGGCCCGGCGATGACGATCAGCGGGCGCGTGCACAGCAACTCCGACGTCTACCTCGATCCGAACGCCGGCGGGCTGGTTTCCTTCGAATCGACGCTGACCACCAACGGCGGGATCTACAACAGGCACGAGGCGGGTTATGTCGCCGGCGGGGGTGTCCAAATCATGGATTCGACCGCGACCTACCAAGCGATGGCCGGCCTCGATTCCGATAGCCCGACGTGGAGCTCGGATGCCATCAGCCGTTGGGACGGACGCGTCCGCTCTGGCTCCATCGGCGCTGACCGCCTCGACCTCGCAATCGAAGATCCGACCAATCCACGGCTGATCATCGAGGCTGGCCGCGCCGCCGATAGCCCCGCTGATCAGGCCGCCAAGATCTGGTACGAGGCCGGCCTTCGCATCGTCAACGGCCTCGGATACGACGCTTTGGGCAACCTCGTGTCGCTGACGGATCCCGTAAGCGGCGACAGCGCGCTGCGGTACACGGAGCTGTACGACTGGCGCGAGCAGAAATACATGCTCACGGTTGAAGTCGACTTGGACAAGCTGGGCCGGTCGCCGGGATATCCCGCCAACGGAATCGTGTATTTGGGTGCGTTTGAGCCCGACGCAGACTTTGCTTCCTGGCCCGGGGGGGCAACAGGCGTGGGTCCGCCGGAATGGGAGACGTTCCCGGCCCCGTGGGCGAGCTCCTTCACCGAGTTCGCCTTCAAGACGCGCCACAGCACGACGTTGACCGGAGACCTGACAATCGTCACCGAGAACCCCATGTACATGCAGGGCAATTACAACACCACCAACAAGAAGGCGGCCGCGGTCATGGCGGACGCGATCACCATGTTGAGCAACAACTGGGGCGATATCGACGGAGACGGGAACTTCGACGACGATCTGAATTACAGCCTGTTGGACCTCAGCCTCCGAAATGCCTTGGCCACAACGATGAACGCCGCGCTCATGACCGGCAACGTCGACGTCGGCGCCATTTACAACGGTGGCCTGGAGAACCTGCCGCGCCTCCTGGAGCGGTGGACCAACGTGGAGCTGAACCTGCTGGGAAGCCTCGCCGCCCTGTGGGGGTCGGGGTACGCCACCGGTACGTTCGGCAAGGGCGGCGTCTACAGCGCCCCGCTCCGCAACTGGAGCTTCGACACCGACTTCCTCGACCTGACCAAGCTGCCGCCCGCTACCCCGCGTATCTACCAATTCGCAATCACCGGCTGGTCCCGTTCCTAATACCGCGCCCCCAAAATGGGGGTGCACCGCAGAGGGTATTGTGAGCGATCTCGGCGTCAGGCTCGTCGCATCACTGGCAGGCGGTGGTGGAGTTCGGTCGCCGGCGCCGACCGCTAACTCCCCGGGGCGGCGACCTTCGCATTGATGGCGCCCGGAAGCAACGGTACCCTTCCAGAATGGCACCTCGACGAACCGGCCTCTGGCTGCTGACGACCTTCTTCTTTTTTCTGCTCCTGTTCACCGTCTTCGTGTGGGGCTTGAACCGCGTACTGGTGGGGCAGACGCCCGGCGTCGGCCGCGGCACCGTGCTGGTGATTCGCCTCCAGGGGACGATAGGCGAGATCGCCCAGCGGGGCCCGTTCGCCGGCGCGGTGACGGTCCGCGAGATCGACGAGGCGCTGCACCGAGCCGCCACCGATAGCCGCGTCGCCGCGGTCTTCCTGGAAGTCGGGCCGATCGCCGGCGGCTACGGCAAGGCGCAGGAGATTCGCGCCTCTCTGCAGCGCTTCAAGGAGAGCGGCAAGCCCGTGTTGGCGCTCCTGGAGCTCGGCTCCAATCTCGATCTGTACATAGCCGCGGCGGCCGACACCATCTACCAGGTACCTTCCGGGCAGTTGATTCTCGGCATGCTGGTACAGGAGCCGTTCTATCGCGACCTTCTCGACAAGATCGGGGTGCGGTTCGAGGTCTTCGCCAGCGGTCCCTACAAGAGCGCCTTTGCGTCGTTCACCGAGCGCGAGATCACCGAAGCCCAACGGGAGATGGACGACAGCCTGTTGGACAGCCTCTACGGCCAGTGGCTTGGCGACGTTGCTGCCGACCGTGGCCTGACGGTCGAGGCGGTCGACGCCGCGTTCGACGAAGGATTGCTGTCCGCCCGTCGAGCCCAGGAGCTCGGCCTGATCGACGAGCTCGGCTACCGCGACACGGTCGATGATGAGCTCGCCGAGCTCGCTGGACAATCGCCGCGGCGAGTTTCGGTCCGCGACTATCTGCGCGCCACCCAACCCAGCGCCTTCGCGAATCTCTTCGCTGCCAAAAACGTCATCGCCCTCATTCATGTCAGCGGCTTGATGGTCCCGGGCGACTTCGAGGACAGCCTCTTCGGGGCCGACGTCGCCGCCGGCTCGACGATCGCCCGATATATCCGCGAGGCCAGCAACGATCCGGCCGTCAAAGCGATCGTCCTGCGCGTCGACAGCGGCGGCGGGGCGGCGAGCGCCGCCGACGTCATGGGGCGCGAGATCGAGCTGGCGGCGCAGCGCAAGCCGGTGGTGGTAAGCATGTCCGACGTCGCCGCATCGGGAGGGTATTGGATCGCCAGCAAGGCGACCCGAGTGTTTGCCAACCGCGCCACATACACGGGGTCGATCGGCGTCATCATGGGTCGGCTGAACCTGAGCGGTACCTACGAGCTGCTCGGCGTCAACCACGAGATCATCAAGCGAGGTGACAACGCCGACCTCCTCAGCGACGCCGCTGAATTGCGCCCGGAGCAGGCTGAGATCCTTGCACGCAGCGTGGCGGAGACCTACACCGCCTTTCTCGATGTCGTCGCCGACGGACGAAACATGGAGCGCAGCGCCGTCGAGGCGGTAGCGCAGGGAAGGGTGTGGACCGGCGAACAAGCTCTGGCGCACGGCCTCATCGACGATATCGGAGGCCTGCGGGAATCTCTGGTGGCGGCGCGGGCCGAGGCCGGGATCGGCCCCGACGAGACTACGGTGCTCCGCATCTACCCGCCGACCCGGACGCTCTTCGAGGAATTGTCGCGCTTGTTCACAACGGTGGTCGCGGCGCCCACCGGGTTGCCGCTGTCGGCAGCATGGCTTCCGCCGGCGGTGTCGGGCGTGTGGGAACGAATCCGCCTCTTGCAGGCCGCCGGCCCGGTGTGGACGATCATGGACAGTCCCCTTCCTGTTCCGGCCTGGTAGCGCCTCCCGTGCCGACGCCCGGGTCGCGCCGCTTCGTCCTGCCGCAGCGGGCACCCGTCAGCCTCGAGATCGACTTCGAAGAAGATCTCAACAGCCAGCAGCTCGCCGTCGCCACCTGCGGAGACGGACCGAAGCTGGTGATCGCCGGCGCCGGGTCGGGCAAGACCCGCACTCTCACGTATCGTGTCGCTTATCTCCTCCAACGGGGCGTCCCTGCGGACGGCATCTTGCTGGTGACATTCACCAACAAAGCGGCGAGAGAGATGCTCGGCCGCGTCGGGCAGCTCACCCGGCTGGAGCCCTACCGCATGTGGGGCGGCACCTTCCACTCCGTGGGGGCGCGCCTGCTGCGGCGCCACGCTGAATTGCTCGGATACAACGAGAATTTCTCCATCCTCGACGAGGGCGACCAGCGCGACCTGCTACGCCTCTGTATCACCGATCTCGATGTTTCGGTGGAGCAGCGCCGTTTTCCGTCCCCCAGAGTACTGGCCGGTCTCTTCTCACTGCAGATCAACACGCGGCTGTCGCTCGAGGATCTTCTTGCCGATCGCTACGCGCGCTTCGTCGACTGGTCGGAGATCATTCACCAGATCGCCGAGCGCTATGTCGCCCGCAAGCGAGCCGCCAATGCGATGGACTACGACGACCTGCTGCATCGCTGGCTGCAGCTCTTGCAGGAGAACGACGACGTCCGCGATCGCTACCGCGAACAGTTCGCCCATATCCTCGTCGACGAGTATCAGGACACCAACATCGTACAGGCGGAGATCGTCGAGGCGATGGCCGGGGAGGGGCAGGGCGCCAACCTGATGGTGGTCGGCGATGACTCGCAGAGCATCTACGCGTTCCGCGGCGCCAACTACGACAACATTCTGCGCTTTCCGGAGCGCAACCCGTCGACCGAGGTCTTTCGGCTGGAGACCAACTACCGCAGCACGCCGCAGATCCTCGACCTCACCAACGCCAGCATCCAGCACAACGAAGAGAAGTACAAAAAGACCCTGCGGGCGGAGCGCCCGGATGGCATGCCGCCGGCAATGGTCCCCTGTAACTATCCCCAACAGGAGGCGGTGTTCGTCGCCGAGCGCATCCTGCAGCTGCGCGACGAAGGCGTCGATCTCGGCGAGATCGCTGTCCTCTACCGCGCCCACGCCCACCGCCTTTCGGTCGAAACAACGCTGCTGCGCTACGACATTCCCTACGAAGTACGGGGCGGGTTGCGCTTCTTCGAGCAGGCACACATCAAGGATGTGGTCGCGCACCTACGGCTGCTGGACAATCCCCGCGACGAAGTGGCCTTCCGCCGGGTGCTCCTCTTGCAGCCGGGCGTCGGCAACGTGACGGCGGATCGGATCTGGAAAGCGATCGGCGGGCACGACGTAGACGCCGAGGCCCTGGTCAACGCCCTCGACACGGCAAGCGTCGTTGGCTTGCTGTCCGCCAAGGCGCGCCCGGCCTGGGGGAGCTTCGTCGGCACGATGCGCGAGGTTCTTGCCGCTCGGGCAGATCCGGAGACCGCGATCCTCAGCGTCCTGCAGTCGTGTTACGAGGACTACGTCGTCGCCAAGTTCGACAACTCGGAGTCCCGTATCGAGGACCTGCAGCAACTGGCGATCTTCGCGGCGCAATACGACTCGCTGCACGGTCTGCTCGAAGAGCTCCTGTTGCTCGGTGAGCTCTACGGGCGAGACATCGACGGCGGCGGCCGAAGTGGCGAGGACGAGGGCGATTCGTCCGTCGTCCTGTCGACGATCCACCAGGCCAAGGGGCTCGAGTGGCACAGTGTCTTCATCATCCACCTGCTGGAGGGGTTCTTTCCCAGCCCTCGCGCCCTCGACGAGGCCGCCGGCGAAGAGGAAGAGCGACGTATCTTCTACGTGGCCATGACCCGGGCTCGCGACGAGCTCTACCTCAGCTATCCGATCATCCGGCCGGGCGGCTACGGGGCGTCGGTCGTGCAGCAGCCGTCACGGTTCCTGCAGGAGCTTCCGGAGTCATCGTACGAGACCTGGCAGCTCGAGGAGGAGGTCATCGAGACCCCGGCCGCTACGGCCGCTTCCGGAGCCAGCCGAGAGGCCGACACGGAGCCAGATTTCGATCCCAACGTTGATCCACTATGGGATGACGATGAGGCCCCGGGCGAGCCGTGGGAGGACGCTTGAGCTCCTTTGACCGGTCCGGGGGAGTTGCTAGCATTATCGAGACAGCGTCACAATTGCGTGTTCCCCGAACCACCGCAACAGGAGGTCCGTTGTGCGCTCAGCCAACCCCGCCCTTCGCACTCTGGTAACGACCGGTGCCCTGTTGCTGGCGCCTGTGCTGGGCGGCGAAGCCCTCGCCCAGGACGTCACCACGAGACACGAGTACATGGAGTACATCGATGTCGTCGAAGATATGGTGACGTATGTGTGGAGCGTCGATGTGCGGAACGACTCTACGGAGCCTTTGAGACTCCAGATAATCTTCCACGTCTTGGATGACGATGAACGTCCTCTGAACGTGGACGAGCAGGGCAACCCGAACGATTTCATGATTGTGACAATCGCGGGCGAAACGGAAGTTCCCGTCGAACAGCAGGGGAGCTTGAGCTACGACTTGGCGGCCGAGATCGTCACCTACGAGTTTCGCTGGAAAATCATCCAGGCGCCAGACTGATGGGCTGCCGAACACGCCCGAGTTCCACCACGTACCCGCACAGCAGGCACGCGCCGCTGCTCGAGGGTGACGAATTCATCGAGCACCGCGTGGCACCATCCATCGTTGCCGCCCCCAACCCGCTGCCGCCGCGGATCATCGCCGCGCCGGCGCGCTGAGCTCCCCCATTCCGTGAAGTCGCTCCGCACCGCCGTCGACGTCCGATCCTATTTCCTGAAGAACTGGCGAGAGCTGATGCCCGACCTTCTCGTCGCCCAGACCCGCGCCGGCCTTGCCGCGGAGGACGAGAACCTCATCCAGGTCGATCTCACCGAACCCGGGGCGGTGCGCCGGCTCCTGCTGTTGCCGCTAGCCTCCGGCGAGCCGCGCCTCGTCCGCAGTTTGTTGCCGCGATTGCGTGAGATGGCTCGGCGGCCCGATACCTGGGCCGGCCTCGTCGTTCCGCATATGGGAACCAGCGGCGTCAAGGTCTGCCGGGAGGCCGGCGTCGGCTACATCGACTGCTGCGGCAACGCCTATCTACGCTTTAATCAGGTTGTCGTGCAGATCTCCGGAAATCGCAACAAGTTCACCATCCGCAAGCGACCGCGAACGGTGTTCAACGACAAGGCCACGATCCCGTTGCGTATTCTCTTGGAGAGTCCGGGAAAGCTGGTGACCACGCGCGAGATCGCCGATCGTGGCCGTATGAGCCTCGGGTGGGTCTCCCAGATCCTGCAGCAGTTGCACACCGAGGGATACGTCGAGCGCCGGCGGGGCGGCGGCACACGCATCATCGACCCTCCGAGGTTGATCGGCGATTGGCTACGCCATTACACGTTCGAGCACAACGCGGTGTTTCCGTTCCGCATGCGGGATGCCGGGGCGACGGATACGCTGCAGCGTCTGCGCACACTGAAGCCACCTCTGTTCGAGCGCTACGCGCTGACCCTCGGCGCCGCGGTCGCCGCCCTTACGGGCGAGCGGAAAGCCAAGCAGCTCCACCTTTATCTTCCGGACCTGGCGCACGACAAGGATGGCGCTCTCGCTGCCTGGTCCGATGCCCTGCAGCTGCGCCCCGCCGGCTACGACGCCAATTGCTTTCTGGTCGCCCCGGCGTACACCCACGCGGCGTTCTTCGGGATGCACCGCGCCGAAGGGCTACGGGTCGTCTCCGACCTGCAGCTTTACCTCGATCTGTTCCATTACAGCGGAGCCGTCCTCCCGGAGGCGCAAGCCACGGTGATGACGCGGCTGCCATTCGCGGTGGAGTCGCCCACCGCCCACTAGCAGGCCGTGACCCGTTGAATTATCCCGGCTAGAGCTCGATCTTCCGATCGATGACGAGCCGACCGCTTGACGCTGGGGAGGTGTGGGCTCGAATGAAACAACCCGGGATCGAAATGGCGCAGCGCCGGCTACCGGGGCGCTTCGCTGCCGGCGGTATCGGCGCTCTCGCGGTGCTGACGGCCGGCCACTTCGTGGTTGACGCCTATTCGAGCGCCTACGCGCCGCTGCTGGCGATCTTGCGCGAACGCCTCGGGCTCACCTACGCCCAGGTCGGTGCCGGGGCGGCGCTGTTCGCCTTCTCGGCTTCGTTCATGCAGCCGCTGTACGGATTCCTGTCGGATCGCATCAACTCGTCGATCATCATCGTCATGGCGCCCGCGGTTGCTGCGATCGGCATGGCGTCGGTGCCGCTCGTCGGTGCGTACCCGGCGACTCTGGCGTGCCTGTTTGTCGCCGGCATCGGTATCGCCGCCTTCCATCCGCAGGGGGCATCGCAGGCCGCGGACACGCTGTCACACCGGCCCAGCTTGGCAATGGCGTTGTTCGTCGGCGGCGGAAACATCGGCTTTTCCCTCGGCCCGGCGTTGGTCACCGCCTCCTACGCCTTCTGGGGCTGGGACGGGCTCTGGCGGATCGGGATCCCGGGAATCGTTGCAGCGTTGCTGCTGGCGCCGACGGCACCGACACCGACCCAACCGACGCACCATGGGCGTGGCAGCGTCGGGACCGCCCTGCGGAAGCGTTGGAAGCCCTTGTTGACGATGTACGTCTTCGTCGTCGTGCGCGGCATCGTGCAGCTGATCTTCGTCACCTTCCTGCCCCTCTACTTGATCGACTCGGGGATGAGCAACATCCGCGTCGGCGCCGCTCTGAGTGTCTTTCTGGCAATCGGGTCCATCGGAAGCCTCGCCGGCGGCGTGTTCGCCGACCGGGTAGGGGAGCGCGCCATCATCCGCCTGTCAATGGCCGGTTCGCTGCCGCTCTTTCTCGGCGCTTTCATGCTGGAATCGTTGACGGCGCGCCTGGCGGTGTTGAGCGCGGCGTTCTTCGTCTTGCTCCTCTCGAACCCCTTGACCATCGTTCTGGCGCAATCCTGGGTCCCGAAGCATCGCAGCACGGTGTCCGCCCTGCTCATGGGCTTCGCCTGGGGCCTCGGCGGAATGCTTGCGCCACTGTTCGGCGGCGTTGCCGACATCTACGGCCTCGGCCCGTCGCTGGCCGCGGTCGGTGGCCTTCCCCTCCTTGGCGCCATGCTGGCCTGGGCGCTGCCCGGCCGCGCCGGCTAGCCCGGATATCTCATCGGATCACGGCGGCGCGGCGCCGTCACCACCGCCGAGATGATCAGCGCCGGAATCATGCCTTCTGCGCCCCCCAGGTAGGTTCGAGCTCGACCCCGAGGCCGTCGGCGACACGGTTGACAAACGCGTAGTAGGACGCCACCACGACGATGTCGTGAATGGCGAGGTCGTCGAATCCATACGACCGCAGGGACTCGACGTCGGCCTCCTCCATCCGCTGCGGGGTGCGCGTCAGCTTGGCGACAAAATCGAGCATCGCGCGGTCCTCGGCATCAAGCTGCGCTTCGCGATAATCGCTCGCCAGCGCCGCAACCAACTCGTAATCTTTCGTCAGTCGTCGGAGACCCTCCGCGTGGTGGGTCTTTCAGTAGTGACACTCGTTGAGCACCGAGACAACCACCGCGATCATCTCGCGCTGGGCCCGCGACAGCGGCGAACGGCGCTTCATCGCGGTGACGTAGAGCTCGAAGTGGTCGACCAGGAGCTTGGGGTGCAGGCCGTGGATCCGCAGGATGTGATCGACACTGCCGTCGGGCTCGGCAACCCGGTCGTAGATCTCGGCGAGGTCGCCGTCGGCGTCTGCGGGGAGAATTTCGCTGATCCACGCCACTAGCTTCCCCCTTCCTTCTTCTCGCCGCCCGCCTCCGACCTGTCTCTCCTGCGCTAGCAGGCCGTGGTCCGCCAGACGCTGCGCTCAGCTTCCGGAAACGCCCGTCTCGCTGAGCGTCGTGAGGAACTCCTCGTTGTCCTTGGTCTGCCCGATGCGCTTGATCAGCAGCTCCATGGCCTCGTCCGGTCGCACCGCGGCGAGTGCCTTGCGCAGCATCCATACCCGCTGGAGCTCGTCCTTGCCCATCAGAAGCTCTTCCTTGCGGGTACCGGAGCGGTTGATGTCGATGGCCGGGAAGATGCGCTTGTCGGCCAGCTTGCGGTCGAGAACCACCTCGGAGTTACCCGTGCCCTTGAATTCCTCGAAGATAACCTCGTCCATGCGGCTGCCGGTTTCGACGAGCGCGGTGGCGATGATCGTCAAGCTGCCGCCCTCCTCGATGTTGCGCGCCGATCCGAAGAACTTCTTCGGCTTTTCCAGAGCGTTGGCATCGACACCGCCGCTCAGGACACGGCCCGAAGAAGGCGTCACCGTATTGTGGGCGCGGGCCAGGCGGGTGAGCGAATCCAGCAGGATCACGACGTCGACACCGTGCTCGACCAGCCGCCGCGCCTTCTCCATGACGATCTCCCCGACCGCCACATGACGCGTCGCCGGCTCGTCGAAGGTCGAGGCGACGACCTCGCCGGCCACCGTGCGCTGCATGTCGGTGACCTCCTCCGGGCGCTCGTCGATCAGCAGGACGATGACGTAGGCCTCCGGGTGGTTGGCCTCGAGCGAGCGGGCGATGCTCTGCAGCAATAGCGTCTTGCCGGCCCGCGGCGGAGACACGATGATGGCGCGCTGGCCGAAGCCGAGGGGTGTGAGCAGGTCCAGGACGCGGGCGGCGACGTCGTCCTTGCCGCGCTCCAAGTGGATCCGCCGATCCGGATGCAGCGGCGTCAGGTTCTTGAAACGGACACGCTGCTGGGCTATGTCAGGGGGATCGAAGTTGATCGCATCGACACGAACCATGGCGAAGTACTTCTCGCCGCTCTTCGGCTTCCGAATCGTGCCCGAAATCGTGTCCCCGGTCAGCAGAGCGAACTTGCGAACCTGCGACGGAGATACGTAGACGTCCTCGGGGCCGGGCAAATAGGAGAACGCCGGCGCCCGCAGAAAGCCGTAGCCATCGGGAAGCACTTCCATCACGCCTTCCGTGTAGAGGAAGCCGTTGTCGGTGGCCTGGGCCTTGAGAATCGCGAACACCAGGTTCTGCTGGGAGAGCTCGGGGGCGGCCTCGGCGAGGCCGACCTCCTGGGCGATCTCGAGGAGCTCTGCCGGACGCAATTCGATGAGCTCGGAAACGGTGTGAAGACTTTGGAGGACCGCATCCGGCTCCTCGTCGACCATCATCTCCGGGCCGCGGTTCTGTTGGTCTCGACGTTGATCGTTGGGGGGGCGGTTGCCGCGACGGCCGCGACGGCGACGTGGACGGCGCCTGCGCTCGTTCATAGGAAACAGGCCTGGGTCAGGGAAATCGAGAGGTCCATGGGACACAGAGTTGCCGGACTCAAACTTGGAAAGGAAGGTCCGGCCGCGCGCGAGAAAGTGAGGAAGCGCGCTACCCGGGGACATTGTGCTCAGGGGATGTAGGGCCTGTCAAGACCCTAACCCGGACTTCTCAACGAGTCGTCCAAGAGCGAGAGGGTCGTGCCACAGCCAGCGGGTGGTGCAGCGAGCGAGTGCCAGGGCGTTTGAGCACAAGGCGTGCCGACTCGGGCACCCGCTGCCGGATCAACGCCGCTCGCCACCTCCGGGCACCAGCACGTTGACCACGTACGATGCCACCGCGTTGATCTGATCTTCGGAGAGAACATCGGAAAACGGCGTCATCGCGGTGTCGTCGATGCCATTGGTTACCACCCCCGCAATCGCCTCCGCCGTTCCCTCGCTGGCGTGCTCCCACTCCGCCGCGGTGAAGTCGCGCGGCTTCGGATCCAGGAATCGAGCGGCGGAGCCGTCGCCCTTGCCTTGTTGCCCGTGACAAGACGCGCACTGCTCTGTGTACACCGTGCGGCCGCGCTCGAGCATCTCGGCATCCTGATCCTGGACGGCGGCCAGGCCGGTGGACACGACAAAAGCAAAGCCCACCGCGATGGCGCATACGGTGAGGACTCGGGCGAAACGGGGTAGGGACATGGCGCTGTGTCGGGCGTGCATTCGGCTCTCCGTGCAGATTGTCGGTGATACTCGCAAGCTTACTTTAACCCTCGTGCTTCGTTGCAGAAATCCGCCTTCTACCTTGGTGAGTCCTCCGCGGCCCTGGCTAGCCCGCATTTCTCAACGGGTCACGGCGGCGCGGACGATGCGCTCAGCGACCGGCGCCTGCCGAGCTCCGCAAACGCTGCGCCAGACGAGCCGCGGTTTGCAGGAAAGCGCGGTCCGCGGCGTCGACATCTTCGGCGTCGGATGAGGGATCGGTTGATTCCGGGATCACCACCGCGAACGGTTCCAGTTGGCGGTGAGCCGGGTCGGTCGTCAGCTTCCAGATCGTGAACCCGCGGAGGGTAGGGAAGGCACCCTGCTCGACCACGCGGTCCAGCGCCTCGAGCGCGCGAACCCGTTCAAAGGGATCGTCGGGGGCCGTCGCCCAATGCACGCAGGTCAAGGACGGAGGTGCCGAGGATCCCGGGGGCGGCGCCGTTTCCAGGACCTCGACCCGATGATACGAGAAGGGTCGAACCGTGCTGGCGGCTTTGCGTGTCCAGCCGAGCTCGAAGAACATGACCGGCAGGACGTGGCCCGGGCTTCCATGACGATTGGCCAACCCGTTGAGCTCGCCGGCGATGCGCAGCCAGCTCGCGGTGAGAACCTCTTCGAGCTGCTCTGCCGGCAAGCCGCGCAGGCTCAAGGGGAAGTACGCGGTGGCACCCACGACGTCGAGCGCGTCCCAAAAACCGACCTCCTGCACCTGGTCGAAGTTGGCGGCGTAGCTCAGCGGTCCGCCGTAGACGGTACGAACGTCGGTGATGAGCTGGCGCCAATAATTCTCGTATTCCGTCCGGCGGGCGTTGAGGCGGTCCAGATCGACGTCCTCGGGGCGCGAGGCGCCGGTGATGTGCCGCGCCCAACCACGATCGGCAGCCTCCTGGGCGCGGAGATACTCGTCGAGCGTCTCGTAGGCGCCGCCATCGACGAAGCGGAGATCCGCTGCGAGGTCTTCCGGAGGGATCGTGGCGGCGCACCCGACGAGGCGCTGGCGCACCGCCGCGGTGCGCTCCGGGTCGAGAAAATAGGCGTACAGACCGGGTACTTCATCGACCACAACGGTCGATGTCAGTGAGTTGAGCTCGCTGCCGAGAACGAGAAGATCGACGTCTTCGGCGGCGGCCATCGCCGCCGCCGAAAGCGCGAACTCCCGATACGTACGGAACCAGGTCGGGAGGTCTTCGTCGTCGAGCCAGATCATGCCGTGCCAGTAGTGCCGGTTCGAGACCGAGCCTTGCTCGAGCACGACGCGGAGCACGAGGGTGACACCAAGCCCGGCGGCCTTGGCCGTGCGGATCTCCCCGATCACGGCGTCGGCGTTGTCAGGAACGATCAGCTCGGGTGAGTCCCACGCTTGCTGGCGCGCGTAGAGGGTCACTTGTATGGCATCGAGACCCTGGGCACGAAGCGCCTCGATCCAGGCCTGGTGGTCGGGCTCGTTGACGTGGATGGCGCCCGAGAGCGCCGGGACCGGAGGGTGGTTGTCGGTCAGAGCGCCGCACCCGGCCGTCCAGAAGGCCAGGAGCGCCACCGTAACGCTCCAAATGCGAGCCCGGTGCCCACGTAGGTGAAATCGGCCCGTTCGGCCCTTAGCGCGCCATTTTGAGAGATATTGAAAAGTTTCCATAAGAATCATTATCCGAAATACGAGGTCGAACCTACGTGTCCGGGCACGCGCCTGCTCACCGGCGCGAAGGCACCAGAAGTCGCTGCCCAATTCTGATCATCGTCCGGTTCCCCATGTTGTTGGCCCCTTGGATCGCCCGAATCGACGTGCCGTATCGATTCGCGATGATCGTCAGGTTCTCGCCGCGCCGCACGGTGTGCGCGGTGAACTGCGGCTCCGGAGGCTGCAGCACGATGTCGATGACGGTGCCGGGCGCCGGCAGCTGCTCGTCCCACAGCTGGTTGTCGCGAATGACCCGCCAGGCGGAGGTCTGGAACTTGGCGATCAGATCGCCGATCGATTCACCCGCCGCCACGGTGTGCTGAACGATCTCGGGCCCCTCGGGCGGCTCGTCATCGTACTGATCCTGCTCCGGCTCCCAGACCAACGGCAGCCGTAGTTCCATGCCCGGCGGCAGCGTTTGCAGCCGCCATAATTCGTTCTCCTCACGCACCGCGTCAAGCGGCACATCGAAGGCGAAACCAATGCTGAAGTAGTTGTCGCCGATACGACTGCGGTAGTAGATGGCGTCGTCGTCCATTCGGTAGAGGTCGTCGCGCGGCTCTTCCGGGTAGGCAATCAGATAGCCGGGCGCCAGGTCTCGAATACCGATGTATGGGTTGAATAGCCGCAACTGGACCAGCGGAATGCCGAGGCGACGGGACACCGTCCACCAGTCGTCACCCTCGCGGGCCACCTCGAGCGACAGGCGGCTGGCGTGGCGGCGGATAGGCTCCTCATAGAGCTTGAGCACCATCCGATAGTGCCCTACCCCGATGACGTACTGGAGCGATTCCAGGCGCATCGGGCGCCCGCGTGCGACCGTCGCCGGACCGCCGTTGTAGCCGGCCAGCGCGTAGTCTTCGCGGCCGAAGCGGTCGACGAGCTGGGCGAGATACTTGATGCCCGCCTCGATATTGTCGTCGACGCCGAGAGCCCGTTGCGTCGCCGGCATGACCTGGAAGTAACCCTCCGCCCCAGCCCCCGAGGTCAGCGCCGCGTTGGCGCCCGATTCATAGAGACAGACGGCACGCGCCAGGTCGTAGTCGAGCCCATAGCTCAACGCGTGGGCTTCGATGCGATCCTCGATCTCCATCACCTTGCGATAGAGACCGAGGAATCCGGGGGATAGATCCTCCAGCTCGAGAGCGGCCGCATCGATCGCCCCGACCGGCGATTGCGGCGCCGCCGTCGGCGCTGCCGCCAAGAAAACCGCCGTCAACACGACGGCCACTAATCGCCCCTTACACCATCCGATGAACATCAGCATCTCCATACCGGAAACCCCACTCGTAGCCTGTTTATAGCAATCTACAGGGCTTCCCCGCAAGCCGTCGGCGCCGCGGCCGCGTGGCCCCGCCGGGGCACAGATGCCGGTTGCAAGCATCCTCGGACCGGGATACAGTGCCGCGATTGTGGGGCTCCCCCCCGGCCACCCCGCTCCAAGCTTGCGAGCCAGAACTCTCCTTCTGCCGGTATGCGTTTGACGGTCTTGATATCGCGTGAGACGGCTGGTGCGACCGCCGCGGCGCTGCTCGTTTCGATGATCGGCCTGGTGATCGTCGCCGCCATCGGCCCCCCCGTGCATCTCACCGACCGGGTTTCTGTCTCCGGCGTCACCGCGGCGCGGCTGGCGCCGCCGCTGCCGGCGCCGTGGCCCCTCTCTCTCGCCGCGCACGCGGCTCGTACCGTCGAGGGCGAGTTCCGCCGCGGCGACACGTTCGGCAGCGTGCTTCGCCGCGCCGGTGTCTCGGCGACGCTGATCGACCAACTGGCACGCGCCGTCCAACCTGACTTCAATCTCGTGCGCATCCGCTCGGGTCGGCCCTACAAGATCTACTTCACCGCGGACGACGAGCTCCTGCTGTTTCGCTACCAGCCCGACGTGCAACGGGCGATTCTGGTGGCCGAAGGGCGTCGTGGATGGCGTGCCACGGAGATGGTTGTCCCCTACGAGATTCGCCCACGGTTCATCCATGCCGAAATCCGCGGCAGTCTCGAGGGCACCCTCGCCGCCACCTCGTTGGGTCGCAGCGATGCCATCCGCCTGTCCCACAAGCTCGCCGGGATCTTCGCGTGGAACATCGACTTCGCCGCCGACCTGCGCGTCAACGATACGGTCGACGTGGTCGTCGAGCAACGGTTTCTCGAGGGCACGTTCGTCGGCTTAGGTGATGTGCTCGCCGCCGAGCTGCGCATCAACGGTGGCATCTACAAGGCAGTCCGCTACCTGCGGCCGGGAACGACGATTGCCTATTTCACCCCGACCGGGGAGTCGCTGCAGCGCGCCTTTCTCCGCTCTCCGGTCGCCTACACGCGCATTTCTTCCGGCTTTTCGTACCGCCGTATGCACCCCGTTCTCAACGTTGTCAGAGCGCACCGCGGCGTCGACTACGTCGCTCCCGCCGGCACGCCGGTGCATGCTACGGCCGCCGGAACCGTGACCTATATCGGGCGCAACGCGCAGGCCGGCAACCACGTCAAGATCCGCCACGGCGGCTCCTACACGAGCTGGTACTTGCACCTCTCACGTCCCGCTGACGGACTCGAGGTCGGCGACAAGATCGAGCAGGGCGAGGTCCTCGGTTACGTCGGCCACACCGGATTGGCGACCAGCGATCACCTCCACTACCAGCTCGAGCAAGGCCGCACCTTCGTGGATCCGCTGAGCATCGACTTTCCCGTCGGCGCTCCCCTCCCCGCCGGCCAGATGGTCGATTTCGCCCTGCAGAGAGACCTGTGGATCTCGTGGTTACGCGAGGGGCAGATCGAGCGCCCCCTCGTCCTCGCTGGGAGCAACGAGTAAGTTTCTCCGGCGGGATACGGGCAAGCGCCTGGCGGACTCAGAAGAGCGCCGCGGTAGTGCTCAGCCAGTGACTCCACCGCCCCGGCGTACGAGCCAGCCACCGAGCAACGCGCCGAGCAGCCCGCAGAGAAAGCCGGCCGGCATGTCGACGGCGTGGTGGTAGCGGGTAAAGACGCAGGCGAACGTCATCCCGATCGCCAGGAATCCGAACAGGAAGACGCTGCGGCGGTGCCCGGGCGTCCAGGCGAGCCCGAAGACGATCGCCCAAGCGGCCGCCATGTGGCCGCTGGGGAAGCAATTACCTGAAACCGCTCCGTGTTGGATGATTCGGTCCATCATCCAAGTGAAGAGGTATCCGTCGAGCACCGGCATGCCGGCGATCAATTCCGGGCTCTCCCAGGGGCCGCGGGCCGCCAGCCAGGGATAGAAAAGGAACGCCATGATGAAGGCGGCGCCGAGCCCGGTAATGACCTCGTCGAAACCCCGAGCCGGGGTCTCGAGGTGCGCTTGTTGGCCCCGGTATCCGAGATATCCGATCACCACACCGCCAATCAAGATGATGTAGTAGGACCAGTAGAAGAAGTGGGCCACCTCGGTGAGCGGCACGTTGACCCACGGCGCCAGCAAACGCGCCGGGAGATCGCCGAAGATGGCCGTGTCGGCGGCGTACAGATGGGGCTCGAACCAGTACGGGGTCTCCGGGAAGATCATGTTGACGGTGAACTGACCCTCTTCGAAAAAGAACAAGGCGAGCGGCAGCGGGTAGACGTAGCGGACGAACCGAACGAACTGGAAGATCGAGCGTTGCCACAAATGCGGCCAGCGCCGTGCCTCCCAGGGCGCTCCGCGGGGCGGTATGATCGACAGAACGACGATGAGGGTGGCGTGGATCGTTAGCAATCGGGCCCAGACGTCGACCTGAGCCGAGAACCACGCGATCAGCAGACCCATCCAGGTCGTATACGCCGCGATGATCCAATCCACGGGCACCCATCTTCGCCGCAACCGGTCGACAACGGGCATACCAATGCACCTCCGGGCTTCTTCGGTCGCGGTCAGCATACTTTGCGCCTCGGCGACTGTCCCGCCGGCGACCCGCCAGACCCATTACACTTTCACCATGGCCTGCTAGTGCTCCGCCACCCACCGCGCCGCCGGCGCCCGGACTCACGCCGATGACGCCGATGGTCGCGGTGATCGGCAACGGCGACGCCGACGCCGATCGTGACCGAATGGCCGAGGAAGCCGGAGCCGCGATCGCCAGCGCCGGATGCGGCCTTGTCTGTGGTGGGCTCGGCGGTGTCATGGAAGCCGCCAGCCACGGCGCCCACTCGGTGACCCACGGGGCCGGGCCGCCGATCGTCGCCATCCTTCCCGGCACCGACAAGGCGGCGGCGAACCCCTACGCCGACGTCATCATCCCCACCGGCTTGGGCTACGCCCGCAACCTACTCGTCATCCTCGCCGCGGATGCGGTGGTCGCGATCGGAGGGCGGAGCGGCACGCTCAGCGAGATCGCCCACGCCTGGCAGCTCGGCAAGCCCTTGTGCGCCCTGTCGGGGACGCCGGGATGGGCGGCACGGCTGGCCGGAGAGGCGCTGGATGATAGGCGGCCCGATCGGATTGCCGAGCTCCACTCGATCGACGAGCTCGAGGCCTGGTTGAAAGCGACTCTAGGATCCCTGCTAACCGCGTAGCGACTCGACCGCGGCGGTCAACGGGCCGATAATCTCGTTCAGATCGGCGACGATCCCGTAATCGGCATACTCGAAGATCGGCGCCCGCGGATCCTTGTTGATCGCCACGATGACATCGCTGTCGCGCATGCCGACGACGTGTTGGATCGCTCCCGAGATCCCGAGCGCCAGGTATAAGCGCGGCCGCACCGTCTTGCCCGACGAACCTACCTGCAGGCCCCGGGGCAACCAGCCTTGATCGACGATGGGCCGCGACGCGGCCAGAGCACCGCCGATGGCTTTGGCGAGCGCCCGAACACGCTCCAGGTTCTCCTCGCTGCCCACTCCCCTACCCGCGGCTACGATCACCTCCGCCTCGGTGATGTCTCCGGCGACAACCTCGGCTTCGTCGAACCCGCGCACCGTCCAGCGAATCGCATCGGCGTCGATCACGGCGGCGACCGTCTCCACCTCGGCCGTCGTCCCCGCCGATTCCCGGGCGACGAACGCGCCGCGCTGGCAGGTGGCGAGGTGCGGCCCCGGCTTGGTGCTTCGTTGGGTTGCGACCAGCTTGCGTCGGTACACGAGACGCCTGCCCAGGAGACCGTCGCTCCACTCCATATCAACGCAATCGCTCATCAGGCCGACGCCGAGCTTGCTCGCCAGAACCGGCGCCAGATCGCGACCGAGGAAGTGCGAATGCAAGGTGAGGATCGCCGCCGGCTGACGCTCCTGCGCCAGCGGCACGATCGCCTGGGCGTAGCCATCGGGGGTGAAATCGGCCAACGCCGGGGCGCTCAGGCTAATGATGCGGTCGGCGTGTCCCGCCACCTGGTCGACGAGAGCCTCCGTGTCGGCGGCACAGACGATCGCCACGGCCTCCGCGTCGAGCTTTCGGGCCGCCGCGAACAGCTGCAGCGAGTCGGAGTCCACGCGGCCGGCGCGGTGCTCCATGATGCACCACACTTCACGACTCACAGCACCTTCTCCTTCTCGCGCAGCAGCGTGAGGAGCTCATCGACGACGGCGTCGGGGCCGCCCTCGAGCATGTGAGCGCGCTGGCGCGGCGGCGGATAGGAGAGCTCGATGGTTTCGACCAGTTGCTCGGTGTCGACGCCGAGCTCGGAGAGCTCGACGCGGACGAGCTCTTTGCGCTTCGCCGCCATGATGCCTTTGAGGCTGGGGTAGCGGGGCTCGTTGAGGCCCGTTTGGATGGTCAGAAGTGCCGGCATCCGGACATCGACGTCGACGAAGTTACCGGCTTCAAGCTCGCGGCGAACGTTCACCACACCGTCGTTGCCGATGGCGACGCCGATGACCATGGTTACGGCGGCGTAGCCAAGCTTCTCCGCCACCAGCACGCCTACTTGCGAGGTCCCGAGATCGTCGCTCTCTACACCCGCCAGCACGAGATCCGGCTGCAATCGCCGCAGCGTAGCCGCCAGGACCTCCGCACTCGACGCGGCATCGCCGAGGAAGTTTTCCGCCGCCACAAAGACGGCAGCGTCGGCCCCCATCGCCAGCCCCTTGCGAAGGTTCTGGACCGCTTCCTCCGGGCCGACGCTGACCACGGTCACCTCGGCTTCGTTGGCCTCGGCCAGGCGGATCGCCTCCTCCACCGCGTAGAGGTCGTACTCATTGAGCTCGTAGCGAAAGTTATCGCGTCGCACCCCTCCGCCGTCGTCGAGCTCGATGCGCGACTCCGGCTCCACCACGGCTTTCATCAGCACAGCGATGCGCACAGGTACCTTCCGCCGGGAGGGGGTGTGAAGGACTGCTACCGCCTGGAGTCTAGCAGGCTCGCTCTTTTAGCCGCTGCCGACGGCGATGCAGGGCGCGCTCGTGAAGCGCTTTCTCGTCATCGGTCTCGGGCACCACCGCGGGTACCGCGACCGGAACTCCATCCTCCAAGGCGACGAACACCAAGCGGGCCGTTGTGGTGTGCGCACGCTCACCGGTGACCGGATTCTCGCCGCGCACATCGACTCGTACTTCCATTGAGGTCCGGCCGACGCAGGTGACCACCGCATCGAGCAGCACCATGTGGCCGGTGGGAATCGGGGCATGGAACACGACATCGTCGATCGCCGCGGTGACGACCATGCGGCGCGCATGACGCATCGCCGACATCGCCCCGGCAAGATCGATCCAGTGCATCAGCCGGCCGCCGCTCAACGTGCCATGCGGGTTCGTATCGTTCGGCATCACGAGCTCCGACGTCTGCACCAACGAAGCACTCATCGGCCGCGGCAGGATTTCGTTCTCCGACATCGGTCAGACCTGCACTTTCATGAGGTCGTAAGCGACCTCGACCTGAGAAAACAACGGGCTCGCTTCGTCGAGCAGCGGGTGAGGATCATGGTAACGCGCCGACACGTGGATGAGCAGGAGCCGGCCGGCGCCGGCCTTCGCCGCCATCTCCGCCGCCTGCCCCGCGGTGCTGTGCCCTCGTCGCCGGGCCTCGAGCGAAAGCTCCTCGGTGAAGGTCGCGTCGCAGATAAAAAGATCGGCGCCGCGCGCCAACTCGACGGCGGCCTCACACGGCCTGGTGTCGACGCAATAAGCCAGCGCGCTTCCGGGGCGCGGGGAACCCAGTACCTGGGACGGCTCGACGAGTGTGCCGTCGTCGAGCTCGACCGTTTCGCCCCGCTGCAAGCGCCCGAACATGGGGCCTTCCAGGACGCCGAGGCGGCGCGCCGCCTCGACATCGAAGCGTCCCGGCCGATCGCCCTCCGCGATGCGAAACCCGAGGGTGACGATCCCATGGTCGAGCACCCGGCAAGAAACCGTGTACTCCTCGGCCTCGATCAGCGGGCCGCCCTCCGATTCGCTCACCTCGAGCCTGTAGGGCGGCCGTAGGCCGACGTGCTGGCGCGCCGCATCGATCAGTCCCTGGAGTCCCGGCGGTCCGATCACGGCCAGCGGTTGCTGGCGTTCCGACAGGGCGAGCGTCTGCAGGAAACCGATCAGGCCGTTGACGTGATCGCCGTGCAGATGGGAGATGCAGATCGCCCGCAGCTTGCCGAATCGCAGCCCGGCGCGGCGCCATTGCAGCTGTGTCCCTTCGCCGCAATCAAACAGGACGAGATCGCCCTCGCGCTGCACGGCGACGGCGGTCGTCTGGCGACGAAGGGTAGGCAACGAGGCGCCGCTGCCGAGCACGGTGACATGGAACATGGCGGGGCGATGGTACTACTACGCGTCGTCCCGGCGAGGCGGCGATCGGCAAGGCGCCAACAGGCATGGGGTTGTTGCCCCGTCCGACGCCTCCCCTACTCGATAAACCGGATGGTAAAGTTCAAGCGGCTGCGAGGACTCTGAGGACTCTGTTGACGTGCGCGTGAGTATTATCATTCCGGTTTTCAACGAGGCCAAGATTGTGCCTGGATTGCTCGACAACCTCAGAGGCTTGCCAGCGGAGATCATTTTCGTCGACGGTGACAGCACCGACGATACGGCGGGCTTGGTGCGGGCGTCGGGGTTTCGCTGCCTCTCGGCACCGCGCGGCCGTGCCACCCAGATGAACGCCGGCGCCGCCGCCGCGCGCGGCGATGTCCTGCTCTTCCAACATGCCGACACGGTCATGCCACAAGGTTTCTTGCACACCGTCCGCCGGGCGATCGATGCCGGCGCCGTCGGCGGCAGTTTCGATCTTCGGCTCGACACATCGCGACCCCTGCTCCGTCTGGTCGGGCTCATGATCACGCTACGGAGCCGGCTCACCGGTGTTTCCACCGGCGACCAAGGGATGTTCGTCACCCGCGCCGCATTCGACGAGCTCGGAGGCTACGCCGAGCAACCCTTGTTCGAAGACGTTGACATGAGTGTGCGGCTGGGGCGGGTCGGCAAGACTTGCCGCCTTCGTCCCCCGGCGCTGACCTCGCCGCGACGCTGGGAACACGGGGGAACCATCCGGACGGTGCTTCGCATGTGGGTGTTGCGCGCGCTCTATTACGGCGGTGTCAGCGTCGAGCGCTTGGCCCGCCACTATGGAGCCGCTCGATGAACGGGGTCAAGGCCGAGATCGCCGCGCGCCTGCGGCTGTTCCGACTTCCCTCGCCGACGCTGACCGTTTATCTCCTCCGCGAGCTCATCGTGCCCACGCTCATGGGCTTCGGGCTGTTCACCTTTTTCCTCTTGATGAACTACCTGCTGACCCTGGCGGAGCTCATTTTCCGGGACGGCGTGGGGGTCGCTGATGTCGGCAGGATCTTCCTGTACAGCGTCCCGCACACTATCGTTCTGACGGTCCCGATGGCGGTGCTGGTCGGCGGTCTCGTAGCCTTCGGTCGCCTGTCCGCCGACGCCGAGATCATCGCCATGCGCAGCGGCGGCGTCAGCCTCTACCAGCTGGCGGCGCCCATCCTCATCCTCGGCCTCGCGGCGACGCTGCTGAACGTGTACCTCTGCGTCCAGGTCCTGCCCTGGGGCAACAACGAGATCGTCCAGTTGCGCTGGCGCCTGGTCAACACCCGCACGATCGCCGGCCAAATCCGGCCGCGCGTCTTCGAGACCCGGTTTCCGAACTTCACACTGTACGTCGAAGACGTCGTCGGTCCGGAGCAACGCTGGGACAAGCTCCTCCTGGTGCGGACCGACCAGAACCCGCCGCGGGTCCTCATGGCCGAGACCGCGCAGCTCCAATTCGACCAGGAAACCCGGGGCGCCTGGCTGGCGCTCACCAATGGGTACAGCTACGAGGGTGGGGACACTGCCGAGCAATCCACGGTGATCACCTTTCAGGCGCAAGGCGAGTTGCTGCGCGATGAATCCGGCTTCGACGCCATCGCCCCGGTGCAGAAGGATGAGCGCATGATGCAGATCGGCGAGCTCAACGCCAAAATCAAGGAGCTCGAGGCCGCCGGGGCGCCCACGGAGAAGTACCGCGTCGAGGTCCACAAAAAGTTCGCCCTCCCGATGGCGTGCCTGGTGATGGCTCTTATCTCGTTGCCGCTGGGCGTGTCGACGAAACGACACACGAAGGCAACCGGTTATCTCATCGCTATCGGGGTGATTGCGGTCTACTACCAACTCATCGAGAACGGCGAGAAATTCGCCGAGGAAGGCGTCCTCCCGGTGTGGCTCGGTATTTGGGCTGCCAACATCGTCATCGGTGGCGCCGCCTTGCTCTTGCTGTGGGGCAAGGCACGCGAGAAGGACTTCGGCGTGCGCAACAGAGCCCTCCAGGTCTTCAACTGGTGTTTCGAGCACGCGTTGGAGATCTGGCACGCCTGGCGCGACGAGAGCACGCCTCCGGGCGATGCTGCGAGCGGCTCAAACCGATTGGAAGCAGCCTCCTCGATTACCGGGGGCCGGCGGTTCCCGCGCATCCTCGACCGCATGGTACTCGCCCAGTTCGCCCGCACCTTCGCCATGACACTGTTCGGCCTGGTCGTCTTGTGGCTCATCGGCGAGTACCTGGAGAGGGCCGACGACGTCTACTCGGCGGGGGCCAGCCGCTGGGTGATCTTCGAGTACCTGGCCTTCCAGCTCCCGCTCATCCTGACGATGACGATTCCGATCGCCACCATACTGACGGTGCTGATCGTCTTCAGCCTGATGAGCAAGTACAACGAGGTTACTGCCGTGCTGGCTGGAGGAACGAGCATCTTTCGACTCGCCGCCCCGGTGCTGATTCCTGTGGTGATGCTCACCTTGGTGCAATACGCGATTTCCGATTACGTCATGCCCTACACCAACCAACGTGTGGCCGAGATCAAAGTGCTCCTGCAGCTCACCAGGAGCAACGCCGGCTTCGCCCCGGCGCAGGGCCATTGGGTTCGGGGTCAAGGCCGCTACTTCTTCAGCTACGCCGACTACGACACGGAACAGAAGACCTTTCAGGGCCTGCGGGTCTACTACCTCGACGAAGAGGAGTGGCGGCTGGCTCGCGTCGACTACGCGGCGCGGGCGAGCTGGAACAACGGGGAGTGGGTGGGAACCGACGCCTGGCGGCGGCATTACATCTATGACAGCCAAAACAGCGTGTCATCCCCCGAGCTGGCGCGCATGACGACGACGGTCCTTGCATTCGAGGAGAAACCCGAGTACTTCGAAACCGACCAGCGCTTGCCGGAGCAAATGAGCGCCAACGAGCTGCGCCGCCACATCGCCAGCCTCGAAACGCGCGGCTTCGACGCCAGTAAATACAAGATCGACCTGGCCCAGAAGTTCGCCTTTCCGGCGATTGTTTTCGTCCTCGCCGTTGTCGGGATGCCGTTCGGCTTCCGCATGGGTCGGGCTGGCACGCTGTCGGGGATCGCGGTAGCACTCGGCTTGACCATGCTCTTCTGGCTGACGTTCATCTTCTTCCGGGCCATCGGATCGGCCGAGATGCTGCCACCGCTGGTTGCCGCCTGGGCGCCGCACGCACTATTCCTGGCTCTGGCGGGCTACGTTACGGTGGGCCTACGGACGTAGCGTCGTTGCGGGACCCGGCCACACGGTGATCCTGTCGCGGCTACCGCGCCGTCGATGTCAACCGACAGTCGCCGCGGCTCGCTCGCGCACCGACTCCGGCACGTCGGACTCGGCGAGGCCCAGATCGCTGCGCAGCTGGTCGGCGGCGCGCAGGTCCTCCCAGGTGAAACCCGGCTCCTCACGCCCGAAATGTCCGTACGCCGCAGTCTGGCGGTAGACCGGGCGACGCAGGTCGAGATACTTGATCATCGCCTTGGGCGTCATGTCGAAAACGTCGCGCACGACCTCGATGATTCTCTCGTCGCCGGCTCGACCGGTTCCGTGGGTGTCGACCATGATGGAGACCGGCTCGGCTACGCCGATGGCGTAGGCCACCTGGAGGGTGAGTTGCTCCGCAGCGCCGGCGGCGACCAGGTTCTTGGCCACGTGGCGCGCCATGTAGCACGCGGTGCGGTCGACCTTGGTGCAGTCCTTGCCGGAGAAAGCACCGCCACCGTGCCCACCGACGCCACCGTAGGTGTCGACGATGATCTTGCGACCTGTCAGGCCGCAGTCACCCTGTGGTCCGCCGGTGACAAAACGACCGGTTGGATTGATGTGATAGACGATGTTGTCGTCCCGCAGGTCCGCGGGGACGATCGGCTTGATCACCTGCTCGATGATGTCGTTGCGGAGGTCATCGGCGCTCACATTCGGGCCGTGCTGGGTCGAAATGACCACCGCCTTGACGCTCTTCGGCGTATGCCCCTCGTATTCGACCGTGACCTGTGACTTGCCGTCCGGACGCAGGTAGTCAACGGCGACGTCCTTGCGGATCTTGGCAAGCTGGCGGGCCAGCTTGTGCGACAACATGATCGGCATCGGCATGAGCTCAGGGGTCTCGATCGTTGCGTAGCCGTACATCATTCCCTGGTCGCCGGCGCCGCCGGGGTCCACGCCCTGGGCGATGTCGGGAGACTGTTCGTCGAGCGTCGTCATCACCGCGCAGGTCTCGGAATCGAAGCCGAACTTGGCGCGGGTGTAACCGATGTCCTGGATCGTCTGGCGGACAATGCGGGGGACGTCGAGGATCGCCTCGGTGGTGATCTCACCCGCGACCACGGCTAGACCGGTGGTCACCAGCGTCTCGCAGGCAACGCGGCCCATCGGATCGACGGCCATGACGGCGTCGAGCACGGCGTCGGAAATCTGATCAGCGATCTTGTCCGGATGACCCTCGGTCACCGACTCGGAGGTAAGCAGATGGGTTCCTTGATTTGCCATGATCCAAGAGGTCGGAAAGGTAGCGAAATGCGCGCTCTGATCAATTGGCGCAGGATGTTCACAACGGTGCGACGCTACCATGCGCTCCCCTGCCAGTCAATTGAGTGAAATCCGCTGAAACCCTTTCTCAGAGCGGCTTTTCAGCCAACCACGTGGTCACCAGGCGACGCTCATCGGCAGCAGTTTCAGCGTCTCCATCGAGCTTCGCTGCGCGCAGATCTTGCAGGAATTCGCCCATCCGCGGCCCCTCCGGGACACCGAGCTCTTTGAGGTCCAGCCCCCCCAGCGCCGGTTCGACACCGTGCAAATCGGCGAGGTAGACCCGCACCGAG
>SMVB01151917.1_pt1 | contig 80112 bp, 79 predicted proteins | sample 2456461 | NCBI WGS metagenome assembly SMVB01 (sample SAMN11095934, study PRJNA526329) | marine sediment metagenome | biome: Marine sediment; feature: Surficial sediment; material: Deep marine sediment; isolation source: Hadal surficial sediment | place: Pacific Ocean | collected 2014-05 | depth...
CCGCGGATGCGAAACGCCAGCGCATTGCTCGACAACGCCGCAGCGTTTCCCGGGCGGCGGAGCGCCGCAAGCGCTGTGAGGGCGCAGTGTCGCGGGCCGGCGCGCTGCGCGTGCAAAAGCGTCGCGGCTACGCTGCGAAGGATGCGCGACGATTGGACGCGGAACAGGCCAGGCTCGAATCCATCATCGACGCCGATTGCTAGGGAGCCTCTTGATCAGAGGCTCCCTAACTCAGTCGCACCGTCGCTTCACCCTCCAGGGGTGGCTCTGTGCCTTCGCGTTCCAGCCAGACCCGGCAGTCGGCCAGCCGCTCGCCCGCCTCTTCGCGAATGTCAGTGACCTCGCCCTTGGCGACGATGTAGTCGCCATCGAGTATCACCATCGGAAAGCGCATGACGAGCCGGGCCAGGCTGGTCGGACCGGCCCAGGCATGGATCATGTTGACCATGTAGCTCAGGCCCAGCGGGCCCTGGTTGATGGTGTGGTCGCCGAAGCCCATGGACTTGCAGGTCGCCCGGTCCCAGTGAACCGGATTGGGATCCCGCAGGATCGCGGCCATGGTTCGCATGCGCTCGGGTCGCACGCTCTCCATCACCCAGTCGGGAATCTGATCGCCTACTTCAACCTTCACAGTGTCGACCTCCCGTAGGTCCAGGTAATGGTACAGCGCGCGGCCAGGTCGCCCCCCGGCTCTGCGACCTCGAAACAGAATTGGATTCGATCGAAAGTCCGTTTCCCTTCGCGACGCCGATCGGCTTCGGTCACCTGGGCGGTAATCTGGTAGGTGATGTCCTCGTGGAGCATCTTCGGCATCTCCCAGACGTAGCTCTCGATGCCGATGGAGGAATCCGATTCCGCCTGACCCAGGGCGAACATCTCGGCGATGGACGTGTTCGCGCCGAGGATAGGGACATGGAACAACGCGATCGGGTGGACCATGCCGTCGGGCAGCAGCTCGCCGCCGGTGCATTCGGTGAGCAGGAAGTTCTCCCAATGCTCGATGGTGTACTCCCCACCAGGAAACTCATACCCGACGAGTGATTCGATCTCCGCCTCAGTAGGCACGCGAGCTGTATTCATTGGGTCCTCGGGTTGTATTCCGTATGGATGAGCACGGTATAGTAAAGCGCATAGCGGGATCTGAGGTAGTGCGGGTGAAGTTTGGGATCTTCTTCGAGTTGTCGACGCCGCGGCCATTCGGTCGCGAGGTCGAGGCATTGGTCTATCACAACGCGTTGGCCCAATGCCGACTTGCAGATGAACTGGGATTCGATCACGTCTGGGCCGTGGAACATCACTTTCTGGAGGAGTACTCCCACTGCTCGGCGCCGGAGGTGTTTCTGGCCGCGGTGGCCGCACAGACGCGCCGGGTGCGGATCGGTCATGGGGCCGTCGTGTGCGTCCCGGAAATGAATCATCCGATCCGGGTCGCGGAGCGCGCGGCGGCATTGGACATCATCTCCAACGGGCGGCTCGAGTTCGGAACCGCGCGCTCGTCCACGTGGACGGAGTTGGGCGGCTTCGAAGTCAACCCGGATGACACCAAGAAGACCTGGGACGAGTTCGTGCGCGTTTTGCCGAAGATGTGGACCAGCGACGAGTTCGAGTGGCAGGGCAAGGCGTTCTCGATGCCGGCACGTAACGTGCTGCCGAAACCGTACCAGGATCCGCACCCGCCGATGTGGGTCACCGTGACCACCCCGGGAACGGAACTCGATGCTGCGGATCGCGGCCTCGGTTCGCTGGGCGTTTCGGCGGCCGGCTACGAGGAGCAGGAACGCCGCACCAAGGAGTATCACCGGCGCATTCAAGTCTGCGAACCGGTCGGCGGCGTGATCAACGACCAGGTGCACACCATGAACTTCCTGTACTGCCACGAGGACTATCGGCAGGCGCGAGATCGGGGTGTGCCCATGATCAATGCCTTCAATGTGGCCAATACGCATCTGTACTGGACCCGTGAAGCCTATCCCACGCGCGCCTATCAGACGCTGGGCAATGTGGGTGCCGGGATGAAAGCCAAGAAAACGGCACCCGACGATCCAAGTGTCGCCAAGGGCCTGCCCGAAGGTGTCGGCATCGGTGACCCGGAGCACCTGATTGCGATCATCAAGCGCTGGGAGTCGATCGGCGTCACAGGCATCAACTTCCTGCTCAATGCCATGGAGATGGTCCCCCAGGAGCAGGTGCTGGAAAGCATGCGTTTGTTTGCGCGGGAGGTGATGCCGAAGTTTCGCTCGGCCGAGGAAGCTGCCGCGCCGGTCTACAGTCCGGCGGCGGTTCCGTCGATTCCAGCGCTGCCGTCGACTGCGGAGGTGGCTTGATGCTGGTTGGCACCGCGGACCTCGACCAGCTGGTGCAGACAGCGGCGACCATCGACGCATTCCCGGTCGAGCCGCTGAATCTGGCGGACGTCCTCTGCCTGCAACTGACTGCGGAAATGCATAATCAGGCGCGCGAGGCGGTGCTGCCGCCCAGCCTGCACCCCACTGTGCCCGCGATCCTGGGCTTGCAGGTTTGGCAAGTGGGTGAGAGCCCGTGGGGCGCGTTCGCCATGGCCGTTGCACGGGTAGCGTGCCGGTCCGGAGTGCGTGCGCGCGGCTATACGACCGCGGCTTTCGTTTCAACGGCCGCGGCGACCGAAGGGCTGCGATCGATGCTTGGGTTTCCAGCCGTGCAGGGCGATGTCACCATTCGGCACAGCTACGACGGGACGCGAGCAAGCGTTGATTGGCAGGGCGCACGAATACTGGAGGTGGTCGGCCTGGACCCGGAACCGCTCGGCGCGGCGGACGTGCAGTACACCGGCACGTTGAATCTGGCGCACACGCCCAACGGATTGCGGTTGGTTCAGGTGGAAGCACATCATCAGGTTAACCGGGTCGAGCGCCTGACCGCCCGGCTCGACACGTTCGACGCATCGGCGTGGGGCAACCCGTTGCTGGATCCCTATCGGGTCGTGTCCTGTTCGGTGGCGTTGGAGGAGGTCACGTTCGCGCCGGTCCGCTTCGTCTGCAAGCCGGATGAACTCGCCTTCACCGGGACGGAGGCTGTCGCATGACCATGCCCGGGGCCACGTTCCAGTACGAACAAATCGCAGTGCGGGCCAGTGGAGCTGTCGGGGCTGAGGTCTGTGAGGTTGATCTGAGCAAGCTGACCGATGCAATGGTCGCGGAGTTGCACCGCGCCCGCGGCGACCACGGCGTGCTGTTCTTTCGCGATCAGGTGCTCAGCGAGGCCGATCACATCGCTGTGGCGGAGCGATTCGGCACCATCAACGTCAACCGGTTCTTCACCGCCGTGGATGGCTTCCCCCAGATCGCAGAGGTACGCAAGGAGGCCGAGCAGACGGCGAACATCGGGGGTGGCTGGCATACCGATCATTCCTACGATGAAATTCCGGCCATGGGCTCGATCCTCTATGCCCGTGAAGTTCCCGAGGTTGGCGGCGATACGCTGTTTGCCAGCATGTACGCGGCCTACGATTCATTGTCGGAGGGGATGAGATCCATGCTGTGCAGCCTCAATGCGGTGCACTCCTCGCGGCATGTGTTCGGAGCGCGCGCCGAACGCCCGGCTGAGCTCTCGGCGCGTCTCGGCAATCAGGCGGCCGCAACCCAGGACGCGGTGCATCCGATGGTGATTCGACATCCGGTGTCCGGACGGCCTGCGCTGTACGTCAATCCGGGTTTCACGCTGCGCATCGAAGGGTGGACGCCGGCGGAATCGGCCCCGGTGTTGGCGTTCCTCTACGCACACGCGTCGCGGCCCGAGCACACGTACCGGTTTCACTGGATGCCGGGCTCGGTAGCTTTCTGGGATAACCGGGCCACCTGGCACTATGCGGTGAACGACTATCATGGCGAGCGTCGTCTGATGCATCGCATTACGCTGGAGGGGGATGCCCTCTCGGCCGCCGTACCCGGTGGCGGCGCACCCAGTAGAGCGGTACACGCAGTAGGAGGTTGACATGGATTTAGGCAACGCAACACGACTCGCCGAAGCCCGGGACCGGGCGTACTCGCTGCCGCTGGAGCGATTCGACGTCAGCGATGCGAGCCTATTTTCGAGCGATACGTTGTGGCCATACTTCGAGCGACTGCGCGCTGAAGCGCCCGTGCACTACTGCGCCGAGAGCCACTTCGGCCCCTACTGGTCGTTGAGCCGGTTCGAAGACATCAAGCGCGTCGATTCGGATCACGTGCGATTCTCTTCAGACCGCAGCATCACGATCAACGATGAGACGCAGGATTTCGAGACGCCGATGTTCATCGCCATGGACCGGCCCAAGCACCCCCAGCAGCGCAAAGTAGTCAGTCCGGCCGTGGCGCCGCGCAATCTCGTCAGGATGGAAGACACGATTCGTGGCCGGGTGGCGCGAATTCTGGACGATCTCCCAGTGGGCGAAACCATCAACTGGGTCGAGCGCGTGTCGATCGAACTCACCACCCAGATGTTGACCACATTGTTCGACTTTCCTTTCGAACAACGCCATCGCCTGACGCGCTGGTCCGACGTGGCGAGCGGCGGTCCGCGCACGGGCGTTGTGGAGTCGCATGAGCAGCGCAAGCGGGAGCTGCTCGAGTGCCTGGAAGTCTTCACCGGGCTCTGGAACGAGCGCGTCAACCAGGAACCGGGCCCGGACCTGATCTCGATGCTGGCGCATGGCGAATCGACCCGGAACATGCCACCCATGGAATACCTCGGCAACGTGTTGCTGCTGATCATTGGCGGCAACGACACCACTCGCAACTCAATCACCGGCGGCGTGCTGGCGCTTAATCAGTTTCCGGATCAATACCAGAAACTGCGGGACCGACCGTCGTTGATCCCGAACATGGTCTCGGAGATCATCCGCTGGCAGACCCCCGTTGCGCACATGCGCCGAACCGCGCTGGAAGACGTCGAGATTCAGGGTCAGCAGATCCGTAAAGGCGACAAAGTGGTGATGTGGTACGTCTCCGGAAATCGCGACCCCGATGAGTTCGAGCGTCCGGACGAGTTGATTATCGACCGTCCCAATGCCCGGCACCATCTGTCGTTCGGCTATGGCGTGCACCGGTGTATGGGCAATCGGCTGGCGGAAATGCAACTCAGAATCGTGTGGGAGGAAATCCTCGAACGATTCGACCGGGTCGAAGTGGTTGGGGAGCCCGTGCGCATCAACACCAACCTGCTACGCGCCTATTCGGAACTACCGGTGCGCCTGCACCGCAGATAGGAGGCCACATGACCAAGCGCGTCGATTGGTACTACTACCGCAATGGCTGAACCAGCTGCAATCGAGCATCCAAGTTTTTGGAGGCAGGTCACATCGAAGCTACGGAGAGGGTGCCGGCCAGCAGGAAGCTGCAGGCGGCCGATGCCCGCGCGCTGCTGAAGTCGGCCACGACGCTGAGGGTTGCGAAAGGCAAGAAGATCCGTGAGTTCACGGTGGCGGACAAGGTGTCGAAGGATGCCGTAGACGCCATGCTCGGACCCACGGGCAACCTGAGGGCGCCCACCGCGCGAGTCGGTAAAACGATACTCGTCGGGTTCAACGACGAGCTTTACCAAGGCGTATTCGGCTAGGCCCTCAACACACCGTCTGCAATCAGGGCTGTGATGTCGCCCTCCGGGTAGCCGTGCTCACTGAGGATCTCGCGGCCGTGCTCGCCGAGTCGCGGCGCCAGCGGCTCAGTGTTGGTCGGGGTGCGATCGAACTGTGCCGCTGAGCGCGGTTGGCGTACCCGGCCGAGCCCGGGGTGGTCATACTCGAACAGCAGCGCGTTGACTTTAACCTGCTCCTGCTCGATCACCTGGGGCCGGGTGAGCACCGGGGCGCACGGTACGCTGCGACTGTCCAGACGTTCCAGCCAGTAGGCGCTCGGTTTCGTTTTCAGGACCTCGGCGGTCATTTCGAGGCGCACGGGCGCGTTACGGATCCGGGTCGATGCGGTGCTGAACCGATCGTCATCGAGCCACTCCGGCTTTTCCAGTGCGTCACACATCCCCTGCCACTCCTTGTCGCTGATGGCGCCCGCAGTGATGTAGCCATCCTGGGTCTCGAAAATCAGATCCCGGGTTCGCTGTCCGGTCTTCACGTTGGCCTCGTTGCCGACCATGGTCAGTCCGCCCAGCGCCTCCGGCCAGAGGAAGGCAATCATGGCGTCCAGCATGGCAACCCTGATGTGCTGACCTTCGCCGCTGCGTTCCCGCTCCAGCAACCCGGCGGTAATCGCCTGAGCGACCGTCAACCCGGTCGTCTTGTCGGGAATGACGGTGCGCACAAGACGTGGCCGGTCGTTTTCGTTGGCGGCCTGCATGTCTGCCAGGCCCGAAAGGGCCTGGATCACGGGGTCGTAAACTCGTTTGTGGGCGTAGGGGCCTTTCTCGCCGAAGCCGCTGACGGACACATACAGCAACCTGGGATTGATCTTTCGAATCACGTCCGGCCCCAGCCCCATCCCTTCGATGGCGCCGGGTCGGAAGTTCTGAACGAACACGTCGGTGTCCCGGGCCAAGCGTTTGACCACGTCAATCCCGGCCGCGCTCTTCAGATCCAGCGCGATCGAGCGCTTGCCTCGATTGACCGTCAGGAAACCGGGCCCCAGTTCGGCGCCGCTCATCGCCCGGATGATGTCACCTGCGAGGGGCTCGACCTTGATGACATCGGCGCCCTGGTCGGCCAGAAGTGCGGTGGCGACCGGTCCGGAAAGCACCCGCGACATATCGAGGATTCGGAAGCCTGACAGGGGTCCGCTCATGGCTCATCTCCTGACTCTTGCGGCTCCAGCAGGGTGCGCATCTCGTCGTAGGCTTCCTGCACGCAGCTTTCCATGAACTCGGGATCGGGCAGCATCTCGCGGCAGGCGGTGAACGAGACCATGATCTCGCCGTTGTAGCTGCCGACGGGAAACATCAGGCCAACGCCGTCGGTCAGCGGCGCGAAGCCGAGCATGGTCTGTAGTTCGGCGCCCATGGAGTAGAGGGGAACCTGAGGCCCTGGAACATTGGTGATGGTGACGTTGAAGGTGGGGTTCTGCTGGTTGGCCAAGCCCATCTGGGAGGCGTAGCGGGTACCCATGACCATCAGCGAGCCGGGGATGAACTGCATGGCGTCGGTCATCTGGCGCGCGCCGATGGCATTGGCGAGCGCCTTGGACTGGGTCGAGCTGGCGTGCACGTGCTGCAATCGTTGCAGCGGATCTTCAATGTGGCTGCCCACCGAGATCAACATGGCGGCGACTTTGTTGCCGAAGCTGCCCTGCTCGGTGTCCGAGCGGACGTTGATGGGTGCCATGGCGACCAGCGAATCCGTGGGCAGTTCCTGTTTGGCATCAAGGTAGCGGCGCAACGCGCCGCCGCAGACGGCAACCATCGCGTCGTTGACCGTCGCACCCTCGACCCGTTTCCGCCAGGCGCGGACCTCGTCAAGTGGGAAGCGCCGAAAGCCGATCACGCGGTGGCCGGTGATGACGCGGTTGAAACGCGTTTTCGGGACGGGCGCGACGGGTTGTGGGGGGCGGTTGGCCATCGTCTGCCAGAACCTACGCGCGGCGGGTATGGATTGGGTCAGCGCTTCGGCCATCTGCAGGGGCTTGGTGATGCTGTTGCCGAAGCTGCGCGCCATCAACTCCAGAGGTTGGGGGTCATCTTCGCCCCGCCAGGGAGTTTCCGGTGCTGGCACGGGTTGAGGCTCTGGCGTTAGGTCGTGCATCAGTTCGGCCAGCGCCACCGTCGAGGCACCGTCGATGGCGCAGTGGTGGGTTTTGGCGATTACGGCGAAGCAGTTGTCAGGCAATCCGTCGAGCTTCCCCAGGCCTTCGACGTAATACATCTCCCAGGGCGGCTTGGACATGTCCAGCGGTCGAGCCATGATGCGCGCGCCCAGGATGTACAACTGCCGCCAGTCACCGGGTTGGGGCAACCCGATGTGACGGATGTGATACTCCAGATCAAAGGTTTTGTCTTCGACCCAGTAAGGATGGTCCAGATCCATGGGCACGCGGACCACCTTGCGGCGCATGGTTCCAGACAGGTGAATGCGCTCCGCGTTGGACGCGAGGATGTCCGTGAAGCGCAGATAACCCCCAGGCACCTGGGCCTGGTCGTAGATCGACAGCGTCGCCACGTGCATTGGCGCGTTCGGTGTCTCGGAGTACAGAAACGATGCGTCCTGGCCCGTCAGTTGTTCCATGCCTTCCTCCCGGCGAGTCTCAGGTTATAGCCCGATTGGCGCGCGTTTGCGAGTTGGCGAACGAGCGCGTAACGGTTAGATTCCCCCGATCTCCCGGGGAGGGTCTCGACGATGGCGCCAGCGCAGAACGAGCAGAACGAGCAGATCGAGCAGAAGGCGATCTTCATTACCGGCGGTGCAGGCGGCATGGGGCTCGCCACCGGACAGTTGTTCGCCGAACACGGCTGGTTCGTGGGATTGTTCGACATTGATGAGGCAACCTTGGCGCAGTCGGCGGTTGCGTTCGATCCGGACAACTCCATGTATCGGCGCCTGGATGTAACCGACGAATCCGACTTTACAGGGGCGATGGACGCCTTTGCCGCGGCCACCGGTGGCCGGCTCGACGTCATGTTCAACAATGCGGGGATTGCGCCCGGAGCGTGGTTTGATGAGATGCCGATGACAACGATCCGACAGATCATCGACATCAACGTGTTCGGCGTGATCATTGGCACGCGGCTGGCGCTGCCGTTGCTGAGGAGTACCGCGGGGTCGATCAATGTCAGCACGTCGTCGTCGGTAGCGACGTACGGGCATGCGTTGCGTGCTGTCTATGCGGCGTCGAAATACGCGGTCAAGGGGCTGACGGAAGCGTTGAGTCTAGAGTTCGAGCGATTCGGTGTGCGTGCGGCGGACGTGCTGCCCGGTTGCATCGACACGCCGATGCTGCGCAACGCCCTGGCTGCGGGCGCCGGGCGGCCCTTCGAGGAATCGATGTTCGACGGCATGCAGCAGGAGGGCGCCTATCGGCTGATGCCCGTGTCAGCTATTGCCGACGCCGTGTGGAACGCCTACCACGATCAGCACACGATTCACTGGTACGTGCCCGAAGAAGTGGGTGAGATCGACCGTATGGACATCGATGCTGCCCGGGCGCTGACCAAGGACTTTCTGTTCAATCGTTAGCGCGGTCCGTGACGCTCTGGTAGCTCACGCCGTAGTGTCGACGGCCGTACGCCAGGAACCCGACGCCGATACCGCCGGCGATGGTCGTAACGCTCAGCAGCGACCAGCGCAAGCCGTCCGTGCCGGGGAACAGCGTGTCGCTGATCCAACCGGTAATGGGGGGCCCCAACGCGTTGCCGATCGCGCCGACCATCAGGTAGACCGCGGCAACCCGCGCGCGAAGCGGAGCGGGTGTGATGACCGGGAGGGCTGCCTGGGCCAGGCCGAAGGGTGAATTGACCAGGAACATGGCTGGCACGTACGCGACGTAGGCCCAGAATGCCGTGGGCGCGAGTTGCGTCAGCGCGATCGCGACGATCAACCCGATGCTGCCGAAAATGGTCGTTAGAATGATCGCGTCGGACCGTCCGCGATCCATCAGCTTGCGGGCAACCCACGCGGCGGACAATGTTCCGGCGGTGCCTGCAACGATGAAGATAATCCCAAACACCTGAGCCGCCTGTTCCGCCGGGACGTGGTGCACGCGCTCGAAGATCGACGGCGTCCAGAACACGAACGCGTACCCGGCCAGCACCAGGAACGTAAAACCCGCGTGGTGGCTGAGAAACGTGCGCCAGTGATTGCGGTAAAATCCCAGCAACTCGCGGCCTCCGGATGACCCCGCGCCGCTGTCCGGACGCTGGCGACGCGGCTCTTTTATCGTGAACATCAGCAGTACGACCAACACCCCAGGCGCACCGACGTAGATGAACGTCAGTTGCCAGGCGAACAGCTCGCCGATGATCGGCCAGGTGACGGGCGGTGCGTAGCGCACGAATTCGACGACCATGCCGCCGATCAGAAAGGCAAGTCCGGAACCGATGACCGCGCCGATCTGGAAGAAACTCATCGCCAGCGGCATGCGCTCCCGGGGCAGGATGTCGCCGAGCAGCGAGTGCGTGCTGGGGGTCAGTGACGCCTCGCCGACCCCCACGCCGATGCGCGCGATGAACAACGTCCAGAAGCTTCGCGCCAGGCCGCAGGCCATGGTCATCAGGCTCCACAGGAAGATGCCCGCCGCGATGATGCCGCGCCGGCTCTTGCGATCTGCGAGCCAGGCCAGCGGAAAACCTGCGACCGCATAAAAGATCGCGAATCCCCCGTACAACCAACCGGCCTGGAGATCCGTCAGACCAAAGTCGGCCTTCATGGGCTCGACCAGCAGGGCGACAATCTGGCGGTCGATGAATGAGACCAGCATGGCCAGGCTCAGGACAAAGACCACCCAGGATGTGTACCTGTTGCCCACGCTAACTGTCGTGGGCGCCGCGCCGGACTGCCGGATTCTTCAACGGCGGCCCCGGTACGTGGCGACCAGTTCCTCATAGAGCTCAACGTGGCGCGCCACGCTGGCATCCAGAGGCAGGCGTTCTTCCACCCACGCGCGACCGGCCGTTGCCAGCGTAGTTCGTGCCGCCGAATCGTCGAGCAGTTCGGTGAGCGCGGCGGCCAGTGCTTCGGGTGAACGTTCGCACAGCCTGAATTCCCGGTCGGCTCGCCCGAGATCGTCAGACAGACCGGCGAAGGGGGTCACGATGACCGGCACGCCGCACGCCATCGCTTCGAGTACGGAGTTGGGCATGCCTTCCAGCTTCGATGCCAGTACGCACACGTCTGCCGCCTGAAGGTAGCGTGGGACATCGTCGACCATGCCGAGAAAGTGTACCCGGCTCGCAGCGTTGGGGTCACGCAGCAACGTGCCCATGCGGTTAGCGAACTCGGATTTATCGGTGTGGGCGGCGTCGTAGCCTGGCCCGACGAACACCAGATGAACGTGGGCGTCGTGCGCGGCCGTGCGCAGAAACGCATCCAGCAGTAGATCGCTCCCCTTGCGTGGCATCACCATGCCGACCGCGATGACCAACCGGTCGGTCGAGCCCATGCCGAGTTCCTCGCGTACCGACCGGCTGGTTTCGGGTGATGGGGCTGGACTGAAGCGCGCCAGGTCGACGCCATTTGGAATTACTTCGATGCGGGTCGAGACGTTCATTGCTCTGAGTGCATTGCCGACCGCACCGCTGTTGGTGACCACGCAGTCCATGCTGTTGAACAGGGTGCGAAATTTAGCCAGCCGGGTGTCGAAGTGTTGCCTTCTGCGTATCGTTTTCGAGGCGGAGGTTACGGAATACAGGGTCGGAATGCCGAGCTTCTGCAGACGCTTGACCCAGGGAATCGCGCCGAACCGGATGGCGCCGAGCAACTGCACGACATCGGGGCGCGTCGCCCGGTCGTGACAGAAACGGTCGAGACCCCGGCTGAACGTCCAGCGCTGATACGGTCCCTTGCGGGTCGGCAAACGCACCCGATGCACGGGCGTTCCGTTGACCGTTTCCTGGGGAAGCATCGAGCCGACCGGGTGGTCGCGCCAGGTTTCGGCAGCATCACCGGGATTGATCTTTTTGTCGATTGCGGTGCCGGTGAACACGCGGACCGCAAGGCCCTGCTCGCGAAAAGCGGGCAGGTAGCGGAGGTAGCGTTGCTGCGAACCGCCGTAGGCCGGATGGAACAGGGGCGTCGCGAAGCACAGCCGCGTGGGAGTCTCGTCGCTCATGGGGGCGCAACTTACCTCAACGGCCCAGGTAGGGCCACGCAGGATTGGATCACGTTCTGGAACACGGCTGCGCACAAGCCTGTTAGGCTGGGTGATTGGATCTCCGGCGGCGGTCAATCACTAAAGTTGAAACTCCGAACCAGGGCGCGGTTGGCGAATCGGTGCCGTTTCGCGGCTGGCTGATTGTTGCCGTCGGGTTCTTTGCCCAGTTGTTGGCTTTCGGTTGTTCGATCGCAGTGTACGGTCTGTTCATTCCGATGTTGACCACCGAGTTTGGCGCTTCCTTCATGGTAGCGAATCTGGGGTTGTCGATTCTCGGCGTGGTGATGGCGCTGGCCGGTGTCGTGGTCGGCCCGCTGCTGGACCGCAGTTCGATTCGCGCGCTGATGGTAGCGGGCGCACTGCTCAACGGCCTTGCGTTCCTGGCGATGTCCCAGGCAACCACGCTGTGGCAACTCGGTATCTTGTTCGGGGTGGTGGTTGCCAGCGGTGCTGCTCTGTTCGGTCCGCTGGCGGCGAACACTGTCATCGCCAAGTGGTTCGACGCGCATCGCGGCCGCGCAGTGGGTATCGCGAGCATGGGACCGCCCACGGGTGGCATGCTGTTGGCGCCATTGGCGGGCACCTTGATCGCCAGCTACGGCTGGCGGCCGACACTGCTGGTGTTTGCGGCGCTGCATGTGCTGATCATTCCGGCGATCTGGCTGGTGATCCGTAATCGTCCGGAAGATCTGGGTCAGCTTCCCGATGGCGTTGCCGCGAACATTTCGACACCGGCCGGATCTGGTGTGGCGCCGGCGTCCCGGCAGTGGACGACGGGTGAAGTGCTGCGTGCACCGGTGTTCTGGGCGTTGGCGCTGGCGATGGGTTCCGCCGGGGCGGTTGCCGGGGCGTTCAATGCCAACGTGATCCCCTATGCCGCCGATATCGGCATCCGCTTGCAGGATGCGGCGTTCTTCGTGTCGGCCATCGGGGCAACGGCGATCCTCGGTACGCTCGGCTTCGGATTGCTCGCCGACCGGGTCGATAACCGCGCCCTGTTCTGGGTCGTGGTGGCGTTGCAGGGGCTGACCTTTGCGTTTCTACGCTGGGTCGAGCCCGGCTACGGCTCGTTGTTCGGTGCGGTGCTGGTGTTCGGCCTGGCAGCGGGCGGATTGATGCCGCTGATGGCATCGGTGGTCGGACAAGGTTTCGGTGCGCGGTCCTTCGGCCGGGTGATGGGCTATATCGGCCCGGTGACACTGCCCTTCGCGTTTCTGGGCCCACCGTTGACCGGGTGGTTGCGCCAGTCGACGGGCAGCTACGCGGCTGCATTTGAAATGTTCGTCGGCGTGTTCGTGTTCGCGGGACTGGCGCTGGTGTGGCTCAGGTTGCCAAAACGAGCAGGTCACGCAGGCTGACGCAGTCCCCACGACCGCGCGGCGAAACCTGCGGAAACAAAGCGACGGGGTTAGAAGTCCGGGTTCGCCTTGGCGACGCGACCGCCAAGATATAATGCCGCCGCCGCACCCACCACGAACGTTGCGCCGTAGACCGACACGATCGTTCCCAGGCTGAAGCTGGGCAGAATGGGCGCCATCAGCATCAGGACGTGAAAGCTGATCACCAGGATCGCGATGTTGAAGAACGCGAGTTCCTTGGCGATTGGCGTGCTCAACGTCGGGTCGAGCATACGCAGCAACAGCAGACCGCTGCCGGTAGAGCCGCAGCAGCAACCGAAGATGGTCACCGCGCGTTCAATGCCGAGCGCGCCGAGCCGACGGGCGAGCCCGAAGCAAAGTAGCGCGGTGCACGCGGCCGCTGCCACACACACCAACGCGATAGGTACGAAGTAGGTCGCCAGCATGGCGAATTCGATGCTCATCAGCGTCGCCACCACCATCAGGTCTACGGAAGAACCGGTGATGCGTTTCTGGGTTTCGTTGTCGATGTAGTGACCGAACCCCAATGCATCGATGAGCGCGCGCAGCGCCACGGTGATCATTAAACCGTGAAAGAAAAACAGGTTGTGGCTGAAGATCAGTCCGAAGTTGACGCCGGCCAGGGTCACCTCGGATGCCATGGGCTGCATGAATTTCAGGTATTGATCGGTCAGCACGTACGCCACGGCGAGAATGCTCAGGTGGAACGCGAGCGTGTCTACGTTGCCCGAGTGCGTGATCTGTCGCCCGGCGGAAACCTGCGAGTCGCGCGCCAGCATGCCGCTCAAGAATTCGTCATCGATTCGTGCCGCGGGATTGCTGTTGAGCCCGTGGCGGATGGCGTAACGGACGACGGGGATGCCGATGGCGAAAGCCGCGACGAATCCTATCGAGGCGTAGATCAGTCCGAAACTGATCGCGTGGTCGACGCCAAGCTCGCCTTCCCAGATCGCGCCCATGGCCAACGCCTGACCGGGGCCTTGCGTGAAGCCATGGGTTACCAGTATGCCCAGATACTCCGAAATGGGCTGCTCGCTGAGCGAGTTGTAGCCAACGATCACCGCGAGTCCGACCAGCGCCTGCAGCACCAGGCTGGTCACCCAGACCACCGAGAGCCAACTGCCGCCAGGAATGATCGATGTCCCCACACTCGATTTTTCTCTTCCGGTCAGCACCAGCGACATGAAGCTCAGGGTGAAGAAGTGAAAGGTGAACGCGGTGAAGTCGCTGCTTTGATAGCCAAGACTCCAGTCCAGGCTGACCAGGGCGAAGCCCACGCCGCCGCCGATCAGGCTGGCGGGCAGCAGTGCGTTGCGGAACATGCCGATCCGGGCCCGGAGCACCGTGCCGATCAGCAGCATGCAGGCCATCAAGGCAAAGGCCGTCACGCCCGAAAAAGTTGAGCCCATCTCGAGTCCTCCGATTCCCTCAGATGCGGCCGTGCCGCGATGTTTTTCTAGAAAGCCGATGCGCCAGGCAGGTGATGTCCGCGGTTGCGCACATCGAAGGTCAGCTTCAGCTGCACCAGGCCGCGCAGGAAGCTGCTGGGGACGTGCTCGAACCGGTCGTTCGGATCCTCGAGCTGAATGTTCTCCAATCGATTCAGCAAAATGGTGAACGTGGAGAACATTTCCTGGCGGGCCAGTGCGGCGCCGGGGCAGTGATGTGGACCCGAACCGAAGGCGAGGTGCGCGCCGGGTTTGCTGCGCTCGACGTCGAATGTCTCGGAATCGTCGAATACGGCCTCGTCCCGGTTGGCGGAGGCGTAACCGAGCGCGACGCTCGAGCCTTTGGGCAGTTGCATACCACCGAGTTCCGTGTCCTGGGTTGTGACCCGCCACAGGTACAGCACCGGCGTTTCGTAACGCAACGATTCCTCGATGAGGTTGCGCAGCACCTTGGGTTCGTCACGCAACCGGCCCGCAAGGCCGGGACGTTGCAGCAACAACATCAGCGCAGAGCCGATCGCATTGGTGGTGGTTTCATTGCCCCCGGTGAGCAGTTGATCGAGCAGATCCTGGAGCTCGTTCATGGTCAGATGTCGAGCCGGCCCGCCATCCTCGTCGATCACCTCGGCGTGGACGAGGTCGCTGATGATGTCGTCTCGGGGATCGGCGCGACGTGCCTCCATTACTTCGGCGAAGAACCGCTGTGCCTCCACCACCAGCTTGCCGCACTCCAGCGCCTGCGCCTCGTCGGTGAAGCCGCCGCCCGGCGCCAGCATTGCGTCCGACCACTCCTTGAGTCGCCAGATCTTGTCCCGCGGTACGCCCAGTTGATCCGCGATCACGGTGCAGGGAAGGGGGATGGCAAAGTCGTGCATGAATTCGCATGCTCCCGCATCGATGAACTGATCGAGCAGGTCGTTCACCGTCGTTTCGATGTAGTGCGTCATGGTGCGAACGCGTTTGACGGTGAATGCGTGGTTGATCAGTTTGCGGTACTTCGTGTGCACCGGCGGGTCGGTGCGTTGCAGGGTTGAGACGCGCTCCCAGCCGTGCTCGGTGCGATATTCCTCAGCGATGTCGCGTGCGCGGCCACGCTGGGCGCCCAGCGCGAAAATGTCGTTGGAGAAGATCTCGGGGTGCTTCTTGACGTAGCGAACGTCTTCATAGCGGCTGACGTACCAGGCATCCAGTTCCGCCATGAAGTACACCGGCTGTTCTCGACGAATGGCCTGCAGATACGGAAACGGGCACTCCCGCGTTTCGTCGTCGAACAGGTTGAAGTCGGACGGTTGTGCCATTTTGCTGGGTCCTCTCAGGTGTTCTCGTCGCCGAACTCAGTGGTTACCGAACTGGGGCGGCCGTTTTTCGACGAATGCGCGGAACGCCTCCTTTGCGTCGTCGTGGGCCATCACTTCGATGTGACGTTCGGTCTCGACGCCGATGTAGCTGGCCAGATCGAGCCGTTCAGCGTCGAGGAAGTTCTGTTTCATGATTCGCAGGGCATGGGGTGAAGCCGAGGCCAGACGTTCGGCGATCCCATCGATCTCGGCGCTGAACACGTCGTCGTCGAATACCTGGCTCACCAGGCCCATGGCGAGGGCGTCGCTGGCGCGAAATTTGTCGGGAAGGAAGTACAGCTCCCGGGCCTTCGCGGCGCCCACTAATCGCGGTAGCGTCCAGGGTCCGGCCATGTCTCCAGCCGAAGCGACGTTCAGAAACGCCGAATTGAAATTGGCGGACGTAGCCGCGAAGCGCAGGTCGCAGGCGCAGGCCCAGCCGAAGCCCGCCCCCGCACACATGCCGTTGATCGCGGCGATCGTTACCTGAGCCAGGGTGTGCAGCAGCAACGGTACCTGAAAATCGTCGGGGGTCGAGCGATCATCCGGTTCGCCGGCGCTGTAGTGTTTGAGGTCGGCGCCGGGACAGAAACCACGGCCTTCGCCCGTCAAGACCAGGACTCGTACATCATCGCGTTCGGCAAGCGCTTGCAGACACATACGGGTCTCGATCAGCATCCGATTGGTCATGGCGTTCATGCGCTCGGGCCGGCTGAGCGTCAACCGGCCGATTCCACCGGCAGCCTCAAAACGAATGGTTTCGTAGTCGTTAGCCATGGGTCAGTCCTCCCCGGGGCTTGCGCCGAGGCTTTCGCCGAGTCGCTTGAACTTCGGGGCGCGCTTCTCGAGCAGCGCCGCGGCGCCTTCACGCGCATCGGCGCTGGTGACGAACCTGTTCTGTGAGACCTCGGCTTCGCGGAGCGCCTCGGTGTAGTTGGTGCCCAGATGCCGATAGACCAGGCGCTTGGTTTCGGCGATTGCCGCTGGTGCGGACGTTTGTGCCAGACGCGTGACATAGTCTCGTGCGGTATCGAGAAGCTGGTCGGGGTCCGCGAGGTGTTCGACCAGGCCGATCGAATGTGCCGTCTCGGCGTCTATCCTGTCGCTCATCCACAGCAGATCCAGGGCGCGTCCGGTACCGACCAGGCGGGGCAGCAGCCAACTGGAGCCGTGTTCGGCAATCAGCCCGCGTTTCAGGAAGATCGTGACGAAGCTGGCGTCGCGCGATGCGATCCGCAGATCGCTCATCAACGCAAGGATCAGGCCGCCACCGGCCGCCACACCGTTCACCGCGGCAATCACGGGTTTCGGCACTTGAAGCAGATAACTGAACAGCCCGGGTAACTCATCGGAGTCGACCGGGGTCGGCTCGGCCGGCGTGTCGCGACTGGTGACCTCGGCGAGCACCTGGGAGTCGAGCCCCGCGCTGAAGCCCCGGCCGTTGCCGGTAATGATGATGCCGACCACCCGTGGGTCGATGCTGGCGGCGTCTATGGCACTGCGAATCTCGCCGAGCGTGTGATAGGTGAATGCATTCAACTTGTCGGGGCGATTGAGTTTGATCAGCGCCACGGGATCTTCGATCTCTACCTCGATGTCGGTGTAGTCGCTCATAGCAGATTCATCCGCATGCCGCAGAGATAGACCTGGTCAGAACCAGAAACCACGCCGCGTGCCTCGGCGGCGGCGAGAATTGCGTCTTTGTCGCTGGTGGTGATGTCCAGCGCACCCAGTCCCTCGGGGCGCCCGTCACTACATGCAACGAAACGCAGGGTGGCGTTGTCCAGCGGTAAGGTGGGGATGCCGCCGTCCACAACCAGCTCGATCTGGGCGATCTCCGACCAGCGGCTGGCCGTTGCCTCGGGGTCGTCGCATTGCATTTCCGCGGCGGCGATGCCGGTGACACGATCCAGCCGCCGCCCCGCCTTCCAGTCCGGACCCGCAGGTTCCCACGGACCGTCCGGGTCGTGCGCGTTAGCGCCCACCTGTTCGTCGATCTCGAAGAACGAGCCCCCCGTGTCGCGGGGATGCATCTGCATGTTCTTGAATTCGTCTGTGTTGAATTGATTGACGATGCGCACGCCCAACTCCTCGACCCGGGCGCGGCGCGGCGCGTGATCATCACACTGAGTGATCACCATGTAGCCGCCGTTGCCGCCGCGACGCTTGAGATACCGTCCGCCGGCGGTGTTTTCCTGAATCGGCGCCACCACCTCGAGTAGCTGATTGCCGATCGGCAGCAGCGCATTCTCCAGTCCGAAATGCGCCACTCCGGGGTCGTTGTAGCAGACTGCGATGCCCAGCACATCGGTGAGTTCTTCTTCCACCGGGGCGAGTTTTTCCGCCACGAGGGCGATCTGACGTAGACGAAGCCACATGGGTTGGTCCTCCTAGCTGTTCTGAGCACTGAACATGGTTTTCACGAGTTCCACCGTCTCCGGTCGGGCTTCTGCCGGGTTACCGGACGCGAAGGGTGGTTTTGGCGAGTACTCGATCGCCAGCTGGACGGCGCGTGCCAGATCTTCGCCGGCGATCTCCGCCATTAGCGCCAGGCCGAAATCGATGCCTGCGGTGACCCCACCTCCCGTTGCCCTGTTGCGATCGATCACCCAGCGTTCCTGCACGGCTTGGGCACCGAAGTTCGCAAGCCTGTCCAGCGCCATCCAGTGCGTAGTGGCCTTGTAGCCGTCCAGCAAGCCGGCGGCGCCCAACACCAGGGCGCCCGTGCAGACACTGGTCACCCATTTCGCCTTGCTGCCCCGGTCGCGCATGAAATCCAGCACCGTCTCGTCCTCGAGCAGCGCGAACGTCCCGGCGGTGCCACCGCCAGCGAACAGAATGTCCGGATCGGCCCAGGTGTCTGCAAAGCTATGGGTGGGAACCAGAATCGCCGCGCTGTCGGTGGAAACCGGATGGGTATCCTTCCAGACCAGGTGGGTCTCACTGTCGGGCCAGAGGCTCCAGACCTGCAACGGCCCGACCAGGTCCAGCAGGGTCATTTGCGGGTAAACCAGCATTGCGATCTTCATCAGCGCGCCCTCGTTCTTATCCCGACATCCCAAACGGGGGAGTGTGCCACACTAGCGCGAATGGCGGCCATGCGTCGGGTCGTTCACGGTTCAGGAGGGGGAACCTGCAGTCATGAGTAATCGCATCTGGATCGTCATCGCCGTGATTTACGCGGCCTTTTTCTACTGGTACACGTCCTTCGGCGGTCCGTTGAGCGATGAGGAGATTGAGGATTCCCTGACGGTGCTGCGCGAGGCAGGCATGGAACCTGAGCGCCTCGAGGTGTGGGAGCAATTCATGCGCAGCGACACGGGTGACGATTTTGCGATGCTGAACGCCCTCGACCTGCGCGACGAACCGTTGCAGGTCGAAGGTGTGGAGCCGGGTGATACCGCCGAGGACGTGATGGCGCGATACAGCGAACCGTTCCTTGGTCGAGCGCTGCTCAGCGCCGCCCACCCAGTGATGTTTGGTACCGCGGCAGCGCCTGCCATGGATCTATGGGGTATCGAAGGCGCGCACGACTGGACGGCCGGTGCCCTGGTGCGTTACCGGAGCCGCCGCGACCTCATGCAGCAGGCGGTTTACGCCAGCAGCCTGGACATCCACCGGTTCAAAACCGCGTCGCTCGAGAAGACCATCGCCTATCCGCTCGACCCTTGGTATCAACTCGGCGACCCACGCCTGGTGCTGGGAATGCTGCTGCTGATCCTCGGGCTCGCGTTGCAGCTTCGCCGGACGGCACGCGGCGCAGGCTGATTGGCGTGCTAGGCCAGCTCGGTAATCACCGGTGCGTGATCCGAGGCGGTGAGCCCTTCTTTCTTCTTGCGGAAATCGCGATCGATCCGGGTATCGAGCAACCGTTCGCGGACGCTCGGCGAGCCCAACATGAAATCGATGCGCAGACCCTGGCCCCGGTGAAACGCCCCGCCGCGGTAGTCCCACCAGGAGAAGGCTTGCTCGTCGGGGTGCTGCGCGCGGTACAAGTCGACTAACCCGCAGTCCATCAGCCGGGCGAATCGCTCCCGTTCCTCGACGCTGTGAAATACGTGGCCGTCCGCCTGCTCGCCCTGCCAGCTGTCCAGCGCGGTAGGAACGATGTTGAAGTCGCCGCACAACACGGCCTGCTCGTTTGCGTCTCGGCGGCTGGACCAGTAATCGATCAGCGTGTCGTACCAGGCGAGCTTGCGCGGAAAATCGTCGTGGTCGATGTCCTTGCCGTTAGGGCAGTAGACGGTAGTGAAATTCAGGTGCTCCACCTGGGCGCTGATTAGGCGCGCGCCGAAGTCTTCCTGCCCCGGCAGGCCGCGGTCTGTAACGCTTATCGGTAGACGGCTGGCGATGGCGACGCCGTTCCAGCTCTTCTGGCCGTGGGTTACCACTTCGTAACCCAACTCGGTGAACAGTTCATGGGGAAAGTCGGCGTCTTGGACCTTGAGCTCCTGCATACCCACAACGTCGGGTTCGCGTTCGATGAGCCAGGCGCGTACGAAATCCAGTCGTGCACGCAGGCCGTTGACGTTCCAGGTTGCTATACGCATACGATATCCTAGCGATTTCGACGGGTCGGAATCTATCCACCGTGCGAATAAGATGGGTTCTTTTTTCGAAAGACGGGCACCAGAGATGAAAATCGGCGTTTTCGCGACCTTCATGTCTCCAATCGGGACACCTCAGATGATTCAGGACCTCGGTCGGCGCATCGAAGGCGCAGGCATGGACTCACTGTGGATGGGCGAGCACGTCGTGCTGTTCGACGAGATGGAGTTCCCCTATCCGGGATCCAAGGACGGTCGCATCCCGGTGCCCGCCGGCGGCGGCTTGCTCGACACCGTGGCCACTTTTGGCTTTCTTGCGAACGCGACGACGACGCTGCGCTTCGGTACGGGTATCACGCTGGTCCCGCAACGCAACCCGATCTACACGGCCAAGGAGTTTGCCACCCTCGATTGGCTCAGCGGCGGGCGGATCGACTTCGGTATCGGCGTGGGCTGGTGCAAGGAAGAGGTCCTGGCTTGCGGCTATTCCTGGGAAGATCGGGGCGCGCGCTGTGATGAGTTTCTGGAGGTCATGAAGCGCCTGTGGACGCAGCCCGTTGCGTCTTTCGAGGGGCAGCACTTCAACCTCTCCGAGTGTCGGATGGATCCCAAGCCCATTCAGAATCCGCACATCCCAATCATCGTCGGAGGCCACAGCAAGCGGGCATTCCGGCGCGCCGCCGAGTTCGGCAATGGCTGGTACGGGTTCGGGATCAATCCCGAGCAGACCGCTGCGGTTCTGAGAGACGTGGATGCCGCGCTCGAGCGGGCGGGGCGCTCGCGCGACGGCTTCGAGATCGTCATCACGCCGGACGTGGCCGATGCCGATGCCATCCGACAGTTCCAGGACCTCGGCGTCGATCGACTGGTGATGCATCTGGGTTCCCAACGACCGGAGAAGGTTGCCGCTCGGCTCAGCGAACTCGAAGGGTTCGCCAAGATCGCTGCCTGATCAGAAACACGAGCCGTGTGATAGCCTTGTTAGTCGCGTTTTTCTGTACGGATTGGGGGACTCATGAGCCGGATACGACTACTCGAAGATGATGAGCTCTCGCCTGAGGTCAGGACTCAGGTTGAGCAGCTCGAGGCGTCGGGCGCCGATGCGTCCGTGCTGCGGGCCTTGGCGCATCGCCAGGAAATGTTTGACGAGTACTTCAGATTCTACTACCCGGCGCACCAGGGTGGGCTCGTGGAACCCGACCTCAAGGAGCTCGTCAGGCTCAAGATTGCGCGGCTCAACGATTGCTTTACCTGACTGGGCGCAAGATTTCCATCGGCGATGGAAAACGGTTTGACGGAAGAGAAGATTGCGGAGCTCGACGCGGAGGAGAACAATTTTTCGGATCGTGAGCGACTGGCGCTGGAGTATGCGGAACGGCTCGCGGTCGATCACCACACTATGGATGATGGATTTTTCGACCGGCTGCGCACGCAGTTCGACGATGCTGAAATTCTGGAGCTTGGCATGATGGCTGGCCAGTACATCGGCTTCGGGCGATTGTTGATGGTGCTCGACCTGACGCCGAAGTCATGTCCGGTGGACGGCGGCGACGTCATCTAACGTATTAGTTTTGGGGGAAATAATGGCATTCGGACACGATACGACTACCGATGAAGTTCTGGATGGCGTCGACCTGACCGGCAGGACGGCCTTTGTTACCGGCGCCTCGGGCGGCCTTGGCGCGGAGACTGCGCGGGCGCTTGCGGCCCGGGGTGCCGCGGTGACGATTGCGGCGCGCGATCTTGCGAAGGCGGAAGGGGTGGCGGCCTCAATTCATGAGTCGACGGGATCAACGGTCGACGTCGTGCAGTTGGAGCTGATGGATCTAGACAGCGTGCGGGCGTGCGCGCAAGGGTGGCTCGCCACGCACGGGCCGCTCAATCTGCTGATCAACAACGCGGGAATCATGGCCTGTCCGCTGGATCGAACGGATGCAGGCTGGGAGATTCAGTTTGCGACCAATCACCTGGGACACTTCCTGCTGACGGGACTGCTGCTGCCGGCGCTCAAAGAGGGCGCACCCGCGCGCATCGTCAACCTGAGTTCTGGGGCGCACCGGTTCGGTAATATCGATTTTGATGACCTGCACTTCGAGAATCGCGAATACAACAAGTTTGCGGCCTACGGTCAGTCGAAAACGGCCAACGTGCTGTTTGCGCGGGAACTGGGTCGGCGCCTGGAAGGCACCGGTGTCACCGCCAATGCGGTGCACCCGGGCATCATTCAGACCGAACTGGGCCGCCATCTGACCCCTGAAGACCTGGCGGCGTTCCCCGGCGACACGCCGCCGGAAGAGATGCGTTTCAAGACGGTCGAGTCGGGCGCGGCGACCAGCGTCTGGGCGGCGACCAGCGCCGAACTCGACGGACGCAGCGGCTTGTATCTCGAGGACTGCCAGATCGGTCTGCCGGAGGATGAGGTCGAGGGCATGGGCGGTTATGCGCCGTGGATCATGGATGATGACGCCGCGCACACGCTCTGGGGCGTGTCCGAGGAGCTGGTCGGCACACGCATCGACGTTTGACCGATGATTGCAACCAGACGCCGACAGGGGGTGACATGAGTTGGGGATTTGACACCGATCCGGAGTTTCAACGCGAACTCGACTGGATGGAGGACTTCGTTGCAACGGAAGTGGCGCCGATCGAGATGGTGCTCAGCGATTCCTACGACGTGACCAACCCGAACTTCATCAAGCTGGTCCGGCCGTTGCAAGCCATCGTCAAGGAGCGGGGCCTGTGGGCCTGCCACCTGGGTCCAGAACTGGGCGGTCCGGGTTTCGGCCAGCTGAAGCTGGCGTTGATGAACGAGATTCTCGGCAAAGCATCCTTTGCCCCGATCGTATTCGGCTGCCAGGCGCCGGACTCCGGCAACGGTGAGATCCTGGCTCACTACGGCACCGAAGAGCACAAGGAAAAATATCTGCGGCCGTTACTGGACGGCGAGATCGTATCCTGCTTTTCGATGACCGAGCCACACGCCGGTGCGGACCCGACCATGTTCAAGTGTGCCGCGGATCAGGATGGCGACGAGTGGGTGATCAACGGCGAAAAGTGGTTCTCCTCCAACGCCAAGCACGCCTCGTTCCTGATCGTGATGGCGGTATCAGATCCGGATGCGCCGCCCCACTCGCGCATGTCGATGTTCATCGTTCCGACTGACACGCCCGGCATCAACATCATCCGCAACGCGGGAATCGGCGGCGAGCCGATGGGCGAGGGTCACCACGCCTACATCCGCTATGAGAACGTGCGGATTCCCGCCGCCAACATGCTCGGCGAGCGGGGTCAGGCGTTCATCGTTGCTCAGACACGTCTCGGCGGAGGCCGCATTCATCACGCGATGCGCACCGTCGGACAGCTTCACAAAGCCTTCGACATGATGTGTCAGCGGGTACTTTCCCGGGAAACCAAAGGGGAAGTGCTGGCGCAGAAGCAGAGCGTTCAGGAGAAGATTGCCGACTCGTGGATCGAGATGGAGCAGTTCCGCTTGCTGGTCCTGCGCACGGCCTGGCGGATCGATAAGTATCAGGACTACCGCCGTGTGCGCAAGGATATCGCCGCGATCAAGGCATTGATGCCGAAGGTCTATCACGACGTGATTTCACGGGCGTTGCACCTGCATGGCTCGTTGGGAATCTCCAACGAGATGCCGTTTACCGGCATGCTGTTGGGTTCCTATGTCATGGGGCTTGCGGATGGCCCGACCGAGGTGCACAAGGTGACCGTGGCGCGCCAGGTACTGGCTGAATACACACCCACCAACGATCTGTTTCCGGACTATCACCTGCCGCGGCGACGCGACGCCGCGCTCGCGAAATTCGCGGATCTGATCGATCTGGAGATCGGGCAATTATGAGGACACTAGATGCAGGAATTTCACGTAGAGGTCACCACGCGGGACGGGCAGATGGAGTGTTTCGCCGCGCATCCGGACGGAGAGGGCCCATTTCCTGCCGTGATCCTTTACATGGATGTCGTTGGCATTCGCGAGGAGCTGCGCGACATGACCCGACAGATCGCGGCCCAGGGGTATCTATGCCTGCTGCCGGACCAGTATTACCGGGATGGCAAGGTGCGGTTCGATCTGTCCAAAGGAGCCGAGGAAATGCAGCGGATGTTCGCCATGGGCGGCAGTCTGACCGTGGACAGGGTGATGCGTGATACCCGCGGCATGCTGGAGTATCTGGAGTCCAATCCGGTGGTTGCCGGTCCTACCGGGTGTGTCGGTCACTGCATGGGCGGGCAGTTCGTCGTTGCCGCCGCCGGGACGTTCCCGGATCAGATTGGCGCGGGGGCTTCGTTGTACGGCCCGCGCATCGTGACGGATCAACCGGAGTCGCCGCACCTGCTGGCTGATCGGATCAAAGGCGAACTGTACCTGGGTTACGCCGAACACGACCCGTACGTGGAAGACAACGAGATTCCCGATCTCGAGGCCGCATTGGACGCCCACGGCGTGACCTACACGCTCGAGACCCATCCCGGAACGGAACACGGGTTTTGCTTTCCCGAACGTCCGGCCTATGCCCCGGCGGCGGCCGAGAAGGTCTGGGATACCATATTCGAGATGTTCCAGCGGACGCTGAAGGCCTAGCGAAGGTACGACATCGATCTGATTACGGCCGTACGCCCTCGATGTAGTCATCGATCAGTTCGTGATAACGGCGCACACGGCTCTCCTGTCCGGAGAGATAGGCGCCCTTGAAGCCCCGCGAGCGAAACCCGGCTTGCTGCAATGGGAAAATCTCCAGATCCTGATCGATGGTCCTGCCCATGCTCTTCTCGCCCGGTTTGAACACTTCGTGCTCGACCTCGATGTCCCGTGCGACGATGCCAACGGTGGTTCTCACCGGTGCGGTTTCACCCTCCGGCTGACTGGCGTACCACCAGTTGTCGAAAATGCACTGCTCAGGATCAGTTGGATGTGGTCGCGCCCGCAGGAAATGAAAGCCGTCCGACCAGAGCGACACGGCGAAGTTCGGAAACAGGGTGTAGTGAAATGCGTCGGTGAATTGCTCGTCTGCGAGCTTGGCGTAATGGGTATAGCCGCGCCCGGGACCGAGTCTGCGCTGCGCCTCCTGGAGCGCCTTGCGCGTATCCTGGCCGCGCCCTTTGAACGCCTCCGGGTCCAGCTCCCACTCGCGCATGATGGTCGCCAGTGGTTCGCCGATGGTGCCGTCTTCGTCCAGGGACACGCCGGCATAGCCACCGGGCATGATCATGCGGTTGTGGCCCTGGTCGGATAGATCGAAACGGGTGTTCTTGTAGTTGGTGTCAACGCCGGAGTGCATGCGTTTGCGCTCGGCCGCCGTCCCCATGGGCCGGTGCACCGTTGGTACGTGATAGGACTCGTTGAAGTTGTCCAGCACGACCTTCCAGTTGCAGGGTGCGGTGGTGGTGAGGGCGACGTAGCGCTTCCACGATTCGAGATCGTAGCGTGACCAGTCGTCCCAGATCGGGCCCAGGAACTCCTTCAGGCTGACGCAATCAGGGTCCATGTTGACCCAGATGAAACCGGCGAATGACTCGCAGGGAAGCCCCTCCAGGTTCAACTTGCCGCAAGGATTGCCTTCGGGGAAATCTTCGGGATCCTGGACGTAATCCAGCGTGCCATCGGTCAGGTATGCCCAGCTGTGGTATTTGCAGACGAATCGTCGAACGTTGCCGGTCTCCTCGCTCACCAGCCGGTTGCCGCGATGTTGGCAGACGTTGTAGAAGGCTTTGATGCTGCAGTCGGCCTGGCGGACCATGAGGATCGACTCAGGGCCGACGTCCTCGCGTTGCCAGTCCCCGGGGTTGGGCATCTCATCTTCGCGCCCGAGCAACAGCCAGACCTTGGTCCACATGTGCTCGAACTCTTCGGCGAAGAACTCCCGCGAGGTATAGCGATGCCCCTCCAGGCGGTGTCCGCGCAGTGTTTGTTTGGGCCAGTCGGGAAGCTCCGCGCTCATACGAGGCTACTTGATGGGACTCACCGACCTCGCGTTCAGCCGCCCGTGCGGCCGCACCCCCTGAATGTATTCGTCGATCAATTCGTGATAGCGACGCACGCGAGCTTCCTGACCGGACAGGTAAACGCCTTCGAATCCCCGTGAGCGGAATCCGAGTTGCTGTCCGGTGGTGATTGACATGTCCTGATCCATGCCCCGGCCAATGCTCCTATCCCCGTAGTCCAGCACTTCGTGCTTCACCGGCGCGTCCCGCGCGACCAGGCCGGCCGGGGTTCCCACCGGGCGCGTCTCACCTTCGGGCACGGCGCCGTAGTACCAGTTGTCGAAGATGCATTGCTCCGGGTCCGTCGGATGGGGCCGCGAGCGCAGAAAGTGAAATCCGTCCGCCGTCACTGAGACCGAAAAGTTCGGAAAAATGTTGTAGTGGTAGAAGTCCGTGAGTTGTTCGTCGCGCAGGTTGTCGAAATATTCGTAGCCGCGCTGCGGTCCGAGCGTACGCTTCTGCTGCTGCAGGGCGACGCGGATATCGCGTTCGCGGCCACGAAAATCTTCCGGATCCAGTTCCCACTCTTTCATCATGGCCATCAACGGGGCACGCATTTTTTCGCCTTCCAGTGAGCGAGCCGGGTAACCGGCATGCATGATCATCCGCCCGTGGCCTTCGGCGCACATGTCGAACTGGGTTTCCTTGTAGCCTTCCTCGATCTGCACGGCAGCTTCCGGGTGTACCGAGCGCAGATGATAGGACTCGTTGAAGTTGTCCTGGATCACCTTCCAGTTGCACGGTACGCGCACAGTCAACGCGAGATAACGTTTCCAGTCGGCAATCGGGTATTGATTCCAGTCGTCCCAGATCGGACCCAGGTAGTCGCGTAGCGAACCGGCATCGGGATCCATGTTGATCCAGATGAAGCCCGCAAAGGTCTCACACTTCACGTCCTTGAGCCGTACGTTGTCGCACGGATTACCCTGGGGAAAATCTTCCTGGTCCTGGGCAAAATTCAGGGTCCCGTCGGTCAGATATGCCCAGCTGTGATACTGACAGACGAAACGTTTGACGTGGCCCTTCTCGTCGAACACCAGCCGGTTGCCGCGGTGCTGACACACGTTGTAGAAGGCCTTGATGCTGCCGTCGTCCTGGCGGACCATGAGGATCGATTCGGGACCCACCTCTTCGCGCTGCCAGTCGCCGGGGTTGGGCAGCTCCGCTTGGCGACCAAGCAGCAGCCAGGTTTTGGCGAACACGTGGTCGAATTCGCGCTGGAAGAACTCCCGCGAGGTATAGCGATACCCTTCGATCGGATGATTGCCGATTTCCGGTCGTTCCCAGGCGGGGGCGGGCTCGCTGCGCCAGTCCGTCGCGGTGCTCGACATGCTCCAGATCTCCGCTGCTATGCTGCGACCAAACTAGCAGGACGAGAACGCTCTGTCGCTCTCGAAACCCATAGGAAAGACGATGATCGTGCGTCCGACATTGACCACACAGCGGCTGGTGCTGCGGCCTTACCGGGAGGAGGATGCGGCCGACGTTCTGCGCGTGGCGGGCGATCGCGCGATCGCCGATACCACGATGCGAATCCCGCATCCATACGCGCACAGCGATGCGGTCGCATTCATCGCGCGGCAACAGGAGAACTTTGCCGGCGGCCGTTCGATTCAATTCGCAATGACCGGTGGCGCCGATGGCGAACTATTGGGAGGCATTGGCCTGGAGATTGACCCGGACCACGCGTCTGCGGAACTCGGGTACTACGTGGCCGTGCCTCACTGGGGCAAAGGCTATGCGTTCGAGGCGGCTGCGGCGGTGGTGGCATATGCGTTCGAGGTCAAACACCTCAACCGGGTCCATGCCCACCACATGTCGCGGAATCCGGCCTCGGGGCGGATACTTCAGAAGCTCGGCATGCGCCACGAAGGGACGCTGCGCGAGCACATCATGAAGTGGGGCGTGCCCGAAAATGTCGAGGTATACGCCATTCTGGCTTCCGACCGATGACGGTCTGTGGCGCGTTGAATGCTATAGGTCGGTATCGCCTTTGAGCAGACGTTGGGCGATGGTGCGGTTGAGAATTTCGTTGGTGCCGTCGGCGATATTGACGATGCGCAGCGCATGCCAGGCCTCGGTCAGCCCCAGTTCGTTGGTTAGTCCCATGGCGCCATGCGTCTGGATGGCCCGATCGACCGCGCGGAAGCCGATCTGTACCGAGTAGGCCTTGGTCATGCTCAGTTCCTTGATTGCAGGCTGACCGGCATCCAGTAGCTGGGCGACGTTCAATCCCATCAGGTGAGCGGCATGCAATTCGGTCGCGGATTCGGCCAGGGGAAAACTCACACCCTGATAGTCGGCGATCGCGTTGCCGAAGGCCCGTCGGATCTTGGCGTAGTCCAGAGCCCGCTCGATGGCCCAGCGCCCGTAGCCCACCGCGCGCGCTGAATTGTAGATGCGTCCCAGCGAGACGCCATACAAGGCAGCGGCGAAACCTTTGCCGAGCTCACCGAGGATCTGCCAGGGCTCCACGTACAGGTCGTCTATCGCGAGTTCCGCCTCGTCGCCGCCGATGTGACCGAACAGTCGAATGATGCGCTGCACCGTGAACCCGGGTACGTTCGTTGGGACGATGAAGGCTGTTATGCCGCCTTGTTTTACCGCGGCCCGCTGCGCATCGGTCACGGCGAACAACACACAGTAGTCCGCGACCGGAGCGTTGCTGGTCCAGATCTTGCGACCCGAAATCCGCCAACCATCGCCATCTTTGACGGCTTTCGTGGTGATCATGCTGGCGTCGGACCCGGCGTCGGGTTCGGACAGTCCGAAGCACATCGACCGGCTGCCATCCATCAACCCCGGCATTATTTCGGCGCGCGCCCGTTCGGTAGTCTGCTCCAGCAGTCGGCTGGGTCCAAACGCCCAATGGGCCAGCGCGTAGAGCATCAACCAGTTCTGCGGCCCGCAGTGATGGAACAGCGCTTCCCAGGCGACGTAGTAGGCGAGATGCCCCAGACCGCCGCCCCCGAGTGCCTCGGGGACACACATCTGGTAGAAACCCGCGCGGGCCGAAGCGGTTCGCACTTCGTCGATCAATCCGGCCAGAGCGTCTGAAAACCGGCCATCGGGCCGATATAAGGCGCGCGGGTCTTCGAACAGCTCGCGATTCGCGCGATGGCGGGGAACGACTTCCTGATCGGCGAACGCAAGAATGCCATCGCGCGCGGCAATTACATCCTCTCCCAGCTCGGCAGCGACGGCGCTCACGGTGGTGTCCTCTCGCGCTTGATACGCCCGCGGTATGTTGGACGTGCGCTGAGTTTACATCGTCTGGCCTGGGTTGGACTCCATGGGGCGGGTGCCGCTGGCGATCAGCGGGACAACCAGCGTGTGGCCAGGGCGGATGCGGCGCAGATCGAGATCCGGGTTGTACTGCCGCAGCAACCACACGGGCACGTTGTAGCGAACCTCGGAGAGTTCCCACAACGAGTCGCCGGTTTCGACCACATGGCGGGTGGTGCCGGTGATGTGGCGGCGCGCGAAGAACGCTTCCTGCAACTCCCGATGAAATGCTCTGCGGCGCGACTCGAAGACCGCAACGTCGACCTTGGAAAAGTCCAGTTCCAGACGGCGCCCGACGACGACCGGCTTGCCGTAGCGCATGCCGTTGCGCTGGCGAAGCTGAGCGGCGCGGATGTCCAGCCATTCGGCGTAGTGGCCGAGCGTCTCAACAGGTTGGATCTCGATCGTGCCATCGGCGGCGACGGTGTAGTCGGATGGATCCGCACTCAGGTCCATCTCCGGCAGGATCAACGCGGTGGCCGGCTCCTCGATGTTCGCTTCACGGACGGGCGATACGGGCTCCGGCGTCGCCACGCTCGCGCTCAGCAGGGCTGCATCGGCGATTTCGCGTGTCAGGACTGCTTGTTGGGCGCGCGCTGAACCCGCGGGAATAGGCAGACGCAGCACGGTTCCCGCGCGGATCCTATCCGGGCTGCGCAGATCGTTCATCGCCACCAGTTGCCGTACGCTGACGCCATATTGACTGGCAATGATCGACAGCGCTTCACCGCGTTGCACGCGGTGAAATTCGTCCGGGCGTTGCGTGTCGTAGTGCTCTGCGGCGGCTAGGTTCGCGGACCGTTTGGTGGTTTCGAGGGACCGCGGCGTCCGGATCGGAAAGCCCTTCGGGACATACTTGTCGCCTAACCAGACCGGTTCGCGCAGCGCGGGATTGTAGCTGCGCAGGGTGCTGAACTCGACGCCGAGTGCGCCGGACAGAGACCTGACCGGATAGTAGGTATCGGTCTCCAGCACGGTGTGATCGGCGGCCGGGTGACGTTGCAGCGGTCCGAAGTAGTGTTCTGGATCGGCGTCGATGTCAACCGCCGCGAGAAAGGCGGGATAGAAGTTGCGCGAGGCGAAACCGAAGGTCCGACCCCGGTACTGCTCGATGATCACTCCGATGTCCTTGGTCTTCAGGACGTTGGAGGCGCGCCGCATTCCGGCGGCACCGTGGTTGTATGCGGTGATCGCCAGCGGCCAGGCGCCGGTCATCTGGTAGTCGTGGCTGAGCAGTTGGACGGCCGCGTCGGTGGCGAGGAACGGGTCGAGGCGCTCATCCACCACATGGTCGATGCGCATGTAACGTCGGCCGGTCGAGCGGGTGAATTGCCACATGCCGGTCGCGCCGACATTAGATCGGGCACCGGGGTTGAAGGACGACTCGACGTGCGGGAGGGCAGCGAGTTCCACCGGTAGCCCGGCATCCGCAAATCGCTGCCGGATATACGATCCCCAGGCGCCCGAGCGCATGAGGCCCTCGCGGAAGCGGTCAGACTGACCGAGTTGAAAGCGCAACCGTCCGACCGCATCGGCGAGTTCGTCTGGCTTGTGCTGCCACAGCGCAAGCACCCGTTGCGCGTCGCTGTCCAGGCCGGATCGTCGGCCGCTCGCCAGCGTATTGAGGATCGCGCGGTAGCGCTTTTTGGCCGCTTTGACTACCCGCGAGCGCGTCCTGCGGGATGCGTTGTCGGGCAACTCGATCACTTCGTAGACGACGTCCAGGTGACGTGCGTCGTGGATCAGTCCGGCGCTCGTGTCGACTTCCGTGTAGACCTGGGTCCAGAATTTCACCGCGGTTGTGACGACTTCTGGACGTGGCAGCAGCGACTCGTTCGAGCGCTGAACAGGTTCCGATGCAGGGACACAAGGCGGCAGCTCGTCTGGGCCGCGCGTGCTGACGCCCCAGAAGGTGGTCGCGTGCGCGGTTCCGGCCAACATCGCGGCCGCCACCGTAAAAAGCACACATTTTGCCCATCGCGCCATAAGGCAATCCTGCCACACGGGTCCGATCGTGGTGCCGGACCGTAAACCCCGAGTGTTTCTAACTTGTAAGGTCACAATTCGCTGCGGCAAGGGTCACACTAACGCCAAAAGGTGTGAACGATTCACCCCAGAAACTCATACAAGGGGTCGTCCGGGACGCGCCCACCCCGGGCGATTCCGTCGAAGGTCGGGCCTTCCCAGACCGCGGTGGCGTCCACCGTCTGGTTCCAGTCCATCACGATCTTGCGATTGCTGATCTTCCAGACGTTGTCGCGTTTCTTCATCGTGTCCAGATAGCGGCCGAGGTAGGTCATTTCTGTGTCCGGACCGTCGTCATTGGCTCGGTAGTGGTAGGCCGTAACGTAGGACTCGACCCGGGCGTCGTCACCGGCCTGGTCGATCGCGACGTTAGTGACGCGGTGCTGGGTGCGAGCGTATTGGGAGATCGCCGCGGGCAGAATTGCGCAGAATTCATGTGCGGAACCCTGAAACCCACCGTACTCGACGGTGGCATCAGGCCAGTAGGCGGACTTCAGGATCGCCTCGTCGGCACGATCGATGCCGCGACTGTGTTTGGCCAGAACGTCATGCATGGCCAGTCGGTCGGCGACCTCGGCGAGGTCGGGTACGCGGCCGGTCTCGGTGGTCATGGTTTCTCCTGATTCGCTATCGGCAGATCGGCCCGCAACGACACCACATCGTGCGGGGTAAATCCAGGTGCCGCGATCGGTCCACTGCTCGGCGAGACCCATCGCCAGCCCCTCGCGCTTGAGGTGTTGGGTCGGACATCCTATTCGGATTAGACTCATTGCATAACGAGGGAGGACATTATGGCGAACACATCCAATGGCTCGGTCCGAACGATGGACGCGGCGTATCACAAATTGTTGGACAGCGACCCGCGCCCGATTCCCGAATCTTATCGGCGCGATTCGCCGATCGAGCCGGGGCCGACGTTCGTCCCCGTGGAGCGCTACATCTCCCGTGAGTTTCACGATCTGGAAGTTGAAAAGCTCTGGAAACGCGTCTGGCAGATGGCCTGTCACGAAGACGACATGCCGGACGTTGGGGACTACGTTCCCTACGACATCGCCGGGATGTCTTTCCTGGTGGTTCGGGTCGCCGAGGACGAGTTCAAGGCGTATTACAACGCGTGTCTGCATCGGGGACGCAAGTTGCGCGAAAATCGTGGCAAACACTTGGTTGAGTTGCGCTGTCCGTTCCACGGCTGGTGCTGGAACCTCGACGGAACGCTGCGTGAGATTCCCTGCCAGTGGGACTACCCGGAGCTGAAGCCCGAGGAACAGAGCCTGCCGGAAGTGAAGGTGGGACGGTGGGGACGCTACATCTTCATCAATCCGGATCCGAACTGCGAACCCTTCGAAGATTTCATTGGCGACCTGTCCAGCCACTTCGAGCTGCTGCCCTACGAGCGTCGCTACAAGGAGGCGCACGTTGCCAAAATCGTCCGCTGCAACTGGAAGGTTGCCTCCGAAGCGTTCATGGAGTCCTACCACGTAATCGCGACCCATCCGCAGATTCTGCTGGGGGGTGCCCATGACGTGGATACCAAATACGACGTGTTCGGCAACTACTCACGCGCCATTCGTTGCGGTGCGCTGGAAAGCAGCGGCTTGCCGGAGTGGGAACCGATGCCCGACGATGGCCGCGGCCGGCTGCGCCATCCACTCAACGGTTACGTATACGAAGCCCGTGACGATGGCTTGGTCCAGGTGACGGCGCCGGATGGAACAACCGGCGTGTTCAACACCAATGCGCAGTGGATCGAAGGGGAACTTGGTGACGTGAACCCGCACCTGTGCAACTGGGTGGGGGGCCGGCAGTTGCCGCCGTCGGACATGCCACCAATGCCGAAACCTTCGGGCGACGACGGCGTGGCGAAACATCCGCGGGTGTTGATGGCGGATATGCAGCGCGAAGCACTACGGCCGATAATCGGCGACCTTGCGGACCAGGTGGCGGATGTTGAATTCTCCTCTGTGTTCTTCACGCTGTTTCCGAACTTCCATCCCTGGGGTTCGTTCAATCGGATCAACTACCGGTTCAGGCCCAACGGCAACAATCATGAGGAGTGCATCATGGAATGCATTTACCTCGCGCCGATTCCCGACGACGGTAACTACACGCCCGTGTCGGAAATTCACTGGCTGGGGCCCGATGACGACTGGATGGACGCACCTGAACTGGGCATGCTGTCCAAGGTCTTCAATCAGGATTTCCGTAACCTGCCTTACGTTCAGCAGGGCTTGCATGCCACGGCGAAAGAGTTCCTGCAGCTGTCGGACTATAACGAGACCAAGCCGCGACACTTCCACATGAAGCTCGAGGAGTGGCTGGCGAAGCCCTGACCCGGGACAGCAGTGACCCGGGCCACCTCTACGACGTGAGGGCGTCGCGCGCTCGCGCGATGGCGCCGGTATAGATTCCGGTCACCACGGCGACCGCGGCTTCCTCGGGTCCCTGGGGTTCGTAGGTACCGGTCCACTCGACCGTCGTGTTGCCGTCGCCGGTGTCGATGATGATCACCGTGGCTGAATAGCCCGTGACGGGCAGCGGCGAATCGTCGTTGAGGATGCTGTAGGTGAAGGTCCCAGCCGCGGCGTCGTGAATATCGAGGCGCTCGATGACCACGCCGTTGGCGAGGCCTATGGTACGGACGGCGCCCACGCCTTCACCTTCGATCTCGAAGGATTCGATCGGACCGCCGACCTCGATGCCGGCGAAGTCGCTGAGTTGGTCCCACACGGCATCGGCGGAAGCGGCGATGGTTTCCACAACCTGGGTAGTTGTCATGAGATTCTCCGGTTTGTGGTCTATAATTTCTGGCTCGCGGTCCACTTTAGCCCCGGTAACAGCAGAAAGAACAGCAGAATGGGAGTTCCCCGATGACGAGTGTCCTCGAGCACGCGCGTACGTGTCCGATTGACGAGATCATCCCGATGAGTCCGGAGATGTTGAAGTGTCCGTCCATCATGAACCGGCGCTTTCATCACGAGGCACCGGTGTTCCAGGACCCAACGACGGGGATATTCTTCATCTCCCGCTACGACGATGTGGTCGCTATGTCGATGGACCACAAGACCTTTTCGAGCGTGATGCCGGGTGGCCAGGCGGGTACCGGGTCGATGGTGTCCGACGACCCTGAGATCAAGGCCATCATGGATCAGGGGTATCCCGGCGTATCGACCATGTTGACCGCAGATCCGCCGGTGCAGCGCCACTATCGGAAGTTCGTCAACGGCGCCTTCTCGCCTGAGAGCCTCAAGGTGCTCGAACCCTTTATCGACCGGGTTTCAAACGAACTGGTCGATGCGTTCATCGACGAGGGACACTGTGAGTTCCTGTCGGCGTTCGGCGTGCCGTTGCCGCTGACGGTGATCGCCTCGCAGATTGGCGCGCCGCAATCCGACTTGCCGCTGCTGCGTAAATGGACCAATGCGTTCATCGGCAACCTGAGCCAGCAACTCGACCGCGACGGTTTGCTGCAGGCGGCGAAGGACGTGCTCGAATTCCAGTTGTACTTCGTGGAGAAAATGGAAGTGCGGCGTGCTCACCCTGAGGACGACATCCTGTCGAAGCTGGTCAACGCCAGCATCGATGGTGAAAAGCCACTGAACAACTCGGAGTGTCTGTCGATGCTCTCACAGATCATGGTGGCCGGGAACGAAACCACCTCCGCTGCGCTGACGCAAGGGATGCAGTTGCTGATCAACAATCCGGACCAGTATGAAATGGTGCGCAAGGACCCGTCGCCCGAGATGATCCATTGTCTGGTCGAAGAAGTGCTCCGATACACGAGCCCCTCATCGAACATGTTTAGGCGGACGACCCGTGAGGTGGAGGTCAATGGTGTGGCGATCCCGGAAAATTCGGTGTGCTTCGCGCGGTTCGCCGCGGCGAACCAGGACGACGAGCGGTTTCCCGATGCGCTCAAATTCGACATCACCCGACCGAATCTCAAGGATCACGTGGCGTTCGGCAAGGGCGTTCACCACTGCCTCGGCGCGGCGTTGTCCCGGCGTGAGATGAACGGTGGCTTCAAGGTCATCTTCGAGCGAATGGAGAACTTCCGCCTGACCCCCGGTGCTGGGGAACCGGAATTCTCGGCCAATGCGCTGCTGCACGGGCTGACCGGATTCGACCTGTCCTTCGACAAGAAATAGGAACAGCTATGCGTTATCTGGTTGGGATCTCAGCGCTGGCTTTCGTGCTGGTGGCATGCGGTGGTGGTTCGCCCGCGGCCGTGCCGACCGCGGCAGGACCGACGGTCCCGACGGTCGAAGAGGATGTCACCGCGATTCGAGCGCTCTATGCGGGCTGGAACGAGGCGGTGGAAGCGTCCAACGTGGCGGGCTACGTCAGCGTGCTCGATCCGGAGGTTGAGCTGCTGCCCACGGGTGCCCCGCCCATTGCCGGTTCAGCCGGCTATGCGGACATGCTCGAAGGCGTGTTCTCGACGAACACCTACAAGATAGTCCCACTGACGCCCGCCACGATCGAGGTCGCCGGGGATTGGGCCTGGACGCGCTACAACTACGTCATCCACCGCACACCCATCGGGTCCGAGGAAACATTCAGTCCCGAACGGAAATTTCTCGACATCCTGCGCCGCCAGCCGGATGGCAGCTGGGGCGTGTACCGCCACATGTGGAACTACAACTCCCCCGACGCAACCCCCTAGATTTGGACATCCATCAAAGTTCGGGACACCCATCAAAGACTTGGACATCCATCATCTGGCTCCCTCACGATCGGGGGGTGTGTCCAGTAGTACCTGGTAGATCCCTGCCGCGTCCCGGCCGTGTGGACGCTCGATTGTGGTGTAGAAGCTTCGTCCATCGCGTGCGAAGGCCGCAGCCTCCTGCTGATGTGTGCGCGGCAGCGCGACGCGTTGGGGAATTCGCGCGAAAGCAGCGGACCAGGCCTCGTTGGCCTGACGTTCGAACAAAAAGGCGTCTTTGTAGGTCAATACCAGCGCGCTGTTCCCGTGGACGTCCAGTGCGGTGGGTGTCGATCGGCCGGATCCGTGATCGGGGTCCTCGTAGAGATCCCGTTCTACCGGCTGTGGAATGCCGGTGAGCAGCGCGATCCGTTCGGCGGTGACGACGTAGTCTTCTGGCGCATCCAGCGGAAGGCGATAGACCTCCGCGGGAATCACACGTTTGCTCAGGATCAGAATCTCCCGCGTGGCCGTGTCGACGGCGACGGCTTCCGAATCGCGCGGACCGTCCGGATAGGTAAATGCGATCGTTCGTTCAGCGTGCAGAATCGTGCTATCCGTTAGGTCCCGTAGTAGCGGCTCTCGCAGAATGTATAGATTCAGCACGCGACGCCAGCGGAAGTTGTCCCCGACGTCCGCGATCAGCAGATAGGACGTGCCGTCGATCTTGAAGCTGCTCAGGTCCTCCCAGTCGCCCAACGCCGGCAACGCGACCGCCCACGAACCCAGGTGTGCGCCCTGGGGGGAGAGCGCAAACAACCGGGGCTCGTTGGCGCTGTCGTTGATCGCCCAGAGTAGCTGCGGGTCGCGCGTGGACACGTCCAGCCCGCTGGCTTCGTCGAGATCGAGGTTGTCGATGTTGCCGAGCCAGCGCACGTCTACCTGTCGATACGGGACCTGCTCCGGAGCGATGGTCGTTCCGGTGGGTTTAACGACCAGGGCGTAGAAAGCGTTTCCCACGTCCAGCCCATACCACAGCCCGAAACCGACGAAGGCCGAAAGCGGCAACAGCACGGCGATGCCGGCCAGGACCAACAGCCAGCGTAGCACTCGAATCACGATTTTCAATCCCGACAAATTCGCGCGACATTATGTGGGGCTGATACCCTCCAGTTCAACGCGCTGCTGGTCGGCCTGAATTTCCCCGGCCGGTCGACTATCCTGGCGTGCATCATACCGAGGTAGGAACCATGTCCGAATCCGATCGAGAATTCGACGTTGTTGTCTTTGGTGCGACCGGTTTTACCGGCCAGCTGGTCGCAGAGTACATGGGCGAACAGTACGGGCCTCCAAGCGATCTGCGCTGGGCGATCGCAGGACGTAGCCAGGCCAAGCTCGACGCCGTCGCTTCGGGTTTGCCCGGAGAGATCGAATGCCTGGTTGCCGACAGCGCGAATGCCGAAGACATGCGAACCCTGGCCGCTAGAACCCGAGTCGTGTGCACCACCGTCGGGCCCTATGCGAAGTATGGATCGGAGTTGGTCGCTGCCTGCGTCGAGCAGGGTACCCATTACTGTGATCTGGCGGGCGAGATCCACTGGATGCGACGCATGATCGACGCCCATCAGTCGGCAGCGGAGCGCAGCGGTGCGCGCATCGTCCATACTTGTGGATTCGACTGCATTCCTTCAGATCTCGGGACCCTGTTCGTACAAAACGCGATGCGCGAGCGTGCCGGTGAGCCGGCGAATCACGTCAAGTTTCGGGTGGTGGCGTCAAAGGGCGGGGCCAGCGGAGGCACCATTGATTCCGGCGTCAACATGATGGAAGAAGCCCGCGACGATCCGCAGATCCTGGAGCTGAACGCCGATCCCTACGCGCTCAATCCGCTCAACATGCCGCGGGGTCTCGACGGGCTCGATCAGACGAGCGCCGAGCAGGATCCTGACTTTCGGCAGTGGACCGCCCCATTCGTCATGGCGAGCATCAACACCCGCGTGGTCCGGCGCAGCAATGCGCTCATGAACTACGCCTATGGACACGACTTCCGGTACGACGAGGCGGTGCTGACGGGTACGGGGGCCGCCGGGTTCGCCAAGGCAGCGGCGTTGGCCGCGGGGACGGCGATGATGATGGGCGCGATGGCGATCGGTCCGATACGTAACTTGGTGTTGCCGTTGCTTCCGAAACCCGGCGAGGGGCCATCAAAGGAAACACGGGAGAATGGTTACTTCGAGATCGCATTGCTGGGTCTGAACCCGAACGATCCCGAAGGAAACGTTCGCGCAACGATCAAAGGCGACCGCGATCCGGGCTACGGATCGACGGCCAAAATGCTGGCCGAAAGCGCGGTGTGCCTCGCCCGGGACGCGCTTGAAGTGGCTGGTGGCTTCTGGACACCGGCCTCCGCCATGGGCACACAACTGATCGAACGGCTCGACAGTAACGCCGGCGTAACCTTCACCTTGGACACCGTTAACTAGCTCCGGGACTGGATTTGGACAGCCATCATTTGCAAGATGATGGCTGTCGAGATGTTCCTTGCAGATATCAAAAGGAGTAGCACGTGGCTGCACAGGGCCGAGACGCCGCGATTGTCGGCATTCACGAGTATCCGTCGCGGGACGTCGAGGGCGAGTTCAGCCCCTTGCAGATCAAGGCGGAGAGCGCGGCCCGTGCGCTGGAGGATGCCGGGTTGAACTGGTCGGATGTCGATGCGATATACGACGCCGGCGACGGCGGCGGCATGGCGGGTCTGACGATATCGGAGTACTTCGGTTTGCATCCGAGAATCATCGACACGACCAATGTCGGCGGCAGTTCGTATGAGTACCACGCCGCGCACGCGCGCCGTGACATCGCAGCCGGGAAAGCGCGGGTCGCGCTGCTGACGTACGGCTCCACGGCGCACAGCAACGCCATGGCGATTGGCGTAGGCGGCCGCGGTGGCGGGGTGCATCCGGTCGACAACATGGAGTCGTTCGCGGGCATGACACTGGTGTCCAACTACGCCATGGCGGCGCGGCGGCACATGCACCAGTACGGCACCACCAGCGAGCAGCTTGCGGAAATATCCACCGCGACCCGCTATCACGCGATGCGCAATCCGCAAGCCGTCCAGGCGATGCAGGACCTCGAGTTTCTCGACATCCGTGAGACCACGGTCGAGGATGTGGTGAACTCGCGGATGATCGCCGATCCGCTGCACCTGCTCGAATGCTGCATGATTTCGGACGGAGGTGGGGCGGTGGTCATCGCCGCGCCCGATGTGGCGCGCGACTGCGCCAAGAATCCGGTCTGGATTCTCGGTACCGGTGAGGCCACCAAGTATCCCGAAATCGGTGGCGATATCACGATCAGCGCCGCCGCCGCCTCGGGCCCGTCGGCCTTCGCCGAGGCCGGCGTTGCGCCGGACGAAATCGATGTTGCGATGATCTACGACTCGTTCAGCATTACCGTACTGACGCTGCTGGAAGACCTTGGGTTCTGTGCGAAAGGCGAGGGCGGTGCCTGGGTCGAAGGGGGTCGGCTGCGGTTTGACCGGCCCGAGGATGGCCCCGCGCTGAATACCGATGGCGGCGGGTTGTCGTCGAATCATCCGGGCATGCGCGGCATCTTTCTGTTGCTCGAGGCAACCCGGCAATTGCGGGGCGAGTCGACATCCCAGGTGTCGGATGCGCGCCTGGCGGTGGCGCATGGCAACGGCGGTATGTTGGGCAGTCGGCACTGCGCGGGCACCGTAATCCTCGGGAGAGATTGATATGGCCGAACAGCCGAGAGAGCCGCAAAGGCCACTGCCGCGCCTGAAGGAACTGGACACCCGGGCGTTCTGGGAGGCTACCCGGAACAAGGAATTGCGCTATCAGCGTTGCGACGATTGCGAAACGGTCGTGTTTTATCCGCGGCGCCACTGCACGGGATGCCTCGGCTCCAACCTGTCCTGGTACACCGCCTCGGGCAAAGGGTCGATCTACAGCTTCAGCGTGGTGCGTCAGAGTTATCACCCGTTTTTCCGGTCCCGGGTGCCGTACGCGGTCGCCTGGATCGATCTGGACGAGGGCCCGCGCCTGCTCTCCAACATCGTCGGTGTCGAGGATCCCGGGGCAGATCTGACCATCGGCCAGCAGGTGGTCGTCGAATGGGAGGAACACGAAGAGCTTTCGATCCCCCTGTTCCGGCCGGCCTGAGGGGTCGGTTTAGCTGGGCAGTTTAACCCGCGCGGTTCCGAACACGCGCGTCTCGCCGGCTTCGTTGCTGACCGTCAGATCAATTTCGACCTTGCCCGCGTCCTCGTCGATGTCGGTCACCACACCGCTGATGGTGTACGACTGATCGACGATCACCGGTGCGCGGAACACGGTGTCGACGTTCTCGATCTGAGCCTCCGGCGCCCAACGGTGGATCATCGCCGCCAGAAACCCCTGGCTCATGATCCCGGGCACCAGCGCGCCCGGAAGCCCTTCAGCGCGCGCGGCCTCGTGGTCGGTAAACCTCGGTCCGTCCCAACCCGCGGCGAGGGCGAAGCGCTTCACATTGGCAAGGCCGGTATCGGGCGCGAACACCGGCAGTTCTTCGCCAAACTCGACATCTTGGAGACGTTCGATGGTCATTCGCTCGGTCGCTCCCGAATCACGATGCTCGTGTCGGCGGTGGCCACTGGAACGTCGTCGGGATCGAACAGTTCCAGGCGGATCACCATGAAGACCATCCGCCCGGAGCGTCCGGTTTTGGTGTACACGTCATGAAGATGCTTGCGGCCGGTCAACGGCACGCCGGGCCGGATCGGTTTCATCGCGGTGACGGCCTTGCCGGCGTCCATGCCGAGACCGGGCAGCTTGGGGAAGCCGTCCGGGAGGCGCTTGCCGCCTTGGAAACTGGTGGGGAAGGTGGGCGGCGCTTGAAAGTCCGGGTCGTTCGGATCGGTGTAGCGCGGGGCCAGCTCGCCGCAGCTCAGGGCGTACTCGACGCACTTTTTCGCGTCGACCGCGTAAGACCGCTCGTCGAACACCTCCCCAAGGAACGATTCGCGCAACGCGTCGATGTCCAGTGGTTCAGTCACCGGCGGGCTCCCTGAACGTAAGCGCCTCGAAGTCACTGCCACGCAGCGCTTCGGCGAGTTCCGATTCCGACGTAATGTCCGCTGGAAAGCGTGTGGCGCAACGGCCGATGTGGCTGACGATATGCGCATCGCTGCCGCCGATGCCGAGGTAGTTGAGCTCCGTAGCCATGGCTTGAGCGACCTCGTCCTCGGTGGCCCGGCTGCCCCCGTTGTAAATCTCCACGATGCGCACACCTTCGGGAACGCCGTGTTCTTCGAGATGCGCGCTCATGCCCACTCGTTTGCGGCCCGGATGACACGGCACGGGCACGGCGCCATATTGCGCGCAGGCCTCGACGACCCGCGCCAGGGGCAGGTAAATGTCGGTGAAATCGAACGCCCGAACCAGTGCATCGGTGACCCCGAAAACCAGCACGTGCCCATACTCGGTTTCCACTTCGCTGCCTTTCAGAATGCACAGCCCGTGTTTCTCGGCGAGCGCCTGGTAGTCGGACTCGGCGTCGAACTGCCGGTGTTCGGTCAGCACGAATCCGTCGATCGGAATCTCCCGGGCACGAATCCACTGGCAATAGTTCTGCACCTTGGCGCGACCGTCGTCGGACTTGATGGAGTGGGTGTGCAAGTCGAGGATCAAAGCGCACGCTACCGTAGAGAAAGGGTGCACATGTTAACGGCCGGATCGTCATTGTGCACTCGGCCCGAGGCCGCCGATCCGTTAGCATCCTCAGCCATGCCTAGCGTCACGTTCCTGCATCCTGGCGGTCGCCGGGAAACCCACGAGGCACCGGTCGGCGATTCGGTGATGGATTGCGCCCTGGACAACCACGTCGAGGGCATTGGTGGTCAGTGCGGCGGCGCCTGTAATTGCTCGACGTGCCATTGCTACGTGGCCTCACCCTGGTTCGAACAACTGCCGGCCCGCGGCGAAGCGGAAACCGAGCTGCTCGACTATGTGCAGACCCGCCGGGACAACAGCCGTTTGGGCTGTCAGATCGTGCTGTCGGACGAGCTCGATGGCATCGTGGTGCGCGTTCCCCGCCCCGAGCGCGCAGGGCTCGCATTCGAAACGTAAAAGAAGCGCCAGGCCGTTGTTTGCCAATTGCGGCCAATGTTGTGACCATGCGCGGCTGATCAGACAACGGTATCCGAAGGAAACTCGACATGGCCGAAGTAGAATCCGAAGCGCAAGCAGTCTCCATGGAACGCATGGTCCAGGAGGCGGGATATCCAAGCGCGCTGGCGTCGGTTGAGGATGTGCGCCGGGAACGCAAGCAGAAGCTCGCGGCGACGTTTCGGATTTTCGGGCGATACGGTTTCGATGAAGGCGTGGCGGGGCACGTGACGGTTCGCGACCCCGAACGCACGGATCATTTCTGGGTGAACCCATTCGGGGTGTCGTTCAAACAGATTAAGGTCTCGGACCTGATCCTGGTGAATCATCAGGGTGACGTCGTCGAGGGCGACGGTTTGCTGAACACGGCGGCGTTTGCGATTCACTCGCAGATCCACAAACACCTTCCGCAGGTCACGGCTGCGGCCCACACGCATTCGCTGTACGGCAAGGCCTGGTCATCGCTCGGCCGCCTGCTCGATCCGCTGACCCAGGATTCGTGTGCCTTCTACAACGATCACGTGCTGTTCGATAGTTTTACCGGCGTAGTGCTGGACACCGACGAAGGCGCACGGATCGCGGCCGCACTGGGCCAGAACAAAGCCGCTATCCTGCAAAACCACGGCCTGCTCACCGTGGGTGCCACGGTGGACGAAGCGGCCTGGTGGTATATCACCATGGAGCGGACGTGTCAGGCGCAGCTTCTGGCCGAGGCTGCCGGTGATCCGATCAGGATTGCGCCCGACGTGGCCGCGGCGACTCACGCGCAGATCGGTCAGCCCATGGCCGGCTGGTTCAGCTTCAAGCCGCTCTACGACGTGATCACGGCCGAACAACCGGATCTGTTTGACTGAACAGGTATCGCGCATGAGCACAGCAGTCGGGTTGAGCCGCGCCACGACCCTGGAGGAGTTCGAGGAGAAGCTGGGGCGCATGATCGTGATGGACGATGTCATTCAGGCGCTGTCCTTCGAACCACGGCCGACGGACATCATCATCACGCCTTTCGCCAAGTGTGGCACGACATGGCTCCAGCAGATCGTTCACACCCTGCGCACGCGGGGCGATACCGACTACGACGATATTTCTGCGGTCGTACCCTGGATTGAGACGTCGGTCGCGCTCGGCGTCGATCTGAATGCGCCCCAGCGTGGTGAGCCTCGGGCATACAAGAGCCACCTCGCCTGGGATCTGGTGCCTAAGGGTGGGCGCTACATCGTCGCCATCCGGGACCCCAAGGATGCGCTGGTTTCCATGTACCGATTCATGGAAGGTTGGTTCTTCGAGCCGGGTAGCGTGACGATCGATCAGATGGCGCGCGGTCGGTTCATGCGACGAAGTGACCCCCAGCACTACTGGCACCACCTGATCAGCTGGTGGGAGCAGCGCCACAACGACGCGGTGTTGATGCTGTCGTACGAAGAGATGAAACGCGATGCGGAAACGGCGATTCGGCGCGTGGCTTCGTTCGTCAATATCGAACTCGACGCGGACATGCTGGCCCTGACATTGTGCAACTCATCGCTCGACTACATGCTGGAGCACAAAGACCAATTCGATGATCGAATGATGCGTGAGCGTAGCGAACAGGTCTGCGACCTGCCGCCCGGCGGCGACTCGGCCAAGGTTCGCAAGGGCCTCGTGGGCGAACATCGCGAGGCGCTGCCGGACGATGTCGCAGGGGAAATGGATGCGATCTGGGCCGAGGAAATCGAGACCCGATTAGGCTTTGCCGATTACCAGGCGCTGGAAGCGGCGCTTGTTCGAGGACCCTGAACACGAATTGAATTGCGAGGGATTCTGATGGGACGAGTTGACGACAAGGTGGCCATCGTAACGGGTGCTGCATCCAACCCGGGGCTGGGCTATGCGACGGCGCTGACGTTGGCGCGCGAAGGGGCCAAGTTGATGGTGACGGATGTGGACGAAGCCGGCGCCCAGGCGTGTGCCGCGGCAATATGCGATGCCGGTGGAATGGCCGAGGCGATGCATCAGGATGTGACCGACGAACAGCGCTGGAAGGCGGTCGTCGAGCAGACCGTCGCGTCCTTTGGCAAGCTGGACGTGCTGGTGAACAATGCGGGCATCGCGGTGCTCATGCCGATTTCGGAGATGACCCTGGCGGATTTCAACCGTCAGATCGAGGTCAATCTCACCAGCGTCTTTCTGGGCTGCAAGTATGCGATGCCTGCGATGCGGTTGGCGGGGGGCGGCTCGCTGATCAACTTGTCGTCCGTGGCTGGCCTGGTTGGCATCGCTTCCTGTGTTGCCTATGGCGCGGCCAAGGGCGGCGTGCGGATCATGTCGAAGTCCGTCGCCGTGGAAGGTGCGAAGGACAACATCCGTTGCAACTCGGTGCATCCTGGGGTGATCTGGACGAACATGCAGGCCCAGGCCACTGGCCAGAGTGATCCCTCCGGCGTCGACGTCTCGCCCGAGCGGGTACCGCTGGGCCGTATTGGATACGCTGAGGACATCGCTAATTGCGTGCTCTATCTGGCGTCTGACGAATCCAGTTACGTCACTGGTGCAGAGTTCACGGTAGACGGCGGGATGACCACCCAATAACTCGTAGAGTTCGGAGGCAAGGCCATGAACGATCGAGACCCCGTTGAATCGTTAGCCGACATCCGCCACGAATTTGGTGAGCACGGTGGCGTCAACATGTCGGTGGAGGCCAGCACCACGTTCACGGTCATGGACCCCGAGACGATTCCGGAGATATTCGAGGGTGGCAAGGGGCCTGACCAGGGTGGTTGTTACCTTTATGGGCGACATTACAACCCAACGGTGTACAACCTGGGCCGGCAGCTTGCGGCCATTGAGGGCTCTGAGGCTGCGTACTGTACGTCCAGCGGCATGGGTGCGATCGCAGCCGCCATCCTGCAGGTTTGCAAAACCGGCGACCACATTGTGGCTTCGACCGCGATTTATGGTGGCACGTACGCATTGCTGCACGACTTTCTGCCGTCGCGCGCCAACATCACCACGTCGCTTGTGGATATCAATGACGCCGATGCGGTAACGGCTGCCGTCACTTCACGCACCCGGGTGATCTTCGCCGAGAGCTTTTCCAATCCGACACTGCGCGTAGCGGACGTTCCAGCGCTTGCGCGGATCGCACACGGTCACGGCGCAAAGCTGATCATCGACAATACCTTCAGCCCCCTGCTGATGGCACCGCTCGACTGGGGCGCGGACGTCGTCGTGCACAGCATTACGAAGTTCATCAGTGGTGCATCGGACATCATCGCGGGGGCCGTTTGTGCTGAGGAGAAATTCATCGGAGGCCTGATGGACGTGCAGACGGGTCCGCTGATGCTACTCGGCCCGACCATGGACCCGAAAGTCGCCTTCGAGATCAACACCCGCTTGCCCCACCTGTCGTTGAGAATGGCCGAGCATGGCCGGAGGGCTGGCGCGATTGCTCGGGAGTTGGACGCCCTCGGCCTCGAGGTCGTCTATCCAGGGCTGCCCCAACATCCAGATCACGAACTCGCGGTGCACCTGTGCCGTGAGGGTTACGGGTTCGGCGGCGTGCTGGGCCTGGATGTGGGCAGCGAGGACACCGCCAACCGGCTGATGGAACGCCTCCAGAACGGTTATCGATTCGGCTACATGGCCGTGAGCCTGGGCTATTTCGACACGTTGATGTCGTGTTCGGGCAGCAGTACGTCGAGCGAACTCACCGATGCCGACAAAGCGGCGGCCGGCATTCCGCCCGGGTACATCCGGATTTCTGTGGGCTATACCGGCTCGTTGGAACAGCGGCTCGATCAGCTGCGCGGGGCGCTGGCGGAGGTCGGGTTGAGTTAGTATGCGTTCGGGGCGGGATTCGATCACGCGCAAGGGGCGTTATGCAATACACCACGGAACTTGAAGCCACGATCGCCGATGTGGCACAGCCCGGCCGCGGGATTCTTGCGGCGGACGAAAGCAACCCGACGATCGCCAAACGCTTCAAGGCCATCGAGGTCGAGTCGAGCGAGGACAACCGTCGCGCATGGCGCAGCCTGCTCGTGACGGCCGCCGGGTTGGGAGAGTACGTCAGCGGCATCATCCTGTTCGAAGAAACCCTGCAACAACAGACCGATGCAGGCGAGTCCATTGCCGGGTCCGCCTGGCGGCAGAAGATCGTACCCGGGATCAAGGTGGACAAGGGCATCGTCGCGCTGGCGCTGTCCGAAGGAGACACCGTGACTCAGGGGCTGGACGGACTGGCCGAGCGCCTGCGCGGCTATCGGGAACAGGGCGCGCGCTTCGCCAAGTGGCGCGAGGTCTATGCCGTCGATGCGCACGCGCCGACCCGACACGGCATCGAGGTCAGCGCCGAGATGCTGGCTCGCTATGCCGCGGTCTGCCAGGCCGAAGGCGTGGTGCCGATCGTCGAGCCGGAAGTGCTGATGGACGGTAGTCATGACATCGAGCGTCACGCCGAGGTCACCGAAGCCGTGCAACACGCCGTCTTCCACGCCCTGCAGCGACACCATGTGGTGCTCGAGCTGATCATTCTGAAGCCCAACATGGTGCTGCCGGGCCAGGATCGCCGCCGTGCGGAACCCGACGAAGTGGCAGAGGAGACGTTGAAGGTGCTGCGCCGTACCGTGCCGCCGTCCGTCCCGAGTATCAATTTCCTGTCCGGCGGCCAGGATCCCGAAGAGGCGACCGCCAATCTCCAGGCGATCAACGAGCAGGCCGCCAATGCACCCTGGGCGCTGAGCATTTCCTACGGGCGGGCGTTGCAGCAGCCGGCGCTAAAGGCCTGGCCCGGCGAGCCGTTCAACCTTGACGCGGCGCAGGACGCGTTGGTGAAACGCGCGCGCCTGAATCACCTGGCCATGCGGGGCGACTATCGGGCGGAACTGGAACAGGACTGAGCGTTCAGGCCGAGAGCGCGAGGTCGATGCGCCCGATCAGCGACGGCTCGAGGTCAGGCGCGGCTTCGGCTGCCAGGCACTCAGTTAACTCTCTTCTGTTCTTCACGCCCAGGACCACAGTGTCCACGCCTGCCATGGCCAACGCGTACTGATGGGCGAGCATGGCCGGCGCGACCCCGATGTCCGCCGCGATCGCTCTGAACGGCCGCGCGCGCTCGAAATCCACCTGGTCGGGAGAGTCGGGGGCAACTTCGCGGTCAATCCGGTCTGTCAGCGATCCCGCGGCGACCGCACGAATTCCCATGACTCCCACCGATGAGGCATTGGCTTCGCGAATCACCGCCCTTGGGTCCGGGCGCTCCAACGTGATCGCCATATTGCCGGGCGAATCCAGCACGTTGGCAATGCACTGAATGACGTCCGGGCGCCGCTCCGCTTCCAGAACCTGAAGGTTGGTTTCCTGCGTGCTCGCCGCGGTGACGCCCCACGCGCCAATTCTCCCGCTCTTCTTGAGGTTCTCGAACACCGGAACGACATGATCGCGATAGGTTGACCACTCGACGGCGATCCGTGGCAACAGCTTCGCACGAGGCGAATCTGTCCAGCCGTCGGGTATCACGTAGCCGTGCAGGATGTAGATGTCGACATAGTCGCGCTGCAAACGCGCCAGACTCTCTTCGAGCGAGGTCGTCAGTCGAGCTTCGATGTCGTGCGCGCTGGCGTTGCCCAGCATGCATTTCGTGGTGACTCGAACGTCGTCGGGATAGCCATCCGCGAAGGCCAGCCCCATGACGGTCTCGGCCTCGCCGTTGCCGTAGAGGGGCGCCATGTCGAACAGGTTCACGCCCGCCTCATGCGCCGCCCGAACCGTTGCAATGGCCTCGTCGCGTGATGTCGACCCCCATACCTGTCCGATGCCGCCGCCCCCCAGTGTGAGGCGACTGACCTCGGACAGGTCACCCAGCGCCCGCGTCTTCATGCCTGAAGCAGTCGCGGTGACGCGAACTGCCTGACCGGATCCCCGGCGAAACGCTTACGCGAGGTGCTCGGCACCACTCAATTTCGCCATCAGATCGGAAATTTCGATTGCGGGCGACGTCATGATGTTGACGGTCTTGCGCGCACCGAGATCAATCACAAGATGGGCCACCGTTTCGTTGTCCGGACCCTCGATGATCGTCAGGAAGTCGTACGGCCCCATCAGGGCGTACTGCGTCAAGACCTTGCAACCCAGTTTCTCGATCTCGTCGTTCACGGCGGTCAATCGATCAGGAGATTTGTGTAGTGTTTCTCGCCCTTCGGGAGTGAGCGAACTCAGCAGAACATAGGTGCCCATGGCTGTCCTCCGTAGATCCAAAGTTGCGCCCAGAGTTGCGAGTAGGCGCGCCAGAGAATTGTAGACCCATGGCAGCGAAAATACTCTTCGCCCGGGCGTGCTGCGCGCGGTCTGGCAAGCCTCGATCAACCGGCGGTGGCGCCCACCCTGCGCCCCTCGGATCGGCAACTCGATTCCGTGCCGGCGAGAGTTTCCAGGTCGGGCACTGGGCGCGCCAGCCGATCATCTTCTTTGAACGCCTGTTCCAACGCGTGCGCGGCGCACAGCAGACGATGATCTTCGTATATCGGGCCGACGAGCTGAATGCCGAATGGCGTGCCGGATTCGTCGAGGCCACAGGGCAGCGCGACCACCGGATGGCCGACCACGGTCAGCGATGAAGTAAGCGCCAGCCAGGCCATGTAGTTTTCCACGGGAGCACCGTCGATGGTGGCTGGGTTCAGTTCGCGCCATGGAAACGGGGGAACGCTCACCCCGGGGCAGATCAACAGATCGAAATCCTCGAAGATTCCGCAGAATTGTCGATACAGCTCGAGCTGCCGGCGCCGGGCGCGCGCAATGTCCAGCATGGGCGTCTGCAGCGCGGATTCGTATGTCGCGCGAATGTTGGGGTTAAAGCCTTCGTCCCAGTCCGCGGCGGAGTTTACCCATTGACTGACGAACAGGTCCTGGCGCAGATGCCAATCAACGTCCGGAGCATCGCGCAGATCAATCTCGTGCCAATCACAACAGCCGACCAGAGGGGCGATTGCTGCAACGCGCTCGGTGAAGCTGCGGCGAATCGAGTCCGAAACCAGCACGCCGCCGAGGTCTGCGCTGACCGCAACGCGAAGGCGCGTCGGATCCACCGTTTCGAGCCTCGCGAATTGACCTGCGTCCAGGGGAAATGCCATCGGGTCGCGACGCGCTCGCCGACGCGCGGCGATTACGGACAAAAGCAGCGCGCAATCGGCCACCGACCGGGCCATCGGGCCCTGTACACCGTAATTGGTGTGGGGGGTCGTGCGTTGCTCGTTCGGAACGACGCCAGGAGTGGCGCGATACCCCACCACGCCGCAGTAGCTGGCCGGTATGCGAAGGCTGCCGCCGTGATCCGAGCCCGTTGCCAGCGGCACCATGTTCGTCGCTATCGCAACCGCGGAGCCCCCGGAGGAACCGCCACAGGTGAGTTCGACGTTGAACGGATTGCCGGTCGCACCGAACAACCGATTGACGGTGTTGGCGCCTATGCTGAGTTCCGGCACGTTGGTTTTACCGATGACGATGCCACCGGCTTCGCGTATGCGGGCAACGATTCCGGCATCTTCGGTGGGAACGTTGTGTTCGAACTCGGCGCTGCCGAAGGTGGTAGGAATGCCCGCCGTGGCCTGAATGTCTTTGATCGCCACAGGCAGCCCGTGTAACGGACCGAGTGCGTCTCCATTGCGAACCGCGGCTTCGGCTTGGGCTGCCTCGTGCAGCGCACGCTCGTCGGCCCGAACCACCATCGCGTTCACCGCCGGATCGACGCGCTCGATGGCGGTGATGCAGGAACGGACCAGCTCAACGGGAGACAACGCGCCCGTTGCGATCGCCTCGCGCGCTTCCTGTGCTGAGAGGGCCGCAGGTTCTGCGGGATTCATCGGCGCAAATTGGCATACTTGAGACCGCATTGACAAGGGATGGCCGGGCAAGCATGAGCAGAGTAATGCCGTTCCTGGTCGCGTTGCTGCCAGTTCTGTTTTCGACCGCGCGCGCCGACGATCCGCCGGGCGCGGTTCATTCGGCCGAGTTGAATCAACGCACCCGCGCGGCGACGATTGCCAAAGGCCCCCAGTACCGGCCACGCACCCGGCACCTCCGCGCTGACGGGTCACCGCTGTACACCAACCGCCTGATTCTCGAGGATTCACCGTATCTTCTGCAGCATGCTCATAACCCGGTGGACTGGTACGCCTGGGGACCCGCGGCGTTTGACAGGGCGAGCCGCGAGAACAAGCCGGTGTTTCTCTCCATCGGCTACTCCACCTGCCACTGGTGCCACGTCATGGAGCGAGAAAGTTTCGAAGACCCCGAAGTTGCACGGTTCCTGAACGAGCATTTCATCTCCATCAAGGTAGATCGCGAACGCCGCCCCGACATCGACGCCATCTACATGATGGCCGTACAACTGATGAGCGGACGGGGTGGCTGGCCAATGTCCAGCTTTCTGAACCCGGCGGGCCAGACGTTCTTCGGCGGCACCTATCTTCCTCGGGCGCGGTTCCTGGATCTGCTGCGGCGGGTGGAAGTCGCGTGGCGTGAGAATCGCCAGGAACTCGACGAGCAGGCCAACCAGGTGGCGGCCGCGGTGCGAGCCAGCACCCGCAGCGCTGCCATCGCCGGTACCGTGGATGATGACGCCGTACAACGGGCGGTGATCGATCTGCACCGGGCGCATGACGAGCAGCGAGGCGGGTTCGGTCCTGCGCCGAAATTCCCGAATGAGTCGAAATATCTGTTCCTGCTCGACCATGCGCTGCGCGTTGTCGACGTCACCAGCCGCAACCTTGTCCGCTTCGACCTGCAGATGATGGCGCGCGGGGGCATTTACGATCAGGTTGGGGGTGGCTTTCATCGCTATTCAACCGATGACGCCTGGCTGGTGCCGCACTTCGAGAAGATGTTGTACAACCAGGCACAACTCGCCCGCATCTATACCCAGGCCTGGCGTCTTACAGGTGACGCCGGTTTCGCCCGCATTGCCCGTCAGACATTAGATTACGTGCTGCGTGACATGACCGCGCCGGGGGGTGGGTTTTATTCCGCCACCGACGCCGACAGTCCTGGTGGCGAGGGACGGTTTTTTCTCTGGACCCCAGCGCAGATTCGTAACGTGCTCTCCCGGTCCGAGGCTGACCTGGCCATCGATCTGTATGGCGTGACCGAGGGCGGAAACTTCGAAGGCGCGAGTATCCTATACGTGTCGGTACCGTTGGCTGAGTTTGCAGCGCGACGGGACCTGTCTTTGCCTGCACTGCAACTGCGTGTGGCGGATATCCGTGCGGCTCTTTACGCACACCGGGCCCAGCGCGTGCACCCGGACCGGGACGAGAAGATCGTGACCGCCTGGAACGGCATGATGATCGTCGCGCTGGCCGAGGCAGCGGACATCCTTGGTGAGCCGCGTTACCAGGCTGCCGCGTTGCGCGCCGCCGATTCTGTCTGGCGAAACGTCCTTGGTGAGAATGGGGAGCTGTGGCGCGCGCGCCTGGCCGGACATTCCTCCGTGGCCGCGGGTCAGGAAGACTACGCCTGGTTGGCGGACGGATTCATCCATCTTTACGACATCACCGGGGATGCTCGTTGGCTGGAGCGGGCCGAATCCCTTGTTGCAACCATGAACCGGTTGTTCTGGGATGCCGAAGCGGGCGGCTATTTCATGAATATCAACGGCACAGGCGTCACGACCATGACGCGCCCGAAGGACCTTTATGACGGTGCGGTGCCTTCCGGCAATGCTGTGGCGCTGCGTGTGTTAGCGGAACTGGTGCACCGCACGGGCGAGCAGGCATACCGCAGGACCGCCAATGATTTACTGGCGTCGTATGCAGGTTCCATCAATCAGCAGCCGAGCGCGTACGGCTATACACTGCATGGCGCGCAGTTACTCGCCAATGGAGCAGCGGGACCGATGCAATATGCGGCGCGTGGTGCGGTCAGGGTGAGCGCTGAATTGCGAACAGACACGCTGGTGGTCGACCTTGCCATACGCCCGGGGTGGCACATCAATGCAAACCGGACACTTCAGGAGGATCTGATACCAACCGTCGTGAGTATCGACGGGGACATCCCGGGGTGGCGTGCCGAGCGGTTGTCTTACCCACCACCGGTACTGAAAGCCCTGGGATTTCAAAGCGAGGAGTTGGCGTTGTATGAAGGACAGGTACGAATCACGATGGACTTGAAGCAGACGATCGGATTCGCCGATGCCGCGTCGTTGATTCCGATTGCATTGCAACTGCAGGCTTGTGACGAGCGCGTGTGTCTGCCACCAGAGCGGCACCTTCTGCAGGTGCCGGCGATCCAATGAAGGTAATCGTTGTGACCGGCGGCGCGACGGGCATGGGCGCGGCAACCGTGACTCGATTGGTTGCCGCTGACTGCGAAGTTCACGTCCTGGATGTGAATCCGCCTGAGGCAATCGAGGTTCGTTTCCATCGCTGCGACCTGGGTAGCCCTGCGGCTATTGATGCCACCGTTGCGAACCTGCCCGCGGCCATCGACGGATTGATCAACGTCGCTGGGATAGCGCTGGCCGAACCGCCGGAGCAGACGCTGGCGGTGAACTTTCTTGGATTGCGCCATCTGACGGAGGCGTGCCTGCCACGAACCAGGGAAGGCGGTAGCGTGGTCAACGTGGCGTCCACGGCCGGTTGGGATTGGCGTAAGCGTGAGCCGGTGGTTCGGGAACTGCTCGCTACCCCTGACTTTCCCGCTGGGCTGGACTGGCTGCGTGCCAATGAGGCGGAGTGGATAGACAATCCGTACAAGTTCTCCAAGCAGTGCGCTGCGGCGTATACCTACCGAGCAGCTGGCCTTGCTCTGAACGGGCGCGTGCGCGTGAATTGTGTCAATCCCGGTGCCGTGGAGACTCAACTCACGCCCGCTTTTCGCGAGCTGGTGGGCCCGGCGTTGTACGATTGGGGGGTCGAACAGATCGGCAGGCAAGGCTGCCCCGACGACGTGGCCGAGGTGATCGAGTTCCTCAGCATCGGCCAGTGCGGCTGGTTGAACGGCGTCGAGATCCCCGTCGATGGCGGCTATCTCGCCGGCCTGACGGGCGGTTGGATCAACCCCGACGAATCACCCAAAGACTAGGAATTGGACATCCATCAAAGTTCGGGACACCCATGGATGTCCCGAACTTTGATGGATGTCCAGATCTTTACAGATCTTTACGAGCTGAGGCGGCGCAGGGGTTCGGACGCGAGGTGCGGGGCGTCGTTGGTGCCGATCAGTACCAGCTGGTTGGCGGGGTTGTGGGCTTGTGCGGCGGGCGTCATTGTCACGCGGTGGCCGGCGAGTTGCACCACGAACGGGCCACGTTCGGTTTCCACCCACCCCTTGATTCGTTCGAGCCGGTTGGCGAGTGCCGACAGCACGTCCAGCAACGGTTGGTGTGGCAAGGTCACTCGGGATTCGAACACTGTGCTCGTCAACGCGGGTCGGGTTGAGGACACGTCGCTGGGGAGCGCGCCACCCCGGTCGTCGCCAAAGATGAGCCCCGGCTCGACCTGACCGCTTGCCGATGGGTGCGCGCGGCCGAATTCGCGCTGAATGGCGTCGAGTTCGCGATCCGGCTGGTCACATAGATCGAGTTTGGTCACCAGGCGCAGGCCGGCACCGTGCAGTTGGGCGCGCACCAGATGTCCGATGTATTTGTCGTTGAGTTGACGACGCCAGTCCGTCGCGTCGACGAGTACCCGGGTGCCGGCCAGACGGTAGCCCGGCCAGGTCTGGGCAATGTCTGCCACTTTGCTCGGCACGGCGGCGCCGCTGGCTTCCACCAGAACATGGTCGATGTTCGAGTCCCGCAACCGTTCCAACGCGCTGCCGAAATCGTTCGCAATCGAACAGCATACGCAACCGTTGGTCAGGGTCAGGGTCTCGCCTTCATGGGCCGCGATCAGCTCTGCGTCGACGTTGATCGCGCCGAAGTCGTTAATCAGTACGCCGAGGGTTCGATCAAGGGGTCCAGCCAGCAAGCGGTTGATCAAGGTGGTCTTACCTGCGCCGAGGTAGCCGCCGATGATCGTGACCGGGACGCTCATGGATACGTAATCATGATTCGGCAGGCTGTGTGGGATAGTGCGTGCCTTCGAACATCGTCCCGAGGATCCGGATATCTTTCAGCTGCTCCGGCGGCACCTCGAGCGGGTCGGCCTCGAGGATCGCGAAATCGGCCTTCTTTCCGGCGCGAATGCTACCCACATCGCTTTCCCGGCCGAGCACCCACGCGGCGTTGATAGTGATGGCAGCCAGCGCCTCGTAGGGCGTCAGGCATTCCGGCTCGGCCATGACCTCGCCCTCTGCGTTGATGCGATTCACCGCGACCCAGGCGCTGTTCAGCGGCTCCGCAGGCGCCATGGTGAAGTCCGAGTGCAGGGCGGTGGTAACGCCGGCATCGAAGCAGGACTTGAGCCGGGCGATCTGGCTGGCGCGCTCGAAGCCGATGCCCTGGCGAGCATAGATCGCCGAGAGTTCGTGCAGGTAGTACACGTTGGCGGATACGTTGGCCCCGAGCCGGGCAATTCGTTGGACCTGCTCGGAAGTTGAGAAACCGAAGTGTTCAATGGTGAAGCCGTGATTGAAGCGCGGCCGTTCCCACTGCATTTTCTCGAGGATGTCGAGGGTGAGCTCCACCGCGAGGTCGCCGCAGCAATGCACGTGAATTTTGAAACCTGCGTTCCAGTACAGCCGGACCTGCTCCTCCAGCAGATCGGGCGGGCTCAGCCATTCTCCATGGTGGCCGTCGATGTAGCCGGGGGGTTGCATCTGCGCAAGCTGGGAGAACATCGCGCCGTCGGCAAACAGCTTGACGTGGTCGGAGAAGCGTAGCCGGTCCGTGTTGCGCTCAGGTAGCGCGCGGATGAACTCCAGCGCAGCTTCGTTGCTTTGTTTGGCCCCGAGGGCCGCGAGGCCGCTGGCGATCAGCTCGGTGCGAAAGGGCGTTTGCTCGTCGTTCAGGCACTCCAGGAAAGACGACCATTCCAGATCGAAATCGAAGATCCCCACCGCCATGTCGCCGATGGTCGTATGCCCGCCTGCATGCGCGACTGCGCGTAGCCGATGGAGGCCCCCGCGGAACCGGGACGGCGCGAGAATGTGCGGATTGAGCCGATTGATGGCGTAGCCGAGACCGGTTTCGAAGAAATGGCCCTTCGCCAGGTCGATGTGTTTTCGATTGCCGGCTTCTGCCTCGGTGATTTCCAGCCAGTCGAGCGCGGCGTCGTTGAGATACAACTCGTGGAAGGATCGATGCCAGACGACGATTGGCCGGACAGGGTCTATGGCGTTGATGCGCTGCCGTGCCATCGCGCCGTGCCACAACTGGTGGTAGCCCCACACCAGCAGGGGTTCGCCGGCTGCGCGGCCTCGATGCAGTTCCATCAGGCGGGTATCGAACGCGTCCGCGGTCAGCGTGGGGGTCACCCTACCCCAGGGCAGCTTCCACTCCATTGCAGTGATGAACTCCATCGGCAACAGGACCGCGGCCATGGCGGGGTGCAGATGTGGATCGATGAAACCGGGCGTCAGGACAGCATCGCGGAAGCGATCGTCGATGCTGTGCGGGTGTGCATCGAGCCACGGCTGCATGGATTCCAGCGTGCCTACTTCGACTATTTGATCGCCGCGCACCGCCACGGCATCGGCCGTTGGCAGTGCACGGTTCATGGTAACGATGCGGCGCGCGGGATAGACGACAATCCGTGTCGAGTCGGTCATCTCCCGGCGTGCGCTCGCCCGTTCAACGGCTCAGGATCGTGACCCCGCTGATGCCCGGTGCCCCATAGACGTGGGTATAGGCGACCTTCGGATCGTTCGGGACCTGCCGCGCTCCGGCGTCGCCGCGCAGTTGCAGCACGTTCTCGTAGACCTGACGCAGGCCTGACGCGCCGACCGGCTCGCCGTTTGCGAGACAGCCGCCGTCGGTGTTCACGGGGAACCGTCCGCCAATCTTCGTCTCCCCTTTCTCCAACATCGATTCCTGCTCGCCGTGTTCGCAGAAGCCGTTCTCGGCCATGTGCATGATTTCAGCGCCCGATTCGGTGTCCTGCAGTTGGGCCAGATCGATGTCGTCGGGGCCGATGCCCGCCATTTCGAACGCGGCTTTGGATGCATCCACCGTCGGCCCTGCTCTGTGCTCCAGTGCCAGCGATGGGGCGAGCACCTCGAAGCTGCCGAAACGGCGCGAACGTACCACGGCCGATTTCAGGAAAATCGGTTTCTGCGTGTATTTATGTGCCTGGTCCGCACGCGCCAGAATCAACGCGACACCGCCTTCGCCGGGCGAGCAGAACATGTACTGGGTCAACGGGTAGGACAGCATCTGCGACTGCAGAACCTCTTCTTCGCTGAATGGCTGGCGCCGCCAGGCCATCTCGTTCAGGGCGCCGTTGTGAAACGCCTTCGACGCCACACGCGCCAACGAGTTTTGCGTGATCCCGTATTCCTGCATGTAGCGGTTGATCTTCATGCCGAAGAACTGGGTGGTCAGGGCCATGCCGCTGCCGCCGTACCAGTCGCGTCCGCCGCCGTTCCCGGCCTGGATGCGAAACGCGCCACGCTCATGCTTATCGAAACCGATGGCGATGCCGAGGTCGTAGGCACCGGACATGATCGTGTTGGCCGCGGCAAACAGCGCCGAGCCGCCGGTGGCGCAACCGTTCTGGACATTGATGAACTGCAGTCCGGTCAAGCCGAGCTGGGCGACCATGGTATCCGGCGCTCCGGCCGCACTGCTGCCGCCGAAGGCGAACTCGACGTCCTGCCACTCGACGCCCGCATCCTTGCAGGCTTCGCGCACCGCGTGCGCGCCTTGTTCCATCCCCGAGACACCTTCGTGGCGGCCGAACGGGTGCATGCCGATACCGACGATTGCTACGTCGCTCATTCTCGATCTCTCCTCTGTTCCGTGTTCGTTCGTGTGTCTATTCGGTAGCCACCGGCGCGAAGGCGAAGGTGACGATTTCGTTGCCGTCGTCGTCGGTGCACAATGGCTGCGCTACCAGTTCCATGTCCATGCCAGCGCTCAGCTTGGTCGGGTCGGCCTCGGTCAGGCGCGCTTCGATCTTGGCCTGGCCCGGAATTTCGATGTAACCCACTCCGTAGGGTTCGAACTTCGCGGGATCGACTTCACCGAGATAGGGCGGTGCCTTGGGTGGGAAACCCTGGATCGTCCAAGCCCACAGCGTGCCGCGCGTGCCGAGTTCGATCGGTTCGATGTCGGTTCCCGCGCATTTGGGACAGCCCTTCTGCGTTGGAAACATATGGTTGTCGCAGCTCTTGCAACGCACGCCCAGCAGTTTGGGCGAGCCGCTCGAGATATCGAGCACACGCTCGTTGATCGAAACCTGTGTCACCTGATCCTCCCTATCTTTTCTATTGCTCTTTGCTATTGCTCTTTCCCATTGCGCCGAAAGTATAGCGCGTACCTGTTCTATATATACTCACGCGCTCTTCGAACTCCGGAATGGGATTGCCCGCGATGAAAATTGGTGCGTTTGCCTCCTTCATGACCCCCGTCGCTTCGCCGCAGAGCATCCTCGAAATCGGTCGTCATGCAGACGCCGCAGGGCTCGACTCGCTTTGGATGGGCGAGCACGTGGTGCTGTTCGACGAGATGGAGTTTCCCTATCCGGGGTCGCCGGATGGGAAGCTGCCAGTGCCCGAGGGCGGTGGGCTCGTGGATACGGTCGTGACCCTCAGCTTTCTGGCGGGCGTTACCGAGAACATCCGTCTCGGCACCGGCGTGTCGCTCATCCCGCAACGCAATCCGATCTACACCGCCAACGAGTTCGCGACCCTGGACTACCTGACGGGCGGGCGTCTCGATCTGGGCATTGGCGTCGGCTGGTGCAAGGAAGAGGTCACGGCCTGCGGGTACACCTTCGAGGATCGCGGTGAGCGTTGCGATGAGATTCTGGACATTATGAAGAAGCTCTGGACCGAGCCCGTGGTGACCCACGAGGGTAAGCACTTTCAGTTCAAAGACTGTCGAATGGATCCAAAGCCGGTGCAGAAACCGCACATTCCGATCATCGTCGGCGGCTTCAGCAAGCCGGCAATGCGTCGCTGCGCCCGCTACGGGGATGGTTGGCTCGGTTTCGGGATCAACCCGGAGATCACGGCGATGGCGCTGGAAGGCATCGATGCGGCATTGGCGGCCGAAGGGCGCACCCGGGAAGGGTTCGAGATTATCGTGACGCCTGGGGCTGCGCTCGATCTGGATACCGCCCGCGAGTTTCAGGCGCTGGGTGTCGATCGGCTGGTACCGCTGCTGGGTTCAGACGAACCCGACCTGGCCCGACGCCGTATCGACGATCTCGTCGAAATTGCCAACACAGTAGGAGGCTGAACCACCATGACCGACCAATCCACCAACTATGACGACGTCAAACAGTACCGTCTGGATCCGGAGCGGGAGCAGGAACTGGTCAACACGGCCGGCGAGTGCGTGTTCATCTGGGCGAACAAGGCCGGCCACCCCATTGGTGTGATTACCGCCTATGTGCCGGTCGACGGCAAGATCTGGATGACCGCTACTCGCGAGCGGGTGCGCATCAAGGCGATCGCGCGGGACCCCCGGTCGTCCGTGGTGATGACCAGCAAGGGCACGCCCATGGGCGGCGGCAAGACCGTCACCTACAAGGGGCATACCGAAATCCATGATGATCCTGAAACCAAGCTGTGGATGTACAACCTGCTCGCTGCGGGCATGGCCATGGCCGGCGATGACGGCAACGCATTCACAGCGGGGCTCGACCCCGACCTGTTCGTTCGCTTTCTCGACACCCCGGACCGTGTAGTGCTCGAATTCACGCCAGAGATGTCGATCCCCTTTGATGGCGACAAGATGGCTGCCGGCACGGCCTCGGCCTATGCGGAGTTTGCGGCCGAGGACGCGGCCAAGGGTGGCTGAGCGCCTGACTGGCTGGGCCTGTATTCCAGTCCGGGCTGGTTTAAGCTCGCTGGCAGGGACAGCAATACTTCTAACAACTACCGGGAGGGGAATTTCGTGATCATCGTTTCCGCGACGCTGGATTTTGCAAGTGAGGCCGACCGCGACCGGGCGGTTATCCTTACCGCGCCTGTTCAGGCGGCCACGCGCAGCGAAGAAGCGGGCTGCCATGCCTACTGTTTTGCTGCGGACCCAGCAGTACCGACGCGCATTCAGGTGTACGAACTGTGGGAGGATGAGTCATCCCTGGTGGCACATTTCAAGCATGCCAACTATGAGGCGATGAAGGATGCGCTGGGTGGGGTGGGTATCGTCGATACTGAAAACCAGATGTACCTGATCGCGCGTCACGAACCGGTGTACGACGCGCAGGGCTTACCGCGCGAGAGGTTGTTCGACGACCCGGCAAAGGCCGGGGCTTCCTCGCGGCCTGCCTGATCGGTAACGCGCAACGGGTATTGCGAATACAATGAACCGGCCGATACGGCGCGGGAGGCATTATGCGTAATCAATTTCTGCTGACTGATGTGCGGTTGTTTGCGGGCGTGAGCGACGAGGTGATCGACCACGCCAGCGTCTGGATCGATGGTCGGATGATCCGCTTCGCGGGACCGAGCTGTGATCTTCCCGAGGTGCCCGGCGATGTGCCGCGGCTGGATCTGAACGGGCGGTTCGTCATGCCCGGCATGACCGAATCCCACGCGCACCTGTCCTACACCAATAACGGCCCCACGGAACTCGACAAAACCGCGGTTGAGCCGGCGATGGTTCAGTCCATTGCCAACGCGCGCCTGATGCTGGGGTCCGGCTTCACCTCGGCCATCAGTTTCGGCTCGGTCCACCGCATCGATGTGACGTTGCGCGATGCCATTGACAGGGGCCAGATACCTGGGCCGCGGCTGGTGGCGTCCGGCCGCGACGTGGGAGCAACGTCCAGCAACGCGGATTTGCATCCGGACCACGCACGGCCTCAGATCGAAGGGCTGGGGATGCTGGTCGATGGGCCGTGGGCCGTGCGTCGCGCAGTACGCACGCTGCGCAAGAACGGCGCGGACATCATCAAGCTGTTCCTGGATGGCGAGGGCTTGTCGGATCACGCACCGCCGGGTGAACTCACGTACACGGACGAAGAGGTGGCTGCCGCGTGTGACGAAGCGCACCGTCGAAACATGCGCGTGGCCTGCCACTCGCGTTCGGCGGCGGCGGTGAAGCAGGCGGTGCGGTTCGGGGTCGATGTGATCGGTCATGCGAATTACCTGGACGACGAGGCGGTGGAAATGCTCAAGCGGAACCGCGATCGACTCGCGGTTGGGCCGGCCATTGCCTGGGAGATCAAGTTGCTGGAGAACTGCGAGTCCATGGGCTATTCGCGCAAGGCCGTCGAGGATAAGGGCTATGCGCGCGAGGTGGACGAAACCGTCATCGCGGTCCGGCGTATGAAAGAAGCTGGAGTGCGCGTGCTGATCGGCGGCGACTACGGCTTGAACATCACCCCCCACGGCACCTATGCGAAGGACCTCCAGTACTTCGTGGAACTCTTTGGCATGTCGCCCGCGGAGGCGCTGCTGTGTGCCACCCGGGACGGTGGCGCGGTCGCGGACCCATCCGGCATGGTCGGTACGCTGGAAGAAGGCAAACTCGCCGACCTGGTGGTGGTTGATGGCGATCCGCTCGCCGATGTGACGGTGCTGCAGGATCACGAGCGGCTCTCGGTGATCAAAGACGGCCGTCGGTATCGGGATCTGACCCGGGATAATCCGTATCTCGAGCCTCTGGCACGCGGCGGTGCAAACGAATCGGTGCGCCAGGAGAACCTCGAACCCGTGTTGGAAACCTCCGGCTGAGGCCGATCAGCCGGGTCCTCCAGTCGCTTCAAACTTTGCGAGGGGATGCGAAATGAGCAAGATCTTTGGCCCCGTGGTGCAACAGGGATACGTGGTTCCGAATGCACAGGACGCGATGCAGCATTGGCTTGCTCGCGGAATTGGACCCTTCTTTGTCGAGCAGCTGGACAACTTCGAAGCTACCGTCGATGGGACGGCAACCAAACTGGACTTGACCGCGGCGTTTGCATACTCGGGTGATCAGCAGATCGAGGTGATCGAGCCGCGCGGCAACGCCCACTCGATCTACAATGACTATCTCAAGCGCTACCCCGACGGCGGATTGCAGCATCTGGCGGTCTGGGTGGACGACATCGACTCGAAGCTTGCCGAACTTGAGGCCGCTGGGCACAACTACGAAGTGAAACAGCGCTATGGCGATGGCCATGCGTACCTCGAATCGGTCGACCGTCCCGGGGTCATGATTCAGCTCATGGCACACAACGAGGCGATCGATGAGCTGTTCGGCATCATCAGGGCCGCGGCCGACACCTGGGACGGCGAGACCGATCCCATCCGGAGAATCGACTGGTCTACCGGGCGTCCGGTGGTGCGCGCGGCCTGACTAACGTGCGGCTTCCCTCACCCTTCCGCCGCGGCGGAGTCCAGGCTCTCCGGCGACTGGGAACGCTGATTCAATTCGGCGCGCATCTCGGCATGCCGTTGCTCGGTGATCGGGTACTTCCAGATGATCGCGCCGGCGAGCAGGAAGAACGCCGACGGTAGCAGCGCGAACAGGAAGCGCAGACCGAACAATGCGTCTGGGTCGTTGAGGGCGTCGGGCGCGGCGTTGAAACTGAAGAACGCAAGCCCGGTGAGCGCGATATAGCCACCGATCGAACCCGACATCTTGGCCGTGAACGACCAGGTCGAAAAGAACAGCGCTGCGCGATTTTCGCCGCTCTTCAGCGTGTCGAGATCGATCACGTCCGCTTTCATCGAATTAGGCAGCGCCGCGAAACCGCCGGCCGAAAAGCCGGTGGCCACGGTAATTGGCAGCATCCACCAGAAGTCGCCCTCTCCCAACAGCAGGTAGAAGGGGTGAGCGATGGCAATGATGGCAAAGCTCCCGATATACGCTTTGTGCTTTCCGATATGACGCGACAACCAGACCCAGAAAGGGACCGCGATGAAGTTTGCGAGGTAGAAGAAGGTCAGCATGAAAATCGCCATCTCTTCGGCGTGCAGCACGAAGGTGATGAAGAACAGATACAGCGGGGTGGTGATCGACAGCGCGATCGAGCCGACCATGAACGTCAGAATCAGACGTTTGAACGGGCCGTTGGACAGCATCAGCTTGAAGCCGGCGATCATGGGTGTCACGGAACTCACGAAATCCCGGGTCTCAGGCACGCGCGTCAGGGTCAGGAATACGCAGATCGGCATGATGATCACCATGGCGATACCCACAATCGTCAGTACCGCGCTGCTGCCGCCGTAGCCGAAGAAGATGAGTGCTGCGCCGGGGACGAGTTGCGCCGCCAGACTGCCCACGACGCCCAGCATCGAGCGCCAGCCGGTGATGCGCGAGCGTTCGTGATAGTCCGGTGACAGCTCCGCCGCCCAGGCGTAGTAGGGGATCATCATCATGGTGGTGCCCAGCGACAGGAACAGCATCCAGCCGAACATGTAGGACGCACCCGCCCCGTCGGGCGGAAGGAAGAGCATATAGAAGCCGAGCATCATGATCGGGGTGGCGGCGGCGATCCAGGGACGGCGCCGGCCCCAACGTGTGGTCGTGCGGTCGCCGAGGTAGCCTGCCAGAGGATCGGTGAACACGTCGAAAATGCGCACGATCAGGATGATGTTGGCGGCCAGCGCGAGGGGCACGCCCATTTCGCTGGTGTAGAACTTCGGCACGAACACCATGACCGGAAACAACGCCATGGTCACGGGCAGTTCCGTCAGGCTGTAGTAAAACAGCGTGGACTTCTTCAACTTCAAATTTGGGTTCCTGTCGGGCCTGGGGGTCAGTCGAGTTGTAGAACTCTGCGCGCGTTGTCGCGCAGAAATTTGGGCCACACCTCGTCCTTAAACGGGACCTTGGGCATATCGGTCATGATCCGCTCTAACGACAATCCCATGGGGAAGTAACCGGCGTAGATGATCTTGTCCGCGCCGCGGGAATTAGCGTACTTGATAATCGCTTCGGGATAGTACTTTGGCGCAAACGCTGAGGTGGAGTAATAGAGGTTTGGCCACTTCAGCATCAATTTCACGGCCAGGTTCTCCCAGGGCTCGCAGCCGTGACGGGTGACGAACACCAGTTCGGGAAAGTCGTACATCACCTTGTCGATGCGCTCGACGTGCTGTGGCCACATCGGAAAACGCGGGCCCGGCACGCCGGCGCAGGAAAAGATCGGCACATCGAGTTCCACGCATTTTGCGTAAATCGGGTACATCAGCGCATCATCGATGCCGATCTGGGGATTGAATCCCGCGTTAAACGACCCGAAGGAGCGCACACCGTACTCTTCGTACTGCCGTACCATGCTCCGGATCCCCTCCATACCCTTGTTGGGGTCCACCGAGCCCTGTGCGACGAATCGATCGGGGTGATCTTTCATGGCCTTGCGGCTGACGTCTCCCCCCACGCCGATCAACCCGATCTCGACGCCGAATCTGTCCATTTCGTGGAGCGTGATGGACAGGGGATCCCCGGTGCCGTACAGCTCTTTGGGTACGTTCTTGAACATGTACTCGACGGGAAATTCAAAGTCCGTAGAGCCGTCCTTCAGCTGCTTGCGAATAAAGTCGTACTGGGCAAAGTCGCTGGCGGGAAAACCGATCATCGTATCGACGATCCCGATGTCGTTCGGCATGGTCATTGCTGGATTGTCCTCAGACGTCGTACAGCGCACTCTGGAACAGATGGCAGGTGGCGTCGCGCGGGATCTCGTCCTTCGATAATGCCTGGTTGACCTGTGCAGGCGTTGGCCCAAACTGTTCCGCTAAGGGGCGGAGTTTGTCGAGATCGAAGTTGTACAGCCCCGCGGCGTTCTCGCCGAACAGGAGGCGCCGATGCGCTTCGCTGACGTCGGCGAAGGTCAGGCGTAGCGATTCCAGGTTGTACGGGAAGGTGCCTTCGTAGTGCGGGTAATCGTTGCCCCACAGCACACGCTCGGCGCCGATTTCGTCGATGCCGTCCAGTTCCGGTTTGCTGGGGAAGCTTGCGCCGTACCAGCAGTTGCGAGCGGCGTACTCGCTGGGGGTGTCTTTCAGCACCCATTCCATGCCTTCGTAGTTCATCTCCCCGATGGCGCCCATCTTGAATCCCATGTGGATGCGGTCGAGCTGTTTGAGCATGGGCCCCACCCAGGCGCAGCCGGATTCGGTGAGAATGTACTTCAGCTTCGGGAAGCGCTCGTACACGCCGCTCATCAGCAGATGTCGATATCCCGCCTGGCAGAAAAACGTCACCTCGGAGATCCACAGCGCTTCGGCGACGGGGCCCTCGCCGTAGTCGGGCGAACCCTGTCCCGAGTGCTGGTTGATCACCAGATCGCAGTCCTGAATCGCCGCGTACACCTTGTCCCAGGCCGGGTCGTACAACGGTGTCAGCCAGTCGCAGTCGGGTGGGATCAGGGGCAGCAGCACACCGCCGCGCAAACCGGCCTCGGCAATGTACTCGATGTCCTTGACCGCTTCATCGAGATCGTTGGGCAGAATCAGGCCAATCCCGGCGCGCCGATCCGGATCTTCGGCGCAGAAGTCCTTCAGCCAGCGATTGTGCGCGCGAATGCCGGCCAGCGCGTGTTCGTAGTGGTCCGGCCTGGGGGGCTGGGCGGTAACGATGCTCTTGCGGAAAAACGGCGGCACCGTGTTGGGGAACACGACTTCGCCGACCACACCCTGACTGTTCTGGTCTCTGGTGCGGATCTCGAGATCCCAGTTGCGCATCTTCTTGCTGCCATAGTGCTGCTGGGCCGGGTTTTTGTAGCCGCCTCGCCATTCATCGAAGGCATCGCGGTACGCGGGATCCAGGTACTCGCGGTACTGTGCATGGCTGCCGCCCGCATGCGTATCTGCGGTAATCAGAATGTAGGGATCGTCGCTCATCGTCGCTCCAAAGAGTTCAGGTGCTATCGTGCCGGTTCCGCAGCGGGACGGAAAGACCCAGGCGGAACATTCACGATGAGGGTCGACTGAGATGCCGCTCTGGAGTAACTGGTCGGGTCGTCAGCAGGCCCGGCCTGTCGCGGTACCGTTTCTGCGCAGCGAAGCGGACGCCCAGGCGCTGGTTCGCGATGCCGCGGCGAATGGAACCTCGATACGGGTCGCGGGAGCGGGCCACAGTCATGCACCGCTGGTGATCAGCGATGGAATCATCGCCGATGCCTCGGGACTCGCTGGCGTCATCGGAACCGACACGGCGGCGCGGCGCGCATGGGTGTGGGCCGGAACGCCGATCTATGCCCTCGGGCGGCCGCTGCACGATGCGGGTCTTGCCCTGAAGAACCAGGGAGACATCGACCGGCAGGCGATTGCCGGCGCCGTTGCCACCGGTACCCACGGCAGCGGGCCGGCCTTGCAGAACCTCTCGGCCGCCGTTACGGGCGCGCGCGTGGTGCTTGCTTCCGGCGAAACAGTCGACTGCGCCGCCGATGCGCATTCGGATCTCTGGCAGGTTGCGCGATTGAATCTGGGTGCGCTCGGCGTGGTGACGCGCCTGCAGCTTCAGTTGCGCGAAGCCTACAAGCTGGTGGAACGCGGCTGGTCCGAACCCTACGAGGCGCTGCTGCCGAAGCTTGCGGACCTCATCGCTGCAAACCGGCACTTCGAGTTCTTCTGGTACCCCTACAACGATACCGCGATCGCCAAGGCGATCCAGGAGACCGACGCCCAGCCCGTATACCCGTTGGCCGAAGAAGGCGCCCGGTGCGCCTGGAACTACGAAGTCCTGCCCAACCATCGTCCCCACCGGCACACGGAAATGGAGTACAGCGTGCCGGCCGGGTCGGGGCCGGAGTGCCTGGGGGCCATTCGAGAGCTGATTCGCCGTGATTTCCCGGAGCTTCAGTGGCCCGTCGAATACCGGACGGTCGCGGCGGACGATGTCTGGCTGTCGATGGCCTACGGCCGGCCCACGGTGACCGTCTCGGTGCATCAGGACATCAGTGTGGACGAGGAACCCTATTTTCGCGCGTGCGAGGAGATATTCCTGTCCTTCGAGGGCCGCCCACATTGGGGCAAGGTGAACTATCTGGACGGGGCGCAGCTCGCCGTGTGTCACCCGCGCTGGCGTGACTGGTGGGCGGCGCGCGATCAGGTCGATCCGGATCAGTTGTTTCTGAACGAATACCTGCGCGGTGTTCGACCGCCGCGCTGATCTGTACCCGGGTCAGATCGCGCGCTTCAACCGGCCGATCGACTTGCAGGGGTCCGAACAGAAGCGAGCCGAACCATAGGGTACGAACCAATCGGTGCAACTGGGGCAACGCCTGGGGGCCGGTGCCTCCGACCGAAGCGTTCCCTCTTGGCGCGCTTCGAGCAGGTTGGCCACGCTGGTGTTGCGAGCAGCGATGGCGCGAAATTCAGCGTCGCCGACGTCGAGCAACTCGAGAATCTGCGACAGGCTCAGACGCGGCGAACGCAGCAGCAGGCTCAGGGCTTGTTCTTCGAGTGTCACAGACGACCTCGGTCCGATCGGCCATGGGAGCATCGCATGGTTGGGCGTCCCTGGACAACGATGGCAGTCACATTGCTGAGCCGTTTGCACGTGAGGGCGTCCGTGGACGGGCCAGACGCCGCGGCGCGAGGGTCAAACTTTGTAGCCGCCGTCGACGCTGATCACCTGACCGGTAATGCTGCTGGCGTCCTCCGACGCCAACAGCACGGCCATCGGGCCCAACTCGTCGGGCTCCAGAACCCGGTTCTGCAGATTCTCGGACGCGATGCGCGCGCGCTCCTCTGGGACGCTGGTGCCACGCGTCGCGGCCATGGCGTCGAGGTCGACGAGCTGCGTATTGGTCCAACCCGGGCACAGGCAATTCACGCTGATGCCATCCCCGGCGACCTCCCCGGCCATCGCTTTCGTCAAGCCGACCAGGCCGTGCTTGGCGGCCGTGTAAGGCAACGCCCCGCCGGAGCGCTTCGCGTAGCCGGAGCCAATATTAATAATCCGGCCATAGCGGCGTTCGCGCATCCCGCGCAGCACGCTCCGGGTCGCGCGATACGCCGAGAAGAGGTTCAGATCCACATTGTCCGCGAAGGCGAACGCATCGATCTGTTCACGCGACAGCCCGCTGTCCGTGCGTGGTGGAACCCCGCCGCCGGCGTTGTTGACCAGAATATCCACGCCACCGAGTTCGGATTCGATCCGTGCTGCGGCAGCAAGCGTGTCGTCCAGGGACATGGCGTCGGCACGCACGGCGAGCGCATTGCTGCCGAGCGCACGAATTTCGTCGGCGACGGCCTCGAGCTCGGTTTCGCTGCGTGAACTGACGGCCACCGCAGCGCCTTCGGCCGCCATGGCCAATGCGATCGAGCGGCCAATGCCCCGGCCACCGCCGGTCACCCAGGCGACCCGTCCGGAAAGTCTGCTGGTCATGACTCGCGCGCCGTCAGGCTCACTCGATCCCGAGGTTCGGGTTGATCAGATACTTCTCACCCGTCGCCTGCTTGCCGTACACGGAGATCGCGTCGAGGCTGAGTGCTTCGGCGAGCGACACTTCTTTCGTGTAAGTGCTGGCGAAGGTTGTCTTGATTTCGGCCGCCACCCGTTCACGCAGTTGTTGGGCCGCCTCGGGGCCGATCTTCTGCAGGAATGGCGTCAACAACCAGCCGCCGAGGCCCCAGGCCATGCCGAAGTTCCGCGTCAGTTCGGTCGGGGTTCTGTCCAGGCCGCCGTAGATATAGACCTGTTTGTGGGTCGTGGACCCGTAACGGTTGTACTCGGTGGCCGTGGCGTTGGCGGCCGATTCCATGCAGGTCAGGATCTGGCCCGCCAGCTTGCCGCCGCCCGTGGCATCGAAGGCCAGCATCGCACCCGTTGCGATCAAGGCGTCGGTGAGATCCTGCATGAATGTTGGCTCGCTCGAGTTGCATACGTTGATCGCGCCGATGCTTTTGAGGAGTTCGACGTGTTCTTCCTTGCGCACGATGTTGACCAACTGGACATCGTCGGCGAGGCAGACTTTCTGCAGCATCTGGCCGAGATTAGAGGCGGCGGCGGTATGCACCAGCGCGGTATAGCCTTCAACACGCATGGTTTCAACCATGCCCAGCGCGGTTAGCGGGTTGACGAAGCAGGAGGCGCCCTCCGCCGGCGTGGTTCCGTCTGGCAACAGCAGTGCCTGCTTCGCCGGGACGCAGCGGTACTGGGAATACATCGCGCCGCCGAGGATCGCAACGGTTTTGCCCATCAAGGCCTGCGCGGCGTCATCGGCGCCGGCCGCAACCACCACCCCGGCGCCCTCATTTCCCACCGGCAGCGATTGATCGACGCGTGGCGTCATGGTTCGCATCAGTTTTTCGGGAACGCTGGCGGTCACTACCGGGGCATCGGCACTTCCCGATGCCGCCGCGGTCGTCATGTCCGCCGCGCCGAACAGCAGGCCGAGGTCCGAAGGGTTGATGGGAGATGCCTCTACCCGCACCAGCACTTCGTCATCGTTTGGTTGTGGGATCGGGGTTGCCGCGAGCGTCAGCTCGAGGGTTCCATCCTGTTTGATCGTTGATCGCAACTGCAACGCGTCGCCCGAGAGTTGGTCGGCCATGTCGGTCCCCAGATTGAATTCGATTGAACGGTTCGGGAAGTTATCGCTTCTCGGCCCGGATGGCTACTTTGCTCGCAAAGGCGCCGGCGTGTCCCATACCTGGGCGAGGGTGTGGAACTCGCCGGTTTCGCCAAACGGGTCGACGCCGGGCGGCAGGGCGTCGATGAGCGAGCGATCGAAGCGCTGTCCGACCGAGATGCCGATTTCGGCTGGATCGGGCACGGCACTGATCACGCAACGCACGCCGCTCGCCTCGAGGTCGTCTAGCAGCACATCGTAGTCGATGTTCCACAGTGGGAAGTGCAGTTGCGCGCCGCGACGCTCCGCCAGCGGGCCCAGTTCCTGCTCACGCCAGGTGCGGATCTCCGCGAGATGCAAATCGCCGAACACCAGCCGGATGGGCCGTGGCACCAGCCGCAGCCCTTGCTCGATCTGATCCAGGTAGACCTGGCCGGCGTGTAGCGGTACCCCGATGAGGGGCAGCTTCAATGCGTCGGCCTGACGCACGATCTGGTCCAGGCCAATCTCCTGATGTGCCACCGCGCGCGTCGAGGCATCGAAGGAGGTCAGCAGCACCAGCGGGCGCGACGGGCGTTCGCGTGCCAGGGCCCGTCGTGCCAACAGGCTGTCCTTGCCGCCGCTCCAGAACAACACGTCGTATCCGGTGTCGTCGTCAATGCGGCCGTGCAGAATCGCCGGGCGCTGGATGCGCCCCGCACGTGTGTCCGCGGGGACGTTCTCATGTTCGTAGGGGCAGTGGCGACAGCCACATCCGCAGCACGCACCCCGCGCTTCGAGCCCCAATTCGGTCAGAACGATCAATCCCGACTCAGGATCGACATAGCTCGGCTCGCCGCGCTCGCACGCGCGTTCATGAATCGTCCAGACATCCGCTTCCATGAATAAGATTCTACGCGGCCATGCTCGGTTGGAACCAGCTGAGGATCAGGTCGGCCGCTGCCCCTGCCCATACCGGGCCCCACCCACTCAACACATGTTCAGTCAGGCAATCCGAGTACGCGTTTGCTGATGATGTTCAGCTGCACTTCGTTGGTGCCACCGTAGATCGTGGTGGCGCGATCGCGGAGCCAGGCTCGGGTGCTTTCGAGCTCGTCCTCGTCGAACCCCGGCCCTTCCCAACCGAGCCCACGAGTGCCGCGCAGCGTCGATTTCAGTTGTGACGCTTCCTTCGACAGGGTCGAACCCACGTATTTGAAGATGGAACTGGCCGCGCCGGGAGCGCCACCGGAGGTGTGCTCTTCCGCCGCGCGCCGAACGGTCAGCTGGAACGCTTTTTCGTTGATCGTGTGACGGATGATATGGTCGCGTGCCGTTGCATCGGCAACGCGGCCGTTCCGTTCCCCGACGTAACGCTTCGCGAGTTCGGCGCATGCGTTGGGTGCCGGCTTGCCTTTTTTGCGGGTGCGGGGGCCGCCATCGCCCGGAGATCGTTCGTACTGCAGCAATCGCTTGGCGACGGTCCAGCCTTTGTTCAGCTCGCCAACGAGATCCTCGCGCCGCGCGACGGCATCATCGAAGAACGTCTCACAAAACGGTGATGATCCGGAGATCAGCTTGATCGGTCGCGTGGAGATGCCTGGCTGATGCATGTCGACCAGGACGAAACTGATGCCCTCGTGTTTTGGTGCGTCCGGATCGGTTCGCACCAGGACAAATATCCAATCCGATATGTCGGCTCCAGAGGTCCAGATCTTCTGGCCGTTGATGATGAAATGATCGCCGTCGAGAACCGCCTTGGTCTGCAGGCCGGCGAGGTCCGAGCCCGCGCCCGGCTCGCTGTAGCCCTGGCACCAGCGCACTTCGCCGCGCACGATCTTGGGCAGATGACGCTGCTTCTGATCCTCGGTACCGAAATCGAGCAGGGTCGGGCCGATCATGGAGAGACCCATACCAATGGCGGGGGGGAGCGCTTTCAGTGCGGCCATCTCCTGGGCCAGCACCTGGTCGTGGTCTCTGTCCAGCCCGCCACCCCCATACTCGGTTGGCCAGCGTGGGGCGGTCCAACCGCGTTCCGCCATGGTGGCGAGCCAGGCGCGCGCGTCGTCCGTGTCGTAGGCCTCATCGGCGTCTTCGAAGTGCAAGCTGCGGTCGCGCATGCTGTCGGGGCAGTTGGCCTGCAACCACTGGCGGGTCTCCTGACGAAATTCTTCCAGGCCCATGTGCGGACTCATTGCGATTGATCAATCCCGGCAGTTTAGGACGCTGTGCGGGAAGGTTACAGCCCGGGCGTGCAGCGGGTGGTCATTCGAACCGGCGGCGCAGGTCCTTCGCGATGGAGTACAGCACCGGCACCAGGAACAAGGTCACCAGCGTGGAGAACACCAACCCCCAGCCGATGGCCATCGACATCGGCGCCACGAATACGTCGTAGCCCCCCAGACCGTACGCCATGGGCAGCACCCCGCCGAGGGTGGTGAGTGTGGTCACGATGATCGGACGCAGCCTGCTGGTGACAGCCTCCACGATGATTTCCTGAGTCGATGTGGTGGCCCATCCTTCCTCTAGACGTCGATGGATTGCATCGACCATCACGATGGATCCGTTGACCACCACGCCGGCCAGGCCGATGGCGCCCATCATGGCGAAGATCGTAAGTTGGGCGTTGTGCAGGAAGAAGACCAGGAACACGCCGGCGATGGCGAATGGCACCACCACCATGACGAACAGCGCTTCGATCAGCGATCCCAGCATGATCCAGATCACGAAGCAGATGCCGACGACCACCAGCAGCGCCGTCTGGGCAAGCTCGCGGGTGGTTTCGAGGGTCTTTTCCGCTTCCCCGGCGATCAGGATCTCAAGCCCTGGAACGTCGGCGAAACGGGGCAGCAGTTCTCTCTGGAGTCGTTGCGCGAAGGACAACGCGGTGTGGCCGGCCCCGGGAACGAAACTCGCCCGGACGGTCGCGGCCCGCATCCCCTCGCGATGGTAGATGTGATCCACCGCTGGAATCTCGATCGGATTGACCACGTCGCGCAACCGGACCAACTCGCCGGCAGCGGTCCGTACCGGGATTTCGAGCAGCGCCTCCAGGTCGCGGCGGGCGCTGGGATCGATCATCACGCGCAATTTGGTGGTGTCTTCCGTTGCCCGGTGCTCTGACGCTTCGATGCCGTGGAATGCGGCTTGCAGCGTGATCGCGACGTCCCGTGCGTCAAGACCCAGCAATGCAAGCTTGTCGTAGCTTGGATTCAGGTCGATCTGCGGCGTACCGGGGCGCTCGTCGATCTCCACTTCGGTGAGACCCGGGATGCCGCGCAGATAGTCGGCGATCTGCAGCGCCACCGCACGCCGGGTGCCGTCGTCGTCCGCCAACAGGTGCAGGGTCACGGGCTGGTCCGTGGGGGGGCCGAAGTACTCTGATTGAAAGTACAGGCTCACGCCGTCTGGAACCATGAGTTCCTGCGGCAGAATCTGAATCCACTCCGCGTTGGTGTGGTGGCGATCCACGTCTTTGAAGACCGCCGTGATCAACGCCTGGTGCTCGGCATCGCCGTGTGCCTTGGAAGCCCCCGCGATATCCTGGTGACCGATCCGCGCGGTCACCGCGGTAATGTCCTCAGCAGCGATGCGCATGATCTGCTGTTCGAGATTGGTGACGATCGCCTCGGTGCGTTCCAGCGGCGTACCGATGGGTGCCGTGACCTTGAGATACAGCAGCCGCGCATCGTCCTGGGGGAACAGCACGAAGGGCACCAGTGGTCGAATCACGACCATGATCACCAGGAAAATCGTCGCAGCGATTGCGACCACAACGCTGCGATGACTCAGGGTCCAGCGCAGCACGTTGCGGTAGCGGTCTTCCAGATTGAGCATGAAGGCGCGCTTGCGAGCCTGCTCGGCGCTGCGCAGCATGGTCATGTGTGCGGGAAGGATCGTGAAGGACTCCACCAGGGAGAGAATCAACACGATCACCACGACGGCGGGAATCTGCCAGATGATTTTCCCCGCGAGTCCGCCGACCGCGATCATCGGGAGAAACGCCAGGACGGTGGTAAGCGCGGCGGCAAAGACGGGGCGCGACATCTCGACCGCGCCGTTGACCGCCGCGTCGAGTTCGCTCTGTCCCTCCGCGCGGAGCGTGGTTATGCGCTCGGCCACCACCACGGCGTCGTCCACGACCATGCCAAGCACGATCACGAATCCGGTCATGGCCATTACGTTCAACGTCATGCCGGTCTGACTGAACATGGTCAGCGCGCCCAGGAAGACGATCGGTATCCCCGCCAGCACCCAGAGCGTGGTTTCGCCGCGGATGAACACGAACAGCACCACGGCCACCAGCAGTGCGCCCATCAGGCCGTTGTTCAGCATCAGGCGCAGGCGATTGCGCGGGTAAAAGGATCGGTCGTTGACCAGGGTGTAGGCCACGCCCTGCGGCAGCTCGAAATGGCTGAGTACGTCTTTGACGGCATCCACCATATCGATCTGATCGGCGTTGGCTCGCTTGAACACGACGATGGAGATGCCCGGCTGTGCGTTGGTGTGCGCCAGCAGCCCCGTGTCTTCGCGCGTGGCCTGGACGCGAGCGATGTCGCCAACCGTCAACGTGCCGGTCGCGCGAGATGATCGGATGACCGTTTCGGCGACCTCCATCGGGTCATTGAACCGACTCCATAGCACCACCTGGCGGCGATCCGAGGCGCTCTCCAGTATCCCGCCGGTGCTCGATACGTTGCGTCGTTGGATGGCGCGGATGATGTCGGTCAGCGCTACCTGATGTTCGGTCGCCTTGAGGGGATCCACCAGAATCCGCACCTCCGGGTCCTGCAGACCCACGAGGGTCGCCTTGGAAACCGTGTCGAGTCGTTCAATCGCGCGTTCCAGTTGCTTCGCGACGGGCACCAGGGCCTCCATCGGGCCGGACAGCGCGACTTCCACCACGGGTGCCTTGGCCGGATCGAAATTGTCGAAGGTGGGTTCGTCTTCCATTTCCGGAGGAAAGTCGGTGATGCTGTCGACCGCATCGCGCAGATCGTTTTCGAGCTCGCCGATCTCTGCCCTGCTGAAGTCGATGTAGAGCTCGACCGTGGTCACCGACGCGCCGTCGGATATGACGCTGTGGAAGTGGTCGATACCGTCGACTTCCTCGATCGCTTCTTCGATGGGAATCGTGACTTTGACTTCCATGTCGTTGGCCGACGCGCCGGGCAGCAGGGCGCGGATATAAATGGTTGGTGACGCCACCGAAGGAATGAATTCGCGTGGCACGTCGCGGATGAAATAAACGCCGAGCACCATCAGGGTCAGCGCGATGATATTGACCAGCAGATGGCGTTCAGCGAAGAAACGGACGAAGCGGTGCACGGGTCAACCGGGTCTGTGTGGCGGTGTCAGGGAGCGGCTGGTTCTGCAAGGACGGGTGCGCCGTCACGCAATGCGAACAGCCCGTCCACCACCACCTGTTCGCCCTTGGAAAGGCCTTCGACGACCTGGACCACTTCGCCACGCGAGCGGCCGATGCGTACGACTTTCGAAATCGCGATGTCGTCCACCACCGTGAAAACTCTCAGCTCCCCGTTTTTTCGAAACAAGGCCGACTTCGGGATGGTAGGTTGCGCCGCTTCTGTCGTGTACGGAAGCTGGACCGCGGCGACCATGCCTTCGCGTAGACGCGCAGCGTCGGCGGCGTCCAGCCAGATCTCCACGGGATAGGTGCCGCTGGACGGATCCTTTATCCGCGAAACGCTGTGAATGCTGCCCCATAGACGTGCGCCGCCCAGTGCCTCGAAGCCGAGAGTGGCCTGTTGCGTTGTGTCGATCAGCGCGGCGTCGGCTGCAGTGACGCCGGCGCGCAACCGGGCGCGGGAAAAATCGGTAATCAACGCCACCGGCGAGCCGGGGGTCAGGTAATCGCCTTCCTGGACGTGAATGACTTCCGCGGTACCGCTGAACGGGGCAAGAACTCGGGTATCACGCAGCGCCCGCTGGGCAGTGGCCAGCGCGGAATCACCCGCGCCAAGTTCTGCCACGGCCCGTTGGTGGGCGAAGCGGAGATCGTCGAGCACGTCCTGACTGATGACCTCCCGGGCGATCAGATCCTGGGCGCGGCGGTATTCGTGCAGCGTATGGGCGACGTCGACCCGCTGGCTGTTGACCCGCGCCTGGGCCTGCTCCACGTTCAGCCGTGCGCGTTCGCGGTCCAGTTCCACCAGTAGATCACCGGTTTCGACGGCGTCGCCTGGTTCGACCGCGCGATGCACCACCCGCCCGCCGACCTCGGCGGCCACGGTGGCTTTACGGAACGCGGTGACCACGCCGGTTACGTCGCCGGACCCGCTGATGCCGGTCTCGACCACCGACACGACCTTGACTCGAATCGCCGATGACGGGGTTAGTACGGGGTCGGCGGGGGCGCTCGTGGAATCGGCGCCGCCGGGCTGGCAGCCACCTAAAATCACCAGCGCGGCTACGGCTGGCACGTGGCTGATCGAGAACCGGGTCAAAGCGATGCTAGGCTCGTTCCGATGAAGGCGTTTCGGCCTTGGCCTGGTCTCGGATCTTCTTTCCGCCTTCCGGTGCAACCGTCGACTGGTGGACGATCCCCGTGAACAGCATGTCCTTGGCTTTGCGATGTCCCACTTCCCAGGCGTGCACGAAGTACTCGTGACCGTTCACGCCGAAAGCCACCACCGGATCGGAGAACTGGGCATCCTTGCTGGCAATGATCAGATCGAAGGGCCAGATCAGCATCAGGCCACCGGCGATCGCCTTGCCCTGAACCGAGGCCATGGTCGGCTTGGGCATGTTCCGCCAACGCCAGCAGAAGCCCAGGAAGACTTCCTGCTCGTGGCATTACGCCTCTCCTCGCGGGCGAGCATGATGCGCGCGACCCCCTCACCGGGACGTTCGTAGCGGATCGTTTCGAATTCGTTGACTTCCACGTCTTCTCCAACACTCCAAAAGTAGGCGCAACTAACAGGCGCAGCGGACCAGTATAACGGTTTGGGTGAGCCGTTCAGGTGCGTTTCAACTCCACCAGCACCGCACGGTATTCGTCGCCGGAATTGTGTGCGGTCTCGATATGTCCTTTTTCGATGTAGTCGGCCTGGCCCGGCGTGGGGTTGAAGCTGAAATGCTCACCCAGGGGACCGCCGGTACCTTCGTGAAACTCCACCTCGATGGGCCCGGTTCCGGCGACGTTCAGCAGAAAATAGTCGTGCTCGTGCCGGTGCCGGGGAATGTCGGCACCGCTCGGCACCACTTGATTCCAGATTCGGACATGATCGTCTTCGAACAGCAATTCGGTCGCAATCGGACTGAGTTCCTCGGGCATTTCGGTACTCCGCTCAGGTGACATCGGGGGGTGAATCGGGGGTGACTGCGGGGTCAATAGTATCTGCCAACCGCGATTGCTGCGATAGTCGAGACTCATTCGTTGACGTGGGTGAGCAATGGACAAGGTGATTCGGATCGTAGCGGCCCTTCCGGGGATCATGTTCGTCGTGATGGGTCTGCGTTGGGTTGTGGACCCGGCGGGTGCGGCGGCGGCCGTCGGCATGCCCTTGCTGGACGGCGTGGCGCGCAGCACCCAGATCGGTGACCTGGGCTCCTTCTTTGTAGGTGCTGGAATCATGATTCTGCTGGGGGTGGTCACGCTACAGCGCATCTGGCTGTACTGCGCGTCCCTGTTGATCGGGGTCGTGGCGATTTTTCGTGTGCTTGCGTGGGCCGTGCAGGACGCGGCGCTCACCACGCAGTTCATCGGCGTGGAAATCGTGATCACCGCGCTGTTGCTGTTCGCCGCCTCGCGGCTCTCACGCACGGCTGATCGTGGTGCTGACGACGCTCCCGGTGGGGCGACTGATGGGACCCCTGATGGGACTCTTGATCGGGAGAGTGCCGATAGCACGTAAGAATCCCCGCGGCTTGGTTCGATGCTGCACGTGTCTGCTGGGGGTGCTCGTCAGCACGTGGGTCCTCGCCGCCGAACGGCCTAACATCGTCCTGATCCTTGCCGATGATCTTGGCTTTTCCGATACGACGCCCTACGGGGGCGAGATCGCGACCCCCAACATCGCCCGGCTTGCGGACGAAGGGGTGCGCTTCTCCAACTACCACACGGCCAGCAGTTGCGCGCCCACCCGCGCCATGCTGCTGACCGGCGTCGACAGTCACCTCGCGGGAGTACCCAACATCCCCGAAGCCATTCCCCCCGGTCAGCGCGATCAGCCGAACTATCACGGGACGCTCAATCGTGACGTGGTGACCATCGCCACGCTGCTGCAGGATGTGGGTTACCACACGTACATGACCGGCAAGTGGCATCTCGGTCATGGCCCCGGTCAACTGCCGTTTCACCGGGGATTTGAACGCACCGTGACGATGGCGTTGACGGGCAGCGACAACTGGCAGCAGAAAACCTACCTGCCGATCTACGATGATCCCCATTGGTATGCCGACGGCGAGCCCTTGACGCTGCCCCGGCGTTATTACTCGAGCGAGTATCTGGTGGATCAGACCATCGGGTTCATCGAGTCGAATCGCGGCGACGGCAAGCCGTTCTTTTCTTACCTGCCGTTCCTGGCGGTGCACCTGCCAGTGCAGGCGCCGCGCGCGCTCACCGCGAAATACCTCGGTCGCTACGACGACGGCTGGAGCGTGCTGCGTGCCGAACGGCTGCAGCGCGCCGCTGCGGTGGGGATTCTGCCCCCCGGCGTGGCCATGAGCGAAATGGCCAGCACGCGGGACTGGCAGGCGCTCGGCCCGGCCCAACAGCGTTATCAGGCTAAGGCGATGGCGGTGTACGCGGGCATGGTTGAGGCCATGGACCTGCACATCGGTCGACTGATGCGCTACCTCCAGGACATTGGCGAGTACCGCAACACGGTGTTCGTGTTCACCTCCGACAACGGTGCCGAGCCGTCCCAGCCGATCAACGGCGGCGGCCCACTCGCGCGCGGGTACATGCGCGCCTGGATGGCAACGGCCGGTTACGACACTGCGTACGAAACCCTGGGCGAGCGGGGCAGCTTTGTCGAAATCGGGCCGAGCTGGGCGAGCGCGGCGGTAGCTCCGTTGGCGTACTACAAGTTTTACGCAGGTGAAGGCGGCATGCGGGTCCCCTTGATTATCGCCGGACCGCCCGTCTCGGGACACGGTGAAATTGCACGCGCGTTCAGCTATGTCACGGACATCGCGCCGACACTGCTTCAGCTTGGTGGCGCGACCGCGCCTGCTGCTCGATACGCCGGCCACCGGGTGCGGGCACCCTCGGGGCGAAGCCTCGTGCCCGTGCTCGCTGATTCCGCTGCGCGGGTTCACGGCCCAGAAGAATCGATCGGCTTCGAACTCGGCGGCAACGCGGCGTTGTTCAAGGGCGATCAGAAACTCGTTCGTTATGGTCTGCCGCTGGGTGACGGCGAGTGGCACCTTTACGACATCGTTAGCGACCCAGGCGAAACCCGGGACCTGCGTACGACGCAACCAGCGCTGTTCGTGGAGCTACAACAGGACTACGCGGACTACGCGTACGCCAACGGTGTGCTCGAGCTGCCGACAGGCTACCAACAGCAACGTCAAGTCGCGATCAACGGCGCGCAGCGGGGATTTCGCAACGGGTTGATCGTATTATTTCTGACGTTGCTGGTGTTGCTGCCCTTGTACGTGGCGTACCGGCTGAGGCGCTAGCGCTCATGTGCTGAGGTACTCTTCGAGCGTGCGGTGAAAGTGCCGGATCCGCGCTTCCTGGTAGTTGCCCAGGGTGATCCCCGGCTTGCGTGTGGCTTTCAGACCCTTGGTCAGGCGTCGCATGTTCGGCGTGTCCTGATCCAGGATCGGGCCGTAGCCGGCCAGTTCCTCGACACAGCTCCAGTCTTCGTCGGGCCCGAGCCGGCGTTCCGGCATCGGTGCGTAGTCGCGGCCGTCCTCGGGGATCGGGTAGAGCATGTACACCTCCATGAGCGACTCGTCAGGTGTGTTACCCCATGGGCGGAACCGATACAGCAGCGGCGCGAACAGGGTCGGCCAGAAGGTGAAGTTCGGGAACAGGGTGTACTGAACCTGGTCCAGCACGTTCGTATCACTCGCGCCGGATAGATCGACGCCATAGCGCTTGCCCAGCGCCGTGCGGTTGTAATCGGCGAGGGTGTTGCGTGCGGTTTGCCCGGGTGCGATCTTCGGGCGCTCGGCCGCGGGAATATGCCCGAGCATGACATCGATGACATGCTGCTCGGGCTTGCCGTGGCCGAGGATGTAGTGGCTCTGCACGCCGCTGGCCAGAATCATCCGGGTCACGTGGCGACTCTCGGCCCATACGTCGTACTGCATGTTCACGTCGTCGGTCATGGCGGCGATGCCGTTGGGATCGATGTTGCCGTTGTGATCCTTCTCGTAGTGTGTCTCGGCGACGTGGTAGCCCTCGATGAAGGCTTCCTGGGCGATCTTCCAGTTGCACGGCATCACCTTGGACACATGGATCGCCTTGTAGCGTTTCTCCAACTCGAAGCCGTCGAGGTGCGCCGGCAGCAGTTCCAGATAATCCGCCAGGGGTGCGCACTCTGGGTCGAGGTTCACGAATACGAACCCGCCCCACTGATCGACCCGGGCCTGGGGCAGGCAGAATTTGTCCTTCGGTACGTGCTCGAAGTCCCACTGGCTCGGGATGTGCACCAGTTCGCCGGCAAGCGACCATGTGAATCCGTGGAACGGGCAGCGGAATGCCCCGATGTGTCCCGCCTCCAGACACAGCGCGTTGCCGCGGTGCAGACAGGCGTTGTGGTAGGCGCGGATCTCGTCGGCGCCGGTTCGAACGACGATGAGGCTGTCATCGACGATGTCGTAGACCACGTAGTCGCCGATTTCGGGAATCTCTTCGAGCCGACACGCTACTTGCCACGTCTTACGCCAGACCCGCTCCACTTCGCGGTCATGCCAGTCCCGGGAGACATAGCGTTCGATGGACAGATCCGCGCTTCCCATCGAGACGCGGGATTCTTCGCGGAAGGCGGCGGGCGGTCCGATCAGGTCGTCGTCGAACAACTGCTGCAG
>SMVB01075062.1_pt1 | contig 79683 bp, 77 predicted proteins | sample 2456461 | NCBI WGS metagenome assembly SMVB01 (sample SAMN11095934, study PRJNA526329) | marine sediment metagenome | biome: Marine sediment; feature: Surficial sediment; material: Deep marine sediment; isolation source: Hadal surficial sediment | place: Pacific Ocean | collected 2014-05 | depth...
CTTTTTACTGTTTTTCTATTACCAGGTGTTGGGCTAATGCGACGCGGCTGGAAACCAGCCCCGCGGTTCATGCCGAAGTCCGCCGCCAGCTCGACGAGCGTCACGCGGAACGTCAGACCTCCTTGACGTAGCGTCCGGGTGCCGGGTCCAGCACCGGGTAAGATTCAGAGCCCAACTGCGTCGTGCTGGGCGCCTTTTCTCCGGAACGTTTCTTCAACCAGCGCAGCCAGTGTTCACGCCAGTCGCCGGGATGTTCTTCGGCCTGGTCCATCCAACTCGACGCCGTGGCCGGTAGCTCGGTTCCGGTCCAATACTTCAGGTGCGGATTGCCGGCCCGGGCGCTGATGGTCTGGGTATGGTTCTGATTGGTCAACACGAAATCGATGTGGCCGCCGAACAGCTGAGTACTGCGGTAGCAGGCGGTCCAGGGGGTGATGTGATCGGTACTGCCGGCCATGACGTAGATGTCGTAGCTGATGCTGCTCAGATCGACGCGCTGTCCCAGCAGGCGTAACTCGCGCTTGGCGAGCTTGTTGTGGAAGGACAGATCGACGATGTCCGCGTGAAATGCCACGGGCAGCCGGGAGTAGTCCATGGACCAGAACAACAGCGGGTGGATGGGCGGATGTTCTCCCATCAGGTAGTTGCTACGCAGGAACGCCATCACGTTCTCTTCCGGTCGCAGCCAAGCGAACATTTCGAACACGTCTTTTTCGCCGAATATGCCCTGACTGCGAACGCGGTTTTTCTGCGTTTCAATTGACTGTTCACTGACGAACAAACCGAAGTCCGAATCGATCGCTCGATTGTCGAGTACGTTGATGAACAGGGACAGGGATTCGAGCCAGTCGTCCTCACGCGCCGCGAGCACGCCGGCGGCGGCGGCTGTGGTCAGTCCCCCTGCGCACACACCGATCAGATTGATCTTGGGTTGCGCGGTGATCTCGCGGATCGCCCCGATCGCCCGGATGACGCCGCCTGCGTAGGTATCCAGGCCCCAGTCTTTCTGTTGTTCAGTTGGATTTCGCCAGCTGATGGCGAACACGGGTATGCCTTTGGACAGCAGGTGCTGGAACAGGCTACGGTCCGGTGTGAGGTCGCCCAGATAGAAGCGATTGACCTGGCTGAAGACGTACAGCAGCGGGGTGACGTGAGATTTCTTCTTCGTCGGCTGGTACTGGATCAATTCGAACAGTTCGTTTCGATGCACCACCGCTCCCGGGCTCGCCGCGACGTCCGTGCCGAGTTTGAAGGCGTTGCGATCGGCCACGGCGGGGTAGCCGTGGTTGTGACGAATGTCGTCGAGGTAGTTGCGGAATCCGGTCACGATGCTTTCGCCCCGGCTTTCCCAGGCGCGTTTCAGCGCAGCCGGATTACCCACGAAGGTGTTCATTGGCGCGACGAGATCCTTCGCGATGTCCAGAACGAAGCGTGCCCGCTCGTGATTGATGCCTTCCAGTTCGGACTTCTCGAGCCATTCATCCAGGGCCCGGCTCCAGGCGAGATACGACTGGCCGAGCCGCCGGAACAGGGGGTTGGTTCGCCACGCTTCGTCCTGAAAACGGCTGTCGCCCGGGGCAGGGGCGATGTCGCTGCGCCCGAGACCAATCGCGACGAGATCCCGCAGCAAACTCTGGCTCACCTCGAAGACCGTGCGTGGCTGGCTGGTGGCGCGTTCCCAGATGAGCTGCGCCGCGTCCAGCAGCTCCTTGCGATCGACCGCCAGGGCGGATGTCAGCGCGATGCCGCCGCGCTGATCCGCGAGTTGGTCGATCGGGTTGGCGGATTCCGCCATGGCCTATTTCTCCATGCTGGCCGACGGACCAGTCTGCCCAAGGACTGTCACGGGATCAACCGAGGATGACTCAATCCGGCAAGCCGAGCACCCGCTTGGCAATGATGTTGCGCTGTACCTCGTTCGTGCCGCCGTAGATGGTCGTGGCCCGGCTAGCCAGCCACTCCCGGGTCGTTTCCCGTTCGTTGGCATCGAAAGATTCACCGTCCCAGCCCAGGCCGCGGGTGCCCATGAGCTCGCGCTTCAATTCCGCAGCGTCCTGCTGCAGGCCGGCACCGTAGAGCTTGAATATCGACGTGGCCGCACCAGGCGTCTTACCCGATCTGTTCTCGTGATTCGCTCGTTGCGCGGTGAGCTTGAAAGCCGCGCTGTTCATTTCATGACGCAGCACCCGGTCGCGAACGTCCGGATTGGCGATGCGCTGATCGACCTCACCCAGATACTGTTTGGCGGTGCGTACCAGCCCCGATTCGCCGGCTCGGGCGCGGCCCGCGCCGGACAGCCCGCCAATGCCCGAGCGCTCGTACTGCAGCAATCGTTTGCCGATCGTCCAGCCGCGGTTCAGTTCACCCACCAGATCCTGTTTGCGGGCAGTTGCATTGTCGAAGAACGTCTCGCAGAAGGGTGACGTGCCACTGATCAGGCGGATCGGTGTTACCGTAACGCCCGGTTGGTCCATGGTGAGCAGAATGAAGCTGATGCCGTCGTGCTTGGGCGCCTCGAAGTCAGTGCGTACCAGTGCAAACATCCAATCGGCATAGGTTGCACCCGAGGTCCAGATCTTCTGGCCATTGATCAGGAAGTGATCGCCCTGGTCCTCCGCGCGCGTGCGCAGCGAGGCGAGATCCGAACCGGCATTCGGCTCGGAGTAACCCTGGCACCATTGCACTTCCCCGCGGGCGATCCTGGGCAGGTGTTCGGCGCGCTGCTCATCGGTGCCGAATTCGAGCAGGGTCGGTCCGATCATGCTGATGCCCATGCCCATCAACGCCGGGCGCGCACGAATTTCGGCCATTTCCTCCGCCAGTATCTGCGCTTCGGCACCGCTCAGACCCGCGCCGCCGTACTCAACTGGCCAGGTCGGCACGGTCCAGCCCCGCTCGGCCATTCGATCCAGCCAGGTCCGCGTGTCGGGTTCCAATTCGATCTTGGTGCTGCCGGAGGCGGTTTGCCCAGGGCCACGTGCACCCTCCGGGCAGTTGTCGGTAAGCCAGACGCGCACCTCGGCGCGGAAATTCTCGAGCTCGGCCATGCGTTCCCCCTGCTGCTGCCCGGCTCGCAAGCGTACTGGATTCTGCGGGGGAGGAACAAGTCGGCTTCAGTCTGCTGGCGCAGGCTGTGCGCGTTCCTCCTTGACCCAGAACATCATGATGAGTCCGGCGATGAGCAGCACCAGGATTGAGCCGAAACCGACGCGCTGGCTGTCGAATATGTCCGTGGAGAACGCGACCACAATGGGTGCAACGAAGGTGGTGACCTGGCCCGACAGTGCATACAAACCGAAGAACTTGGTCATCTCGGCTTCTGGAGCGATACGTGCCAGCATCGTCCGGCTGTTGGCGTAGGCCGAAGTGATGAACAATGCAAACAGCACCGAGACCCCGATATAGGCGAGTTCCGGAATGGTTCTGAAGAAGGCGAAATCCCAGACGGGTTGATCGAGGCCGTCGAATTCGATGAACAGCAGGCTCGTCGGCGTGATGGAGATCGCGGCCAGCAACGCAATGCTGTTGCCGGCAATTGTGAAGATGATCGCTTTACGCGACCCAAAGCGATCATCCAGAACGCCGCCGATGAGTCCGCCTGCGATGGCAAACACCGTCAGAAAGATTCCGACCAGCAGCCGTTCGGCCCCGCCCCAGCCGAACACGCCCGAGGCATAGATCATGCCGAAGGTCATGATCGCCACCTTGCCGTCGTTGAACAGCATTCGCGCGCCCAGGTAGGTGGCGAGGTTGCGATAGTGGCGCAGTCGCCGCAGCGTGTTCAAGACATCGGCAAGTCCCTCGCGGACCGCTTGTCGCGCGCTTGTGCCGGACCCTGGCTGATCCGGCGTGAACAGAAACAATGGGATCGAGAAAACCAGTACCCAGACAGCGGTAATCGGAGCGGCGATGCGGACATGCTCGAACTGCTCCGGATCGAGGCCGAACAAAGGTGCGGCAGGTATAAAACTCCAGTCGAAGGTTTGTGCAGCCGGCAGTGCGAAGGCATAGAGCATGACGACCAGGATTACCAGCGCGCCGCCATTGCCGAGACTCAAACCCAGGCCCGAAAGCCGGCCGAGTCGCGGGTAGGGAACGATGGACGGTAACATGGCGTTGTGAAACACCTCGGAGAACGCCGATCCGGTTCCAGCAATCGCCAGTGCGATGGCAACGGTGACGATGCCCGGCCCGGATTCGCCCGGTACCGTGTACCACAGCAGCAGGATTGCCGGCGCCATGATCACGACTAGCACGCCGATCCAGGGTTTGCGGCGCCCGACCTTGTCCGCGATGGCGCCCAAAAACGGCGCGAGACAGGCGGTCACGATGCCGGCGAAACCGTTGATGTAACCCCATATTGCCTGACCGCGGATAGGATCGCCGATCACCTCGGTGGAAAAGTACGGGCCGAAGATGTAGATCACCATCAGGATGTAGTAGGGGTTGCGAGCCCATTCGAACAGGGCCCAGCTGACCTGGCCGAGGCGGCCGCTAGGTAGCGGTGCTTGGAGTGCGGGGGGAATGATGTGCTCCAGCACGGCGCGAACGTGCGCCAAAACCGGCGCAGCTTATCACCAAAGCGTGCGCGTTCGCGCCACCTGCGGCGGTAACGCCTGGAGTCGCTACTTCTTGCGCCAGCCGCCGGTCGCCGGTTTGATGTAGTTGCCCGCGGCGGTTCTATCCAGGGCTTTCTGCCCCGCCAGCGCTTCTACGTCGGCCATGGAAATCCCGTTCTTGGTGGCGATCTGCTGGTACTTTGCGCGCCGTTTGGCGTTGACGTCTTTGACCAGGGCACGCACCTCGGCGTTCGCGGCGCCGGTGACGCTACCGAGGTAGCCGTTGGCCTGCTCGCCCACCTGACCCTGTTGTTTGGCCGCATCGAGGGTGATCCCCCAGGCGGTCAACGGGGCGCACAGCACGCCGATCAGCAGCAGTATCTTCGCGTGTGAGGTCATTGCAGCAGTCATGGGCTTCACCTAAAAAATGTCGCTGTCGTCGGCAAAAATATCGTCGAGTTCCCTGTCGACCTTCACCAGGATCTCGTGCTTGATATTGACGTTCAGATTGATGGTGATCGGTTCGTCCGTGGCCACTTTGATGGTGGGCGTACATGCGGAGAAAAGGAGCGCCGCCATCGTCACGACCGCGACACGAACGGGCACCGTGCGAAAAGCATTGCGGGTAGCGGTGCGGGTCATTGGCATGCGCCTGCGTGATTCGACCTGACAAAGATACCAGTTAATGGCTGAACGAAACATTAACGGTTGAGCTTGTTCTGGATGCCCTGACGAAGCTCGTCGGACAAGCGCAGCGACCGCAACAGGTCCGGTAGGTTCTCCGTGACGTTCAGATTGTAGTGGATCGTCCGGCCGCGCTCGACGGCAGGATTGTTGCCGACCAGGCTAACGGCAACGCTTAGGGTTCCGTCCTCGGCGTAATCCACGGTTGCGGACAGCGTCTGGTAGTTGAAATCGTCGAGCGCGCGAAGTGCGAAGTCGAGCCCGGGCTGTTGTGCGGCGGCGACTGCCGCGGCCGCCCCGGCGTATCGGATCACGCCGCCCGGCGGTTCCGATTCGAGCCGGCCCTGGGTCACGGACAAGAGGTTGTTGGTGAGGGTGACGGGAATGATGCCGCTCAAAAGACCAGTGCCGGTGATGTCCTCGCCTTCCAGGGCGAGCACTTCGACGAGCGACAGCTTGCTGATGTGCAGATTGAACGCCGTGTTGCCCGGGTCGATCGCGTAATGAAAGGGTGACGTATGGAACGCACCGCCTAACGTGCGACCGCGGAGGGCGGAGACATCCAGAAGATCCTCGTTGGCGGAGAAACTGAGGTGAAGGTCGCTGACTGGGATGCCCACGTCTAGTTCACCGACCCTCAGATCGTCGCTGTGAGCGTGCCAGTTGCCATTGCGATAGACCAGCGCAATGGTACCAGCGGCGTGGCGAAATGGATTCTCCGCAGCAATCCCCCCGAGGTCGACCAACCCGACGCTCAATGTGGCATCCACTACGAATGCTGGACGGGTCTGCCAATTGGCCGCCCCCTGGAGGTCCAAGCGGCCGGAGACCAGATCGAAGACTTCGCCGGGAGATTCCCCCCAACCGGGTAGGATGGAGGCCAGCAGCGGCGCGTCGACGGCGATGTCCCCAACGGCTTGTGCCTGGCCGGTCCCACGCTCGAGATGGTGACTCAGCCGAATCGGAAGTTTGACCGTGGTACCCGGCGCCGCGAGGGTTATGGTGCCGCTGATCTGCTCGTCTTCGAAGCTGCCGGTCACGTCGAAAAGGCCTGGGATTCGCCGGGCACCGAGCCGGGTGATGCCGCTCAGGCGGCCGTTGAAACTAACGCGGCTGGCTTCGATGACTACTGGATCGATGTCCAACCAGCCACCCTCGAATCCGACGATCGTGCCGGCAACGGATGCCTCGGAAACTGCCAATTCCAGGCCGCCGCGAATGCTCAGCCGGTCGCCGCCATAGCTGATCACGAGATGGGTCGGATTACTCAGCTGCACCTCGAGGCTTGGTTCGTCCAGCAAACCGATCGTCATGGCCGTAGCCTCACTGAGCGCAACGGACCACTGATCAGCCCGGTAGGAAAAGTTGCCGCGGGTGGATAAATCCGCTCGCAGCGGCAGGTCACCCTTCCAGTCCAGCGTGAATGATCCCTCGGCCGAGACCCGCGGTGGCGCCTCGTCCGGCGAGTGATCCGGAGCGTCATCCGGGGCGTAGTAGTGCACCTCGAAGTCGGCATCGAGCCGCGCCGTATCGGTGGAGACATTCAACAGGGCGTCGAGCAGCTCGAACTCCGTGGCTGTCAGGTGCACGGTACCGATCAGATCGGCGGCACCGGACGCCGCGATACGACCCTCGATGCTGACCCGTGCTGCGGGGCTATTGGGGAGGGTTACCGTCACAGCAACCGCCCCCGCCCGTTCTATATGCCCGGCCAACGCAAGCCCCTCGAGGTCCCCGTCGGCGATGTTTACGAACCGGTATGAAATTTCTTCCGCGTTCAACCCGAATTGGCCGACCACGTGAACGCTCGGCGCCTCGAGCCGAATCTCGACCGAGTCCAGCTCGATGCGATCGGTCGGTATGTAATCCCATAGCAGGCTTGGTGGAGGAATGGCGAAGCCGGTGTCGATTCCGGTGGGTTCATCGGACGCTGCGGAGGACAATTGCCGGATAGTCAGACGAGCAGCGCGGAACAGCTCGAGGCGCCCGTTGAGCAGACCACGGGGCTGATACTCCAGCCGGGCGTCCGCCAGGCCGACCTGTAGGCCGTTCAACTCGAACTCGAACCGCTCGATCTCTAACGCATGGAGGTCCGGATGTGAGACTACGACGACTACATGCTCGGCTCCTTCGCGCTCCAACATTGCGATTGTGAGGTGGGGCACCCACCAGGGCAGCGTCGCATAGGCCAGTGCAGCGACGGCGATGATGAGCATTGTCACGTAAATCAGGGTGCGCATTGTCCTGAACCTAGCGAGCTTGGGCTGATTATTCGTGTCGCGCTTGCGTTCGTCGAGGCCCGGGAATAGCGTGCGGACGAATGGCTCGCTGAAACGAAGGAGCACGACGATATGTCAGATGCGATACGCGGTAGCTGTCTCTGCGGTGCGGTGGTGTTCGAGGTTTCGGATGTCACTCCGATTCAGTATTGCCACGCCAGGCGTTGCCGCAAAGCGACGGGCTCGGCGTTTGCTCCGGAGTTGCTTGCCCCGGAGGCGTCGCTGCGCTGGCTCAGTGGGGCGGAGCAGGTACGCGAATATGAAGCGCCATTGCTGGACAGCCCGCCGGCGTACCGGCGGGCGTTCTGCAACACCTGCGGCTCGCCGCTGCCGAACTCGATCGGAAATGTCCCATTCGTGGCGCTGCATGCCGGTGTGCTGGACGATGATCCAGGTTCGCGTCCGTTTCGACATGCGTTCGTGGATCAGAAAGCCTGTTGGCACGAAATTGTCGACGATCTGCCCACGTACCCTGGGCGGCCGCCTGTGCCGGAGGAATATGGCGGATGAGTGGCAGCGTCGAGCCGGAGCTGTTTGAGACCTTTGACGAATGCGACCGGCCCCTGGGATTGAAGCCCCGCGCGCAGGTGCATCGTGAAGGCATCTGGCACCGCGCGGTGAACGTGTTTCTGTTCGACGACCGTGGGCGGCTGTATATCCAGCAGCGTTCAGCATGCAAGGATGTGGGTGCGGGTTTGTGGGATCTGAGCGCGGCGGAACACCTGCAGCCTGGGGAGAATTTCGAACAGGCTGCGCAGCGCGGGCTGATGGAGGAGTTGGGCGCGATGGATGTCGTCTTGACCGCGTATCCTGGGATCTATCGAACCAAGCTCGAGCAGGACGGCGTGCGCGACTGGGAAATCCAGCGTTGCTATTACGGCCGATACGCGGGTCAGATCACAATCGATCCAGACGAGGTCGCTGAGGTGCGCCGCGTTGGCCGGGCGGCCCTTGCGGCGGCGCTGGCGCAGGGCCCGAACAGCCACACCCCTTGGTTCAGGCAGCGGGTTCGCGACGTCGACCTGCTGACCAGCGGCTGGCACGGATGAGCCCTAGTACAAGCGACGCGCATCCCGGGTGAACGCGCGCCGCGAAGCCCGCCACATGTAGAACATGTGGCCCCCTTCGTAGCCGGCGAAACGGATGTGGCGGGCCGGCGAACTGCCATCTGTAAGCTGCTGCAGCAGGTGTTTCGATTCGAAGTACGGGGTGACCAGGTCGTACACTCCGTGGACGACCAATAGCTTCATATCCGGATTCATGGTCAGCCCGACGGCTAGATCGTCGGTTGCCCCCGGCGGAACCGGAGCGCCGCTATGGTCGTCGCGCCACTGCCATTTCCGGTTTACTGCGTAATTCAACAATTCGTAGGTTCGCTCGGAATTGACGCCTAGATTCTCCCGGATGTGGGTGTTCGCCGCGGCGACGTAAATCCGGTTCAACCCGCCCAGAGTGGGATCCACGCCCTCGAATACGTCACTGGCCGGAAACGGGTCTTCGGTGGTGGTCGCCGCGTCGTACCAGCCAAGCACCTTGTGTTCATCGCGCAGCAGTTCGCGACAGAAGCTCACCCGGTCGATGCGGCCTCCACGCGACGCGAGCAGTCCCGCATCCAGTCCAATCCAGCGCGCGAGTTCGTTTGTCGCCTTGCGCCGGGCGGCAGCTGAAGCGGTACCCCCGAGCGCGTTCGCCGGCAGATAATCGGCAAGCGCGAACCGTTCGGCGCGGCGCAGGAAATCCGCCAGCGGCTCACCGGCTCGTGCCTGAGGGGCGCGGCCATGGAATCGCGCGGCTGCGGCGAATGACGGAATGGACATCGCGGCGGCCAGCGAGTTGAAGCGACCTGCGAACAGGGTGTCCCATTCGAACACGGGTGAGATGAGGATGGCGCCGCTCAACCCGACTCCGGCCTGCTCTTGAAGCATTCGCACCAGCCGGCCGACTCGATACCCACCATAGCTTTCGCCGGCCAGATGGATCGGCGAACTCCAGCGGCCCTGTTTGGAAAGAAACCCCGAAATGAAATCGCAGAGTGCCTCCAGATCTTTGGCTACGTCCCAGTAAAACGTGTCCTCTGCCGGATTCCCGGATTTATCGGAGTCACCGCTGTTCTTGTCGACCCTCTGTTCGGGCGTAGTCCGGCTGAGGCCTGTTCCGACCGGGTCGATGAACACCAGATCCGTGAACGGCAGCCAGGACTCGGCATTGTCCACCAGACGGACGGGTGAGGCGGGCAGGCTGCCATCCGCGGGAGTATCGACGCGTTTCGGGCCGACGGCGCCGACATGCAGGTACGCCGACGCAGCGCCGGGTCCGCCATTGAATACGAAGGTGAGCGGTCGCTTGGTTGCGCGGCTGTTGATCCGGGCGCCGCGGCTACTGATTCGATAGTAGGTGTGGAACACCCGGGCTGATTCGCGTTCGTCCTTGAACAGGGGCAGCCAGCCGGCGGTGGCCTGATAGTTCAGCTTGCGGCCACCGGCCATCAGCGAGCCTCGCGACTCGAAGGTCTCGTGTTCTGCCGGCGGCGCCTTGGTGGGTGCCTGCGCGTCTGCTTGATCTGTCATCGGGGTCTCCACTGGATGGGTCGTTAGTGTGTCTTGTAACGGGGCCGGTTTCGAGCGCGCGGGTATGCTAGGCGCGCTGGTCGAGTTCGCGTAAGGTGAGGTCACCTTCGCGATCAGACCACCCGTGGCTTCCCTTTATCTCGCCGAATCGAGATGGTTGCGCCTCACCGCATTTAGCGCGCTGTACGCGGCTCAGGGTATCCCCATTGGGCTGCTGAGCATTGCCATTCCCGCCTGGCTGGCGGATCGCGGAATGGCGCTCGGGGAGATCGCGGCCTACACAGCGATCGTCAGTTTGCCGTGGGGGTTCAAACTGATTGCCGGTCCGTTCATGGACCGCTTCGCGTTTTTGCCGATGGGACGGCGTCGTCCGTGGGTGCTGGCTGCTCAAGGGGGGCTGACCCTCGCCTTGCTGCCGCTGCTCTGGGCCCCGGACCCCTTGTCCAATCTGTTCGCGCTGACCGTCATGGGCTTCGTGATCAATTGCTTCTCCGCGGTCCAGGACGTCGCGGTGGACGGCATGGCCATCGACATTCTGCCAGCCGACGAACGCGGGCGCGCCAATGCGTTGATGGCGTTCGGGCAGGCGGGCGGGTTCTCTCTATTCGCTGCTGTGTGTGGAACCTTGCTGAGCCGCTCCGGGTTGCCGGCGGCGGCCCTCGCGTGCGTGCTCGGCGTAGGCCTGATTTTTCTGTTTGTGACATTCACCCGCGAACGCCTCGGGGAACGCCTACTGCCCTGGAGTGAGGGGGAAGCAGCCGCTAGGACGGTTGCGCCAGAGCGTGACTTCAGATCGATTTTCGGAAAATTGCTGAAGGTGCTGTTTCTGCCCATGAGTTTGCTGCTGACCCTGACCGAAACCATGAACAGGTTTCGCGACGGTATCGCAGTGAGCGTCTTTCCGGTCCTCGCGGTGCAGGAGTTGGGCTACTCGCTGGAGGTGTACACCCAGTTCATCGGCGTGGCCGGTTTCCTGGCCGCGGTCGTGGGCATCGCGTTCGGACCAATGATCGATCGTTACGGTGCGAAGCGGTTGATCATGGTGGGTCTTGTAGGCGCAGTGACGCTGAGCTATACCGTTGCCGCGACCGCGTCACTGTGGTCGATCACGGGGTACATCGTCACGGCCTGGATCCTGGCAAGTGTGTTTGGCCAGATTCTGTTCATTGGCTTGATCGCCCAGTACATGAACATCTGCTGGTCGCCGGTTGCCGCGACCCAGTTCGCCATCTACATGTCGTTGGCCAACCTGGCCCGTTCCATCGGCGGTGGCTTGTTCGCGTTGGTCGCGGCGAAGTTGAGCTACGTTCAGGACTTTCTGCTGATGGGCACGCTGCTGCTACTGGCTGGCGTGAGCCTGTGGCGCTTCGATCTGGACAGTCATCAACGGCGTCTCGACGCTCTGGACACCGACTCAGCCGGGGTCGGACTCCGCGCCGGAGCCAATCCGTAACAGGCCCCGAAACGCGCCGCCAGCCTTTCCGCCTTCCTGCACTACCCGGTGCACTTCGTCCACAATCGGCATCTCGATGGCGTATTCCCGGGCCAACTCTTTCACCGCGGGCACGCTCTTGACGCCTTCGGCCACCATGTTCATTTCGGCAATGATTTCGCTCAGCTCGCGTCCTTTACCGAGTTGTTCGCCAACGTAGCGGTTGCGGCTTTGCGCGCTGGTGCAGGTGGCGACCAGGTCGCCCATTCCCGCGAGACCGGCGAAGGTGGCGGATTTTCCACCCATGGCCATGCCAAGGCGGCTCAGCTCCGCCAACCCGCGCGTAATGACGGCCGCCCGTGTGTTGTCGCCGGCCCCCAGGCCATCGCCCATTCCTGCCGCAATCGCGATGATGTTCTTCAGCGCGCCGCCGAGTTCGCAGCCGATCACGTCGGTGTTGGTGTAGACGCGGAACAGACCCGAGTGGAACACCTTCTGCAGGGCTTTGACGATCACCTCGTCTTCCATGGCGATCACGCTGGCTGCGGCGAATCCGCTCATGATCTCCCGGGCCAGATTGGGACCGGTCAAGACGCCGCTTGGATGCCCCGGTAGAACCTCGTCGATGATCTGGGTCATGCGCAGTCTGGAGCCCTGTTCGAGCCCCTTCGACAAGCTGATGACCGGGACCCAGGGGCGGACGTAAGGCGCGGCTTCCTCCAGGACGCCGCGAAAACCCTGGGACGGGATGCCAACGACCAGGACATCCGCCTCGCGTGTGGCCTTCTCCAGATCCGCGGTGGCGGTGAGCTTGGCCGACAGTCGCGCGTCAGGCAGGTAGGTCTTGTTGGTGTGCTGTTCGTTGATCTCGGCAACCGTATCGCGGTTGCGCGCCCACAGCAGCGTGGGCGTGTTTCTGGCCAGCAGCGAGCCCACGGTGGTTCCCCACGAGCCGCCTCCCAGGAGTCCGATACGAAGCTGCATGGTGTATTCCGCCTCTGCGTGGATTAGGAAAGTCGACTACCACAAACTACGGACAGCGCCATTGCAGCAGTGTGAACGGCGGGTCCGCCTCGCGGTGATGCTCAAATACCCGAACCACGTCGGCGCCGATCGACACCTCCTGTTGGGGATCACCCAGCAAGTTGCCCACCATGCGGATCCCGTCGGCGTCGGGAAATTCGACCAGCACGACGAGATAGGGGCCCTGGTCCTTGAGCGCCGGGTGCACCGGATGCCAGACGCGTTCGTAGCTGTAGATGCGCGCCTGGGCGTCGAGTGGTTCGAAACTCAGCTCGGAACTCAGGCAGCGGTGGCAGATCCACTCCGGCCCCCACTGCCAGCCCTGGCAGTTCGCACAGCGTTGCGCGACCAGCTGGTCCGCGGCGAGGGCTTCCCAATACGGCGTGTCGAGCCCGTCGGGTGAGGGGGCCGGCGCGGGCAATCCGGGGGCCAGATACGCGCTGCTCACAGTGTCTCTTCCGCGCCGAAGATGCAGGCGCTGACCGGAGTCACCATGGGCCCTGAAATCACCATCGAGACCTTGGCATCGGGTACCTGGCTGGTCGACTGACCGCGGATCTGGCGCACGGCTTCGATGTTCAGCCCCAGACCGTGCATGTAGCATTCCGCCAGGTTACCGCCGCTCGTGTTCAGTGGTAGCGCACCGCCAGGCGCAAGAAAATTGTCTTTCTTGAAAAAATCGTTGACCTCGTCCAGTGCGCAGAAACCGTGCTCAACGATGCTCATCAGAACGCCGCCAGTGAAGTTCTCGTAACTCTGCAGCACGTCGACATCGCTGGAATCGACCTCGGCCATCTCGTAGAGCCGCGGCACCAGGGTTTTGAAGGTAGAGGTCGCGTAGTCTGGCGTGTTGTGAACCGGCGCGCCCGCCCGGTAGTGGGAGCCCGCTACGGCGCTCAGCAGATAGCATGATGGATGATCGAAGTCCGCGGCGCGCTCGCCCGCCACCAGCACCAGGGCCGCCGCACCGTCGTTCTCCAGACAGCAATCGTAGAGATGGAACGGTTCCACGATCCAACGCGACTCGTCGTAACCGGTTTCGTCAAGGGGACGGCCGTGCATGACCGCACGAGGATTGTTCTGCGCGTGGTGATACGAAGCAAGAGAGATGGCTCGTAACGCCGATTGTTCCACGCCGTGGTCGTGCATGAAGCGCTGTACCTTCATGGCGAACATCTGCCCGGGCGACATCAGCCCGTAGGGAATCGTGTGCGCGAACTCGCCGGCGATCGCGTTCCGGCGTGGCCCCTGACCAAAGCGTCCGAATTGACCCTGGGCCAGTGCGCGGAACACCACGACACAGTCAGCCATGCCGGTTGCGATGGCTGCCGCGGCATTGCCGATGGCGCCCGATCCGCCGCCTCCGCCTCCGCCCCACTGCATGTTGGCGAAGCGCAGTTCGTTGCAACCCAGCGCGGCGGCCAGGCGTGACGGATCGCTGCGGTCGTTGCTGAATGACGCGAAACCGTCTACGTCCTTCGGCGAGATTCCGGCGTCCTCACAGGCGCGGATGATCGCATCCAGGGCCAGCTTGAACTCGGGATCGGGTGACTCACCGCGCTTGTAGTACGGCGTTTCGCCGACGCCGACGACTGCTACGGATCCGCGCAGCGATCTGCTCTCAGGCATAAACGGCGGCGTCCGCGTGATGCGTGTAGCGTTCGGGAACCTTGAAGCCGAAGATCCGGGCCGCGTTCAGGCCCAGAATCTGGGCGCGCTCCGCATCGTTCAGGTTACCCATGGTGCGCTCAATAGCCTGGGCGGAATGGGGCCACGTGCCTTCGTGGTGAGGGTAGTCGTTAGCCCACATGAAGTTACCAACCAGGCCGTGCTCACGTGCCAGATCGAGTCCGGGTTTGTCCTCCTGGAAGGTCGCGAAGCCGTGCGCCTTGAAGCATTCGCTGGGCAACATTTTAAGTTTGGGGCGCGTGAACATGTGGTGTTTGCGGTGCGCTTCATCCATGGCGCACAGTGCCCAGGCCACCCAGCCGATGCCGGCTTCGACACTGCCGAAGCGCAACCCCGGAAACTTTTCGAGCACGCCGGAGGCACACAGATTCGCAATCGGTTCCATGGTCGGCGCCAGGGAATGCACCGCGTAGTTGATGATCGCGCCGCCATTGCCGCGGGAGGTTCGTGGGTCGCGACCCGTGGAAACGTGAAACGTCATGGGCAGACCAGTTTCTTCGATCACCGCCCAGAGCGGCTCGAACTCCGGAAGATTGTAGTTCAGCGCCTCATGGTCGGGCGCTCCCCAGACCGGTTTGCAAGGCAGGGACAGACCTCGAAATCCCAATTTAGCGGTCCGCTCCACCTCGGCAATCGAGCCGGTAATGTCGGAGCTGGCGATGCATGCCATCGGTGAGAGCCGGTCATTGAACGCGGCAAACGTCTCCCAGGCCCAGTCGTTGTAGACCCGACACATGGCCTGGCTGAACTCGGCGTCCGGGGTTGCCCAGATGGTCAGTCCCTTGTTGGGAAACAGGATCTCAGCGTCGACCCCATCGGCGGCCAGATCTTCGATACGTTCCTCCGGAGTGTAGCCGGACCTGTTGCGCAGCAGATCCTCGCCGGCGAACTCGATATTGCGAATTCGCAGCGGACGAAACCCTTCGGTCTTCTGGAACTTCTTGCCGTCGCGGACGGTCATCCCGGGCAGACGGTCTTTGTACTTTGCGTCCATCCGCGTGGACCAGAGATCCGACGGCTCCTGAACGTGACCGTCAGTCGAGACCATGAAGAATTTATCGGCAGCATCCGGTCGTGGCGAGCGCTGCCAGCCGGCGCTGCCCGGAGTCTCAAGGCGCCAGGCGTTGTGTTCGTCGGGCGCGGGTATATGGCTGGCCATGACGTCCTCCCAGAAGTTCGCTACCCGGCTATCCTAGCCCCGGTGGCGGGGCCAGCGCTACACTCGATCCTGATAGCGGTAGTAATCCGGCAGGTCGCTGGCTTGGACACATTCGATGCTGGCAAAGGGATCCGAGCCGAAATAGATGTCTTCGCCGATCAGCTTTCCGTCTGCATCGCCAGGCCAGACGGTGACCAGTTGCGCGCTGGTGACGAACAGGTCGCGGTTCTCGACGGGCTCGCCGTTCACCTCGGCCATCCCCATCGCCAGGAGTTCCTTGCCGGTATAGCACTGCTTGACCTGCCCCTCGGTGACGATGTGATCATCGCCGGCAATGATGTTCTCGACCACCACTTCGAATTGGTTTCCACCGCCGGCGATCATCTGCGAATAGAACCCCGTCACCGCCTCGCGGCCCTCCAGCAACATGATGTTGGTACCCCAGAAGTGATAGACCGGCTCGGCGGTCAGGGTATCCATCAGTGGCTGCAGGTGACCGCAAATCTCTGCTTCCATGTGATCGGCGACTGCCTGCAGCAGTGTCTTTCGGCGCGGGTCCGTCTCCTGTTCGGCCCGGACGTGCAGCGGTCCCCAGGATGCGTGTGGATCGATTTTCGGCATGAGGGTCATTCGGCGGAAAAACTGTATCTTGCACCAGAGTCTTGGGAGACGCGATACTCCCTGCTTGAATACCAACCTGGGACGAATTGCATGGCGGGACGATTGGAGGGAAAGGTGGCGGTGATTACTGGTGCCGCGAGCGGTATTGGCGCGGGTACCGCGGAACGATTCGTGGAGGAGGGCGCGAAGGTTGTGATTGCTGATCTGCAGGCGGAAAAGGCAGCGGCCTTCGCTGCGACGCTCAGCAATGCCGCCGTGTCCATTGCGTGCGACGTGACCCGGGAGGAGGACATCGCCGCCGCGGTCGATCTGGCCGTCAGCACGTTTGGTCAACTCGATTGCATGGTCAACAATGCTGGCATCGTCGGCGCTGTCGGATCGATCGCGGACACCTCCGCGGAGGCTTACGACGCCACCATGAACGTGCTCGCGCGAGGTGTGTTCCTCGGCATGAAGCATGCGGCGCGGGTGATGTTGCCGCGGAAGAGCGGCGCGATCGTTTCCCTCGCCAGCACCGCCGGGGTGATCGGCGGTCTGGGGCCGCATGTCTACACCATGGCCAAGCACGGTGTGGTGGGGCTTACGAAATCGGTAGCTTCAGAGCTGGCCGCGTCGGGCATTCGCGTGAACGCGGTGGCGCCTGGCAGCACGGTTACCGACATGACCAGCGATGTAGTCACCGGTGACATCGAAGACAAGGATGCGACCGCTGCCGCCATTGCCGAAGGTTCGCCGCTGGGCATCGCCGGGTTCCCGCTCGATATCGCCAACGCGATTCTGTACCTCTGCAGCGACGAGGCGCGTTACGTAACGGGCCACACCCTGGTCGTGGACGCGGGCCAGACCACGGGCGGAACGGCGGCGGCATTTCACGGGCAGACTGCCGACGTCGTCCGGGAGGCGGGCAGACGCGGGATTTGATCAGATGTGCAGCGCACGTCCGTGCGCTGCCAATACCGCCTCGTGCATCGACTCGGACACCGTCGGGTGCGGAAAGATCGCCTCGATCAATTCCACTTCGGTGCTCTCCAGGCCCATCGCCACGACGAACCCTTGAATCATTTCGGTAACGGTTGGCCCCACCATGTGCGCCCCCAACAGTTCTCCCGTGGAGGCATCGAAGATCGTCTTGACCAGACCGTCGGTGTCACCGACGGCGACGGCCTTGCCGTTGCCGATCAGCGGGAACCGGCCGATTTTCACCTCACGGTTTGACTCGGCGGCGGCGCGTTCGGTCAGCCCGACGCTGGCCACCTGCGGATGACAATAGGTGCAACCCGGAATTCGATCGCGATTGAGCGGGTGGGGTGTTCCATCGGCGATGTATTCCGCACAGATCGTTCCTTCGTGACTGGCTTTGTGCGCGAGGCAGGGAACCCCCGCGACGTCACCGATCGCGAAGATGCCTGGTTCCGCGGTTTCCTGATAGTCGCCAGCTTGAATGAACCCCCCCGCGACCTTGACGGCGGTGGTTTCCAGGCCCAGATCCTCGACGTTACCCGCCACACCGACCGAGAGAATGGCTCGGTCGAATTCGCGTTCGGTGATTCCGGCCGCCGTCTCGATTTCCGCCACCAGACCGGCGTCACTTGTTGTTACGCTCAGAACCTTGGCGCCGGTGTGGATCTCAATGCCCTGGGCGTCGAAGGCGGCGCGCGCCAATTCTGCAATCTCGTCGTCCTCCACGGGAAGGATCTGAGGTAACACTTCGACCACAGTGACATCACTGCCCAGTGTGTTGTAGAAACTCGCGAATTCGATGCCGATCGCACCTGCGCCGATGACCAGCAAGCGCTTGGGCAGTTCCGTGGGCACCATCGCTTCGCGATAGCTCCAGACCTTCTGGCCGTCGATTTCGATGTTGGGCAGCGATTTTGGCCGGGCGCCGGTAGCCAGGACGATGGCATCGGCGGCCAATTCTGCATCGACGCCATCATCCAGGGAAACGAGCAGCCGGCCCGGACCGTCCAGGCGTGCCTGGCCATCGAATACCGTTATCTTGTTCTTGCGCATCAGCATACCGATGCCCTGGCTGAGCTGATTGGCCACCGCCCGCGACCGGGCGACCACCGCCGACAGGTCGAAGTCGACACTACCGACGTTGATGCCGAGTGCGCTGGCATTGGCGATTTCGCGATATACATCGGCCGTATGCAGCAGCGATTTAGTCGGAATGCAGCCCCAGTTCAGGCAGATACCGCCGAGGTGCTCGCGTTCCACAAGGGCGGTCTGCAAGCCCAGTTGCGCGGCCCGGATCGCCGCGACGTACCCGCCTGGCCCACCACCGACAACGATGCAATCGAAATGATCTGCCATGAGTGTTCCTCAGACCAGCAGGCGGTAGGGCGCTTCCAGCAGGTCCCTGACGGTGCCCAGAAACCGGGCGGCTGGCGCGCCGTCGTTTATCCGGTGGTCCCACGTCAGCGAGAGACGCATGATCTTGCGCTTCACGGGCGTATCGCCTTCCCAGGCAAGGCCATCGTAGATCCGGTTGATGCCCAGAATGCCGGCCTGGGGTGCATTGATGATGGGCGTAAAGGAATCGACGCCGAACATACCCAGGGCGGATACGGTAAAGGTCCCGCCGGCCATTTCATCCAACCCCAGCGTGCCCGTCCGGGCGGCGTCGGCGAGCCGCGAGGCTTCGAGCGATATGCTCTTGAGGTCGCGCTGATCCGCGTCACGGATAACCGGCACCAGCAGACCTTCGTCGATGGCCACGGCGATCCCGACGTGGACCCCGGTCAACAACGCGATTTCGGTTTCGCGGAACTCACTGTTCATCATCGGGTGCAGGCGCAATGCTTTAGCTGCCGCCCGCACGACCAGGTCGGTGTAGGTCGGTCGAACGCCCTCGACTTCCCATTCGTCGATTAACTGGGTGCGCAACCGAACCGCGTCTTCCATACTCACATCCATGTCCATGGTGAGTTGGGCGCTGCTGTCCAGGCTGGCTTTCATGCGCGTGGCGATGGTTTTGCGGATACCCTTGACCGGGACGGTTTCGCCGGCGGAGAGCGCGGAACCAGCCGCGGGCGCGCGGGCCGCTGACGGGCTTGCCGCTGGCGCCGCCGCGGCTGCTTCGACATCGTCCTTGGTGATTCGCCCACCGGGACCGGTGCCCTGCACGGTCGTCAGGTCCACACCCAGTTCCGCGGCGCGACGCCGGGCCAACGGCGAGCTTGGGCCCGGTGTTGCAGCGCTTGCGGGCACCGCGGTTGCCGGGGCGGCTTTTGGCATCGCAGCACGAGCCGTGACGTCGGCTTCCACGATCCGTCCACCGGGACCTGAGCCGTTGAGCTGGGCGATCTCCACGCCGAGTTCTCCCGCCAGTCGGCGGGCAGCTGGGGAGGACAGTATTCGACCGCCGTCGCCGCGCGTCGCTGCGGGAGCGACGGTGGCTGCGGCTGGCGCCGGTGCGGCGGCGGGTTGGCTCGCCGGTGCGGCTACGCTCGCGGCCTGGGCGCTGGGCGTTGGCAGCTCCGCGGGTATCTCTTCGCCGGCCGCGTAGATGTACCCCACCACGTCACCGGGAGCCATCATCACGCCAGGTTCCACCAGGTGTTTAACGGTCCCGTCGGCTTCGGCGTCGACGTCGAGATTGATCTTCTCGGTTTCCAACGCATAGACCAGCTCGCCAGACTTCACTTGGGCGCCGTCGGGGATGAACCATTTTTCGACCATCCCTTCGGTCATCGTCATTCCAACCTTGATGAGATAAATCTCAGTGGGCATCTGTTTCTCCGGTGGACTTTCTGCGGAACACACCGCGGCAGGCGGCTAGTTCCAATGTTCGTTGCGTGTCGACCACCCGGGGTCCGTTGCGCTCGAGACGAAGCCAGGCTTTCTGTCCAGGCTTCAAGATGCGTTCGCGCTCACCGTCGAACGCCAGTACGCCAGGTCCGCGGATTTCGATGCGCTCGCCCGGCGACACCGCAGCAACGGAGCGTACCGACACATCCTGATAGAGCCCCGGCGCAATGGGTGCGTAGACGATGTCGCCGCCTTCGCCCATCTTCAGCAGCAGACCATGGTCGGCGTCCTCGGACACTGGTTGGATCAGCCCGCCGATTGCCGTAACACCCACCGCCGAGGGCTCGGCGCGGGTGAGCAGCGCGAGCTGTAACTGGTCAGCATCGAGCAGCGCTCGTGAACCGACGAACCGTTGCCGGGTGAGCACGGCATCGATCAATGCCAGATCGTCCTTCTCGTCTTCGATTTCAACGCAGATCACCTTGGTGGGCTTCGCCACCTCTTCGAGGGCCACGGCGCCGGTCGCGATCAATCCGGCGGCTGCACCGGCAATGGTCGCTTCGACGAAGCGTGGAAACACGTTGTTCGTGCCGGTGGACACCGGTACAAGCGGCGCATCGTGCCAGCCCAACGCGAAGGCGCGATTGGTTCCATCGCCGCCCAGGGTAATGACCACCGCGCAACCTGCCTCCTTGAGGCCGCGGGCGGCTCGCGTGGTATCGAGCGCGCTGCCGGTCGCCGGCGAGTCGACTGGCTCGAAGTGCAGTTCCGTTGCGAACTCCTCCAGTGCAGCCTCGGTGATGCCGTGGGTATCTGGGAGGAAGCGAAACTCCCGCGCGGATGCTGCCATGGCGCCGACCACTGCGCGGCGGATGATGGCGCACTTTTCCTGATTGTCGAATACTGAAGCGCGAGCAACCAGGCGCCGCACGTCCTTGCCCGACGCAGGATTAGCAGCGATCCCGATCGGGCCGATTGCCATCGAAGCCTCCGAGTGCGCGCTGGCCGCTACAGCCCCAGCGTCCGGCGGGCTTCCGCGGCGATGGTTTTGGCGTTCGGCACGTAATGCGGTTCAAGTCCCGGGCTGAACGGCACCGGAGAGAACGGCGCGCCAACGCGGGCAACCGGTGCGTCGAGATAGTCGAATGCCAGTTCCTGAATCTGGGCCGCGATTTCGGCACCAAACCCAGCGAACCGCACGGCTTCGTGAACGATCATCGCGCGATGGGTCTTTTTCACCGAGTCGATGACAGTGTCGGTGTCGAAGGGCTGCAGGGTGATCGGATCTATGACCTCGGTGTCGATGCCATCGGCTTTCAGATCCTCTGCGGCAGTCAACGCTTCGTGAAGCATGCGACCGAAGGCGACGATGGTGAAGTTGGTGCCGGGACGGACGATGTTCGCGACGCCGATCGGCACCTCGTATGGATCTTCAGGCACCTCGCCCGGGAGACCCAGCGACATCTTGTTCAGGATGACGAACACAGGATTGCTGTCCCGGGCCGCCGCGATGATCGATCCCTTCGCGTCATACGGGGTCGCGGGCATCATCACCTTCAGGCCGGGCAGGTGGCACAGCCAGGCTTCCAGGCTCTGCGAATGTTGTGCCGCCAGGTTCAACCCGGCGCCGGCCATGGTCAACACGGTGATCGGCAGTTGTGCCGCGCCGCCGAACATGAAGCGCATCTTGGCCATCTGGTTGGCGACTTCGTCCATGCATTCGCCCAGGAAATCCATGAACATCAAGTCGATGATCGGTCGGCAGCCCGTGGCGGCGGCACCCACGCCAAGTCCGATGATCCCAGCCTCGGAAATAGGGGTGTCGATTACGCGGCGTTCGCCGAATTCGGCGAGCAGGCCCTTGAAGGAACCGTACACGCCGCCTGCGCCGGCCACATCTTCGCCGGCGACGAAGGCATTCTCCTGCTCGAGGAGTACCTGTCTGATGCCTTCGGTGATCGCGGCCACATAGGGCAGCGTGCGCGCTTCGGTGGTTTGTGCTTCAGCCATGGGGAGTGTCCTTCTCAAGCGACATAGTAGACGTCATCCAGCAGGGTGGAGGGGTCCGGCATTGGACTGTCGTTAGCGAACTGGATCGCGACATCGAGCTCGCCTTTCACGGTCTCGTGCACAGCTGCCATGTCGTCCTTGCTCATGATGTCCTGTTCGGAGAGTCGGGCTTCGAACAGGTCGATCGGATCGCGTTTCTTCCACTCCATGACTTCTTCGTCGGTTCGATAGGAAAGGCCCATACCGCGCACTCCGACGTGGTCGTAGTAGCGGTAGGTCTTGCATTCGAGCAGGGTGGGTCCGCCACCGCTGCGGGCGCGATCGATCGCTTCGCCGGCCGCCTCGTAGACCGCAACCACGTCCATGCCGTCGACCACCACGCCGGGCATACCGTAGCCCGCCGCCCGATCCGCCACATCGACAATTGCCTGATGGTTCTTCTGGGCGGTGTATTCGCCGTAGCCGTTGTTTTCGCAGACCATCACGATGGGCAGCTTGAACAGCCCAGCCATGTTGGCCGCTTCGTGAACCGACCCTTCGTTGCTGGCACCGTCACCGAAGAAGGTCACGGCCACAGCACCGTTGTCTTTGAACTTGTTGGCGAACGCCGCCCCGACGGCAATCGGCGGTCCGGCGCCCACAATGCCGTTGGCGCCAAGCATGCCCAGGTCCATGTCACAGATGTGCATGGAGCCGCCTTTGCCTTTGCAGTAGCCGGTGGCCTTGCCAAACAACTCGGCGTACATGCGGTTGAAGTCGCCGCCCTTGGCGATCAGGTGGCCATGACCCCGGTGGGTGCTGGTAATCTGATCGGTGTCCGCGAGATGGACCATGATCCCGGCGGCGATGGCTTCCTGACCCACGTAAAGGTGCAGCGCACCTGGGATTTTGCCGTCTTCCATCATTTTTCCGGCGGTTTCTTCGAAATGCCGGATCCGTACCATGCGGCGATGCATGTCGCGCAAGGTGTCGTCGTTCGGTTGGCTGGTCAAAAAACCGTCTCCGCTGACTGTTATCGGACCGGATAGATTACGTATCCGATAACCCCGGAGCAAGCGCGATACGCGGTTTCGGAGTGAAAACTAAAGCGGACGGTTTATTTTCTGTCGGGGTTTGCTGAGAGGAGGGTCAGTATCGTGAGTGATCATCAGGCAATCTGCGAAGTGCGCTATCGCTACGCGCTGGGGCTCGATACCCGCGATTGGGCGTTGTACCGATCGATTTTCGCCGATGACATCGAAATGGACTTTTCTTCATTCAGCGGTGATCTCGGACGGGTCATGAGCGCCGATGATTGGGTTGCGCAGTGCCGCGTGTTATTTACCGGCCTGGATGCGTCCCAGCACGTAATGACCAACCCTCTTGTGAAGGTCGATGGTGATCGAGCGCGCTGCCGAATGTACATGACGGCGGACCACTACTTTGCCAACGATCAAGGCGGCGACCGGTACGTGATCGGCGGCTATTACGACGACCAGTTGGTCCGCACCGGCGCTGGCTGGCTGCTCGAAGCGGTGACGCTGACGCTCTTGTGGCAGCGCGGCAACCGGCACATTCTGGAGTTGGCGGCGGTGAAGGGGGCAGCCGTTGTTGCGCGCGAAGCGCCGGATTGAAACTCTAGGAACGAGGTAGCGGAATCGGGGGTGCTGCACTCAGCATTCGGCAGAGGTCGTTGAGTTTGCGACAGGTCATCGAGAACAAGGAGAAATCCTGGACGGCCGCCTGTTGTGCCGACTCGATCGCGCCGCGCCAGGCTTCCGTAAACTCCGCATTACCCGCGAGCCACACCGCAACCTTATCGGTGCCCTGTGCATCCTGGAGCACACGAGTTGCCAGGCTGCCCTGATGGGAGGTGACGTCGTCCAGTAGCGCATCGCGTTCCATGGCCTGCCAATGGGTTGCCGACGGCATCTGCACCAGCTGTTCCGTCAGCCAGTCGAGGCGTAAGGCGGATCCCAACTGGGCGTACGCATCCAGGGTCTGCATGAGATCGGCGTTGCCACCCTCGGCGGCGTCGATGATCGGAAGCGCAACAGCCAGGACCGCCGCATTGGCGTGGCGCAAGGCAACGTGTTCGGGCAACCCCCGCATCTGCAGTTGCTCGATGCCCGCCGCCCGACGGGCAGCGGTAATCTGGCCCATGAGCGTGGGCGCCTCATTGCGTAGCAGTTCGATCCCCTCGCCAAACTCCGCGACGAGCTGGCCGACATCGAGTTGCGCTCGTCGATGGCGGAGGAACCATCGGGTGGCGCGTCGGCCGAGCCGAATCTGCTCCAGCATCAGCGTTAGACGAACCTCCTCGGCGACGTCGTCCAATGCTTCGATCTCCCGGTAGCTCTCACGGATCCTGAAGCTGTCCATCGCGGCCAGGTAGGCTTTCACGGTTTCGTCCACACGACTGCCGATGAACTCTCCGACATGCGCGACAAAGGTAATGCCCATGTGATGGACGAGATCGTTGGCCAATTGCGTCGCGATCAGCTCGCGGATCAGCCGGTGGTCCCCGATCTCGTGCTCATAGCGGTCGCGCAGGAGGGTCGGAAACGCACTGAGTGCCTGACGCGCGATGATTGGATCCAGGTGGATTTCCGAGGCGATCAGTCGTTCTTTGAGGTGGATCTTGGCGTACGCCAGCAATACGGCCAATTCGGGGCGGGTCAGAGCGCCGCCTTGGACGAAGCGCTCGCTCAAGGCTTCGTCCGAGGGAATGGCTTCCAGCTCCCGATCCAGTTCCTGGGCCTGTTCCATCTGTGAGATGAAGCGCTGATATTCGGCGTGCCGGGTTCGCAGATGGTGCTGGGCAAGGCTCAACGCCTGTGTCTGGCGGAAGTTGTTGGTCAGCACCAGACCGGCGACGGCATCGGTCATCTCCTCGAGCAGCAGGTTACGCTGCTTGTGGGTCATGTCACCCGCGCCGACGATGCCGTTGAGCAGGATCTTGATATTCACTTCATGGTCAGAACAGTCGACGCCACCCGCGTTGTCGATGAAATCGGCATTCACTGATCCGCCGTCCCGCGCGAACTCCACGCGGGCGGCCTGGGTCATGCCGAGATTTCCACCCTCGCCGAACACCTGGCAGCACAGCTGCGCGGCGTCTACCCGAATGTTGTCGTTGGCGCGGTCACCGACTTCGGCATGAGTTTCATCGGTTGATTTCACGTAGGTTCCGATGCCGCCATTCCAGATCAGATCGACGGGTGCCTTGAGCAGTTCGTGAATGAGTTGATCCGGCGACAGCGCAGGCGCGGAAATGTCGAACAGCGTTCGGGCGGCTTCGCTCAGCTCGATCGATTTGGCGCTGCGTTCATAAATGCCGCCGCCAGTGGACAAGAGGTCAATGTCGTAATCCGCCCAGCTCGACCGTGGTCGTTCAAACAGACGTTTGCGCTCGGCGAAGCTCGCCAGGGGGTCGGGGTCAGGATCGATGAAAATGTGGAGATGATTAAAGGCGGCGGTCAGCCTCACCGTGTTCGACAGAAGCATGCCGTTGCCAAAGACGTCGCCGGACATGTCGCCGATACCGATGACTGATATCGACTCGTGCTGCACGTCGAGATTACGCTCGCGGAAATGCCGCTGTACGGAAATCCACGCGCCGCGCGCGGTGATCCCCATTTTCTTGTGATCGTAGCCGTTCGACCCTCCGGATGCGAAGGCGTCGCCCAACCAGAATCGGTAGTCATCGGCAATGGCGTTCGCAACGTCTGAAAATGACGCAGTGCCCTTGTCTGCTGCGACTACCAGGTACGGATCATCGTCGTCATAGCGGATAACCCGCTCCGGCGGGACCAGCACCCCGTCGATGAAGTTGTCGGTGACGTCCAACAGGCCGCGGATGAAATCCTGGTAGCAGTGGATCACATCGTGGGTATCACGCCGACCGCCGGGATCCGTTTTAACGACGAAGCCACCCTTGGCGCCAGTCGGCACGATCACTGCGTTCTTGACGATCTGAGCCTTGGCGAGACCAAGCACCTCGGTTCGATAGTCCTCCAGTCGGTCCGACCAGCGGATCCCCCCGCGCGCAATCGGCCCGCCGCGCAGATGCACGCCTTCCATGTGCGGCGCGCAGACGAAAATCTCGTGTTGCGGCACCGGCCGCGGGAGTTCGGATATCCGTCCGGGAGCCAGTTTGATCGACAGGAACGATCGAGGCTCGTCGGTACCGCAGTAATAATTGGTTCGCTCGGTCGCGTCGATCAGCTCTGCGAACCGGCGCAGGATTCGGTCTTCGTTCAACAGCTCGACATCGTCGAGCCCCAGCACGAACTCATCGCCCAACCGCAGGTACCGATCACGGTCCACCGTCGTGGGATCGAACCGACTCTCGAACAGCTCCACCAGCAGGCATGCCAGGGTTGCGTGCGTGTTCAAGGTGTCGCTGATGAAGTGCTCGCTGAAGCCGAAGCGGATTTGCTTCATGTAGTGTGCGTAGCTGCGCAGCACGACGACCTGACGCCAGGTCAGACCGGCCGCGAGGATGAGCCGATTGAACGAATCGTCGTCGACGCTGCCATCCCAGATCCGGATGAACGCGTCTTCGAATCGATCGCCGATCTGATCCAACTCCAGCGGTTGGCGATATGAGAGATGGAAGTCCTGGATCGATACCGGATGGGATTGCAGGCCGATCCGGTAAGGATTCTCGCCGATGACCCGCAGGCCCATGTGTTCGAGTTGCGGCAGCAGGTCTGATAGCGGCAACGGGTCGCCGAGGTGGAAGACCTTCAGATTCATCTCGCGCCGGTCTGCTTCCGGGGGGCGTGAAAAACGCATCACGAGGCCCCGCGAATCGCTCAGCCGTTCGATGTGGGAGACGTCGTATGCGGCCGTTCGCGCGGAAAAGTGCTCGCGGTAACCCGCGGGGAATGCGTTCGCATAACGGCGCGATAGTATCCGGCCGCGCGATTCGCCGAACGACTCGACCAGCGCGCTATTCAGCTCCGACGGCCAGTCGCTGGCGAGCGCGATGATCTGCCGTTCCAGGGCGGCGTCATCGAACACCGCTTCGGAGCCGGGCGCGACCCGCAGATTGAAATGCAGGCGAACCAGAATCGATTCGGAGAAATACGGTTCGAACTCGGAGTCTTCAGCCGCTAACGTTTCGATCAACAGGTTCTGAATCTGCACCCTCAGGTGAGTGTTGTAGAGCTCACGCGGGATATAGACCAGGCAGGTATAAAACAGTCCGTAGCGATCGCGGCGCAGGAACACGCGGGTCTTCCTGCGTTCATGCAGGTAGGTGATTGCCACCGCGCTGGCGAGCAGCTCGGTTTCATTCATCTGGAACAGCTCATCGCGTGGGTACGTGGCTAACACCCGGGCCAGGACCTTGCCGTCGAATCCTCGAGGGTCGAAAGGCGATTGCTCGATGACGCGTTGGACTTTCCTGCGTATACAGGGGATCCGGCTCGGACGCTCGGTGTACACCGGCGAAGTGTAGAGGCCCAGGAACGTCTGCTCGCCGATCACCCGGCCGGCGTCGTCGAATCGCTTGACGCTGATGGAGTCCGGATAGGCAGGCCGATGGACCCTGGATTTGGTGCCGGACTTGGAAAATGACAGCAGCGTCGGCTCGAGCAGAAACGCCCGCGTTGCCGCGGATTGTTCGGACAGGCGCCGCGTCGAGGCGGCAGCGCGAAGGGTCAGGATGCCGAGCGAGGTGCCTTCCCGCTGGCGCATCTCGTCATCGACGTAATCGAACTCCCGATATCCGAGAAAGGTGAAATTCTCGTGATCGATCCAATTCAGGAAGGCGATGGCCTCCTGAACCTCCTCCTGGGCGTTTGCACTGCCCCCCGTTTCGAGCTCGCTGACGATCCGCTTGAGTTGGGCTTTCATCGGTAAAAAATCGCGCACCACCACACGCACGTGGTCGAGGGTCTCTTGCAGGCGCAGACGCAGTGCCGACAGCTGTCCCTCGACGACGCGGTCGATCTCGGCATAGATGAAACTCTCGGGATTTCCCTCGGTGGTCCCGCTGGGCAGCGCCTCGAGCACGCCGTCCGAATCCCGTCGGGTTCGGAACACGGTATTGGCCAGGTAGTGAGTGACCAGATCGTGATGCGACAGTTCCATCAGAACCGAGTCCACCACGAAGGGCATGTCGGGACAGACGATCAGAACCACGGTATGGCTCGATTGCCAACCGTCCCGGTCGTATTCCGGATTGACGATGCTGACCCGGAACTCGTCGGGCTGCCGATGTTGGAATGCGCGGAAGCAAGCGATTGTTGCGCTGGCGTCGTTCTCGGGATCTCGTTCGCTCAGCTCATCGTCCGGCGCGGGGCCCCACAGCCCGACAGCGAAGGGGATCGCCAGCGATCGGTCGGCGCCGTGCAGGCGCGATTCGACGCTCTGGGTGAGCGAACTGATGAACTCGTCATGGGTGGCGCTCATCGGGTCAGACCTGCTTGACCGTCCTGGCGACGTGTTTCTGCCGTTCGAACTCGGCGCGTCGTGAGCGAACTTCCGCTTCGCTGAGTTTCTCGAGGTTCATGAAATCCCGCTTCCAGTCATCGTCTTGCTGCCAGCGCAATGACGACGTGACAATTGTTCCGGGACCGGTTGCAGATTCGAACAGCGCCAAGGCGCGGGCCAGGGTCTCATCCTGGGACGGTTCGTCGAATGCTCGGCCGGCGGAGTTACCGAGTGGAAAATCGCTTGCCAGCATGCGCGGGGCACCACAATGGGCGACGATGTCCGGAGCGCAACCCATGATGACGGTGGGTAGGTGATGTTCCTCGAGAACGCGTGCAACCAGACTCACGGACTGGTGACACACGGGTCACGTGGGCACCAGCAACGCCAGATCGGCGCCCAATTCACGGCAGGCTCGCAACGTGTCCCGGGCGTCGACATGCGTTGTCTGACGCTGACTTCGGTTCGTTGGTAACCCGATCAGATCGTCAGCCAGCGAACCGATCGCGCCGGCGTCGACGGCCCGACTCAGGGCCGCGATGGGTAGATAGGCGTTCGGATCTGCGGCGCTGGTATGGCTGCGATCATAGCCGAGATGAGATATGCGCAGATCGGGGGGCGGATCCACCGGCAGTCGAAAGACCTGGAAGAATTTGGCGCCCGCGTTGTAGGGCGCGTGGGGTCCCTGATCGCCGAGGTCCGACTGGAAAACAGCGGCGGTACTGATCAGCACCACGCGAGCGTCGGCCAGTGGTTTGTTCGAAGCAGTGAACGGGGTCGTGTCGTGGTGCGCCCATTCGTAGGGCGGATAGCCGAGCGCCGAATAGTAGCTGCGGGTTCGTTCCAGGTAGGGTATGAATCCTTCGCTCATCGGCACTGTTCTTGGAGGGTCAACCCATTATTCGCATCGCGCGGGTGCCTGCAAGCGTACTCGAGTCTGGTGGCCGCTTTGCCTGGCCTGCTGGGCGAGCTTATGATGTTCCGACGACCCGGTTGAGTCTCCCCCTTTGAATCCACTGCGCTGGTATCTGGTCAGCACATCGGCGGTACTGGTGCCCGGTGGAATCCAGATGGTGCTGTATCCCTGGCTGATCGCGGTGTATCTCAACGAGAGCGCCGAACGCGTGGGCATCGCGCAGATGGCCGGCATGCTACCCGGCCTCGTGTTGACCCTGGTGGGGGGTGTGGTCGGCGATCGGGTCGACCAGATTCGCATCCTGCGCAACGCTCATCTGTTGGCCGCGGTTCCCGCGCTCAGCCTGGCGTTGGTGATCGGCTCGGAGACTATTTCCTACGGGTTGATCCTAGGCTATGCAATTGTCGGGGGGATTATCGGCTCGATCGCGCAGCCCGCCCGGGATGCGCTATTGAGCCGGGTGGCAGGCGAGGACATCCAGCGCACCGTGACGATGGTGATCGGATTGCAGTTCGGCATCCAGATCATCGGCTTCGGGTTCGGCGGTCTGGCTGACCGCCTCGGACCGGTGCCGTTGCTGACGGTACAGGCCGTGCTGATGGCCCTGGGTGCGGCGGCTGTGACGCGGATGCAGCTGCCGGCTCGACGGTTGCGCCGCAGTGAAGGGCGCGCGCTGCGTCAGATCGCGGATGGTGTGCGTTACACGCTGAGTTCACCCCGTATCCGCCCAGCCGTCGCGCTGTACTTCGCCGTGGGGTTATTCTTCGCCGGGACCTTCATGGTCTGGTTGCCGCTGATGGTGCGTGACTTCTACCACGGGTCGGCGTGGGGAATTTCCCTGGCCTTCGCCAGTAATATGGCCGGCACGGTGGTGACCACCAGCTTTCTCGTCTGGCGGGGCGGCATCCGCCGTCAGGGGCGTGCACTCATCCTGTCATCGTTCCTCAGTTGTCTGGTGCTGCTGGTGGTATCGCGTGGTCTGCCCTATCCGCTGTTCTTCACGGCGATTTTCTTCTGGGGTATCTGTGGTGGTGTCAGCATGACCATGAGCCGAACGATCGTGCAGGAGGCGTCGCCGCCCGAGTACCTGGCGCGAATCATGTCGGTGTTTTCGCTCGGCCTGATGGGGGGCATGCCGTTGGGTTCGTTGATGATGGGTTACCTGATCGGCGCCTGGGGTCCATTGAATGCGGCCCTGGTTCCGGTGGGCGGCGTGGCGCTGACGACGCTCGCCATCACGCTCCGCAGCGATTTGTGGCGGCAGATGCCAGGTCCGGTACCCGTCGAGAGCGAGTCTAGTTGAAACCGGCCAGCATCATTTCCTGGGCCGGGACCCCCAACAGCAGACGTCCGCCATCCTCGATGTGGTGAGGTGCGACCGTGAGGTGCTGGCCGACCACCCGGACGTCCCGGATCGGGCGTTCCAGCGGCGAGTCGATCGGGTTGGCCGAGGTGCCGGCGGCTTGGGCGACATGGTCGACCGCTTCGATGCAGCCGCGCACGGCGGCGGAACAGGCGATCTGAAACATCGCGATCTCCTCGCGATGGATTCGCTCGCCCGCCTGGGCCTTGCCCCACATATCGGTGACGAGTTCGAAAACCAGAGCACGGCCGGCACGCAGCCGAACTTCCGCCTCGGCCACGGCCCGTTGCGCGAAGCTGCGGTCCCGCAACTGCCTGCTGGTGAAGCGCGGAATCTTGTTGCCGGCCAGGTCGACGAACGTATCGATCGCCGAGCGCGCGATGCCCAACGCCACGCCGACCTTGTTGTAGGCCAGCCGGCTGTTGCGCGGCATGTGGTCGCTCGACGGCGTCTGCGTTCCGATACCCGCCAGAATGCGCGTGGTGGGCACGAACACGTCCTCCACCACCACGTCGTGGGAGCCGGAACCCCGCAGGCCGCCGACATGCCAGGTGTCCAGTATCTGGATATCTGCGGCAGGCAGCACGGCCATCGACGGCACCGCGTTGGGCGGTGGCACGTCCGGGCCATCGTCCAGGAGATGCACCAGCCCGCCGAACAGGCCGGCATTGTGGCACCCCGAGACGAACTTCCAGTGGCCGCTGATCCGGTACCCGCCGTCGACAGGCGTGGCGTTGCCCACCGCCGCCGTCGAACCGGCGATGATTACCCGTGGATCCTCGATCAGTTCGCGGTTGCGCATCAGACCGGCAATCATCAGCGAGTAGGTCTCGATGCCGATCATCAGGTTCCAACCGGCGCTGCCGTCCACGAGCGACACCGCTTCGATGACCTTGATCTGCGTGACCGCGTCGGCGCCGCCCCCCAACTGGTCGACCGAAGCGGCGATCCGGTACAACCCGGCGTCGGACATCGCGTCGGCGACCACACGAGGCAGGCGACGCTGCCGTTCAGCGTCGTCGGCGTGTTTCCGTATCAGGGGCGCCAGCGCTTCGGCGCGGGCAACGTAGTCGATTGCCGTCATCGTTCAGCCGGGCACCGGCGTTCCTCCCATCGTGCTACGCATCCTGCCACGCAGAAGGAGCAGTCTAGCGCGCCGCCCCGGCGGAAACACGCGCTGTGAGGATCGCCAATCCGTAAGTCGTTATCATGGGCGCGTTGCAATTCCGCGCCTCCGCCCTTGGGCTCGACCGAGACCTCTCGCAATGGCCGACGCGAACGTCCAACCGAATGTGCTGTTGATCCTCACGGACCAACATCGTGCGGACCATCTGGGGTTCGCCGGCAACGTCGACGTGCGCACGCCGAATCTCGATGCACTGGCGGCCGAGAGCGTCGTGTTCGAGCGCGCCTACGTCGCCAATCCCATCTGCATGCCGAATCGCGCGAGTCTGTTCACCGGGGCCATGCCTTCCAGCCACGGCACACGTTACAACGGCATTCCTCTGGACTGGTCAGCCAACACATTCGCCCGGGTGTTGCGCGAGGCGGGCTACCGCACGGGTTACTTCGGCAAATGTCACCTGCAGACGATGGGCTCGTCGCCAACCCGGATGGCCCAATGGCAGGAGGAACTAGCGCCGGACGACGGACGGCGTGATCCGCACCCGCCCGAGGTTTACGAGTGGGAAAACCGCGATCGTCACCGCCACGGCTGGGTGGATGTCCCGCCGGACTTCTACGGGTTCGATCACGTGCGGTTCATTGTCGATCACGCCGACTTCTGTTCTGGTCACTACTATCAGTGGTTGTTGGCCCAGGGGATCGACCCACAAGCGATCCAGGGGCCGGGTGTCGCGCAACGCTATTCGGGGGAGCACGCCCAGTTGTGGCGCACTGCCGTGCCTGCTGAACTCTATCCTTCGGCCTATGTCGCCAACGAGACGGTCGACTTTCTTTCCACGGCAAGCGATGCGCCGTTTTTCGCCGTCTGTTCCTTTGCGGACCCGCACCATCCATTCACCCCGCCGGGCGAATACTTCGAGGCGTTCGATCCGGCGGCACTGGCGCTGCCGGCGTCGTTCTGGGATCAGCACGAGCGCTCGATGCCGCAGTTCCAGTACATGATTGCACATCGCGGGCAGATTCCCGGGGGCGTGCTCGGCTTCTCGCCATCGGAGGCCCAGTTCCGCGACATGCTGGCCAAGGTGTACGGCATGCTGGCATTGGTGGACGATTGCGTGGGTCGGGTACTGTCCGTTGTCGATCGCGAGACGATCGTGGTGTTCACGTCCGATCACGGTGATGCGTTCGGCGACCACGGCCTGATGTTGAAGCATGGGATGCACTACGATGCCAACACCCATGTCCCGCTGACGATACGCGCGCCGGGTAAGTCGCCGGCACGCACCCGTTCACTCGCATCGACGCTCGATATTGCGCCGACCCTGTTGGAACTGACCGGTTGCCGCCGATACATCGGCATGCACGGCGAATCGCTTGTACCGTTGCTCGATGGCGCGGCGACCTCCGTCCGGGACAGCGTGGTGGTCGAAGAAGATCAACTGTTCGCTAATCCTGGCACCGAGGAGCCGGTCCGGATGCGGACACTCATCACCGACGAAGGGCGGTTCACGCAATATCACGGGTTCGACCAGGGCGACCTGTTCGACCATCAGGACGATCCGCTGGAGATGAACAATCTGTGGGCACGAAGCGACGCGCGCGATCTGCGCATGCACATGAGCGAACGGCTGATGGATTCGATATTGCGTTATGCAACGTCCGACCGCCGGGCGCGCTACACCGCCTGACCGTACGACCCGTTCAGGCGGCCGGCCGCTGACCGATGATCGACACCCGCTCACCGTGCCGTGTCTGCGGTTGGTAATCCCAGACAGCGTGGTGTTGAGTGCAGCGATTGTCCCAGAAGGTCAACGTGCCGGGCTCCCAGCGCACCCGACAGGTCAATGATGGGGTGGTCGCGATGTGCGTGAACAACATGTCGAGCAACGCCCGGCTTTCGCCTCGATGCATGCCGACGATATGTGAGGTGAAGCCGCTGTTCACGAACAGCACCTGCTCACCGGATTCCGGATGCCGGGTGATCACCGGATGCTCGTTGCGTGGATAGCTCTGCCCCCCGGGCGGCGCGATCCCGTAGTTACCGATGTAGGGGATAGCGCCATCATGGATGGCCGACCGGCGTTCGAGAAACGCTTGCATGGGCTCGGACAGGGTCTCATATGCGCGGTGCATGTTCGCGAACAGCGTGTCTCCACCACAGTCCGGAACCTCCTTCATGTAAAGCATCGAACCCATGGGAGGTTGAGCTTCGCAGGAGACGTCGGTATGCCAGCCGTCACCGGCCGTGTAGCGGGATTTGGCCGTGGTGCGCACGGTGAGGATTTCCGGGTCGCCGCCGTAGTCATGCTGCAGGGGATGGACGTGCAAAGGGCCGAACATCCGGCCGAAGTCCTTGTGCTGCTCGGGGCTCAGCTCCTGGTTGCGGAACACCAGCACCTTCCAATCGAGGAATGCCTGACGGATATCCTGCTGCTGTTCGCCTGAAAGTGTTGCGGACAGGTCGATGCCGGTGACCTCTGCGCCGATATGGGGCGTCAGGGGTATCGTTTCGAGGGTCTGATAAGCCATGTACTTCCCCGAGTGTACCTGTGCATCCTGGCGAATCGGGGTTCGCGCTGCAAGCATTCAGATGGCTGAATCCAACAGCGGCCGGACGTCCTTCGCAAACCATTCCAGTTGCGCCATTCTGTCTTCGTTGGGGCCGACCATGTCGAGCACGATGTGGCGGATGCCGGCGTTGACGAACTCCTGGATTTTCTCGGCGACGTCCGCAGGCGTGCCCAGGGCGGCGTATTTTTTTGCCGCCTGGCGGAAATCCATGGCGTAGCGCTGGCTCAGGTGTTCGGTTGCGGCATCGAGTGCGGCTTCGTATTCGTTGTCGATGCGGGCGAACAGGAGATGACCGGTACCGAACTGCTCGATGTCGCGCTTGGCCGATGCTGCGGAAGCCGCAATCTTCTCGAGCCCCGCCGAGTACATCTCGGGGGTGACCACATAGGACACCCAACCATCAGCCAGCCGGCCGCAACGGGCGAGCGCGCCCTCAGAACGGCCGCCGGTCCAGATCGGTGGGCCACCCGCCTGGTGCGGTGCAGGCAGCATGCGGACATCCTCAAAAGGGTAGAAGCGACCTTCGTTCGACACCTTCTCTCCGGTCCAGAGCTTTTTCAGCACTTCGATCCCTTCGGTCATGCGCGCGCCGCGTTCGTTCACGGGCACACCGCAGGCGGCGTACTCGTTGGCGAACTCGCCGCCGACGCCCACCCCGAAAATCAGCCGTCCTTCGGCCAGAGCGTCGATGGTGGCGATCTGCTTGGCGACCGGCGTCGGATGACGCAGCGGCAGAAGAAACACGCAGGTTCCCAGGGTCAGCGTTTCAGCATAGGCCGCGGCGCAGGCCAACTGCGCAAGCGAATCGGTGATCGGTACCGGGAATGCAATGTGATCGCCCACCCACAGCGAATCGAAGTGGTTGGCTTCACCGAACTCGACCAGACTGCGCGCCTGCGTTTTCGTCGCGAATCCGTAGATGAAGCCAAACTCGAGCTGCTGCGACAGAGGTAGCGCCGCCATCGTCCTTCCCCGTTTCTCGAACCGACTGCGCAGTGTGGGAGGTCGATCCCTCGTGCGCAACAGGTGGCTTAGCGCAACCGCCGTCGAACGAAGCCAACTCCCCCTGAGCGTGTGAAAAGAACAGCACTCATTGGAATTCAATCCCCACCGTAGTAAAGGGGATACGCGGTTATGGTCTTGGTGCTGGCCATGACGAAGTTGCTGCTCACCCGATGCACCGCTCTCAGGCTCAGGAGCTGTTCACGCAGCAGTTGAGCGTAGTGCGCCATGTCCCGCGCGACAATCTTCAGCGCGTAGTCGTAGTCGCCGCTCAGCATGTGACACTCCAACACCTCCGGGATGGTGGCGATGGTCGAGTCGAACTCGGCGACCGTGTCGGGATGGTGATTCTCGAGAATCACGTTCGCCAGGGCAGTCACCTGAATGCCGAGGGCTTCGGGATTCAGCAGCGCGGCGTAACCTCGGATCACGCCTGCGGCTTCCAGGTCCCGGACCCGGCGCCAGCACGGCGTGGGCGACAGCCCAATCCGCTCGGCCAGTTCCCGGTTGGACAACCGACCGTTCACCTGTAACTCGACAAGAATTGCGATGTCGTATTGATCCATGGAATTATATTCTCATAGATATGAGATATTTGGAATGAAATTTCCTTATGTGGGTAATATTGAGGTAAAAAAGCAGGATCTTCTCGTGGGTCGAGGTTATCGTGTCGGCCATGAAGCCCAACAACTATCGACGGGTCATCGCCGCGCTCCCGGCCCATCTGCGGAGCTTCTGCGTCGAGCAACGCTACTCCGATTACACCGCCGAGCATCAGCTCACCTGGCGCTTCGTCATCGATCGGCTCGAAGCGTTCCTCTCGGAACATGGACACCCTGCCGTTGCGGCGGGTTTCCGATGCTTCGCGATCGACCCGGACCACATCCCGCACATTGACGAGATCAATGCGGGGCTCGCCGACGTCGGCTGGTGCGCTGTGCTGGTGGATGGATTTCTGCCGCCCGTCATTTTCATGGAGTTTCAGGCACACCGCGTGCTGCCCATTTCAGCGGAAATGCGCAGCCTGGATCATGTGGTCTACACGCCCGCTCCGGACATCGTGCACGAGGCTGCCGGGCATGCGCCGATGCTTGCCGATGCGCAATACCGTGCGTATCTCAGGCGCGTCGGGGAGTGTGGCGCCCGTACCCTCTGGAACGATGCGGATGATGGGGTCTATCAAGCGGTACGCGCGTTGTCGATCGCTAAGGAACACCCCAATGCGGATGCCGTCGAGGTGGATGCCGCGATGCAGGAACTGAACCAGGCGGTCGCTGAGCAACGCGCCCGGCCTGCTTCGGAAGCCACGCTGCTCGCGCGCCTGCATTGGTGGACCGTCGAGTACGGTCTGATCGGATCGCTGGATGCACCGCGGATTTTCGGCGCCGGCTTGGTTTCCTCGCTGCTCGAAAGCCGCCATTGCCTGGCCAGGGACACGCTACGGCTCCCGCTGTCCAGCGCGTGCATCGAAGAGGCCTATGACATTACGGACGTCCAACCGCATTACTATGTTGCGCGCGACTGGCAGCAACTGAATGACGTTCTCGACGAACTGGCGGCTCGGTGCGCGTTCCGTATTGGCGGGCTCGAAGGGGTGCGCAAGGCAATCGAGCACGGCACCTGCGCGACGGCCGAGTACGCCAATGGGTTGCAGGTCACGGGTTGCTTCGACCGTGCGCTGACCGATGGCCGGGGCGAACTCGCCTACATAACCACTCTCGGTGCGAGTGAGCTGGCTGTAGCTGGCACAGCGCTCGACGGACATGACAGCGCCGAACATCCCGACGGCTTCGGGGCACCGGTGGGCGCGCTGGCGGGAACCACGACCCGACTGGATCGCGCCACCCCGGAGGAACTCGCGTCGCTCGGAATCCGCTGTGGACACACTGTGGAGCTGCGCTTCGAATCGAGCGTCGTGGTCGCGGGTCGTGTCGTTGACCTGGATCGGGTGGAATCCCGGAACGTACTGTTGCACCTCGACGATTGCCGGGTCACGGCGCCCGACGGAACGGTCTTATTCCAGCCGGATTGGGGACGCTATCACATGGCCATGGGTGGACCCATCGTCAGTGTGTTCGGCGGTCCCGGTGACCGCGGTCGATTGTGGCGCCAGACATCGATGCGCGACCGGCCGGTGCACTACAGTCGCTCGCAATTGCATGCCGAAGACCTCTATCAGCGGCTGCGCGAAGGGAGCGATCCGAACATCGTGTACGCCGAACTGCGTCCCTTGGTGGGCGACAAGTGGCTCATGCTGATGGAAATCTATGCGGCGGCGCTCAGACGTGAAGCTGCTGATGCGCCTGAGGGCGGCGAACTTGCGGCAACCGTGCGTGCGGAGCTGCTCGAATTGCGGGGGATGTCAGCCGAGCAGCGATTCCTGATTGATGAAGGCTTTATCCGGGTCGAGACTCAGCTCGCGGCCACCGCCTGAAGCTTCATTCGCCGGTTGCGCACCAGCTGTCGGCGTACTGTTCCAGCTCACGGACCCCGTCCGGCGCGCCGAGGATCAGGGGCTGGCGCGCATCCAGCATCACCGCGTACTCGTCGGTGGCTGGTTTGCTCTGGGTCAGCATGTTCGCGAGCGCCTTGGGGTGAGGCCCATGGGTGAATCCGGCGGGATGGAACGTCAGCATGCCGACGTCGATGTTGTCGCGGCTGAAGAAGTCGCCTGCGTGATAGAAGAGCACCTCATCGTAATCGTCGTTGCTGTGAAAAAACGGCACCTTCAGTGCGTCCGGATCCGTCTCGAAAGGCCGTGGTACGAAGGTGCAGATGACGAAACCATCGGCGACGAATGTGGTGTGTGCCGACGGCGGAAGGTGGTAGCGGTGGCTCATCAGCGGCCGGATGTGTTCGATGTTGATGCGCACCGGTGCCAGGTCACCGCTCCAGCCCACGGCATCCAGGGGATTGAACGGGTAGCGGACGGTCGAAAGCTCGTTCCGGCATTTCACGACGATCCGCCATGGGTCCTCGGACTGTTGCTCCATGAACGCCTGATCCAGCACTGGGGTGTCCAGCATGGCCGGGTCGAATATCGCGTGTTGACCGACGATGCCCTTGTCCGGCAGCGCGTACCTGGATCCACTGGCTTCCACCATCAGAATGGCCATCGCCGTGTCCGGCTCCATTCGCCACATGGTGCCACGTGGTAACACCACATAGTCGCCGCGACGAAGCCGCAGGTGTCCATAATCGCAGAACAGCGCGCCTTCGCCCGCATGCACGAACAGCAATTCATCGCCGTCGGCGTTGCGCACCAGATGATCCATTGCCTGATCCGTGTTCCAGAAGCGCAGCTTGACCTGGTCGTTGTGCAGCAGGGGGATGAGCTGCGCTGGGGAGTCGTTTCGGGTGCTCCCCGTGAGGTCGAAGGCGCGCGGCCGCAGTGGACCTTCCCAGCTCGACCAGCCGGTCGGGGGATGGGTGTGGTACATCTGAGTTGCGGGACCGAAGAAACCTTCCCGGCCCAGTTCCCGTTCGAAGGTGCCGGGTGGCAAACCGACGTGGGCCTGGCGGGACGCATCACCCTGCAGCCAACCGGCGCTGATCGGTTTGCTGTGCTTCATGACGAGCCCCCTTTGTCGTCCGAAATGACCCCGCGACGGATCTGATCGAGTTCGATGGACTCGAACAGGGCCTGGAAGTTACCTTCGCCGAACCCGTCGTTGCCCTTGCGCTGGATGATCTCGAAAAAGATCGGGCCGATCGCATCCTGGGTGAAGATCTGCAGCAGCAGTCCCTGCCCATCCCGGGGCGCACCGTCTACCAGAATCCTGTGGGCCCTCAGGGCGTCGAGGTCTTCGCCGTGTTCGGGGACGCGGGCGTCCAGCGCTTCGTAGTAGGTCTCGGGCGTGTCCTGAAACGCGATCCCACTGCGCGAGAGGACATCTACCGTTGCGTAGATGTCGTCCGCGCCGAGGGCGATGTGCTGGATACCTTCGCCCCGGTAGCGGTGCAGGAACTCCTCGATTTGCGATTTGTCGTCCTGGGACTCGTTCAACGGAATGCGGATTTTTCCGCAGGGGCTGGTCATCGCACGGCTGAACAGGCCGGTGTGCTTGCCTTCGATGTCGAAGTAGCGAGTCTCGCGAAAACCGAAGATGTCTTCGTAGAACGCCCCCCACCGGTCCATGTTGCCGCGAAAGAGGTTGTGCGTGAGATGGTCGATGTAAGTCAGGCCCACATCGGTGCGTGGCTGGGCGCCATCGATTGGCTCGAAGTCGACGTCGTAGATGGAACTCGCCCCGTAGCGGTCGACCAGGTAGATGAGCAGTCCGCCAATCCCTTCAATTGCGGGGATGTTGAGCTCCATGGGTCCGATGCGGTTCTCTACGGCCGTGGCACCGCGGGCCACCGCCTCCGTCAGCGCTTGGCCCGCATCTGCGACGCGGAACGCCATGGCATTGGCTGATTGTCCGTGCTGCTCCGCGAAATCGGAAGCCGGGCCGGCTGCTTCGGCGTTGAGGATGAAGTTGATGTCGCCCTGGCGGTAGTGGGTGACGTCCTTGTTGCGGTGCCGGCCCATCGCGACAAAGCCGAGCTGTTCGAACTGTTCGGCCAGGCGGGTGGGGTTCGGGCCGGTGAACTCGACGAACTCGAAGCCGTCGGTTCCCAGCGGATTGTCGATCGCCGGGTGGGTGGCTGGTTGCTTGCTCGACATGGTCATGTGCTTGCCGAAGCCTTCTTCAAGGGGGATGGAAATTATAGTTTCTCATGAAACTAATTGCAAACAAAACAAAAATCGTGGATAGTGCTCACGATGAAGTTGCACGAGTTCACACCTTATCGATTGTCGGTGCTGACCAACCGGATCAGCAGCCTGATTGCCCGGGCCTACACGGATCGCTTTGGCATCAGCATCCCGCAGTGGCGGGTCATCGCAGTGCTCGGCGAGGAAAGCGGCATTACCGCAACAGAGGTCGCCCAGCGGACCGCCATGGACAAGGTTGCGGTCAGTCGTGCAGTACAGGGACTGGTCAAGGCCGGGCGGGTGCGCCGGCTTGCGTCCCAACAGGATGGTCGTGTCGCCAAACTCAGGCTCACCGCCAAAGGACAACGGATTTACAATGAGATCACGCCGCTGGCGCTCGGTTACGAGGACGCCGTGCTTGAGCCGCTGACGCGTGTAGAGCGCGGCTATCTGGATGCCATCCTGCGCAAGTTGTCGCAGCGTCTCGATTCCCTCGAAGCAGCTCGCTGAATTTGTGCTGGCAAATTCGTTGTGATTGTCTGACACTCGGGCGCGGGGGAGACTGGATCCATGGATCGCGGGTTCGCTCGCGTTGATGACCTGCGCCGCAATCATTGCGGCCGAGACGCCGCCTGTCGTACAGGTGTTCGCGTGCAACTACATCGAAGGAAAGGGCATCGCCGACCTGGATGAGGCGACCGACTTTTTCAACGCGCAGATCGAGAAAATTGGCTCGGCGGACCTCAGCGCATCTCAGGCATTCCTCTGGGAGCCGCATGTTGCCAACACGGACCGCGACGTGTTGTGGTTCGCCAATTACGATAACCTGAATGCGCTGGGCCGTGCCCATGACGCCATCGGCAACAGCCCGGAAGGGCAGGCTGCGAACGCGAAGTTCGACGAAGTCGTCGACTGCGACTCTGCGATCCTGTTGAGTGAGACCCTCTACGATGGCGAGGGCGACCCGGTGTCCGACAATCAGGCGCTGCTCGAGTCGTACGTTTGTACGTTGAACGATGGCAAGACGCTCGACGACGCGCGTGCCGTGGCTAAGGACTGGGCTGAGCTGATCGCGACGCTTCCGACGACCGGGGGGTTCCTGGCCTTCATGCGCACCCCGCTGATCGCCAACGTCCCATTCGACCTGTCGTACCTGCTGGTGCACGACAGCATGACCCAGTACGCCCAGCGGCAGACCGAGTACATGAGTTCGGGTGGTAACGACCTCACTGACCGGTTCAACGAGGTTCACAACTGCGAATCCGGGCTCTGGAACGGCCGTCAGGTCGTCCCGGCACCGGAGTAGCCGTAATATCGAGGCGGGCCGAAACGCGGCCCGCCTCTACTTCATGGTAGGTTGATTGGACCGATAGCCTGCCGCACGTTGAATCGCACATGACCCGAGACCTCGTTCCGGTTCCCATGCGCACCAAGCTCGCATTTGGAATAGGGGCGGCCGGTGAGGCGTCGACGAATTGGATCTTCAGCGCTCTCACGTTTTTCTTCTACAACCAGATCCTTGGACTGTCGGGCACGCTGACCGCGCTTGCCGTCACCATCGGGATCGTCTCGGATGCCATTACTGACCCCCTGATGGGTTCGATTTCCGATCGTTTTCGGTCGCGTTGGGGTCGCCGCCACCCGTTCATGTTTGCCGCGCCGCTGCCGTTGGTCTTGACCATATTCGGCATCTTTCATCCGCCAGACGACCTCACCACATGGCAACTGTTCAGCTGGTTCGCGGTGTTCACCGTACTGATGCGCATTTGCTCGACGCTGTTCGCGGTGCCTCATCTGGCCCTGGGCGCCGAGCTGAGCGACGACTACCACGAGCGCTCGAAGATCATGAGCTACAACAATATATTCACGTACGTGGGCGTGATCATCATGCACTCGGTCGTGTGGTTCGTGATCTTCCCGTCCTTCGACAACGGGCGCATGGAGCAGCAGGCATATTTGCCCGTAGTGCTGTTCTGCTGCACGTTGGTCATGCTTTGCATCTTTACCTCTGCGTACCAGACGCGGGATCGGATCCCTCTGATGAGCCCCGTGCCGGACGATCTACCGGCGTTCAGCTTCCAGGCGTTGGTCTCGGACGTCTGGATGGCGTTGCAGAATCGACATTACCTGTATCTGCTGCTGGGGTTTTTCCTGCTGTCGATCACGATAGGCACCCACGAGACCCTGAGCCTCTATATGGCGACGTTCTACTGGGAGCTGACCGATTATCAGATCGGCTGGCTGATCCTGAGCAACGTGTTCGGCTACGCCATCGGTTTCCTCACCGCGGCGCGATTGCACCGTTGGTTCGACAAACGCTGGACCATCGTGGCGACCGCGATCACTCTGAGCGTATTCTGGTCCGCCGCCGTGACGCTGCGGCTTTTCGATCTGGCGCCGGCAAACACCAGTTGGAGCCTGGTGGCGTTCATCATCTTCTTCGGCGTGTTCTCATCGGCGTCGGGCTCGATTCTCAACATCAGTGTGATGTCGGCACTGGCGGACATCGTCGACGTGCACGAATTGAAGACTGGCCGGCGTCAGGAGGGAATCTTTTACTCGGCGCGCAGTTTCTTCGCCAAGTGCACGAATGGCATCGGCCACATCGTGGCGGGGGTGGCCCTGGACCTGATCGAGTTTCCGACCAAGGCGGTCCCCGGCGAGGTCAATCCCGAAACGATCTATATGCTCGGCATCATCGATGGCCCATTCGCCATGGTGTGGGGGCTGCTGGCCGCGTGTTGCTATGCGGGCTATAGGATCAATCGACGCTACCACGAGGAGATCCAGCGCAAACTCAGGGAGCGCGCGACATCGGCGCTACCCGCCACAGGCTGAAATAATGACTCTGGGATCAGTGCGTATTGCAGGAGTGCGTGTCAGGCAATAGTATCCGCGCCTTTGTTGGATACTCCGGTTCCCGTGGGTGCAACCGACTGAACGTAGAGTCACCGTCAACGGCGTTGAGCTCGCCTACTTCGAATGGGGTAAACCCACCGATACAATGGTGCTCTTTGCGCACGCGACAGGGTTTCACGCGCGCTGCTGGGACCGGACGGTGGCGTTGCTGGCGCCGGACACCCACGTCATTGCCCTGGATCAGCGAGGCCATGGCCGCAGCGGCAATGCGGGCCCGCTCAACTGGCTGACCTTCGGTGCGGATCTGACCGAGTTCGTGCGCTCGCTGGACCTTGCCGGGATTTGCGGGGTGGGTCACTCGATGGGTGGCCACGCGATGACCCAGGCGGCCGCGGCAGAGCCGGGCCGGTTCGAGCGGCTGGTGTTGGTCGATCCGGTGATTGCCGATCCAGACCGCTACGCAGACTGGGGCGGGTTCGGCGCGATGCGTGCGGCGGACCATCCGACCTCCCGCCGCAAAAACCAATGGCGCGACTGGCAGGAAATGTTCGACCGGTTCGTGCAGCGAGCGCCATTCGACAGCTGGCGCCGCGAGATTCTCGAGGATTATTGCCGATATGGCGTGCTGCAGAATCCGGATGGACCAGGCTACGTGCTTGCCTGCCCGCCGTTGGTGGAAGCGGCTATCTATACGGGCAGCGCGGGTCGTGACATCCATGATCTGATTCGTGGCATCGAGTTGCCGGTGACGATTCTGCGGGCACCGGGCGGTTCCGGTGAAGGCACCATGGACTTCACGGCTTCTCCGACCTGGGAGCGACTGGCGGAGCAATTTCGGAACGGGCACGATGTTTATCTACCGCACCTGAACCACTTCATACCCATGCAGGAGCCGGAGCGGGTGGCGCAGTGGATTAACCCTGACTGATCGCCGCGTCGCGGCGCAGGATCGGTTTTGTCGCGGCGGTTGCCGCGTATTGCCACAGGCCGCTGAACGGCACCCCCCACGAGAAGATCAGCAGCGAAATCACGATGCCGGGCAGAAGTGCAGTCAAAGGATCGGCCCAGGCAATGAGCTGACCCAACAATATAGAGCTGATGGGGGCCGCCACCATGAAGCTGAATATGAACACGGACAACACCTGTGCGCGGACCGCGGGCGCGGCGAGTTCCTGCACCGTGGTGCGCACCAGGGTCGTGGTGATGCCCATGTTGAATCCCCAGGCGAACATCGCGCCGTAGAACAGCCACACGCTGGGCTTCACCAGCAGTACCCCGAGAATCACCGCACGGGTCACCTGCATCACCAGAAACAGGCGGCCCGGGTGCTTGAGCGGCATGAAGTACAGCAGGATGACATTCGATCCGATGCTGCCGCTGGTAAAGGCGATCAGCACCGTGGAAAACATACCGACGTCGCCCTGGTAGACCTCCCGGACGATGAACGGAATGGCGATGATGTAGGCGCCCGCGTTGAACAGCGAGGACAGCAGGTTCAAGCCGATGATGTTTCGGATCAGGGGCGTCCCCGCGATGGATCTGATCCCGGCCAGCAGGTCGATGGATCTACCGGGGTCGATTGCGGGCAACTCGGGCAGGCGTCGGATGGGCAGTGCGCCAACTGCGAAGACCAATGCCTGCAGGACCAGTATCGGCGCAAGCCCGATGACGTCGAGTTTTCCGCCGACCCAGACGCCGCCGAGCCCGGCCAGAGAAGCAACGATAGTGGTTATGGTAACCGTGCGTTGGATATCCGTGCGGGTGACGCGGCTGAGCATCGCCTGGCGTGCTGGGTCGCTCATGGCCTGCAAGGCAGATACGGCCAGTCCGAAGCCGATGACGATCCAGAACCTCAGCTGGCCCGCGCTGCTGACCCAGGCGAGCACCAGACCCGGCAGCACCATTAGCAGGTGCATGCGGATCAGCAGGGTTCTGCCGTTGGTTCGATCAGCGAGCACGCCACCGATCAGGATGATCGCCAACGCGGGTAGCTCGATCAGCGCGCGTCCAAAACCCACCTGATCTGCCGGCGCTTCCAACACCTCCACCAGCAACCAGGTGATCAGGAAGCCCTGCAGGCTCATCCCGGCGATCCAGAGGCTGGAGCTGGTCAGATACCAGGGCAGGGCGGATCGGGGTACGAATGGGGCGTCGGGCGTGACGTCGGGCATGGATCGAACCGAAGGGCACCACGGTGCCAATTCGGCATCATAACCAGATCGTGGCGAAGGGTGGCCAGGCGAGGTGTGGCCGGCGAACCGGCAAGCCGCTAGGCTCTTGGGATTTGGAAGAAGGAGCCGCTCGATGAAGATTGGCGTGACGATGGCCTTCAGCCAACATACGCCCGCGGGTTATATCGCCGATGCGGCGCGGCTCGTGGAAACACTGGGATTCCATTCTCTATGGGTGCCGGAACACGTTTTGTTCTTCCCCGAGTACGCTTCCCGATACCCATATTCAGACGATGGGCGAATCCCCGGCAACCCGGAAGGCGTGCTCGATCCATTCAGCGCGCTGACCTTCGTGGCGGCCCATACCACCACCATCAGACTCGGCACGGGCATCTGCCTGGTGCCGCAGCGTCAGCCGGTTTACTCGGCGAAGATGGTGGCCGATCTCGACTATCTCTCGGGTGGACGCGTGGACTTCGGGGTTGGCATTGGTTGGCTGGCCGAGGAGTTTGCGGCCCTGCAGATGGACTTTTCTACGCGTGCGAAACGCACTGCTGAATACATCAACGCAATGAAGGCGCTGTGGTCGCCCGGCGTGACGCACTTCAGCGGGGAGACGGTCGAACTCGTCGATTGTCACTTCAATCCGAAGCCGGTGCAGCAGCCCCACCCACCCATATTTTTTGGGGGCGAGAGCGATGCGGCGCTGCGCAGAGTCGCGACGTTGGGCGACGGTTGGTACGGTTTCGACCTGGACCCGGACGGCGTAGCTACTCATCTTGAGCGGTTGGACGCCGTGCTCGACGAACATTCTCGGAGCCGCGAGGACGTGTTGGTGTACGTCGGTCCGAATCGACACCGGGTGACGCCGGAACGGGTCGATGCGTATCGAGCGCTCGGGGTCGATCAGCTGGTGGTCGGGCTGTTCGCCACCGACATCGATACGCTCGCCCGGCGTGCCGAAAAGATGTGCGAAGTCGTCGGACTCGAGGCCGGCTGACGATGGCGCGCCGAGCGCCGTGTCTCGTTCTTACATCGTCTTACAACCTCCACATAGTGGGTACATACAACGATTGAAGGTGCGGCGGAGAATCCGATTGGTGTTTACGTAGTCAAGGCTCGGAGATGTTTGTGGGCCGCACTAAAGAAGAAAAACGAACTTGGTTTCGTGCCGAGCGGATCTTCAATTGCAACGGCGAATGGTATTTCCACACACGCGAAGGCATTGACGTGGGTCCCTACGACAGTCAGCTCGAGGCTGACATAGAAGCAGCGATGCTTCGCGAGCTGATCCGGCATGCCAGCGTGCAAGGCGAGGCACTGTCGGTTCTGAAAGACTTCATACTCGAATCGTTTACCATGGGCCGCCCCCTCAATGTAATGGTGAGCGACGGCGGCGAATCGATCATCATCGAGCGCCCGGCAGACGAATAACCGGCGTACCGGTGGGGTTTACGTTGCCACGGCGTTGAAGTACTGCTCCATCCCTTCGAGATGCGCGTCCACATCGGCGCGGCCGGCGTTGTGCGTCGCGACCGCCATATGTGTACAACCGAGCTCGCGCCAGCGGTTGGCGTGCTTAGACCAGCGTTCCGGATTGCCGCCCTCAAGCTGCGCCTGGGCCTGAACTCCGAACCCGTCCCACGCAAGACCGGCAGCCTCGCGCTCGGTGCGTAGCGTTTCCAGGGCTGAACGCGCTGCGTCATTGGGACCCATCAGGGGGACCCAGCCGTCGCCCAGTCGGGCGCAGCGTTTCAGGAGTGCAGGCGCGCCACCCCCAAACCAGATCGGAATGCTCTGGCTGGGCCGCGGGTTGATGCTGGCAGCGTCGATCCGATGCCATTCCCCATGGTAGTCGAGACTGTCCTCGAGCCACAGACGACGCAGCAGATCGACCTGTTCGGCCTGGCGGCGGCCGCGATTCGCGAAATCTTCGTTGAGCGCCTGGTACTCGACCTGGTTCCAGCCCGTGCCGATTCCAAGGCGCAGTCGTCCCTGGGAGAGCAACGCGACTTCGGCGGCCTGTTTGGCGACCAGTGCGGTCTGCCGTTGTGGCAGGATCAGCACGGCGGTTGCCAAGGTGATCGAGGACGTGACGGCGGCCATGAAGCTCATCGTGGTGAACGGCTCATGGAAGGCGACGTCCTTGTCGTATGGACCGCGCCAGCCGCCGGGACGGTTCGGGTCGGCGCCGAGCACGTGGTCGTAAATCAACAGGTGGTCTGCGCCCTGGGCTTCTGCCCCCTGAACGAAGGCTTTGATGGCGCCGGGATCGGTGCCGATTTCGTTGTGCGGGAAGACCACCCCTAGCTTCATGATGACTCCTGGCTGCGCGCGCAAACTGAGCGAGCGTAGGGAGGCGCGGCATGGAATGCAATGCCGTGGACCGCATACCGGATTGGCCTTCGGGAACTCGAGCGATGCTAGAATGCGCGCCTTTCGTCCTGGCGGCAGATTGCGCGGCAGCGCGCACAGCAATAAACGTAATGGCAGAACCGGCGGAATCGGCAGCAACGAGTTTCTCCTTCGTCGATATGGAGCACGAGGTGCTTCGACTGTGGCGCGATCTCGACGTGTTCCAGAAAACCCTGGATCAGACCAAGGACAAGAAGCCGTATATTTTTTACGACGGGCCGCCGTTTGCGACGGGTCTACCTCACCATGGTCATCTCACGGCCTCGACCATCAAAGACGTCGTGCCGCGCTACTGGACGATGCAGGGTCGCTATGTACTGCGGCGCTTCGGTTGGGACTGCCACGGCTTACCCATCGAGCACGAGATCGATCAGCAGTTGGGATTTACGGCTCAGGATGCCCTGGCCCAGTTGGGAATTGCCGGCTACAACGACGCCTGCCGCGGCATCGTGCAGCAATACGTCGACGAATGGCGGCACACCATTACGCGGCTCGGCCGCTGGGTCGACTTCGACAACGACTACAAGACCATGGACCCCTGGTACATGGAATCGTTGTGGTGGGTGTTCAAACAGCTCTGGGACAAAGGGTTGATCTATCAGGGCAATAAGGTGATGCCGATCTCGACGGCGCTGGGCACTGTGCTCTCCAATTTCGAGGCCGGCCAGAACTATCAGGACGTTCAGGATCCGGCGATCACCGTGCTGCTGAAACTGCGCGACGAGGAGGCCTATCTCGCGGTGTGGACCACCACTCCCTGGACACTGCCGTCCAATCTTGCGGTCTGCGTGGGCGCCTCGATCGACTATGTCCGGGTAAAGGACGCCGAGTCGGGGCGGGAAATCTATCTGGCGGAAGCACGCGTGGCCGACTACGGCGCCCGCCACGACCTGGCAGTAGTGGAGCGGCTCAAAGGTACAGCGCTGGTCGGGCGCAGCTACGAACCTCAGTTTCCGTACTTTGCGGACCAGACGAACAAAGGTGCGTTCGTGGTGGTGGCGGATGACTACGTCACCACCGATGCCGGCACCGGTCTCGTCCACCAGGCGCCGGCATTCGGCGAGGATGACTACCGGATCTTCAAGGAAGCCGGCATCGAAGCCTTCGTCTGCCCGGTGACCCTCTTCGGGCTGTTCACGGAAGAAGTGACGGATTTCGCGCGCCAGCATGTAAAGGACGCCGACAAGCACATCATCGCGTATCTAAAAGAGGCGGGCTGCTTGTACGAACAGAGCGTGATCCAGCACAGCTACCCGTTCTGCTGGCGTTCGGACACGCCACTGATTTACCGGGCGATCCCGTCCTGGTTCGTGCGGGTCACGGACTTCGTCGATGACCTGGTTGCCGCCAACGACAAGATCCGGTGGGTACCTGAGCACATCAAGGAAGGCCGCTTCGGCAACTGGCTGAACGGTGCCATCGACTGGTCGATCTCGCGCAACCGGGTTTGGGGAACGCCGTTGCCGATCTGGGTCAACGATGTAACCGGCGAGAAGATCTGTATCGGTTCGCTGGACGAGTTGGAACGATACACCGGGGTACGACCGGACGATCTGCATCGCGAGTTCATCGATCCGCTGATCTTCGAAGTGACCGGTGAACAGGGAACCTATCGGCGCATTGAAGAGGTACTCGATTGCTGGTTCGAGTCCGGCGCCATGCCCTATGCCCAGCTGCATTACCCCTTCGAGAACCAGGATGTGTTCAAGGCGGGCTTCCCCGCTGAGTTCATCTGTGAAGGTCTCGACCAGACCCGCGGCTGGTTCTACACCCTGACGGTGCTGGCCGCGGCGCTTTATCAGAAGCCTGCATTCCGCAACGTAATCGTCAATGGCATGGTCATGGCCGAAGACGGCAAGAAGATGTCCAAGCGGTTACGCAACTACACGCCTCCGGACGAGCTGATGGAGACCTTTGGCGCCGACGCGCTGCGGCTGTATCTGATCAACTCCGGACTGGTCCGTGGCGAAGATCAGCGATTCTCTGATGGCGGGGTCAAGGACATGGCGCGCCGGGCGCTGTTGCCCTGGTACAACTCGTTTCAGTTCCTCAAGACTTATGCCGCGATTGATAACTGGTCACCGGATAAGGGCCTGCATTACGGATCGAACGTGCTGGACCGTTGGATTTTGTCACGCCTGCAGACACTCAAGGCGGCGGTCGCGGAGGAGATGGATGCCTATCGGCTGTTCAATGTGGTCCCCAGGCTGTTCGACTTCATCGAAGAACTGACCAACTGGTACATTCGCCTGAACCGGCAGAGATTCTGGGGCGAAGACATCACCGCTGACAAGATTGCCGCCTACAGCACGCTCTACACGGTGGTCTACGAACTCAGCCTGGCGATGGCACCATTCGCGCCGTTTCTATCCGAACACGTGTATCAGCAACTGGCGACGCTGTCCGGTTCGGAGGGGCCAAAACCCGAATCGGTGCACCTGTGTCCGTATCCGGGGGCCGAGGAAGACCTCATGCAGCCGCGCCTTGAGGAGGCCGTTGGGGTCATGCAGGAAGTCATCCTGCTCGGTCGGCGCAAACGCGAAGAGGAACGGATAAACCTGCGCACGCCACTCAAGCGCTTGACGGTGATCCATCGCGAGCAGGCCCTGCTGGATGATGTCCGTGATCTGGGGGACTACGTGCGTGCGGAGTTGAACGTCAAGGAGGTGACCTACGATGAGCATGAAGATCGCTACATCGACCTCAGCGCGCGACCCAATTTTCCGGTACTGGGCAAGCGGCTTGGCAACCGGATGAAACAGTTCCAACAACTGATTCTCGACCTCGAGCGCGATCAGATCAGCGCGTTTCTTGAGACAGGTTCGTTGGAACTCGGTGGCGAGACGTTCGACCACACCGAGATTGAAGTGGTCCGGCAAGCGCGGCAAGGCACCGGCGCTACATCGAGCGGTTCGATCTCGATCGATCTCGATTGCAGGCTCGATCCCGCCCTGATCGCGGAGGGGCTGGCACGGGAGGTCGTAAACCGCATCCAGCGGGGTCGCAAGGAGTTGCGGCTGCACGTAGCGGACCGCATTCGGGTCACCTACGATGGAAACGATGAGTTGCTGGACGCCATTGCCACCCATGGCGACTACATCGAACACGAGACGCTGGCCGTGGCACTACAGCAAGGTGACCCGGGCACCGCGGCGTTGACGTCCGAGATCGATGGCGCGACGTTTCGCTACCTCATTGAGCGCAACTAGCGGTCTGGTGGCATCGACCTGAGCGGGTGGAAAGCGGGGTGTAAGGAAGGGCGTAAGCAAAAGAAACAGGCCGCGGTGGCGGCCTGAATTACGCGCGTTATCTTTATGTTGCGCTTCCCGTTGCGCGTGGCGAGTTGCGCGGAGTCTCTCCGACTCTCCCCTTTCCAACGTGTGGATATGACCAGAATCGTTGGGGACTGTCAAACGGCGCTATGCAAGCGAACTCGCCCCTACGATGGGGCGTCAGCGATATACTTGTTGGTAGGATTCGCATGTGCTTGCTGATGCCTGATCACGAAACCTACCCGCCGTACCCCGACTCCCGCACCTGCCATGTCGGGACCTATCGGCGTGTGCTCCCCGTCAGTGTGGAGCGGATGTACGAAAATGCGCTGGACTGGGAGCATCTGCCGCATGTCCATGCGGCCAGTTTCAAGGCGATCGAACGAATCGATGCCGGATCCTGGGGGTGGCGCGCCGAAACCACCTCTGCGCGCGGCGACCGTTCGATCATCGAGTTGCGTCTGGACCGGGCGTGTCGACGCTGGATTACACGAACGCTCAAAGGCGCCAACGCGGGTAGTGAGATCTGGACCCATGCGTTCCCGATCGAGGCACGGCGCGTCGACATCGTGGTCGACTTCTTTGTACCGGGGGTTGCCGAGAGTGCACGCAAGAAGGTCGGCGAAGCATTTGCTGCGTTGTACCAGAGCCTGTATGACGAGGACGTTGCGATGATGACGGAACGTCAGCGTCGCCTCGATGCGAGGATCGAATCTCACGCGGAACAGGAGCGGATTGCATTGGGGTCGCGCGCTGATCTCGCGTTGCCAATGCAGATCGAGTTTGCCGGCCGCCCGTTCGTGGTTGCGGAGATTGAGGGTGCGCTGTACGCGTACTCGGCATGGTGTCCTCATCAGATGGGCCCGCTGTACGCCGCCATACCCGAGGGGCGATTGGTGACGTGCCCGTGGCACGGCTACCAGTTCAATGTCGCCGACGGTTCTTGCGTTTCGGGGCAAAGCTGCCAGCTGCCTGCTCCACCGGATGTTGTGCAAGACAGTGCCGGACAGGTGTTCGTGGATTTCAGTTCCCGTTGAACCGCGCTTCGGCTGCGCCAGGTGGCCTCGAGTGACGGATGGTAGGGGCGCACCGGACCTGCCGAGGGGCCGTTATCGCGTCACGGTTGGCCTGGTGGGTGGTGCGACCGCGTTCTCATTGCTGGGCGACCAGGCGCTCTATGCGGTCTTGCCCGTCTATCTGGATCAGTTGGGATTGAGCGCCATTCAGGTCGGCATTCTACTGTCCGCCAACCGTTGGATACGATTGCTGACCAACCACCTCGCGCACCGGATACTCGCGCGTGCTGATTTTCGCATCCTGTTTGCCGGGGCATTGGTCCTCGGCGTGGCAACGACTGCCGCCTATGGGCTGAGCCGGTCGTTCACGGCGCTGCTCACGGCCCGCCTGTTGTGGGGACTCGCGTGGTCCTTCATCAGGCAAGGCGGCGTCATGCGGGTCATGGACACCGCACCCCCTGAGGCCACAGGCAGGACCATGGGCACCTACAACGGAATCACCCGAATTGGATCCGTGCTCGGGTTGTTTGGCGGCGCCGTACTGGTCGATACCGTCGGCTTTTCCCTGGCCATGCTGACCCTGGCCGCAATCGCAATGGTGAGCGTACCAATGGCACTCGCGCTCCCCGCCGCGCGACGCGCCGAGACCCACGACGGGGCGCCCCGGAATTCCTCGGCGGAGGGAGCGCCGTCGCCGTTTCTCGTGCTCGGGTTCTGTCTCGGTGTGGTGGGTCCCGGGTTTGTCATGTCGACGCTTGGTTTTTTGCTCCAAAGCCGCGTCGGGTCCGGTGGATGGCTGGGATTCGCCAGCGCGGCGACCCTCACCGGTGCGGTGCTGGCCGTGCGATTTGCGCTGGATACGCGGGCGCTGTGCTCGCCCCGGACCTGATTACGCTGATCGCGCTGGTGCTCGTGTTCTTCATCGCGGCGACCGCACTGCAAGCAGGGATCGCCGGGTATGCGTCCCGGCTTGGCGCTGCAGGGTTCTCCTGATATGTGACAGCAGTCGACATCGGGGCGGCGGCCGGACCACTGATCGCGTGGGTTGCACTGGATCGGTTTGCGCTGGCGGAGATCGGGCTGCTGATGGGCGCCGCGTTCTATGCAGTGGCGCTGCTGGTCGCGTGGCTTGGATTCAGTCGGGTTCGATGAAAAAGACGTAGGCTGGGGGGCGATGGGGTGCCCACCGCAGCCTACGAGGGGGAGGGATCGTTGCTACTGTGCCGCTACCGATGTCGGTAGGGTGCTTTCGTCGAATTCAATCGCCAGCACGTCGCCACTGCGCGTCACGCGACAGGAGGCGTCGACACCTTGAATAGGATTCGTCCGGTCGTAGACCGATACCGAAAAGTTGAGATCCCGATACTGGTTTCGAGATTTGACCTTATCGATGTTGTAGTTCGTTGGCGTGTTGCTTAGTCCCAGCCGCTCGCCGATGGCCTGCTTGCAGCCTTCGATGGATGCCGTGTAGCTGTTGGCAAACGCGCCTGCGCTGCCCAGCGTGATTGCAAGCGTGGCGACCAGCGTTGCCAGCCCGAGTACCGATGTGCGCATGTCCTGACTCCTGAGTGTTTCGTTTGGTACCGTTAGGTGTTACTTTCGGTAACATAATACGTGTGAGAGCGGAAGGTGCAACACGCATTGCTGCACTCGGGCGGTGCGGAAACGCACCACGAATCGGAAGCGGCCGCCGGCTGGCGTTGGAGACGAGATGCAGGGGCTCGATTGGGATGATCTGAAGGTGGTGATGGCAATCTCGGTTGAAGGATCGGTGCGGCGTGCCGCCGCGGTGCTGGGAAAGCACCATACGACAGTGACGCGGCGTCTGGATCAGTTCGAGAAGCGCCTTGGACTCGTGCTGTTCGATCGCGCTCCGACGGGGCTGCAACTCAACGAGCATGGCTTGTCGGTGGTGGCGCATGCCCGACGGGTTGCGGGCGAGGTAGAGAATCTGGAGCGCAACCTGCTGGGCCTTGATCAACGCCTCGAAGGCCGGGTCCGGCTGGCGCTGCCTGAAGTCGTGGCGAGCCACCGGCTGATGACGGATCTGGCGCGATTCAGTGTCCAGCATCCGCAGATCACCCTGGAGCTCGTTCCAACCCACGAAGCCCTGGACATAGGCGAACGGGATGCGGATGTCGCGGTTCGGGTGACCAACCGGCCACCCGAGCACCTTGTCGGACGATCGCTTGGCCGGTTTGCGGTGGCTCCCTATGTGAATCGGTTGGCGAGCGGTCCCTATGGTTGGATCGGTGCCGGCGCAGGGGATCTCGTCGATGCGGGCTGGCATGACCAGTTCTGCCCGGGTGCCCCGGTGCTCATGCGCTGCATCAGCCCTCTGCTCCGGCTGGCGGTCGTGCGGGCGGCAGCGGGGGTTGCGGTGCTGCCTTGCGCGTTGGCGGACCCTCACGACGAGCTATGCCGGTTGGCTGCTTCGGCACCCATGGACGGTGGCGAGATCTGGCTGCTGACCCACCCGGATCTGCGCAATGCCGCGCGGGTCCGCGCCGTGATGACGCATCTCACCGAAGCGTTGGCTCGCCAGCGCGGCGCTTTGTTGGGATTGGGCCGGTCGGAGCAGGGCCGTTCCATGCGGACCGGAGTCGCCTGACGAGTCTCCTCGACCGGGACGGGTGTTCCCCTTGATCGGTTGCACAATCTTGGGAATCATGGCGCGGTGAGCGAACCACTGAATCCGACGTCGCACAGCTACTTCTCGCAGCGTTTGCGACTCCACTATCTCGACTGGGGCAACGAGTCCGCGTCGAGCCTGATACTGATCCATGGCATTCGCGACCATTGCCGGACATGGGATGCAGTGGCGCAGCGACTTCGAGATCACTACCACGTCATTGCGCCGGACCTTCGAGGCCATGGCGACTCCGCCTGGCAGCAAGGCAGCGCGTACGGCAATCTGGACTTCGTTTACGACATCGCGCAGTTGGTCCGGCAGCAGGAACTCGCGCCGGTGACCCTCATCGCCCACTCCCTGGGTGGCACGCTCGCCTGCCTGTTTGCCGGTGCGTTTCCCGAGCTGGTCGAGCGTCTGGTGGTAGTGGAAGGCATCGGTCTGTGGGAGCGCTGGACGGATGTTCCTCCGGTACACGAGCGAATACGCGGCTGGGTGGACGAGGTCCGCTCCTTGGCGGGCCGGGCACCCAGGCGCTATGCGTCGGTTGCGGAGGCCTATCGGCGCATGCAGCAGACCAATCCTCATTTGTCCCCGGACCTGGCGCTGCATCTGACCATCCACGGCAGTCATCAGAACGAGGACGGCAGTTACAGCTGGAAGTTCGACAACTACACTCATGCCTGGCCGTTGTTCGATGTCGATGCGCAGGACAGCATTGCCCTCTGGCAACGCATCGATTGCCCGGTGCTGCTGTTGAATTCCAGTGACGGTTACGATCACCGGATTGGCCAGGATGGGACCGATGCGTACTTTGGCGATTGCCAGGTGATAGACATCGAGGGCGCCGGACATTGGACGCACCACGATAAACTGGACGAGTTCATGGCTCAGGTAGGTCCGTTTCTGGACCTATGATCGAGCGGGCTTGCCGCGTCTGAGCTGACAGGGGACACTGGGTGGCGCGATTATGACTCAAGGGAACTCGATGGCTGGGGCGCCGACGCGACTGCGCTGCGAGTATCTCGAGAATCCCATCGGGCTCGGCGAGACGCAACCGATTCTGTCCTGGTGGTTGAACGACGATCGAGCGGCAGAGGTGCAGACCGCCTACCATGTGTTGGCGGCTTCGGCTCCACGGCAACTGGAGGACGACCAGGCGGATGTCTGGGACAGTGGCCGAGTGCCCTCGTCGGAGACCGCACAGATCGCGTTCGGCGGCGGCCCGTTGGTTTCCATGCAGCGCGTCTGGTGGAAAGTGCGGTCCTATGACAGCGATGGCGTCGCGTCCGAATGGAGCGCGCCGGCCTGTTTCGAGATGGGTCTCCTCGATGTGCGGGACTGGCGAGCGCACTGGATTGGTACGCCGCTGATGGGCAGTAAGGGCACGCCGGCTCGGGTACCACTGTTGCGCCGCAGCTTCGAGCTCCCGCAGCGCATCGAGCGCGCCCGGTTGTACATCACTGCGCTCGGCGTTTACGACGTCGAGATCAATGGCCAGCGTGCAATTGATGCCGAACTCCCCCCGGGCTGGACGGATTTCCGTAAGCGGGTTCGCTACCAGAGCTACGACGTGACCGAACGACTGCGGGTGGGTGAGAACGTCATCGGGGTGTGGCTGGGAGACGGCTGGTACTGCGGTTTCCTCGGCCCCTCCGAGCGGCAGCAGTATGGCGAACGGCCGGCCCTTCTGGCCCAGCTGGAAGTCATTCTCGCGGATGGCACGCCGCTGGTGATCGCAACGGACGGCGACTGGCACTGGCAGCAATCCGAGCTTCTCTACGCCGATCTGATCGACGGGGAGAGTGTCGACGCCCGCCAGCGTCAGGAAGGATTTACCACACGGGGGTTCGATTCGTCGGGCTGGCTACCCGTCGAATTGGTCAACGCGGACGTACCGCGTCTGGAAGCGGACGCGGGTCCGCGGATCCGCGTGCTGGAGGAGATAGAGGGATCGCTGGTGCGTAGCGCGCCCGGCGAACTCGGCACGCAACGTTGGTTGTACGATCTGGGTGAAAACATCGTCGGGCGGATTCGCCTGTCCATCAAAGCGCAGCGCGGCACTGCGTTGACGGTGCGCTATGCCGAACGGCTCCAGGCCAACGACGATCTGTACACGGAGAATCTGCGCGGTGCACGGGCCACGGACTTCTATACCTGCGCGGGCGATGAGCAGGGTGAAGTGTTCGAACCACGGTTCACCGTTCACGGGTTTCAGTACGTGGAGGTGTCGGGCCGGCTGCGTGATGGTGCTATCGAGCAGCTGACCGGTGTCGTGCTGTCCTCTGCGTTGCCGCGGATTGGCGAATTCTCCTGTGATCAGCAGTTGGTCAACCAGCTGCAACGCAACATCGCACGTAGTCAGCGTGGCAACTTTCTGGACATCCCAACGGATTGTCCACAGCGCGACGAGCGGCTGGGCTGGACAGGCGACGCGCAGATATTTGCTCGGACCGCGGCATTCAATCTGGATGTGTCCGCGTTCTTTGCCAAATGGCTCGATGACATACGGGATGCCCAGACCGATGCTGGAGTGGTGCCCCCGGTTGCGCCGTTGCCGCCGGAGCTTCTTCAATTGCACATCGATGGGGGTCCCGCCTGGTCCGATGCCATCGTGATCTGCCCCTGGACGGTTTATCGCTGCTGCGGCGATCGCCGCATTCTGGAGCGCAACTATGCTGCCATGGCGGCTTTCATCGCGAATCTGGAGGAGCGTTTTCCAGACCTCATCCGCGGGCAGCCTGGTCGGGAATCCTGGCATGGTTTTGGCGACTGGCTCGCCCTGGACGGTACCCATCGGGACGATTCGCGCGCCGGTGGAACACCTCGAGACCTGATTGGCACTGCGTTCTTCTGCTACACCGCAAAGTTGCTGGCACGGATCGCCGGGGTACTTGGAAACCTGAGTGATCTGGAGCGCTACGAAGAACTCGCGCAACGGATTCGAACTGCATTTCGACGCCGTTTTGTCACCCAGGATGGCCGGGTGGCAGGCGAAACTCAGACCGGCTACGTATTGGCACTGCACTTCGGTCTGCTCGACGCGGCGGAACGGCCCGTGGCGCTGGATGCGTTGGTCAGGAACATCGAGGATCGGGGCGGCGCGCTGTCTACCGGTTTTGTCGGCACGCCGTACCTGCTGCATGCGTTGACGCAGAACGGCCGCCTTGACCTCGCCTACGATCTGTTGCTTCGAACCGACGCGCCAGGCTGGTTGTATCCGATCACTCAAGGCGCGACCAGCATCTGGGAACGTTGGGACGGCTGGACGCGCCGCGATGGATTCCAGGATCCGGCCATGAACAGCTTCAACCACTATGCCCTCGGCGCAGTGGGCGAGTGGTTGTACAGCGTGTTGCTGGGGCTGGATGTCGATCCGGATCTGGCGCCCACCCGCAACGCCTACCGTTCAGCCCGAATACAACCCCGGCCGCCCATCGGGGAACGGTTCGACGGTGAGCCGCCGATTCGAAGAGCCCAGGGCAGCCTGGAGACGCTGTATGGTCGCTACGAGGTCGCATGGCAGCTGACCGGCGCCGAGTTCACTCTGGACGTGCTCGTGCCCCCGAACTGCCGGGCGACGGTGATACTGCCAGATGACACGGTTCACGAGGTCGCCGCCGGGCGACACGACTTCCGGGTGCCCCTGATCTCATCGGTCGAAGATGGAATCCCGGTGCTGCAGGAGGTAACCAAGCCTGCGTCGAAGGCTGGCTGATGGACGGTATTCACGACCTGGGGGGCAAGCAGGGTTTCGGTCGAGTGGACCGGGAGATCGACGAGCCGGTGTTCCACGAGCGCTGGGAGGCGGCCGTGTTTGGGATGAGTGCGGTGGCTCAGACGGCGGGCGTCGTTCGGAATATCGACCAGTTTCGCCATGCGATTGAATGCATCGAGCCGCGAGCCTATCTGACTCATGGCTACTATGGACGCTGGCTGGGCGCTCTCGAAGAATTGTTCGTTGAAGCGGGCGTTCTAGCGACGACGGAAATCAATGCGCGTGCGCGGCGACTGGGGGCGGAAGCAGACGATCTGGTTGCGGCGCGACCACGCAGCTCTGCCGGAACGGTCGACTACGCACCACGTGCGGCGGGCGCGCAGCGAGCGGTAAGTGTTGAACCACGCTTTGACGTAGGTGACCGCGTGCGCACCCGTGCGCATGGGGTCGCGGGGCACACGCGGCTGCCGGCGTACGCCCGTGATCGGACGGGCACGATCGTCGCCACGCACGGCGGTTGGATCTATCCCGACAGCAACGCCCACGGCGAAGGCGAAGCGCCCGAGCATCTCTACACCGTGGCCTTTGATGGGACCCAATTGTGGGGTGCGGATGCCGAGCCCGGAGTCACCTTGAACATCGATCTGTTTGAACCCTACCTGGAGCCTGACGATGGCTGAGCACCGGCCGCATCCCGCCTCGACGCCCCAGAGCATTCGCGCGGAGGCAATCGAGATACTGCTGATCGAACGTGGTCTGCTGAGCGAGTCGGTCATCGATGACGTGATCGTGCGCTTCAACGAGCGGGTCGGGCCCATGAACGGAGCCCGCGTCGTAGTTCGGGCCTGGACGGATCCGGAATTCAAAACGCGTCTTTTGGCGGATGGTAGCGCCGCTGTGGCGGAGTACGACTTCGAGGGTGGTCAAGTTGACAAGCTCGTGGTGGTCGAGAATACCGAGGCGGTGCACAACGTTGTGGTGTGCACTTTGTGCTCCTGCTATCCGTGGTCCCTGCTCGGCCTGCCGCCGCGCTGGTACAAGGATCCGGCGTATCGATCCCGGATCGTGCGCGAACCCCGTGCCGTCCTCGAAGAGTTCGGCGTGTCGCTGGCCGAATCGACGTCCGTTCAAGTCTGGGACTCCAGTGCCGAGGTACGCTATCTGGTGTTACCCCAGCGACCGACCTCGAGTATCGGCTTGGACGAAGCGGATCTGCCGGCGTTGGTAACGCGCGACTCAATGATCGGGGTTGCCCTCTTGTGAGTGAAGCGCCGTGAACGAGGAGCTCGAGCTGGAAGGACCGATCGCGCCGCCGCTGGCCAACGGCGAGCTCCTGTTCGACGCGCCCTGGCAGGGGCGAGTGTTTGGTATGGCCAGGGCATTGGCCGACCAGGGAGCCATCACCTGGGATGACTTTCGTGTGGAGCTGATCGCGGTCATCGGCGCATGGGATGCGCAGTCCGAAGATGCCCGTGTTTACCACTACTACGATCGGTTCCTGCAGGCGCTCGAGACGTTGCTGGTCAAACGGGGCATGGTGGCGGAGGGCGAGCTTCGCGCCCAGGTGGACGCAATCGAGGCGCGGCCGCACGGCCACGATCACTAAGCTCCTCACCGTTTGAGCCTTGTCAGGGATGGGCGTTTGCGTGACAGTTAACAGGATCGAATCAATCGGACGGGCAACGCGTGGCTAACCATCCCATTCAACTCTCGGTGGAACACAACGGAAAATCCTACGGCGGAATCTATTCAGTATCCGGAAACCTGATGATCGCGCGAATCCCTGGGATCGATTCGCTCAGCCAGGAAATCGGTGAGGACGAGAAGGAGCCGTTGGCGTTTTTGCTGCTGAGCAGAATTCTCGAAAATGCCGAGGCGCACGGCGCCCTCGACCGGTGAGCAACGAGGCTTCCGTGAAGCAGATTGCGCGGGCGGAACTCGTGGATTTGTCCGCGCAGCAGACGGAGCAGGTGCTCGGTTCGGACGTCTCTGCCTGCCTGGCCTTCGTCGACGCGAAGGGGTATCCGCGACAGTTGCCGTGCTGGTTCCTGTGGTATGAGGGTGCCTTCTACATCACCAGCGTCGCGGATAAGTTCCACGTACGCCGCCTGCAGGCCGATGGGCGCGCATCGATCTGCGTTGAAGTGACCGAGGTAACGCCGCTCAAGCGGGCCAACCGACAGGTCAAGGCCGTCGGTCGGATCGAAGTGTTCCCGGACGAGGATGGTGCCTGGGGGCGCCGTATCCAGCAGAAATATCTAGGCGAAGTGCAATCATCCATCACCGGACTGGGACCGGTCCGGGTGGTGCTGCGAATGCAGCCGGATCGGCTGATCGCCCACGGCGGAGGCATCTTCCTCAGCAACGCGTAACCAGGTAATCGCGAACCGCATCCCGGTCACCGTTGAACACAATCCGGGCCTGCTTTTTGGCGAGCTGATAGTCGTACATCGGGTCGTAGTAATCGCTGAGCAGCGCTTCAATCCATCGCCGATGGGCGTGCTGATCATTGTCGGTTGCGAACGCAGCATTCATGAGGCGGCGCAGCTCGGCATGTCGCAGCCCGCCCAGCCTGCGCTTGATCCTGTCGCTGGATGCGAGGTAGCGACCGGCGAGTTCTGCCGGGTCGCGGCCGGCGACCAGCGGCGCATGGATGTACTCCCGCCAGATGTGGGCACCTCGCTCGGCAAGTTCAACTTCCATGATGATCAGCGGGGCCTGCTGCATTGCCGCGTGCAGGTGCTCGGGAACCGCGAGTCTGCCGATGCTTCGGCCTTCGTCCTCGACCAGAACCGGGGTGGCCCGAGTGTGCTTCAAGAAACCGACGGCCAGGGCATTTTCGAAGTCGATCGGCGTTGGCTGGGGTGTCGGGTTGGCACCGAACGCAGAGCCCCGGTGATTCGCGAGACCTTCGAGGTCCAGCGACCGAGGCAGCGAGTTCAGTAGTTCTGTTTTGCCGGACCCGGTTCTGCCCCCCAGCACGAGCAGCCTGGAGGCGTCGGTAAACTCTTCGAGAACCGTCAGGCAAGTAGCACGCAGCGCCTTGAATCCGCCGTCGATCAGAGCGACGGACACTCCGGATTCGTTAAGCCAGCGTTGCACTGTCTGCGAGCGCAACCCACCGCGCCAGCAGTAGAACAGACTGTCCGGACGGCGCGCTGCGGCATCGCACCACTCGGCCAACCGGTGTTCGCGAATTGAGCCGCTGACCAGCCGTTCACCCAATGCCACGGCGGCGTTTCGCCCTTCGCTTCGATAACACTTGCCGACGGCGGCGCGCTGTTCATCATCCAGGAGGGGCAGATTCACGGCGCCCGGAAATGCCCCTCGCGCAAACTCCACGGGCGCGCGAACGTCGACCAGTGGAACCCCGCTGGAGAGCACCGCGCGATGACAATCAGGGGACCGCATCAATAATGGTCTGCCCGTTCTCGAAGGCGTCAAGGTGTTCGCGCAGGATTTCGATGACTTCGACCTGTTCCAGCGCCTCCGCGGCGCTCACCGCCTCTACTTGGACGGTGATGGCGCGCTCGAATTTCCCGTTGGCTGCGTACGCAGCAGCCCAGGTGTCCAGGTAGGCTGGATTCTGACGAGCCTGGCCATCCGTGGTCATGATCCGTTCCATGATCCTCAGTGCGTAGTCGGGGTTGCGCAACCGGTCGAGGTTGGTGACGGTGAGCGCCCAGGCGACTTCGTTGACGATGTTGGCGTCATCCGGCGCGTTACTGACCGCGTCCTTGAACCAGCGCAACGACCGGCGATAGCTCGTCGACACCCCGACGCCTCTGGCGTAGAGATTGCCGAGCAACAGCATCGCTTCGGGTTCGTCGAGCTTCGCGTCCTGCTTCAGCCATTCGACCGCATCGGGATCGAACTCGCGCTGCTCCGAATGAATCAGCAGGAACCTGGCATATTGCAGCCGGGCACGGGTGTCGCCCAGGGAACATGCCCGTCGGTAATAGTCGGCCGCAGCATCGAGATCCAGATCGACGTGGGTGCCGACGCTGTGCAGATGTGCAAGCCAGACCATGGCATCGGTATTTTCCAGACCCGCGGCCTGCTTAAGCAGCGCAGCACCCGAAGCGACGTTGTCGGCTCCGTAGTCACCGTCCAGGTACAGTCCGCCAAGTGCAAACATCGCTTCATCCGAGCCGACCACGACGGCGTGCAGGTAGTGTTCCAGTGCGAAGTCCATCGCGTCCCCATGCGGTTTGCCCTCGAGGGTGTCCGCGCGCGTCTGATAGACGCGTGCCAGCAGGAGATTGGCCAGGATATTGCCGGTACGGGTTGCGGCGGTGAGCCAGTCTGCGGCGGCGTCGTACTGGTCGCGGGCAAACAGATACGCCCCGATCGATGCCTGGGCCGCTGAATCGTCGCGTTGCGCGAGGTAGCCGATCAGCACGCCCGGGCTGAACGTTTCATCTGCATCGGCGTGATCAATGCTAACCTCGACGGCGCGGTAGGCTTCGGTCAGATCGAAGTAGACGTTGTCGAGGCGACCCTCCTGGGGTCGCGCGATAACGAGCATCAGGAAGGGCACCTCATCGGTGCTGTGATACATGGATCCAACCGGGGTCAGCTCGTTGACCCGCAGAAAGGCCAGTGCTTCGGATGCGGAAACCACGTGATACGGACCTGCGCGGGTGCCGTCGGCACGCTCCCGGATCGCCGCGTCGATGCGCTCGAGCCAGACGCGGTGCTCGGCCGCGCCATCGTCCACCTCGACGTGTTCGTAGAACTTCAGCAGGGCGTAATGGCCAGCCACGCTGCCGTAGTAGATGTCTAGAATGGCACTGCCGATCGCGCCCAGTTTGAGCGGCTCATCGGCCAGCAGCTGCATCGCCTGGCGCTCCAGCGGCGCGAGCCGTTGCATGCGCTCGTTGAATTCGGGGTCGGCCAGAAATGCGCGACGCAGGTCGGCTACGGCAACCTCGTTGCCGGCGGCGGCGGCGGCCGCCAGGGGCCCGTATTCATCGGCCGGGTCAATGGACTGACAGGCGCTGACGAACAGCATCGCGGCGAGCGTCAGCATGCGGGCGAAGCTGGCGAGCGGGCACTTCATGGAGACCGTTCGGTGGACCATCGCCGCAGCGTATAGCATACCCGGATGCTTATGAAGTTCGACTCGGTGCGGGCCTGTGGGCGCGGTGTGATTGCATTGTGAACGCATCGATCGGTGCCAGGCCTGAACGGACCACGGTTTGGCCCTGGGGTTCACGTTCGGGGTAACATTGGGGTTCCGGCACCGGTGGATTTACCGCTATGGTTTCCTTTTCAAAGCCCCAGATTCCGAGTCCAGAACAGGTCTTGCCGGGGCGCGATGCAGCGATGCCCGTGCCGGAACTACACTTCGTCAACGGTGCGCCACTGAAACCACCGTTTCCGGATGGTTTCGAGCAGGCCCTCGTCGGGATGGGCTGTTTCTGGGGGGCCGAGCGATTTTTCTGGCAGACGCCGGGCGTATTCACCACCGCCGTTGGTTATGCCGGCGGAAGTACGAAGAACCCCAGCTACGAGGAAGTCTGTTCGGGGCTGACCGGGCACTCCGAAGTCGTTCTGGTGGTTTTCGATCCGGCCGCAGTCAGCTTCGAGGCGCTGCTCAAGGTGTTCTGGGAATCCCACGACCCGACCCAGGGCATGCGTCAGGGTAATGACGTAGGTACCCAGTACCGATCGGCCCTCTACACCACCACCGCAGCCCAGCTGCAGCGGGCAACGCTCTCGAAGCAAGCGTTTCAGGAAGGGCTGAGCGCCGCCGGATTCGGCACCGTCACTACGGAAATCTGCCCCGCCCCGGAGTTCTACTATGCCGAGGACTACCATCAGCAGTACCTGGCGAAGGTGCCGAACGGCTACTGCGGGCTGGGGGGTACCGGAGTCTGTCTCGCACCGAGCACTCTCAGCTGAGGGTTGTCTTTTTCTTGCCGCAACGGCTGCAGCGGTGCAGCGTCACTAGTTTTCCGCGCTTGACGTCGAACTGCTTGCGCTGGTCGATCGTCCATTTGTGGAACCCACGCCCGCACAGCGTCCTGCCCCTGGCGCGTTCCTTCGGCGATGGTTTTTTGAAGCGGACGACGTTGCTCATCGGTCACGCGGGAAATTCGTTCAGCACAATCCTATTGTAACCGCGCGACAATGGTGCGCTTCTCTGGCCTCGCTCCGCTGGGGGGGTTTAAGATGAAACCCTTTTTTTGATGAGCGGCGGCGTGACGATGGACCGGGCAAAGTACCTCAATCTGGCGACCTATCGCCGCAACGGCCAGGAGGTCAGAACTCCGGTCTGGTTCGCCGGCTCGGGCGCGCGGTACTACCTGTTCAGTGCAGGTGAAGCAGGCAAGGTCAAACGTATCCGGGCCAATGGCCGGGCCAGGGTCGTCAGTTGTGATGCGCGCGGTGGGATAACCGGCGAGTGGTTCGATGCCGCGGCAAGGCTGGTGGACGATGAGACCGAGATACAACAGGCGTATCGAGCACTGCGCCGAAAATATGGCTGGCAGATGTACCTCACCGACCTGGGCAGCCGCCTGACGGGACGCTACGCGAAACGCCAGGTGATAGCGCTCGAACTTGAAGCTCGCCAACCTGCAGTGGAGGACGGTGGGTGAGTGACGTCCCTGGAGCCCGAGTTCACATCCGTCGCGCGCCAGATCGCGCCAACTACGACCGGGCAACCGTGCATGCGGTGCTGGACGCGGCGGTGGTGTGCCAGGTTGCCTACGTTCTCGACGGCGAACCGCGCATGGTGCCGACTGCAATCATGCGGCGTGGGGACCACGTGTACTTGCATGGCAATCGACAGAGCGCGATGATTCGGGCCCTGCAGCAGGGTGCCCTGGCTGCCATCTGCGTCACTCATGTCGATGGACTGGTCGCTGCGCGCTCCGGGTTTCATTGCTCCATGAATTACCGTTCCGCGGTGCTATATGGTCACGCGGAGACGGTGGCTGAGGACGACAAGGAGGCGCTGTTGGGGGCCTTCGTGGACCAGCTGATTCCAGGCCACGGTGCGGCGGTTCGCAGGGCGACGGCTCAGGAGCTGAATGCGACCACGCTGCTTCGTATCCCGATCGACGAGGCGGTTGCGAAAGTCCGTACCGGCGGGCCCATCGACGACCCGGCGGATGCGGACCTGGACATCTGGTCGGGAGTGATCCCCCTGGCCGTAGTACCGGGAGCACCGATTGCCGGTGAGGGTTGTACAAACCTGAACGTCCCCGACTACATCGCAGGTTTCGGGAAGGGTTCGTGAGCTACCAGGCATAGAAGAAGGGGGACAACGTGGGACGGGTGGGTATCGGCATCGACTTCGGGACGACCAACTCCGCGGCGGCGTTCTACGACGGCGAGCAGATCACCATGGTCCAGCTCGAGGGTGACGACCCGATCATGCCCTCCGCGATGTACATCGATGCGGATCTGCAGACGTTGACCGGGCAGCGCGCGATCGACGAGTACATCGAGGTCAACACCGGTAGGACGGTGGAGTTGGTGTCCGAGGTCATTGGCACCGCGACGTTGGCCGTGGGTGGCGGCGGTGCGGCAAGCCGGGAGCCGCCAGAAACCCTGAGCAAACTCGTGTACGGCCAGGCGATGAAAGACTGCGGCCTGAAAGGGCGTCTGTTCCGCGGCACCAAGCGTCTGTTGGGTGATCCGAACGTGCGCCGCCTGATGGTATTCGACCATCCGTTCCGGCTGGTGGCGCTGCTCACGCCGATCCTCATGCGCATTCAGAACGCGATCGCGGCGGCCGTTACAGAATCAGGGCATGGTTACACAGGCCATCCGGTGAACTTCGAGGGGCGGCATGCGCGGCGTAACCAGTTGGCGTTGAGACGCCTGGGTGAAGCGTATCGGCACGCGGGCGTCAAGCAGCACCAGTTCTATCCGGAGCCGGTTGCGGCGACCATGAGTTACGTGCACGACCGACCCGATGTTGGCGATCTCGTGCTGACCGTGGACTTCGGTGGCGGGACGCTCGACTTCTGCGTGTTGCGTCGCAGTGGGACGGGTTTTCGGGTGGTGGCGACCCACGGGGTGGCACTCGGGGGCGATCACATCGATCAGCGTCTGTATAGGGAACTGTTGTTCCCGGCGCTCGGCAAAGGTGAAATGTGGCGACGGCGCGGCTTCGACAAGGAAGAAATCGAAACCCGATTTCCGTTCGAAGATTACGAAGAGCTGCTGGTGAACTGGGCGGTAACCTACCTGCTCAACCAGAACAGATACACCACCCCGGTGATGGATTGCATCGAGCAGAACGGTCCGGCCGCGGTGAAGTTCAGGCGCCTACGCGAGCTGATCAAACAGAACCACAGCTACTTGTTGTTCCAGGCGATCAAGGATTTCAAGGCGGAACTTTCCACTGCCGAGTCGGCGGTGCTCGACATCCCGGAAATTGATGTCGAAATTCCGTTGACTCGACGCGAGTTCGAACACCTGATTGCGGATCTGCTCGAACAGGTGCGCCGGGGAATCACGGATACCCTGGAGCGTGCCGGAGTGGCGGACAATTCGGTGGACCTGGTGTTGCGTACCGGCGGTTCGTCACTGATCCCGGCGGTCAAGGACATTCTCGAGGAGCGTTTTTCGGGCCGCGTGGTCGATCATGATCCGTTTACTTCCGTCGCTGCAGGCCTGGCGATCGCGGACTACTACAGCTACCAACACGCCTGATGACGTCGCTTCAGGGGGCGACCCAGGAGTCGTCCAGGGCTTCGAACAGGGTTTGCATGACCCGATAGGTGAGCCCCCAGACGAAGTGTCCGCCGTTTATCCGGTAGCCACCGAAGCGGGTCGGGGTGCCGCTGATGATCCGTTCTTCATGGGTGTGGTTCGTGCCGTATGCCATGGGTTCCAGCGGGGTCCAGACCACTTCGGCCACCTCATGGTTCGGGCGGAAAGCCGGTTCGTGGTGCAACGCGAACACGAACGGCGCGATCAACATGTTGAGCGTGCGATCCCGTGGCATTGCGCGTTGCTGATCGAGCCCGCCCACCCGCATTGCCGTATTCGACAGATCCAACCCGATCTCCTCTTGTGTTTCGCGCGTCGCGGCTTCAATCAGCGATTCATCATCGGTATCGAGATGACCGCCCGGAAAAGCCATATGCCCGGACCAGGGATCGCCGTCTTTTTCCGCGCGGCGGATGAACAGAATGTCGGTTTCCCCGCCACTGCCAGTGGGACGGGGCCGCAGGATCAACGCAACGGCCGCCTGGCGCGTGTCGCGCCCGACCTGGTAGGTCGTCGGCACATGCCGGGCGAGTCCCGCCTGGATCGAGTCGATGCTGAACACGAAGCTGCGTGTGACCGGCAAAACACCGATGATAGCGGTAAATTAACGCAGCTATCGGAGCTTGGCATGGACCGCACGGAATCCAACATGGAGCGCGCGAATCGATGTTTCGTTTGCGGCCCGGCGAACGGCGACGGTTTGCAGGTTCGGTTCCGCATGGACGATGACGTGTGTCGTGCGCAGTTCACCCCGGCGGCGCGGCACATGGGTTACGACGGCGTCACCCATGGTGGCATCGTATTCAGCCTGCTCGATGACGTGATGGCGAATTGGCTCTGGCTTCAGGGCCAGCAGTGTTTAACCGCGCGGGCCGAGATCCGCTATCGGGAGCCATTGCCGGTGGGCACGCCGGTTACGCTGGAGGGCCGTTTGCTGAAGCGGAAGGGGCGCCTGGCGGTTCTTGAAGGTAAGGTGTTACGGGTCGATTCGAACTCGGTGGTCGCAGAAGCGACCGGTCGGTTCATGCTTGCGCCAGCCTGAGTCCGAGCCTGTAAGATACGCGTAACGAGCGACCGGCGACCTGCCGTTCGGAAACAGGGGAGACAAAAAATTGGAAATGGCCTACGTCACGATAATCGCGATGCTCGCGCTGGTGCAGTACTCGTTCTTCAGCTTCAAGGTCGGTCAGGCGCGCGGTAAGTACGACGTCGAGGCGCCGGCAACATCCGGGCACGAGATCTTTGACAGGGTGTTTCGGGTCCATCAGAACACGCTCGAACAGCTGATCACCTTCCTGCCGGGAATCTACGCCTTTGCGTACTTTGTCAGCCCGCTTTGGGCCACCGGTATCGGGGTCGTATTCATGATCGGTCGCGCGATCTACGCCCGGGCCTACGTGGCGGACCCGGCCAGTCGACCCGTAGGAGTCCTGATCACCTTCATCTCGGCTCAGGTGCTGGTGCTGGGCGCAATCGTCGGGGCGTTGCTGAAGGTGTTTTAGCCCTCAGAAGCCCTCAGGCGCCTGGTTTCGAAACCTGCCAGGCATCCAGCGAGACGCGCGCGGCTACCTGATCCGGGGCACCGGCTGACTCGCCGACGGGCGCAGCCAGCTCCACGACGTAGCCGTTGGGATCCCGGAAATAGATCGAGTGGATGAAACCGTGGTCTGAGATGCCACGGGTGTCGATTCCATGTTCCGGTCCCGCTGCGAACATCTTCTCCAGGGTCGGGTAGTCGACCTCCAGCGCGATGTGCAGGTCGAAATCCTGCTGCTCCTTGAAGTCGAAATCCTGGTCCGGCGCCTCGAAGAATGCCAGACACGCGCCGTCGGCCATGGCGAAGAAGCTGTGCAGCACCCGGGTTTCACGGCCGGTGTGGGTGGTGTTGATTTCGAAGGCATTGATCAACGGCAGCCCCAGAAAGTCCTCGTAGAATGCTCGGGTTTCCTCGGAATCCCGGCAGCGGTAGGCGCTGTGGTGGAGCTTCTTGATGTCGGTCATATTTATCCCCTTGAAGCGAGGCTATGCGGGATCCGATTCGGGGTCCGAACCAGGATAGTGGCGGCTCAACCAGTCGAGCATCAGCGCGTTGGTTTCTATCGGCCGTTCCTGCTGAATCCAATGGCCGCAGTCCAGGGTGTGGATCTCCAGGTTCGGCACGTAGGTTGCCATTTCCGGCTGCGCCTTAACCATGTCGTGTTCACCATGAATCATCAGGGTGGGTTGAGACACCTTCTGTTCGACCTCGCCGAGGATGTGCCAGTTCCTGGTGAAGTTGCGGTAGTAGTTGATCGGTCCGGTGAACCCGCTGGTCTCGAACGCGCGGGTGAATACCTCGAGCTCCGCCTCACTCATCATCAACTCGCCGGGCGGTTGCGTGGCTTCCACCAGCGTCATCATCGCCATGCCTTCTGGACCTTCGGGGCCTTCTGGGGGTTCTCTTGGCGCATCGTTCCACTGACCGGTGCGGTAAAGATTGCGCAGTAGATTGCCGGGGTCTCGTGCGAACGCCGCATCGGCAATCCCTGGCTGACGGTTGAAGTGGACGATGTAAAAGTCCGGGCCCAGCAACTTCTCCCAGAGCCCGACCCACTCTTCGTCGCCGCGAATCATGAACGGAACGCTCAGGTTGATGACCCCGGCGACGCGCTCGGGGTGCAGCAGGGCCATGCCCCAGACGATGATTGCCCCCCAGTCGTGGCCGGCGAATACGGCCTGATCGTGGCCCGTCTCGTCCAGCAACCCCGCGAGGTCGGCGCACAGCTGGGTGATGTCGTAGGCCTCGACCGAGGCTGGCTGGTCGGACGTGTTGTAGCCTCGCTGGTCCGGTGCGATCACCCGGTAGCCAGCGTCTGCGAGGGGTTTCATCTGATGACGCCACGAGTAGGCGATCTCGGGAAAACCGTGACACAAAATGATCGGTCTGCCGGCCTCGGGCCCATCTTCGTAAACGGTCAGCTCGATGCCGTTGGTGGCGACGCGGCGGGGTGAGTCAAAGGGATTCATGACTGCCTCCGGGCGGATGCGATGGCTTCGCTGATCGAAGTAGACATTGTGCGTAGCGCCTCCAGAACTTCCCTGGTACGTTACCGTCCCTTCGAGAGGCCATGCAAGTCACAGGAGGACGAATGACGATCATCATCGCTGGAACGGTGGATTTCCCACCCGAAGTCCGCGAAGAGGCACTGCAGGCCGGCATCCCGCACGTCGAAGCGGCGCGCGCGGAGAAAGGCTGTATCCACTACGTGTGGAGCCCCGACTATCTGACGCCCGGGCGCATCTATGTCTACGAAGAGTGGGCGACCCAGGAGGACCTCGCGGCCCATCTCGTCGCACCGCCCTACTTCAATATGCGCGACACGCTGGCCGGATTCGGCCTGCTCGGTGCGGAAACCACCAAGTACCGAATCGACCGCGCGGAGCCCGTCTACGACGAGACGATGACCGCCACGGCCTATTTCACCGACGAGACTCCGCCCTCGTAGGCTTGCTGAAACGCCCGGGTTCGCGCGATCAGTCTTCGAGCTCCAACTCTTCGGCCAGGATCGTGGTTGCGCCGGTGGCGACGCCTTGAGCGTCGACGAGCGTATCGATGTCGACTGCGGCGAAAAACTCGTCCGCGCTGATTGGCGCATCGTTGGCGTCACGGTATTGCGTGGCGCTACCCGTCATGATGGTTACCCCCAGGACCGTGATCGTCATACCATCCTCTGCCTGGACGAAGCCGCGCAGGTCGATTCGAACATCGGGATCTTCTCGTTCCACCCGTGATGCAAGGATGACCGTCGAACTGCTCGAAGCTACTGAACCGCGCACTTCCAGGTAGTCGCCGTCCGCCAAGTCATCGACCCCGAACGCAGGCGTGTCCAGATCCGATTTGTCCTCGAGCTGGGTGCGTTGGTCGGTCAGGATCGTGATACCCAGCATTTCGAACGAGCCGGCGACGGGGTCGATACTACCGGCATCGACGTTGGCGGTGACGCGCAGGTTCGTAGTCGCTCGGATTTCGATGCTCCTCGCCTGCAGAACCCCGTCGACGTCGATATTCCCTTCGACCTCGACCTTCATGTTGATCACCAGGCCCGACAGGTCCAGACCGCCGGTCTGGATGGTCAGACCGCCCACCGCGATCGAGTTGGAACCGATTGCGGTAACCAGTCCCTCTATCTCGAAATCTTCATCCGCAGCGTTGCCGAACGGACCTGCGCCTTTGAACTCGACTTTTGTGGCGACCAGCTCGCCTAACGGGCCCAGGGTGGAGGATCCTTTCACCTCGACCGGATCGCCTTCTTCGATCGGTTTGCCATCGAAGTCGTCAAAGTCTGCGCTGCTGAAGTCGACCGAAAGGTCATTGATGTCGAAAGTGGTTTCCGTGAGATTGGCGACGATGCCGGTGACCTCGAACTCTTCCGTCGGGGCGCTGGCTTCGATGCGGGTCGCCAGGACGCTGCCGTCTGCCCGGATAAACCCGTGCACTTCGACGCTCGCGTTCAGCGTCAGCGCGGCAAAGCTCGATCCGCCCAGCGAGTCGTCGTAGATCGTGTCCAGATCGGTTCGAACGGTCGTTCCTAGCACCACGAAGGTTTCGTTAGTTGTATCGATCGTGCCGATGGGTCCTTCGATGAGGTCATCGGCTTCGACGCTTGTTGCTGTGGCAATGCCCGTGCCGCCGTCGATGGTGCCTTTGATCACGACGATATCCCCTACGGCGAGGTCATCCTGGGAGCGGCTGTCGTCGTCTTCCACCGTGAACACCGTGGAGCTTCCAGTTTCCCACTCCACGCCGTTGACGATCACCGATCCGAAGGCGTCGATGGCCCCGACCGAATTGCCGCTCCGATCGATGCCCGAAGGGTTGCTTGTGCCCGAACCGCCGCCGATGCCACCTGATCCGTCTCCGCAACCCGTGGCGTTAAGCAGCGCGACGGCCAGCGAGACGATGGTGAAAGCTTTGATATCCATGATAAATGACCTCTTAAACCTTCGGGACCTTCGGGACCTTCGGGACCTTCGGGATCCTCGGTGACGTGTCGTTGGCAATGAGATAAAGACCGGCGCCGATGCGCAGGGCGGGTTCGGTTGCGTCGTGCTCTAGCTCGTGCGTGGTGAGCCAGGCATCGACTTCTTCCAGAAACGACTGGCCCCGTTCCTCCAGCCAGTCACGAAACGCGTCCAGTCCGGCGTTGCTCAACCGGGGATTCACGGCGCGACCTTCAAAGCGGCGCTTGCGAACTTCAGTCTCGAGAACGTTGTGATTGATCGTCGACGCCAGGTCGTTGAGGACGCTGCCGTAGCGTTCGATGGACGCTGCATCGAGTTCGAGGGGCATGTAGTAGCGCATCAGCGCACGCGCCGATCCGTCCTTACCGACCTCTATGGCGCCCACTCGACTCAGTTCCTTCAGCACGGCGGTCGGTGGGACATCAGGGGCGTAACGCTCGAGGAGGGCGCTGATGGAACCGGAGCCGTCGGCGGGCAGCCTGTCCGGCACACCGTTCGTGCCGAACGCGTCGTCCTGATGCCAGCCCGACAGGACTCGTCCCAGAATCGTGGATTCATCGGAGAACCCGGGCGTGTCGCTCTCGAGGCTGTCGCGCACGCGGGCAACCTCACGACGACTCAGCCCGGTGAGGATGGCGACCCGCGTTGCGTTGGTCGGGCGATTGCGTATGCCGTATTCGGACGATGCCACACGGACGTATACCTGCTTTGTGATCTCGTTGAAGTCTTTCACGCTCACGCCCAACTCCAGCATGAGCCGAACGACAGGGCGAAGTAGCACTCCGAGTGCCGAAGTGGCAACGGATTTCAATTCCATATATGTGTATTTTACACACAAATATGGAAATGCCTACCGATAGTTCCACGCAGCCGCGTATTTCGTCAGACACAGCCTGTCGGTCGCCTGACGTGTCGAGGCTTTGGCGGCCACCTGCTCGGCGTTACGATACGAGCCGAACGTAACTCGACGGAGCAGGATTGATGCTGGACCGCGTTGTGAATCTCGAAGGAGCGGTGAACTTTCGGGACTTTGGGGGTTATGAAACCAGCGATGGTGAGCGGCTGAAACGCGGCTGCCTGTTTCGCTGCGGCGCCATGAGTGGCCTGACCGATGCGGGTAGGGAGGCGTTCCTGGAACTGGGCATTGGTTTAATCTGTGATCTGCGACGTCAAGACGAGCGTAACGACGATCCGACCCCGTTTCCGGAGCATCTTCAGTTGCACCTCCCCATCGATCCGGGCAGCGCGGTGCGGATGCGCGACACCACCGCCAATCCCCGGCTGGATCATGATCAACGCGTCGCGTTCATGCTCGGGATCAATGTCGAGCTGGCACGGGATCATGCGGCGGAATACCGGCGCATGTTCGAAGCCCTGCTGACGCTCGACGAGGCCGCGTTCCTGGTCCATTGCACGGCCGGTAAAGACCGCACCGGATTCGGGGTGGCGATCATCCAGTTGGCACTGGGTGTGCCGCGCGCGCTGGTGATCGAGGACTACCTGCTGACCAACGAGGTGATCGATTTCGAAACATTCCTGCTGCCCAAGGTGCGGGCTCGCTACGGCAACCAGATCAGCCTAGACGATGTTCGCGCGATCAGCGGGGTCCGCGAGGAGTACATCCACGCCGCACTCGATACGGTGGACGAGGTCCATGGCGGTATCGACCGCTACCTTGATGAAGCCCTCGGCGTTGATCCGCGGATGCGCGACCAGTTGCGGGGGCGTTTTCTCGACTGACGTCCGTCCAGCGACCACAACGACGTTCACCAGCTCCCGTCAGCGGTCGAGTAGCGCGCGCTCTTCTGTGCGTAATCGAACCGGTCGATGCCGGTGACGTCGCGCATTTCGACCGTGGTCGCCGCGGTCTGCTCGTCCAGTGGAATTCCGGTTGCGTCTGCCACGCGTGTGATGCCGTTGAAGGCCGCCGCAACGGTCAATGCATCGACGGTTTCCTGCTCACCCATGGCCTGCATCGCGCACAACCGAACGCCCTCGAGATCGTCCCAACGGTTCCTGATGGCCGCTTCGGTCAGCTCACGCAGCAGCGACTCATGTTCCACGCCGACATCGCCGGTATCGTTGGTGACCGCATTGAGATCGTACTCTGTGCCAGTTTGCTCGCCGCTCGCCCGGAGCAGCATGGTGTGCGAGGTGGTTCAGTAGAAGCACTCGTTCAGCGCGGACACCCGGGAGGCGATGAACTCGGTCTGCGCCTGGCTGATCGCGAAGGGAATCTGCTGCAGCCGGTAGTGTGGCCGGAACGCGCCGAAAACAATGCAGCCGCACGGGGGACCAGACTCATGGCGCGGGCGATATTGGGCACGCTGGGCAACCCGGTATCGGTAAGATCGGCCTCGGCCTTCATGACCGGAAGCCAGGCGCCGATGTCGACCGTATCGTCGAGCACATCGCCGCTCGGCTCGCCGTCGACCGGGTCCGGCAAGGGGGCGACGGGCAGTCCCGGGACATTGTGCTGGGTATCGATGATAACGGACGTGCACACCAGACTGACCAGTTCGGCATACGCCGCGAGCGAGAGTTGATCTTCCACCAGAGAATCGAACCAGGCACGGGTCAGGCGTTGCGGGTCCGTACGCAGCCGGTGGATGCCGTCGACGACCGCTGCTGGAAGGGCAGACGCGGCGTCGTGGACGCCCTGGACCGCGTTCGGAGACAGCGCGGATATACGGGCGTTGCACAGTTCGCAATCGAGCGCGGCGCGGGCTTCGGCCAGGATCGCCACGCGTTCCGCCCCCGTCCAGGATACGCCTGGCTGGGCATGTCGGCCCATGCGGCGGCATGACCTTCATGCAGATCGTCCCGCAATGGCAGATCATCTGGATAGCGCAACGTCATGGACGATGCCCCGTTTGATTCTCAGCTAGCGTTCGAGTCTAGTACGTTTCGGCCGCGTTCGTCGGCGTTGACGACCGTGCCGCCGGTGCGACCTAGCTCGACAGGACACTAGCATTCGACTGCGCGGACCTGCGCGCATGCCATGCTAGCATCGGGGTCCATTCGAGGACGTCGATCATGAACGACCGAACTCATCGAAGCCCGCGGCCGACTGGTTTCGACACGCTGTCGCTGCATGCGGGGCAACGTCCCGACCCGACCACCGGAGCGCGCGCCACGCCGATTTATCAGAGCGCTTCGTTCGTGTTCCCCGACAGCGATTTTGCGGCCGGCCTGTTCAACATCGAGCGTGCCGGACACGTGTACTCGCGACTCTCCAACCCGACCAACGCGGTGCTCGAAGAACGCATCGCGGCGCTGGAAGGTGGGGTCGGGGGGATTGCCACCTCCAGCGGCCAGGCGGCAATGCATCTTGCGGTAGTCACGCTCTGCTCTGCGGGCGATCATCTGGTGTCGTCGCGGTCGCTGTACGGTGGAACGCACAACCTGTTGGAGTACACACTGCCGCGGTTTGGCATCGAGACCACGTTCGTGAACCCGCGCGATCCGGAGGCGTTCGCGGCGGCGATTCGTGACAACACTAAACTGCTGTTCGGCGAAACGCTGGGCAACCCTGGGCTTGAAGTACTGGACGTTCCGGCCGTTGCGAACATCGCCCACCAGGCCGGGGTGCCGCTGCTGATCGATTCGACGTTTACCACCCCATACCTCATGCGACCCTTCGAGCACGGAGCCGATCTGATCATCCATTCGGCGACGAAGTTTTTGAGTGGCCATGGCGTGATCATCGGCGGGCTGCTGGTCGATGGTGGGACCTTCGATTGGGAAGCCTCGGGGCGCTTCCCGACGTTGTCAGAGCCATACGCCGGCTTCCACGATCTCAACTTTGCCGAGGAATTCGGACCTCAGGCCTTCATTACCCGGGCGCGCAAGGAAGGCCTGCGTGACTTTGGCGCCTGCATGGAGCCGATGACGGCCTTTCTGGTGCTGCAGGGCATCGAGACGTTGCCACTGCGCATGCTACGACACGTCGAGAACACCCGCGCGGTCGTCGAGTTCCTCGACACCCACGAACAGGTTGTTTCGGTGAGCTATCCGGAGCTTGCAGATCATCCGGACCATGAAATTGCCCGACGATTGCTGCCCAGGGGCTGCGGGGCGGTATTCAGTTTCGAGGTTGACGGGGGACGTGAGGCGGGTCGCGCCTTCATTGAAGCGTTGGACCTGTTTTCGCACCTGGCGAACGTGGGCGATGCCAAGTCGTTGGTCATTCACCCGGCGAGCACCACGCATCATCGAATGGATGCCGAGGCGCTGCGAGATGCAGGAATAGGCGAAGGGTTGATCAGACTGTCGGTGGGACTGGAAGATCCACGGGATCTGATCGACGATCTCAGGCACGGGTTACGCCGCGCCGCCAAGGTGCAAGGCTGACCGATGCGAGTGAGCGTAGCGGGACAGGTCGTCTTTGCGTCCACGGGAAATGGGCATCCCGACGCCGATGGACCCGCTGTGGTGTTCCTGCACGGAGCCGGCTTGGACCACAGTGTCTGGGTGATGCCCAGTCGGTATTTCGCGCGGCACGGATATCGGGTGTTTGCGCCGGACCTGCCAGGGCATGGCCGATCGGAAGGACCCGCGCTGGATTCCATCGATGCGATGGCGGATTGGCTCGAGGCGTTTCTCGACGCCGTGGCCGTGCCGGAAGCCGCCGTGGTCGGCCACAGCATGGGATCGCTGGTGGCGTATGTGTTCGCCTCCCGTTTCCCGGAACGCACGCGCAAGCTCGTGTTGCTGGGCGTGTCGGTGCCGATGGCTGTGAACGATGCGTTGCTGGACGCGGCGAAGGATGATGATCATGCCGCCATCGACATGGCCAATGCCTGGAGCCACAGTTCGCGCGGCAAGATGGGGGCCAACGACAATCCGGGCGTCTGGATGCTGGGAGTCGGACAACGGCTCGTCGAGCGGTCGGCGCGCGGCGTTTACCATGCGGGCTTTGTGGCTTGCGATTCGTTTCGGCCAGACGCGGACCGCACGATTGTCGCGGAAACGCTGGTCATGGTCGGTGAGTCGGATCAGATGACGCCCGCGCCGAGTGGGCTCGACGTCGCGGCACATTTGCCCGATGCACGCGTGGTCCGACTCGCCTGCGGTCATTCGATGTTGTCGGAAAAACCTAATCAGGTGCTCGACGCCCTGATAACCATTGTCTAGTGGTTGGCCTCTGAATCGGGAGCCCAACCGCAATTCATTGGCTCATGTACCAGCCGCCGTTCGGTGAGATCACCTGGCCGGTCATGTACTTCGCTTCGTCGCTGCAAAGATAGACGGCGGCCCAGGCGATATCGTCGGGTTCGCCGAATCGGTTCATGGGAACCTGGCTCGCGATGAGCGACTGCATCGGGCCGAGCGGCGCCGTCATGTCGGTTTCGATCCAACCGGGGGCGATCGCGTTGACGCGGATGTTGCGGCTGACCACTTCGTGGGCAAGCGATCGCGTAAAGCCGAGGATCGCTGCCTTCGCCGCCGCATAGGCGGTGCCGCCGCCGCGCCCGAAGGTGCCGATAATGCTGCTCATGTTCAGGATTGCGCCGTGCTTCTGGGCGTTCATGATCTTCAATGCTTCACGAGCGCAATAAAACGTACCGTCCACGTGCACGCCGAGCATGCGCCGCCACTCGTCGTTGGTCGTCTGGACCGTGGCGTCGTCGTAGTCCTCGTCGGTGAGTTCCCCCGTGGCGGCCTTGTGTGCCCGTTCGACCATCTGCTCGACGCGTTGTGCAACGTCGTTGCGACCTTCCATTCCGCTGATGCCGGCGTTGTTTACGAGGATGTCGAGGTTGGGTGCAATTTCGCGCACCTGAGCGAACATGTTGGCAACCGAATCGGGATCCGAAACGTCCGCCGCGACGCCGTGGCCGCCCAGGTCCTCCGCGGTCGCTTGGGCCGCGTCCAGGTTCAGGTCGTTGATGATCACGGTCGCGCCTTCATCGACGAAACGGCGTGCGATCGCGGCGCCGAGGCCCCGCGCGGCGCCGGTGATCAGCGCGGATTTGCCGACGAGTCGCTGCATTAGCATTCCTTTGAGCACTGGCTGGATGAGTCATGGACTATTGCTTCACGGCCGGGATCGGTCAAGGGGCGGACAATGCGACGCATGGAGAAGTGGTTTGCCAACCCCGCTGCCGCGATTCTGCTGGTGGTCAGCAATCTGGTACCGCTGGCCGGGGTTCTGTTCTGGGACTGGGATGTCGGCTCGATCGTCATGCTCTACTGGTCCGAGAACGTCATTCTCGGGGTGTACATATTGGTCAAGATGATCGCCCGGGCAACCGTTGGTGGCTGGTTTGCTGGCGTGTTCTTCAGCGTTCACTGCGGTGGGGTCTGCGGCGTGCACGGCGTTGGTCCGCAGGCAACCGGGCCTCGCCTGACGACTCCGAATTGACGACAATGCCCGCGACGTAGAAGGTATCGTGGGAGATCTGCAATGGGTACGTTGGTTCTGGCGGGCTTGCTGTTCGTGGTGACCCACCTTGGGATCAGCTCGACAGCACTGCGCGGCTGGCTGGTCGACCGCGTCGGGCGGGGCGCGTACCTTGGTCTCTATTCGTTGATTGCCGCGATCACACTTGGGTTTCTAGTACTTGCATACAATGGCGCGCCGCCTGCCGAGTTGCTCTGGGTGCCGAGCCAGGGACTGCGGTGGACCGCATTGGTGCTGATGCCATTCGCGATGATCTTTATGCTCGGTGGATTCCTTGCGCCGAACCCGACCGGGGTTGGAATGGAAGGCAAGCTCACCAGCGTTGGTGACGGTGTTGGCATGACGCGCATCACCCGGCACCCGCTGCAGTGGAGCTTTGTGCTCTGGGCAATCGTGCACGTGTTGGCCAATGGCGATCTGCGTTCGTTCGTGTTGTTTGGCTCCCTCGGCACGGTTTCGTTGCTCGGGTCCTTCCTGATGGATCGCAAGAAGGCGGCAACGCTGGGCGAGGATTGGGCTCGATACGCGGCGGCCACGTCGAACCTGCCCTTCGCGGCGGTTGCCACGGGACGCAACCGGTTGGTGGCGAGCGAGTTGGTGGTTCCTGTGCTCGTCGGCCTGGTCGGATACGGGCTGGTGTTGTGGGGGCACGAATGGCTGTCAGGTGTGCCACTGTTCTAGGACGAGGTGCTCAAGCGATCGCTGCATCCAGGGCGTCGCGCAGCGCGTGTGAATGATTGCGGAAGAAATGGTCGGCACCGGCGATCTCGACCGGCGCGTCGGTCGCGTTACGCTCGGCCCAATCGCGCAGCGTGGCCACGTTGACGAAATCGTCTGACCCGCCGCAGATTATCTGCACGTGGACGTTGGGATACTGCCGATCGGGGTAGTCGAGCATTCCGATCGGCGGTGCGATCATGATGATTCGCTCGATGGTTGCCGGCGCCGTGGCGGCGACACGCCAGCCGATCCAACTGCCGAAGCTGTACCCGGCCAGCCACACGGGAGCGCTGGTCTCATTGACCGATATATGGGCCATTTCACAGACTTACCCGACCCTACAGGCCAATGATTATGCGGTATATGGATGGGCAAGGACGGGCAAGATACCGCTAACGGCGGAGAGGATTGACCTACTTTTGACCTACTGGGGGTACCGGCCCTATAAAATCGCTTGTAATGCCGGGAAATCGGCGTAGTACTTGAAAGCGGAACGAACCGGGTGATTCAGGCCCGCTCCGCTCCTAACCATGACAACCTAACAAGGAGGTCAGCATGGCTGAAGCAATCCTACCGAATCGCCCATCCGGGTGCATTATCGATTCGCACGACAGACGGACCCCACCGGTGCGCCTCTCTCCACGATTGAACTGACAAGGAGATAATAATGGATTGGATACTTATATTAATAATTGCAGGTGCACTAGCATACTGGAAGCGTGAAAATATAAAGTACTGGTGGGAAAACAGAGGTAAGAAGTAGTCCTTTACCCCCACGCCGATAGCAATGCCGGCGATCACGAAAACCCAGCTCTACAAGATTGAGGACCGGTTCCGTACCGATGATGGCGGCGTCAATCGACGCGTCCCA